>ERZ795046.512-NODE-512-length-46805-cov-12.791144_pt1 | contig 46805 bp, 42 predicted proteins | sample MGYA00375130_ERZ795046 | MGnify/ENA primary metagenome ERZ795046 (study PRJEB30175, sample SAMN05720202) | activated sludge metagenome | isolation source: anaerobic digester from wastewater treatment plant | place: Japan | collected 2015-05-15 ... | reverse complement strand
AAAAATTTTTTTTATTGACAAAATAAAATTTAAAAATATAAAATTGAATTTATAAATTGTCGTAAGGGTGGTGTAAAAATGTTATATGAATTTGATTATATCTCGCCAAAAAATAAAAATGAATTATTAGAAATAATCGCAGAAAAAAATGGAGAATGTAAAATATTAGCAGGAGGAACAGATTTACTTGTTGATATTCGAAATGGAATAATCAAGCCTAAATTTGTTGTTGATATAAAAACAGTAAAAGATTTTCCTAAAATTACATATTCAGAAAAAGAAGGCTTAATAATTGGTCCAACAATAACATGTTTTGATATAATTGAAAATAAGTTAATTCAGGAAAAATTTCCAGCACTTGTATTAACAGCAAAAGAACTTGGTTCAACACAAATAAGAAATCGAGCTACGATAATAGGAAATATTTGTAATGCTTCACCTTGTGCAGATATGTCGCTTTCTTTATTATGTTTGGATGCATCAGTCGATATAATTTCAAAAGAAGGGACAAGACGAGTAAAAATAAAAGAATTTTTTACAGGAGTAAAAAAGACAGTATTAAATAAAGGAGAAGTAGTAGAGAAAATAATAATACCAGCAGTAATGGCAAATGCAAAAGCTGGCTTTAAAAAATTAAAAAGAATAAAAGGTCATGATTTATCATTAGTTAGTGTTTGTTTAGTAAAAAAAGGAAAAATAATGCGAGTAGCAGTTGGTTCAGCAGCACCAACATCAGTAGTAAGTGATGATATTGATTCAAATTCTGATTTTCCAACAGTTTGGTCAAAAATCGAAAAATTAATAAATCCAATTGATGATATAAGATGTTCAAAAGATTATAGAATTTTTATGGTAAAAGTATATTTAGAAAGATTATTAAAAGAAGTTAAATAAAGGAGTTTTTAATATGTTAATAAAAGTAAATATTAATGGAAAAGATTATGAAAAAGATGTAGCACCATACAAAAATTTATTATATTTTTTACGAGAAGATTGTGGATTAACAGGGACAAAAGAAGGATGTGGCGCAGGTGAGTGTGGTGCGTGCACAGTAATAATGAATGGGAAAACTGTAAATTCGTGTTTAGTGCTTGCAGTAGAAGCAAATGGTGCAAAAATAGAAACAATAGAAGGTGAAGCAGTAAATGGTAAATTATCAAAAATACAGGAAGCATTTAAAAAACATCATGCAGTGCAATGTGGTTTTTGTACACCAGGAATGATAATGTCAGTAAAAGCATTATTACGAAAAAATAAAAAGCCAAAAGAAGAAGAAATAAAAGAAGCAATAGATGGAAATTTATGTCGTTGCACAGGATATAAGCAAATAATAGAAGCTGTTCAGGATATTACTGGACAGTTAAAAAAAGAAGAGGAGATTATATATGTTTGAAAATGTAAAAAAAGATGAATTAAAATATGTTGGTAAAAAAGTTGAGAGATTAGATGCAGATGAAAAAGTAACTGGCAGTGCATTATATACAGGTGATCTTGTATTACCTGGAATGTTATATGCAAAAGTAAAACGGAGTCCGTATGCAAGAGCAAAAATAGTAAGAATAAATACTAAAAAAGCAGAAGCATTGCCAGGTGTGCATTGTGTATTAACAGGAGCAGAATTAAATTATAGAGTTGGTCTTTATTTAGTTGATAAATATGTTCTTGCAAAAGATGTAGTTCGTCATTTTGGAGAAGCAGTTGCTGCTGTTGCTGCTGAAACACCGGTAATTGCACAAAAAGCAGTTGATTTAATTGAAGTAGAATATGAAGAATTAGAGCCAGTTTTAGATTGTGTAAAAGCATTAGATAAAAATGCACCACTTGTTCATCCTGATTTAGGAACTTATGAATATGTTCAAGCAGTATTTACACCAGTACCAGGCACAAATATAGCAAATCATACAAAATTAAGAAAAGGCGATATAGAAAAAGGATTTAAAGAAGCAGATTTTGTATTTGAACGAACATATAAAAATCCAAATGTACAACATGTGCCAATGGAAACACATGTTGCAATAGGACAATGGTTGCCAAATGATAAGATAAATATCTGGACATCAGCACAATCACCTTTTACTGTTCGTAATTTATTTGCTTATTCTTTTAAAATACCGAGAAATAATATAAGAGTAATTGTGCCATATATTGGCGGAGGATTTGGAGGAAAAGCTGGAATAGGGCTTGAACCATTAGCATGTTGTTTATCAAGAAAAGCAGGTGGTAGACCAGTAAAGTTACAGGCAACACGCGAAGAAGAATTTAGTTTATTACCTTGCAGAAGTGCATTAGTTTATAAAATAAAAACAGGAGTAAAAAAAGATGGAAAAATAGTAGCACAGCAAATGACAATGTACTGGGACTCTGGTGCTTATGCAGATTATGCAGTGAATGTGACAAGAGCATCAGGTTATTCTGGTGCAGGTCCTTATGAGATCCCGAATGCGTGGTTAGATGCATACACAATTTATACAAATAAACCATTTGGAACAGCATATAGGGGTTTTGGGCATGTGGAATTTTCTTGGGGTATAGAACGAAATATGGATTATGTAGCAAAACAAATAAATATGGATCCATTAAAATTCAGAATTATAAATGCATTAAAACCAGGTTCAATTACATTAACAGGAGAACATATTACAGAGAATACAGGAAATGTAGTAAAATGTATGGAAGCAGTAGCAGAAAAAATAAATTATGGAAAATTAACAGCAGAAGAAAAACAATATGAAAAACGGACAGGAATGAAAATAGGTAAATCAGTAGTAGCATTACATAAAGCACCTGCAATGCCCCCATTTACAGCAACATCAGTAATTTTAAAGATGAATGAAGATGGCACAGTAATAGCAAATATAGCATTATCAGAAATAGGTCAGGGTGCATATACAGCGCTTGCACAAATAATAGCAGAACAGTTGAAATTTCCAATAGAAAAAGTAAGAGTCTCTATTGATTCAGATACAGATAAAGAAGGTTATGATTGGCAGACAGTTGCTTCAAAAGGATTGATTTTAAGTGGTAATGCTGCAATATTAGCAGCGCAGGATTTACTGAAAAAAGCGTATAATGTAGCAGCACAGATATTGCGTGCTAATCCAGTTGATTTAGATAATGATGGCGAAAAAATATTTTTAAAACATCATAAAGATAAATGTGTATATTTCTCACAAATAGCTGTTGGTTATTCATATCCAGATGGAAATGGCATAGGTGGACCATTAATTGGTGTAGGAGTTTATTGTGCACAGGGTTTAACAAATTTGAATAAAGAAACAGGACAGGGTTTACCAGCACTTGATTGGACTTATGGTGCACATGGTGTTGTTGTTGCAGTTAATTCCTATACAGGTGAATTTGAAGTTTTAAAAATTGCATCTGCTTTTGATGTAGGGCGTGTGATAAATCCACAATGTGTTCGCGGTCAAGTTGTTGGTGGTGTTGTTCAAGGACTTGGTACTGCAATGTGTGAAGGTTATATTTATGATGGAAAAGGTAAATTATTAAATCCTTCTTTTACTGATAATAAAATTTTTACTTCACTTGATGTTCCTGAAATAATTGGTATAGCAGTTGAAACTCCACAGATTGATGGTGCTTATGGTGCTCGTGGTGTTGGTGAGCATCCAATGATAGCAGTTTGTGGTGGAGTGGGAAATGCTATTGAAAATGCCTGTGGTGCTGATTTAACATATATGCCAATCAGACAGGAAGATGTATGGCGTGCTTTACAAAAGAAAAAATAAAGGTTGGCAAAGAATCGCAAACTTATAAATAATTAATGAATTTTTTTTTGAAAAAGCAAGTTGATAATTTTGATAATAAAAAATTTTTGTCTTATTTCGATTTTTTGTAATTTCGAAATTTAGAAAAATCGAAATGCACCTGCTTACCATCAAAAACTATTGCCATTTTGATTATTTTATTATATCCTTGACTCCTTAATTCAACATCGTATTTTTTCTTTTCAATCTGTTTCATTGCATCTTTTAAAATTTTTTCAATCCTTTTATTTTTTTGTTTCACTTTTAACTCCATTATTATCGCTGGTTTACTTTTGTCACTCTTATGAAATATTGCAATGTCTACTTTGCCATAACCAAATTCTCTTTCTGCTCGTATATTATATCTGTCAGATAGCATTGCAAACATTCCAAGTAAAAATGCTTGATACACTTTCTCTTTTTCGCGTTCTATTTCTTCTTCTATTAATTCTCGTTCCTGTGAATTCTTCTTACCTGTAATAAAATATGAAAATGCGTTCAATATATATATCTTAAATTCATTTATAAAATTTTCAATTCTTCCATTTATTAATTCTTCAAGCATATTTTTCGTTGATATACTCCCACTTATTTTATTAAACCATCTTCTTATTAAATCTTCAAAACATATTTCTATTTCTTTATTCACTAATTTTAATCTGTATCTTACTTCTGCGTCTGAACCTATCTCTTCCACATATTTTAAATATCCACTAAAAAATAAAAAAATATATATTGATTCTGGATTATATCTCAAATCTTCAAATACTACATTTGATTCTAATTTTGTTTCTATGCTTTCTCCTTTTAATAAACTGTATAACTTATCTTTTATTTCTTCATTTGCAGTGTTTAATAATAAATCACCTATCAAATCATTTGAACTCGTGTTTATCCAGTATGGTTCAAATTTATGTTCTTCATTTTTTATATATTTTATTATTGACCAGGGATTATATATTGTTTTACCACCAAATATATATCCATCATACCAATTTTGAATATCTTTAAATTTTTCTGATAAGTCATACTCTGATAACATTTGTTTTACTTCTGCTTCTGTAAAGCCAAAAAATTCAGCATATTTTTTTGATAATATTGTATAGACTTCTAAATTATTTAATCCAGAAAATATACTCTCTTTTGCTACTCTTAATATGCCAGTCAATACTCCTTTATATAAATATTTATTATATTTATAAGCTCCACTTAATAAATTGCGCATTAATTCTATCACTTCTTTATAATAACCATTTAAATAGCCTTCCTGTATAGGCACATCATATTCATCTATTAATATTACTACCTGTTGATTATAATGTTTGTATAAATATTCAGATAAATTTTTTATTGCTGTTTCGTAATCACTTATATTTCCACATTCATTTAATATTTTATTTATTTTGTTTTTTTCACTTTGTGTTAACTTATTTGAATTCAATAAATAACTAAATTCATTATACAAATTTAAAATTATTCCTTTTATATATTCTAAACATTCATTCCATTTAGATTTTTTCACATCTTTAAATGTTAAATAAATTACAGGATATTTTCCTTGTTTTTCAAATTCTTTTTCTTTTGATATTTTTAAATCACTAAATAATTTTTGATTTTCTTCTGCTTCCTCTAAAGAAAAAAAATATTTTAATGTTGTGAGATTCAATGTTTTTCCAAATCTTCGTGGTCGTGGAAATAATATTATTTTTGCCCCATCCTGAATTATTTCTTTTATTATCAATGTTTTATCTATATAATAACCTTCTTCTTTTATTATATTTTTAAAATCTGATTCGCCAATTAAGATTTGTTTTTTCATATTTATATAGATTAATACATAATAATATTAAAGTCAATAATTAGTAGTCCTGCGCAAGAAAGTAGACTAGAACAGGTTTAAATCTTCTACTGATAATTAGTTATGTTATTTAATGACTGCTAAAAAAAATTTTTTTTATGTGGTATAAAAAAATTATATGAATTAGTTTTATTCATTAATAAAAAATAAAAACTCACTTTTTTTCTTAATTTTTCAATTATTCAAAACTATTTTTCTATTACATAATTCATTTATAAATTCTTGATTATGTGAAACAATAATACAGGTTTTCACTTCTTTTTTTATTAGTTCGATTATTTTTTTTGTGTGTTCTTTATCAAGACCATTTGTTGGTTCATCAAGTAATAATACTTCTGGTTCCATAGCAAAAATACCAGCGAGCGCAACAATCTTTTTTTCACCATAAGACAAATCTGTTACATACCGATTTTTTAATTCTTCCAGATCAAATTTTTTTATTATCTCATTTACTTTTCTTTTTACATACTCGCGATTATTGTAATGAAGATTAAGAGGACCAAAAGCAATATCTTCAATTACACTTGGGCAAAATAATTGTTCATCAGAATTTTGAAATAATAAACCAATTTTTTGTCTCACTTCTAAAAAATCATCTTCTGTTTTTCGTTTTTTTTCAAAGATTATGACTTCACCCTGTATAGGTTTTAGCAAGCCCATGATAATATGTAAGATAGTTGTTTTACCACTACCAGTATGTCCTATTAAACCTAACTTTTCGTTTTTTAATAATTCTAAATCAAAGTTTCTAATAAATATATTATTTGCTTTAAAACCAAAAAAAATATTTTTTAAACAAATTATTTTTTCTGCATCCATCTAAATTATAAATATTATACAAATAATAAAAATATTAACAACTAAAAAAAATAAATCTTTTTTGTGAAGTGCAAAATGTTCCCAGATCCAGATTTTTCCATTAAATCCACGACATAACATTGCATTATACACATTCTGGCTTCGTTCATAACTTCTAATAAATAAATGAGTTATTAAATTAGCATAAGTTTTATATGTATGTAAATTTGTTGAAGGAATAAAACCTCGTATTTTTACTGCATTTAATAATCGTTTTAATTCATTTTCAGTTTCTGCTAAATATCTATAATAAAAATAAATTAATACACTTATTTTATCTGGAATAATATAAAAATGCCGAATACTATGTATTAAATGCATTATATTTAATTCTTGTAATAATAAAATTGTTATTATTATTATTGAATTGTATTTCAAACTAATTTTTATTGTTTCAATTAATCCTTCTTTTGTAATTGTAAAAAAATATATTTTCAATATTTTTTCACCTTTTATTGAAAATGGCAGTATTAGCCATAATAAAATAATGAAAGTATTTAAACCAAATATTTTTTTAAAAAATTTTTTATAATCTGTTTTTATTATTATTAACATTATTAATGAGAAGATAAAAAAATATAATATTATTTTTATATTCTGTGAAAAACCTATAGAAAATGAAAATATGATTATTAATATTATTTTTATGCGTGGGTCAATATCTTTTATTTTTAGCATTATTTATTTTTAAAACTTTTTATAAATGCAATTATTCCAAATACACCAATTATATAACCAACTCCACTGATTATATCTTTTATTGAAACTTCTTCTTTTTTTAATAATTCTTTATAATTATGCTCTAATGGTTTTATTCTTTTGTCTAATTCTTCTTCTATTATTTTCCTTATTATTTCATAATCTATTTCTAATTTCATTTCATTTTTTTTACTAACAATTGAACTATCAGTATTTATATTTTTTTTACTTTGATTTGTTATTATTTTCTTCTGATTATTTTCTTCATTAAACATTGTTAATTCTTCTTTATTTATTAAATATTCTGTCCTATGACCTAATGAAGCATTTAATATAATTTTTAAATCCTCTTTTTTTATTGGTGTGAATTGAAATTTGCCGTTCTGGTCTGTAAAGCCTTCTGCTATCTTCTCATCTTTGTTGTTATATACTTCTATTTTTGAATTTACACATTTCTTACCATCATTAAAATAAGCATCAACAATAATATCTTTATCAGAAATATCAGTAAATAAATTCACTTTATGCGCTAATAAATTTATCTGTGAAATATAGATAATTAAACAAATTGTTAATAATTTTATTTTCATATTAAACCTCATTTAATAATAATTCTGGTTTAACTTGTTTTATAAAATTTATAATAAACATAGTAATTATTCCTTCGACTAACATAACTGGAAAATGTGATATTAAAAAAATTTTAATTACATTTATAAAATTTTCATTTGAGAAATATAAAGAAATAGCGACAAGTATGCCAGCGAGTAAAACTGCTAAAAACCCTGCAAAAAAACCAGATATAAGTGTGATGAATTTATTTTTTGAGATAACTATTTTTTTAAAAAAAATATAAACAAGAATTGATGGGATTGCCATATTAAAAGTATTGGCGCCAAGTGTAGTCCAACCACCAAATTGAAACATTATTGCTTGAAATAGTAAGCCGACAAAAATCGCTGGAAATGCAGCCCAACCTAAAAAGATACCTATTAATCCATTTAATATTAAATGAACACTTGATGGTCCGATTGGAATATGGATAAAAGAAGCAATAAAAAAAGCAGAAGAAAAAACAGCAACTTTTGGCATTTTTTTATAATCTGTTTTTTTTAAGCCAATAATTAAAAATATAATTGTTAAAATATAGGAAATAATAATAATTTTATTTGATAATACACCTTCTGATATATGCATTTTTTTTCCTTTTTAAAAATTAAAAAAAAATTTTGCGAAACTTTTTTTTCTAAATTTTAAAATTATTTCATATCAATAACATAAATCCAGATAATACCGCCAGTTTCAACATTTACTTCTTTTCCATCAGGAGAAGTCATTTTTTTATCATCTTCAATTAAAGCAGCAAAGCCCCACCAACCTGCTTTTGGAATTGCATAATGAAAAATTCCATTTTCATCAGTAATCAAAGTTTGAGTAATATATGGGTCAGCAGGAACTTTTATTTTTTTATCTTTATTAAAATATTCGACTTCAATAAGAGCATTTGGATATGGCTCACCATTAAAATATACCTGACCACTAAAAATATTGCCAGTCCATAAACCATAAGGTCTTGTCAAAGGTAGTATTTCAGTTTTTAAACCAACAATAGTATCCCAGCCTTCTTCTAAACCAAATGCATTTACATAAGTTTTTGCATAATGGATAATATATATTTCTTCATCAGGTTCCCAATATGGTGCTGGTATAATATAAAAAATATAATTACCTGGTTCAGTGATTTTATATGAATAATTATAAGCCTGACATTCATCAATTTTTACAGGTTTTATATCGTTTGTCAGGTCAATTTCTTTTTCTTTAATTTTAACAGCGAATTTTTCAGGTTTAGCCATATTCATCATTTTCATTTCCATAGGATGAGTGAACCTAATATCAAGATTAATAGTTTTATTATCTTTCTGCGAGATAATATTAGCCGAAGGAATAATCATTTGAAAATGCGCAGAAAGAGAAAGTTGAAGAGTAAAAATAAAAAGAATAAAAAGTTTAAGAAACATAAAACCACCTCCTAAAAAAATAAAAAAACAATTTAGTAACACGATATTAAATTTTGTGCTACTTGTCAAGTATAAAAAAAAAATTTTTCTTCTTTGTTTTTTTTAATAATTTATTTTGAACTTATTATTTTCAAAAAAAATTTTTTATTTGACTTTTTTTAATTTAATAATAAAATATTATTTAAATTCCTGAAAGGCAGGTAAATATATATGAGTGAAAAAATTGGTGGTGAAAAAAAACATATAAAAAATGTTAAATTTGCTGATTTAGCAATTTCAAAAGAAGTAACACCATCTAATGAAATTCGTTATTTTGTTGATGTACCTTTAACTCTTACTGTTGAATTAGGAAGAGCAAAAAAAACATTTAGAGAAATATTAGAACTTGAAGAAGGTTCTATAATAGAATTAAATAAGCAAGCAGGTGAATCAGTTGATTTAATAATAAATAAGAATGTAGTAGCAAAAGGTGAAGTAGTAGTAATAGATGAGAATTTTGGAGTGCGAATTACAGAAATAATGAGCACAACAGATATTGATAAAAAAATGATTATCTAATTTTAAAAATGAGTAAAAAAAATCTAATATTTTTTATAAGTCTAATTTTTATAGTTTTATTAATAAATTGTAGTTCCAATAAAGTTTTGACATCAGATAATATAAAAAGAAAAATGACTGATGATTATGCATTTGAGATAAATAAAAAAGAATTAACAAAAGAAGAATTTAATAATATTTCTGATTATATAAAAATATGTGAGAAAAACATAAAGAAAATAAAAAAATTGTATAAAAAAAATAAATTTGAAAAAATAGGAAAATATATAAAAGAAATAGAAGAAGAAAAAGTTAATGTAAATTCATTAATAACAAAAGATGATTATTTTAATGAAAGTCAATTGTTTAAGGGATTATTATTTGAAAAAAAATTTAATTTTAAAGAAGCAGAAAAAATATATAAAAATATTGATAGAAAATCAAGATATGGGAAAATAGCAGAGAATAGAATTTTAAGAACAATAGAAGATACAGATAAAGATGGTTTTATAGATTCATTAGAAATAGAATTAAAAACAAATTATAATAATCCATTATCCCATCCATAAATGAAATGAATAATCATTTAATTGCTGCTATTGATATTGGCACTAATACTATACGATTATTAATCTGGGATAGAGAGAAAGAAAAAGAATTTTTTAGAACAATAAAAACTACAAGATTAGGTGGTGAGTTAGTTAATAATAATAAAATAATTTCAAGAAAAACAATTGAAATAAATTTAATAGAATTAAAAAAGTTGTTAAATATATGTAAAGAAAAAAATTGTAATGAAATATATATTTTTGGAACAGCAGCATTAAGAAAAGCGGAAAATTCCAATGAATTTATAAGTTTAGTATTTAAAGAAACAAAACAAAAAATAAAAGTATTATCAGGAGAAGAAGAAGCATTTTTTTCTTTTAATGGCATAATCGACTCAATAATAATCCCATCAGAAATAAAAATACTTTCAACAATTGATATAGGCGGCGGTTCAACAGAAATAATAACAGCAGAAAAAATTGATTCAGAAAAAAATTTTAAATTAATAGAAAAAAGAAGTTTTGAATTAGGTTGTCTTCATTTGACAAAAAAGTTTATTAGTAGAGCACCAACAAAAAATGAAGAGTATAATGAACTTGATAATTATATAAAAGAATATATAGAAGAAAATTTTAAAAATTTAAAAATAGGCAATTTTTTAATTGGTGCGAGTGGCACATTTTCAGCATTAGTTACAGTAAAAAAAGAAATGACAGATTATCAGCCAGAATTAATACATCAAGAAAAATTAGATTACAAAGAAATACTTGAAATAGAAGAGCGATTAAAAAAATTAAATATAGAAGAAAGAGAAAAATATGGAGGATTAAAAGATAATCGAGGCGATATAATAATAGCTGGAATAAGTATAATAAAAAATATATTAAAATTTTTTAAGATAAATCAAATAACAATAAGTGAATATGGAATATTACGAGGAATAATAAAAAGTGTTATTAAAAAAGAAATTAAAAATTGGTAAAATAGAAGTATCACCAATTATACCAGCCCCACTTGCAGGTTATACAGATTCACCATATAGAAGAATATTAAAATTATGTGGTGCAGATTTAGTTTGTGCTCCATTATTACCAGTTGAAGCAATCGCAAGGCAAAAAATAAAAACAATTATAAGAGACATAAAATTCGATGAATCAGAGCGTCCAATTATGTTTCAATTCTTTGGATATAAACCTGAAAGTTTTGTTATTGCAATAAATAAAGTAATAGAATATGGTTATAAACCTGACATAATAAATATTAATTTAGGTTGCTCGGTAAAAAAAATATTAAGAGCAAAAAGTGGTGGATATTTATTAAAAGAACCGCAAACAATATATAAAATAGTGGAAGAAATATTAAAGAATATAACTATTCCATTAACAGTAAAAATAAGAGCAGGTTGGAATAATGAAAATATAAATTATTTGCAAATATCACAGCAATTAGAAAAAATCTGTATTTCAGCAATTTTTTTTCATCCAAGAACAGTAAGTGAATTATTTAAAAATCAGGCAAAATGGGAATATATAAAAATATTAAAAGAAAATGTAAAAATACCAGTAATAGGAAATGGTGATATAAAAAGGATTGAAGATGCTGAATATATGATAAATATGACAAATTGTGATGGCATTATGGTTGGTCGTGCAATAATTGGTAATCCATTTTTTATTACATACTTAAATAATTATTTAATAGATGGCAATAAATTTTTTAAAATAGATTTGACAAAATTATTTAATACAATTAAAATTCACATTAATTATGCAAGAGAATTTTATGAATCTGAAAATATAATAAGTTTTCGAAAACATCTCTTTAAATATTTAAAGGGAATGAAACAAATAAATAAATATAGAGAAAGAATAAATAAATTATCAAAAGCAAATGAATTTATAAAATTAATTGATGAGATTGCAGAAAATGAAAAAATTTAATATTAGAGGTTCATAATGAATAAAAAAATTTTTTTTGTTTTTTTATTTTTGTTATTATATTCAATTTCATATTCTGCAATGGTTGAAGTGTATATAGATACCTATGTAAATGGCTATGTATTAAATAATTTGAAAGACGAAGAAATAATATTTTATTTAGATAAAAAAGATGAAGAGCAGAAATTAAGTGATATAGAATTGGGTGCAAAATATATTTGGCTTATTAATCCACCGTATGATAGAGATTTACCAAATCAATTAGGTGATAAATGGAAATATTTATCAAAAGAAGAAAAAAATAAATTTAAAATTAAATGGTTTAAAACATATATAAATATAATTGATTTGAATGATTTAAAACAACATATTGATATAGAACAATTAATAATAAAAGGGAAAAAAGAAAAAGAAAATTATGAAAAAAAGCAGGCAATTTCTGTTGTTGAATTAAATAAAGTTGATTTACAGGAAGAAAAAATACCAATCTCATTTTCAAATCCGTATCAGAAAATGATAGAAAATGAAAAGAAACCAGAAAGTTCATTAAAAGAAGGAAAGCCACCACAAAAACAGCCATTGAAAAAAGAAGTAAAAGTAAAGAAAAAAGATGATGATTTTATAGCGCCACAAACCAAAGTAAAAGAAAAAATAGAAGTAATAACGAAATCGAAAAAAAGTAAAAAAGAAAAAGAATATAAAACAGAATTAAAAATAAAAGATAAAGAGTTTGAGAATTTTTTAGAAGCAAAAACAAAAGAAATTAATATACCAAAAATAGAACCAGTAAAAAAAGAGAGTGTAAAAAAAGAAGAGGAAGAATCAAAAGAGAGTGAAAAGGGAAAAGAAATAGTAAAAGAATTAAGTGAAAAAAAAGAGAAATTAAAAAAATTATTAGAAGAACAAAATAATGAAAAAATAGATGAGACGATATTATTACAAAGAAAAATATTAAATGTTGATAAGAAAATGACAGAAGATAATATAAAAGAAAAAGATAAAAAAGAATTGAATATGAAAAATAAATCGAATAAACAAATAAAGTTGCCAACAACATTATCAAATGAATAAAATAGGGGTGTTAAATGAAAGAAGATTTTATTGCAAATGAATATATTTATAGTGAAGGAGCGCCATCAGGTCCACTTTATATTTTACAAAGTGGTGTGGTTGAAATATTTGCTAACAATGAGAAAGGCGAAGAAAAAAGAATAGAAGTAATTCAGAAACCAGGTGAAATATTTGGAATACCTGAAACAGTTTTAAAAATAAATCGAATAAATAGTGCCAAAGCAAAAACAGATGTAAAAGTAAAAATAATAGATTTAACAGGCAAAGATTTAAAACAAACAATAAAATTAAATCCATTGCTTGGTTTAAATATTTCAATAAATTTATCAAAAGCATTTCAACGAAGAAATAATTATTTAAATGAACTATCAAAATTTTTTAAAGAGGCAAAAAATGCAGTTAATTCATTATGTTTAAAATATTATGAATCAGTTGAAAATATAAATAAATTAAATGCAAAGTTTAGGTTTCCGTGGTTAAATTCTATTTATGAAAAAGGCAAGACAAATATAATTTATAATTATGGTGATTCAGTAAATAAAGGAAAAGATATAATAGAGCAGGAAGTGATAAAAAAAGAATTGAAATATATGGAAGAAGAAGAATTAAGCACAGCCGGCGCAAAGACATTTAAGAAAGGTGATATAGTTTGTAGAGAAGGTGATATTGGAAATGAAATGTATATCTTAATGGAAGGTAGTTTAAATGTTTATGTTGGAGAGCAAAAAATAGCAGAGATAAAGAACAAAGGTTCAATAATAGGTGAAATAGCAGTTTTATTAGGTTATAGTTCAAAAAAATATGAAAAGCGAACAGCAACAGTAAAAGCAAAAGAAGATTCAAAAGTAATAGTAATACCAGGACCAAATTTAGAACCAGTAATAAAAAAAGACCCTTCATTAATTGTTCATATAACTAAAACATTATCAGAACGATTACCAGAAACAGATAATGCAATAATTTCAACTGATAGCCAATTTCAAAAATACTTAGCATTAGTAAATAAAATGGGTACAACAACTGCAAATTGTCCAAAAGCTTTTGAAATTTTAATTAATGAAATAAATTTATCAGCAAAAAGCAATATGGAAATAGTCGATCGAATTTTAAAAGATGTAGAACAATATTTAGATGAAAGTAAACAGACTTATGATATATATTTTAATGAATATCAAAAATTACAAAATTAAAAATTAAGAAAAGGAGAGAAAATGAAAAAAAAATTTTTTATTTTAATAATGTGTGTGATGATTTTTATTATGAATTGTGCAGGAGTAAAACAGGTAAAAGAAGATGAAAAATCAGATATTTATCAAGCAAATATTTTTTTACAAAATATTTTTAATAATTATGAAAATAAAAATTATATGGAACTGAAGAAATTATTTGGCGGCGCATTAGTCGAAAAATATAATATGATAGAAAATTCTATTCGTGAAGAATTTAATAGATATGATTTTTTAAAAATCAGTTATAATATAGAGAAAATTGATAAAACAGACAATTTATTAGATATTCATTTTAATTGGCGAAAAAATCGTAAAGTAAAAGAATCAGGTTCTTTTTCTACAACTGATTCATCAAAAAATTTAGGGAAAACAATTTTTTCTTTTGATAAAAATTCTGGTCTTTTAGTTCAAATTAAAGGTGATTTTTTATTTGGTATAGCAGGAAATTTTTAAAGATTTAAATTCACATATTAGCATTATTATGAATGAAATTATTGTTTCAATCTCATTTTTATCAGGATTAGGTTTTTTATTTGGAAGTGCACTTTGTTTTGCTTCAAAAAAGTTTTATGTTGAAATAAATGAAAAAGAAAAGAAAATAAATGAGATATTGCCAGGTGCGAATTGTGGTGCTTGTGGTTATAGTGGTTGTGCTAATTATGCAGCAGCACTTGCAAAAGATGATAATGTTCCAATAAATCTATGCACAGCAGGCGGCGAACAGGTAATAAAAAAAATAGCAGAAGTATTAAATAAAAAAGCAGAGAAACAGGAAAAATTAGTTGCAGAAATTTTATGCAAAGGCAAAGCAAAAGAAAAAGCAAAAATAAAATTTGAGTATAAAGGAATAAACGATTGTAAATTTATTCATAATCAATTTAATAGTTATAAATTATGTAATTATGGCTGTTTGGAGTGTGGTAATTGTTATAGAGTATGTAAATTTAATGCAATTGAGTATGATAGTAAAAATCCATCAATACCAAAAATAAAAATAGAAAATTGCGTAGGTTGTGGTGCTTGTGTTAAAGAATGTCCAAAAAAAATAATTGTTTTAAGACCATTATTAAATCATGATGTGCATATTAAATGTTCAAATAAAGATATTGGAAAAATAGCAAAAACATTATGTGATGTTGCTTGCATAGGCTGTGGCTTATGTGCAAAAAAATGCCCTGTTAATGCAATTACAATTGAAAATAATCTTGCAAAAATAGATTATTCAAAATGTGTTAATTGTGGTAAATGTGTTGAGGTTTGTCCAATAAAACCAGAAAAAGTTATCATTGATTATAAAACAAAACGAGGTAAAGCAGAAATAAATGATAATTGTAAGGGCTGTTCTTTATGTGCAAAAAAGTGTCCTGTTAATGCTATAGAAGGAAAATTAAAAGAAAAATTTAAAGTTGATGAAAGTAAATGTATTGGTTGTGAAATTTGTGTTCAAGTATGTAAATTTAAGGCAATTGATATTAAATAATTATTAATTCACTTCATTATGTTTTTTCATAAAATAATTAAAAATAATTTTTTTTATCTCTTTCTTTTATTTACCATTTTTTTATTTTTTTATTCATTTAATCTTACAAAAAATTATTCATTTGATTCTATTGGTTTTTTATTTGCTATTCGTGAAAATATTTTATTCCAGATTTTTCATTCTTATCACTTAATATTTTTACCAATACAGATTTTATTTTTAAAAATATTTAAACCAGATAATCAATTATTATTTTTACAAATTATTAATTCGCTTATCGCTAATTTTTCTATACTAATATTTTTTTTAATAATAGAAAAAATAACAAAAAATAAATTATGTGCTTTCTTAATTTCTTTATTATCAGGTACGACATTATGGCATTTTAAATATGCAGTTGATTTAGAAGTTCATTCTTATAATGCTTTTATTATCTCACTGTTATTTTTAAATCTACTTTATCTAAATTCAAAAAATATTTTTTTACTTGCCATTATTTTTGCAATTGCTGTTTTATTTCATCAAATAAATATTTTCATTTTACCTACAATTATTTTTGCTTTAATTTATAGAAAATTATCTATCAAAAAAATTTTTTACTTTTTTATCATATCTTTTTCAATTATTGGTTTTTCATATTTTTTTATTGGTTATTTTTTTCTTAAATTAAATACAATAATCAAATTTTATAAATGGCTTACTTATTATCAGCAATTAGGTTATTGGGGCGGTTTTTCATTACAAACTTTTTCTGATACAATAAATGGATTTGCTCAATCATTTATTGGTAAAGGTAATAATAAAATTTTTCTGTTTTATTTTTTTATTTTTTTGTTACTATTTATTTTTGTAAAAAATATAAAAAATTTTTTTGCGAATTATTTTTATGAATTAGGAATATTTTTTTTCTGGTTTATTTTTCAATCTGCTGTTGTAATTTACTGGCATCCATTAAATATTGAAAATTGGCTTTCACAATTAGCAATCTGGCTTCCTGCTGCAATTATTTTAAATTTTTTAATTACACAAAAAAAAATAAAAATAATTTATGGAATATTGCTGATAGCTTTTATTCTGAATTTTTTTAATATTTATAAATATTATATTTATCCAAATAAATTTGAAGAGAAATCAATAAATTTAGTCATAATAAAAAAAATTAAGAATGAAGTAAAAGCCAATGAAAATTTAATTATCAGCGGTGAAGGTGAATATGCTAATTTAACGATTTACATAAAATATTTTTTACCAGAAATAAAATTATATTCAATCGATGAAATACTTGTTGAAAATAAATCTGATTTTAATATAATGGTAAATAAAATAAATTCAATTACAGATGGCTGGATTTTATCAGATGTATTTAATAATTTTGAACCATTACTAAATAAACATAAAATTTCAAAATCGAATTATTTAAATTTTGTTGATAAAATATTAACAACTATAGAAATCAAAAAAAAGATAAAAATAAAAGAATGGCTTGAAATAATAGCATTTAATAAAAAGTAAATATTGACAGAGCAAAAATAAAATATTAAATAAATAAAATTATGGTTGATTATAAGAAAGAAAAAAAGGATGATACAAAAGAAATAATTGAGCAAATCCTGAAAGTGAGTGCACATCAATTACGCAGTCCAATCACAACAATACAAACACTATTAAAAACAGTATTAACAGGATATGCAGGCGAAGTTCCTGGTAAAATAAAAAGACTAATTGAAGGTGCATATAAAAAATCAGGCGATATGCTAACACTGATAAATGATTTATTAGAATTAGCAAAATTTCAGGAAAAAAATATACGAAAATTATTTGAACCAATAAATTTAGAAGAATTATTTCAAAAGATAGTAGAAAGTTTAAAAGAAAAAATTGAGACGAAAAAAATAGAATTTGTAGTAGAGAAAGATGAAATATTACCAATAATATGGGCATATCGAATTGGTATAGAACATATATTATATAATTTACTTGAAAATGCAATAAAATATACTCCAAATAATGGCAGAGTATTAATAAAATTAAATTATGATGAAACAAAAAAAATATTATCAGGAGAGGTAAGTGATAGTGGAATAGGAATACCAAAAGAATATCAAAAATATATATTTACTGAATTTTACCGAGCGCCAAATGCAAAGCAAGAAGAGAAAACAGGCACAGGTCTTGGTTTAGTAATTGTAAAAAAAGCAGTTGAAATACATAATGGTAAAATAAGTTTTGAAAGTAGTCCAGAAAAAGGAACAAGTTTTAAATTTATTTTACCAGCCACAAAAATAGCAAAAGAAAAAATTAGAAAAGAAGATAAAAGTGATGAAAGTAAAAGATTGAAAATATTAATCATAGGTGGCAAAGCAGCCGGACCAAAAGCAGCAGCAAAAGCACGTAGAATGGATGAGGATGCGTTAATAACGCTAATAGAAAAAGAAGAAGTATTATCTTATGCTGGTTGTGGTTTGCCATTTTATATTTCAAATATGGTAACTGATGCTCGTTTATTAATGACAACAAATGATGGTGATATACGCGACCCTGAATTTTTTAAAAAAATAAAAGATATAGAAGTATTAATAAATACTGAAGCAATAGAAATAGATAGAGCAAATAAAAGAGTAAAAATAAGAAATTTAAAAACTTTAGAAGAAACAACAATAAATTATGATAAATTAATAATAGCAACAGGCAGTATTCCAATAGTTCCTAAAATACCAGGAATAGATAAAAAAGGTGTTTATACCTTATATTCAGTAGCAGATGCAGAAGGATTGAAACGAGAATTAAATGTGCCAAAAGCAAAAGATGTATATATAATTGGTGGAGGGGCAATAGGAGTAGAAGTTTCTGAAGCATTAGTTCGTCGTGGTGCGCGCGTAACAATCATAGAAATAAAAGACCAGTTATTAAATTTTTTGGATTTGGAATTTTCAGAATTAGTAAAAAATCATTTAGAAAGAAAAGGTATAAAAATATTATTAAATACAAAAGTAGAAGAAATAATTGGCGATGAAAGAGTAAGTGGCATAAAAATAAATGATAAGATATTGCCAGCAGATTTAATAATAGTTGCAATAGGCGTAAGACCAAATGTAGAATTAGCAAAAAAATCAGGATTAGAAATAGGAGAAACAGGTGGCATAAAAATAAATGAATATTTACAAACAAATGATGAAAATATATATGCAATTGGTGATTGTGTAGAAAATAAAAATTTAATTACAGGCAAACCAATTTATACTCCTCTTGGTTCAATAGCAAATAAACAAGGAAGAATAGCAGGATTAAATGTAACAGGAGCAAAAGAAAAATTTAGCGGTGTTTTACAAACAATTATTTTAAAAGTATTTGATTATAATATTGGTGCAGTTGGGTTAAATGAAAAGACAGCAAAAGAACAGAGTTTTGAACCATTAACAGTAATAGTTCCTGGACCAGATAAAGAACATTATTATCCAACAGCAGAATTAATATATCTCAAATTAATAGCAGATAAAAAAACAGGAAAATTATTAGGAGCGCAAGCAATTGGCAAAGGTGATATTTCAAAACGAATTGATATAGTAGCAACAGCAATATCAGCAAATATGTTAATATGGGATTTATCAAAACTTGACCTTGCTTATGCTCCGCCTTTTTCTGCTGCTATGGATATTTTAATAACTGCTGCAAATGTATTAAAGAATAAATATTATGGAAATTTTGAAGGTATAAGTCCAATTGAATTGAAAGAACGATTGCTAAAAAAAGATGATATTTTACTTATTGATGTTCGCACGCCTGCTGAATATGACATTATTTCAATTTCAAATTCAATATTAATTCCACTCAATAGTTTAAGAGGCAGATTATATACATTACCAAAAGAAAAAGAAATAATTTTAATATGTAGAACAGGAATAAATTCTTATGAAGCATATAAATTATTAAAAGCAAATAATTTCAAAAAGGTGAAAGTATTAGAAGGCGGAATAGTAACATATTTTGGAGAATTATAAAATGAATTCAATAGAGAAAAAATATTTTTTTGATAAAGAAAAATTTTTAGAATTAAAAACACAATATATTAAAGGATTATTAGCAATTGATAGGATTAAAATAAGAGAAAAAATAAAAGAACCATTAAAAGAAGATATTTTAGATTTTACAAAAATAAAAAAAGATGAATATGCGAAATTATTTGAAATTGGTTTGGAAAATTTAAAAAATAAAAAAGTTGGTGTAGTCATTGTAAATGGAGGAATGGCTACGCGCTTTGGTTCAAAAGTAAAAGGAATAGTTAAAGTATTTGATGATTATTCTTTTTTAGAATTAAAAATCAGACATATAAAATATATATCAAAAATATATTCAACACAAATTCCAATATTTATAATGAATAGTTTTGCAACATCAGAAAAAACAATAAAACATTTAGAAAAAAATAAGTATTTTGGTTATGAAAAAGAACTTATTAAATGTTTTAATCAAAATATCTTTAGAAGATTAAATATTGATGGAACAGAATATAAAGGGAAAATAAGTGATAGATATTATGGACCAGGACATGGTGATTTTTTCTATACTTTTAAAACAAGTGGGATGTTGAATTATTTTAAAAATAATGAAGGCAAGATTTTATTATATAGCAATGTAGATAATTTAGGTGCGACAATCGAACCAGCAATAATTGGTTATCATATAAAAAATAATTTTGAAATGATAGTAGAATTAGCAAGAAAAAATAAAGGTGATAAAGGTGGTGCACCTGCATTAGTAAATGGTAAATTACAAATTGTAGAAGATTTTAAGTTTCCTGATACATTTAATCAAAATAGGATAAAAATTTTTAATACTGCTAATTATGTGCTTTCAACAAAAATATTTGATTATGATATAAATTTGCCATGGTATGTTGTTTATAAAAAAGTAAATAATAGAACTGTTGTGCAATTTGAACATTTAATGGGTGATTTAACTATGTTTATTAATAAATGCGGATATATAATAATTGATAGAAAAAAGAGATTTATACCAATTAAAGTATTTGAAGATTTAGAAAAAAATAGAAGGTATTTAAAAAAGTTATTAGGCAAAATTATTTGTTAAAATTATTTACCAATACAAAAAGAAGAAAAAATTTTATCAAGCACATCATCAGTTGTAATAATTCCAATAATATCTTCTAATTCTGAGATACAGATATTCAAATCAACAATAAAAAATTCTGAACTAATAAAATCTTTTTGATTTATTATATTTTCAAGTGCTTCAATTCCTTTTTTAATATTATTTATATGTCTGATATTTAATGTTAATATTTCATCTTTTAAATTTACTTTTGTAAAAATCATTTCTTTTATTTTTTTATATAATTCATCTATTCCTTTTTGTTCTTTAACTGAAATATAAATTTCATTTTCATCTTTTTCAAAATTATCAACTAAATCAATTTTATTTGCTATTACCAATACATTTTGATAATTCTCTTTTATTTCATAAAAAGATTCAGTTTTACCTATTTGTAAATCATATATTAATAAAATTAAATCAGAATTATTTAACACTTCTTTTGTTTTTGCTATACCTATTTTTTCTATCTTATTTTCTGTTTTTCTAATTCCAGCAGTATCAAATAAATTTATTGGAATATTATCAATAATAAAAAATTCTTTTAACATATCACGCGTTGTGCCAGGTATTTCAGTAACAATGGCGCGATTCTCATTTAATAATAAATTAAATAATGATGATTTACCTACATTAGTATCCCCAGCAATAACAATATTATAACCATTTTTTATTATTAAATTTCTTTCTGAATTCTCCACTATTTTTTCTAATTCTTTTTTGATTTCAATTATTGTTTCAAATGTTTTATCAAAATTAATTTCTAAATTTTCTTCAGGAAAATCAATGTCTGTTTCAAATTCACTTTTTACTTCAATTAATTTCTTTTTGATTTCTTCTATTTTTTCTGAAAATTTCCCGCGAATATTATTTACAGCAATTTGATGAATTAAATCATTATTTGAATTAATTAAATCAAGTATTGCTTCAGCTTGTATTAAATCAAGTTTATTATTAAAAAAAGCTCGTTTTGTAAATTCACCTGGTTCTGCAATTCGAATATCTTCTTTTAATAATTCATTTATAATTTTCTGACAATTAAAATAACCGCCGTGTGCAAAAATTTCAATTACATCTTCACCTGTATATGATTTTGGTGCTTTATAAAAAATTACAATAACATTATCAAGTAAAATATTATTGCTTTTAAGCCAACCAAGATAAGTATGATTTGGTTTTATTTCTTCTCTTGTTAATTTAGAAAAAGGAACAAAATATTTTTTTATTATTTCAAAAACATTATCACCACTTAATCTAATTACACCAATTGCTGCATTACCAATTGGAGTGGCTAAACTTATAATTGATTCATTTTTCATATTAATTAAAGAATTTTAAAAGTGATTTTAAGATGATAGTAAAAGATAAAATAAAGATATCTAAACATTCTGATAATATCTTTTTTACCACTAAATTTTGATACTCCATATTTTCTAAAACCATAAACATAAGGAACTTCTGCAATTCGTTTATTTCTATTGTTATACATAAATTCAATAATCCATTCACCGTGAACTGCTGTTGAATGATAATCAAAGCATTCTTTTTTAGCAAGTAAAAACCCACCTGTAAAATCAGATACACGAGTTCCAGCTAATATATTCATAATACGATTATAAATTCCCTGTAAATGCCATCTTAATTTATTATCCATGCCGCCACCACCAATAAAGCGAGAAAATTTAACTATATCAACAATATTTTGTTCAATTAAATAAACAGATTTTAATACTTCAACAGGGTGGCTTAAATCACCATCAACAATAGCAATATTATCATAAGAGGCAATTTTAGCACCATCAATAACAGCAGAACCAACACCAAATTTATTTTTTCGTTCAAGTATTTTACAATTATATTTTTTTCCTACTCCAATTGTATTATCAGTACTACCATCATCAACAATAATGATTTCATTACAGTAATCTTTTATTTTAGGTAATAATATTTCTAAATTTTTTTCTTCGTTTAATGTTGGAATTACTATACTTAACATAGAAATTTATTTATAATTTATTAAATTAAATAAACCTTCTTCAATAGAAATTTGAGGTTTCCATTTTAAAATTTTTTTTGCTTTTGAAATATCAGCGCATAATCTTGAAATTTTACCTGGTAAAATATGGTCACTATAATATAATTCAATATCTTTTTTCAAAAATTTTTTTATAATTTGTGCAATATCAAAAATTTTATATTCATTACCAGAACCGATATTAAAAGTTTCACCTGCTGGTTTGCATTTTAATGAGCATTCAAATGCGCGGCATAAATCTTTTACATTAGTAAAATCACGAGCATCTGTTGGCGCACCATATAACATTAATCGTGATTCTTTACATTCTTTTATTCTTTTTATTAAATTTGGTATTACAAAATTTGTTGATTGATTTGGTCCATAAATATTAAATTGTCTAAAAATTACAACTGGTAATTTATATTTTCTAAAATATAACCTGCAATATTCTTCTGCTGCAAATTTACCAACACCATATTGTGATGATGGTAAAATTGGTGATTCTTCATCTATTTTTTCTTTTGTTGTCTCGCCATAGACACATGCACTTGATGTAAAAATAATTAATTTAACATTTACTTTTTTTGCAAGTTCTAAAATATTTAATGTCCCATTTACATTTAATAATAAATCTTCCTGTGGATAAATAGTACTGATACTTACATCTGGATTTGCTGCTAAATGAATAATATAATCAGGCTGAAAATCACAAATATATTTTGATATGTAATTTATGTATCTTATATCGTGAAAGATTGATATTTTGGTATCTAATCCTAAAATTTCAAATTTATTGTGAAAATATTTTTTAAGATGTGAACCAATAAAACCTTCTGAACCTGTTATAAGTAATTTTTCCATTTTTATTTTAATATATCATTATAAATTTCACAAATATAATCAACATCGCTAATACTTAATCTATTACTCATTGGTGGATTTATTATGCGTTCTGCAATATATTCTGAATTTTGAAATTTTCCATTATTGAATATTTTAGAATGATATTGTTGTTTATGTGCTGGCAACCAACATATTCGTGTTTCAACACCTAATTCATTTAATTTTTGATTTAATTTATCTCTTTTTTCTTCTGAAACAAGAGTGCCAAAAATCATATAAGGATGCATTGTAACATAATCAGGTATTTTCTGAAAATCAACAAGTCCTTTTAAATTATCATAATATCTGTTTGCTATTTTTTGTCGATGTTCTAAAAACGAATTTATTCTTAATAATTGATTATAGCCAAGTGCACAATTTATATCTGTTGATTTAAAATTTAATCCAAAGATTTCATAATCATATTTTTTTAGCATACCGTGTTCTCTTATCATTTTCAATTTTTTATAATCTTCTTCAGAATTTGTAGTAATTGCACCACCTTCTATCATTGTGCATATTTTTGCAATATGAAAACTAAAAATAGTAATATGTCCAAATCCACCTATTTTTTTCCCTTTATATTCTGCACCTAATGCTTCTGCTGCGTCTTCAATTAAAATCAGATTTTTCTCTTCACAAAATTTTTTTATTTTATCAATTTCAAAAGGCATTCCATAAACATCAACAGCAAGAACTGCTTTAGTTTTTTTGGTTATTCTTTTTTCAAGTTCTTCAACTGATATATTAAATGTATCTTTTTCACAATCAACTAAAACAGGTTTAAAACCTAAAAGTAAAATACTATTTATTGTTGCAATGAAAGTGAAAGTAGGTACAAGAATTTCATCACCTTTTTGTAAGTCTGAAATAAGTAAAGAAGCAATTAAAGCAGAAGTACCATTATTTACAGTAACAGCATATTTGGCTCCTGTAAATTTACATATTTCTTCTTCTAATAATCTTGAATATTTTCCTTGTGAATACCATTCTGAATCAATTACTTGTTTTAATAATTCTTTATCGCCTGAACTTATATCAGGTTCAGCCCATTGTATTTTTTTCATTTCTTCACCTTCGTATTTAATTTTTTTTATTTTATATTAAATGACTATTTTGTCAAGTTAATTGCTATGAGTTAAATATGTTTATTCAAAATTTTGTAATTTTTCCTTGAAAAAATTTTTATTAAAATTTATTATGAGAAAAATTTTTAAAAAAGTAATAAATTATGAAATTAAAAGAATTTAAAAAAGTTGAATTATCAGATAAAGAAAAAATAAATAAAATATTACATAAATGTAATTTCATTCTTTGTGATTACAATTTTAATAATTTATTTTGTTGGGGCGATATTTATCAAATTAAATGGTATAGCGAAAATGATGTGCTTTTTTTATATACTGAAACTGATGATTATATTTTTATGCCATGTGGTAAAATATTTGATTTTAATTTTTTACTTTCATTATCAGATGAATTTATTAAACAGAATAAAAGTGGAAATATAATTTTTGTAAATCAAGAATTTATAAATCAATATGAAAAAGAAATAAAAAGATATTTTGATATTATTCAAGATTATAATAATGCTGATTATATTTATCTTTCAGAAAAATTGGTGGAATTAAAAGGAAATAAATTAAATAAGAAAAAGAATTTAATATCACAATTTAAAAGAAATAATCCAGATTATAAAGTAGAAAGACTATCAGAAGAATATATAAATGATTGTTATAAATTATCCGAAAAATGGTGTGAAATAAAAAATTGTAATGAATTTGGATATAGTCATGAAATATCAGCATTAAGAAAAGCACTTAATAATTTTAATAAACTTGATATTTATGGAGTTCTAATTTTAGTAAAAAATGAAATAATTGCTTTTTCTATTTTTAGTGAACAAAATAAAGAAACAGTAACTATACATTATGAAAAATATAATCCAGAGATAAAAGGAGCAGCACAAATAATAAATTTGGAAACAGCAAAATTAGTTTGTGAAAAATACAAATATATAAATAGAGAACAGGATTTAGGAATAGAAGGATTAAGAAAATCAAAATTATCGTATGCACCTGAATTTTTAATTATTCCTTATAAATTATTAAGAAAAAGATAATTATCCTCTTGATGCTAAAGCAGTTGTCTCATAAATTAAATTTGATTTTTGGAAATGTTCTGTTAATTTTGATAATACCTTTTTATTATTTGATGGACTTACAAGAGATATTTTTCCTTTTAAATAATTTATTTTTGACTTGGCTGATAAAAGGACAAGATTTATACTATCATCAAGAAAAGAAACATTTGTAAAATCAATTATGATATTTTTAACATTTTGAGAAATAAAATGAACTAATAAATGTTTTAATTTATTTACTTCAATATTTGATACATTGCCACTTAATTCAATTATTATTTTATCAGTAATTTTTCTTATTTTAATTTTATCAGAAGTATGAGTATGTTTTTCAATTTTTGAAAATAATTCAGACATTTCAAATGGTTTAATAATATAATCAACCGCACCTAATTGTTGACATCTTTTTATACTTTCAGATTGAGAAAGAGCAGTTAATATTATTACTGGAATTGAAAATGTCCTTGTATCTTTTTTAAGATTATCTAAAACATCATAGCCTGAAATATCAGGTAGCATTAAATCTAATAAAATTAAATCAGGTTGTTCTTTTAAAGAGTATTCATAGCCTTTTTTACCTGTATCACATTGTATTAATCTATAATTATGTTCTTTTAATACAATATCTAAATATGCTGTAATATACTTATCATCTTCAATAACAAGTATGGTTAATACTTTTTTTACTTGCATAATTAAATAATTATACTTGACAAAATAATATTGTCAATAATAAAAATAAAAAAAATGAAAAAAATTTTTTATCTAATTTTTATAATATTTTGTTGTTTGAAATCAATATACTCTTTTTATCTTCTGCTTCCAATGGACGAAGAGCAAACGAATCATTTAAAAAGTTATGGAGTGGTTTTTAATTATTTAAAAGATAATATAGGCGAAGAAGCATATTGGCTATTAAATTATCGTGGCGGGTCATTTGTTATAGAGGATAATATTAGAGCAAGAAATTTATGTTTATTAAATGAGACAAAATATTTAGCAATAACAAAAGAAGAATTACAGAAAATAGAAAAAATAATAGAAGAAAATAATATGTATAAAGTTAAACTTGAAAAAGCGCCAAAAGTTGCAGTATATATTCCACCTACAAGTAGCCCTTGGGATGACGCTGTATCAATGGTATTAGAATATTCAAATATCAAATATGATAAAATTTATGATGAAGATATATTAAATGAAAAATTAAAAGAATATGATTGGTTACATTTACATCATGAAGATTTTACAGGTCAATATGATAAATTCTGGGATTCATATAGAAATTCAGCGTGGTATATCAAGAAAGTAAAAACATTTATTTCAGAAGCAAATAGATTAGGATATAAAACAGTGGCAGAAGAAAAATTAGCAGTTGCAAAAAAAATAAAAGAATTTGTTTTTAATGGTGGTTTTTTATTTGCAATGTGTTCTGCAACTGATTCTATTGATATTGCATTAGCAGCAGAAGGAGTTGATATAATAGCACCAGAGATTGACGGCACACCAATTACACCAAATTTTGAAAAGAAAATTGATTATAGTAAAACACTTGCGTTTAAAGATTTTAAAATATTTCCTGACCCTTATTTTAATCCACGCTCTGATATTGATGGAGCATGGGCAAATACACCTGCAAGAAAAGAAGCAAAGGATTTTGAATTATTTGAATTTTCAGCAAAGTTTGATTATATTCCTTCAATACTAACACAATGTCACACAAAAATAGTAAAAGGATTTTATGGCTTAACAACTTCATTTAATTTATATACTATTAAAGATGATGTTATAATAATGGGAAAAGAAATAGGTGAGGAGCGAGCAAAGTATATTTATGCACCTCGTGGTAAAGGTTTTTTTACTTTTTATGGTGGACACGATCCTGAAGATTATCAACACGCAATAGGAGAAGAACCAACAAATTTAAACTTACATAAAAATTCACCGGGCTATAGATTAATACTAAATAATCTTTTATTTCCTGCCGCCAAAAAAGAAAAATTAAAAACATAATTTTTATGATGCTAAAAGAACTAAATGTAAAATTAGATGTTATATATTCATTCATCACAATTATTATTCTTCAGATTGTCTTAAAAATTTTTACCATTGGTAGTAAATTAATTTTAGCAAGATTAATAATACCAGAAGATTTTGGTTTATTTGCAATCACACTTTTTATTTATACTGTTTTTTTATATATAAATGATTTAGGAATTTCAGTTTCAACTATCAGAGATGAAGAAATACATTATGGGAATATACTTCTTATTCAATTTATATTTTCAATAATATTATTCATCATTTCAATATTAATTAAAAATTATTTTATTTTTTTAAATCCGCGCATTCCAGAAATTTTACCATTATTTATGGTAAATTTAATTTTAACAGCACTTGCTGTTCCACCAACAATTTATTTTACAAAAGAGATAAAATTTAAAAAAAATTTTTTACCGCGTTTAATTCAAATAATATCAGAAATTATTGTAAGCATCTGGTTAGCGTATAGAGGCTATAAAGTTTATTCACTTATTTATGCAAAAATAATATCAAATTTGCTTTACTTAATTTATATCTGGTTTTTAACAATAAAAGATATTAAATTAAATTTGAAATTGAGTGAAATAAAACCTTTAATATTTAGAAGCAAATATTTTTTTCTTTTAGGTCTTTTTTCAATATTTTCAACTGATATATCAAAAGCAATATTGAGTTATAGATTTAGTGATGAAATTGTAGGTATGTTTTTTATGGTCTGGAATTTCATTTTTTTGCCAGCAAATATAATAGAAGAACCATTTAGAAAAATTTGTTATCCTTATCTTGCTAAATATAAAAATAATTTTGATAAACTAACAAAATTTTATATGAATATTACTAAAATAACTCTGGCAATTGAGATACCAATTTATATTTTTCTCTTTTTAAATATTGAATTTTTTATTTCATTAATTTTTCCTGCTACAAAATGGAATTATTCTATTCTTATTCCTTTATTTAAAATTTCTTTATTTGTTACAATATTTGACCCATTCAGTATGTATGGTTTTGAATTATTAAAAATCTTTAATAAAGAAAAAATTATTTTACTTGTATCAATTTTAGTTACTTTATTTTTATGCACAATTGGAACATTATTTATTTTTATTTTTGAAAAATTAAATTTTCATGGAGTGCTTGGTCTTGCTTTTTCACATTATTTACTTATTTTTGTATCATTTATTACTTTTTATCATATTATTAAAATCATAAAAAAAAATTTTTGGTTTCTTGCAAAAGATTTATTATTTATTTATTTGATTTCGTTTTCTCTCTTTTTTATTATAAATTTTTTTGTCCCAAAAAAATTTAATCTTACTTTACTTTTATTGATTTTTATTATATATTTTATTTATTGGAAATTATATTTTAAAGAACTCACATTAAAAATATATATATTAATAAAAGAAAAAATTTTAAAAGTGAAAAAAAATGTTGAATGAAATAATTTTAAAAACAGGCACACAAATATATTTAAAAGAAAAAGAAGTATTATTTAAAGAGAATGATTTTGATAATAAAATTTTTTATATTCAGAGAGGTAAGGTATTATTAGCAAAAACACTTTCAAATAAAAAATATTATAGAATGGTAATAAATGAAAAAAATTTTTTTGGGATATTTGAAGCAATATTAAAAAAATTTCGAATGACAAATGCCATATCAACAACTGATACAGAGATAATTTACTGGGATTTAGATAAATTTTTACTTGGTATCAGTATGCATCCAGAAATGGCACATCTTTGTATAAATAATTTGTGTCAATTATTAAGAAGAGTTAATAAACGAAAAGAAGACTTAATATCATCAGAAAAAAAAATAGTGATACAATCACAATCACAAGTTGAAGATGAAGAATTAGGAAAAGTATTAAGTGATATTGCATTTAGTAAAGATAGTACACCTATAACAGAAGCATTCGATAAAGTTGGTGTGGAGTTTAAAAACAATGAAATAATTTTTAATGAAGGTGATAAATCAGATGAAATATATATTATTGTAGATGGTATTGTTGAAATTTATATAAATGATGAAAAAGGGAAAAAATTTATTGCTAAATTATACAAAGATGATTTTTTAGGTGAAATGTCTCATTTTGATGGCGAACCTCGCTCTGCAACAGCAAAAGCCCGAGGCACAGTAAAATTATTAAAATTTACAAAAGAAAATTTTAATATAATATTTCAATTACATCCTAAATGGACTATCAAACTTTTACATACTTTAAGTTCCCGTATTTATAATACTTTTGAATTGCTTTTTGAAAAGGATGAATTATAAAAATTTAAAAGTAATATACATACCTGAAAAATTAAAAAATAATTTTTATGTAAAAGAAGCGATAAAAAAATTTTCTGATAATTCTCAAATAATATATTTAAAAGAAATAAAAGAAATAAGAAAGTTTTTTGATGAATTAGATATAAAGAAGAAATTTGAGATAGGAAAAGAGACATTATTATTTTTAGAAAAAAAAGGGCGAATATTAAAGCCGTGTCCTGGAACGCATAATTTACGGTGTTGTAATTACACTGTATTGGATACAGGGCTTAATTGTCCTTTTGATTGTCAATATTGTTTTTTACAATTTTATCTTAATTTTTATCCAAATATTTTGTTTGTTAATATTGAAAAGAAATTAAATGAAAAAATAAATTTTTTTAAAAAAGCAAAGAAATATATAAGAATTGGCACTGGTGAATTTATTGATAGTTTAGTATTTGATGATTTAATTCCTTTTTCAAAGATATTAATTAATTTTTTTAAAGATTATAAAAACATAATTTTAGAATTTAAAACCAAAAGCAATAAGACAGAAAATTTATTAAGAGAAAATCCATATTCAAACATTGTTGTTTCTTATTCATTAAATTCGGAGAAGATAATAAATTTATATGAATTAAAAACAACTACACTTTCAGAAAGAATAAAGTGTCTAAAAATATTGTCTGAATATGGATATAAAGTTGGAATTCATTTTGATCCTATATTTTATTATAAAGATTGTTTTAAAGATTATAGTGATATGTTTGAACAAATATTTAATTCTCAAATAAAAGAAAATTCTATATGCTGGATTAGTTTAGGAACATTTAGATTTAATTCAAAATTAAAACCAATAGTAAAAATACGATTTAAGGAAACAGAAATATTCACAGGTGAATTTGTGCAATGTGCAGATGAGAAATTTAGATACTTTCAAAAAAACAGAATAAAAATATATAATTTTTTTATTAATCAAATAAGAAAAAAATATCCAAAAGTATTTATTTATCTATGTATGGAAAGTCCAACTGTATGGAAAAATACATTGGGATGGTTTCCAGAATCAGATAAAATGCTTGCTAATGCATTCTTTGAAAATTAAATTAACAAATTCGTGGTAATTGTTCTGAACTTAATATATCTAAAATTTTATTTACACCATAAATATTTTTTAATATCACAATTTGTTCTTTTTTAGTGAGTATTTCACCAATTGATTTTGCTGCTTTTGTTTCTTTATACTTTTTTAAAATTGAAAATAATTTTTTTTCATCTGATTTATCTATAACAAATAATAATTTTCCTTCATTTGCTAAATATAAAGGATTAAAACCAATTATATTACATATAGTTTGAACTTCTTTTTTTATTGGAATCTCTTTTTCATTTATTAAAATATTGAACTTAATTTTTTCTGCTAATTCATTTAAAATAGTTGCCAAGCCACCACGAGTAATATCACGAATAAATTTAACTCGTAATTTATTTTTTATTATTTCTTCAACAATTTTATTTAAGTTAGTGCAATCACTTTTGATTCTTGTTTTAAAATTAAATTCTTCTCGTTTAGATAATACAGCAATTGAATGGTCGCCTAAAGAACCGCTAACAATAATTTTATCGCCTTCTTTGATTGTTTGCCATAAATTTATATATTCTTCATTCAATATTTCACCAATACCAGCGGTATTTATATAAATACCATCACCTTTTCCTTTTTCAATAACTTTTGTATCACCAGTCACAATTTCAACACCTGCTTTTTTTGATGTTTCCGCTATTGATTTTATTATTTTTTCAAAATCAAAAAAAGATAAACCTTCTTCAATAATTAAACCAACAGAAATAAATAAAGGTTTAGCAAATTGAACAGATAAATCATTTACTGTGCCACATATAGCTAATTTTCCAATATCACCACCAGGGAAAAATAATGGTTTAATAACATAAGAATCAGTTGTAAAAGCAAGTAGATTAGATTTAGTTTTAATAATTGCAGAATCATTTAATTTTTTTAATTCAGTTGATTTAAAGTATTTTAAGATAATCTCATTTATTAATTTTTTTGTTAATGCCCCACCACTACCATAATTTAGTGATATGTTTTTTTCCATTATTTTAAGCCTATTTCTTTAATTACAAATGAAATCAAATAATTATTATATTTTATTGGATTTTCAGTTTCAACAAATATTTCAATTTTTTTATCAGTAATGTTTGTTATTGGTATTTTACAAATAAAATTATTTGTTTCAATTTTGTATTTAAAAATGTTATTATTAATATTTATAATTAAATCAGAATTATCACTAAAAATTTTTTCACCAATTAAATAAAATTCTGAACAATTATTATTTTCTAAAAAAACAGAAAAATATTTGGAAAGAATTTTGCCACTATATTTTTTTGAAAATTGTAAATTATGATAAAATCCCCAGACAGGATAATTATTTAATTCCTCATTATTTTCAAAATTAATATTTTGTTTTAAATTTATTCGCTCTAATTTTTTTTCTAATTTTTGAAGATGTTGATAAATTTTCATAAAATAATTATCTTTATCAAAAAAATATTTTTGATTAGAAGAAATAAAATCAAAAAAATTTAAAGAATCAAAAAATAATTGAGCATAGAGAAGAGCCCCCTTTTTATCAGGATGTGAGTCCCAGCGCAAAGTGTAATTTTTATAATAATTAAAGAAATCAGGTAAAAAAGGGGAGAAATTTAAGTATTTAATTTTATTTGCTTCTAATAATTCTGTAATTTTCAATTCTATATAACTATTAAAAAAATAATTATTTAAAATAACAAATGCATAATTAAATTTTTCTTGATGTTGAAATTCAGAAAATTCTTTTAAAATTTGGTTAATATTATCAAGAACAATTTTTTTGAAAGCAAAAGAATCAGGAAAATATTTTAAATAAGGATTAGTTGTTTCATAGCCTGAATTTTGTAAAACTAATAATTTTAATTTCAAAGCAATAAATAGATATAAAGCAGAATTATTAATAAAAAAATTTTTAATTCCTTTTTGGCTATATCTTTTATGTTTCAAAATATCTTCATTTATAAAAAAATTGTACAATTTAAAAAGAAAAGTATTACGATTAAAATCAGTAAAATAAGTTGAAGTAAAAGAAGGGAAAATAATTTCATTATTATTAAATAAATCATCAATATCATTATGAATAAAAGAAATGAGAACAAAATCAGGTTTAAGCAAGTAATAATATTTTTTTAGATTTTCAAAATTCTGTCTTAAATTATAACCACAAACACCAGCATTAATAACTTCAAAATTATTAAAACCATTTTTTTTAAGTAAATTTTCTAACTGAGAAGAAATAAGGAATTTATCTTTTAAACCAAAACCAAAAATCATTGAATCACCAATTAATAAAATTCTTTTTTTCTCTTTTTTTTCAGATATTTCAATATTTCGCAAACCAATATTATTTATTCTAATTTTAGTGCCAGTAGCAAAACCAGACCAATTTGGAATGTGTTCATAAATTAAATTTTTATTATTAGAGAGTTGATAAAAAGGTGTATAAATTGAAATATAATTATCAGGTCGAGAATACCATAAAATTCGCAGAATACATTCTAAAAAAAATAAAGAAAAAAAAATAGCAAAAATAATCAAAAAGAAATGAATAAAAATTTTTTTTAAAAACATTAAAAATAATTAAGACATAAAATAAAATTAATATTTTATGCCAGAATTTTTTATTCTTTCTAATGCTGTTTTTAATCGTTCATCTTTTACTGTTAGCGAAATTCTAATATAACCTTCACCATATTTACCATAAGCAGAACCAGCAGCAACAACAACATTAGACTTTTCAAATAATAAAGTAGCAAAATCAATAGAAGTCATACCATCAGGCACAGGCAACCATAAATAAAAAGTGCCTTTTGGTGGATTATAATTTTTTAATCCTAATTCAGAAAAAGTTTTTAAAACTAATGAGCGTCTTTTTAAATATAATTCAATCATTTTATTAATGTGATTATCACATTCATTTAATGCTTTAATACCAGCATATTGAATGGCATTAAAAATACCAGAATCAGTGTTTTCCTTTACTTTTGAAATACCAGAAATAATATCTTTATTACCGACAGCCATACCAATACGCCAGCCAGTCATATTATAAGGTTTTGAAAGAGAATTTAATTCAACACCAACATCTTTAGCACCTTCGACAGATAAAAAAGAAATTTTATCATTTTTATCAAAAACAATTTCAGAATAAGGATTGTCATAACAGATTAAGATATTATAATTTTTAGCAAATTCAATAAGTTCTTGTAAAAATTTTTTATTTGCAATTGCACCTGTTGGATTATTTGGATAACATAAATACATTGCTTTTGCTTTTTTTGCAATATCAGAATCAATATCAGCAAAGTTAGGTAAAAAATTATTTTCAGCTTTAATTGGCACATTAAAAGGTTCACCACCAGCAAAAATAATACTTGAGCGGTAAGCAGGATAACCAGGGTCAGTCATTAAGACAATGTCACCAGGATTTATGACAGCAAGCGCGAAATGATGACAGCCTTCTTTTGAACCAATTAGTGCGATTATTTCATCAGCTGGATTTAAAGAAACATTATATCTTCTCATATACCAATCAGCAACTGCTCTTCTAAAAGCAAGCATTCCTTTTTCTTCATCAGTTGGATAACGATGATTTTCAGGGTCTTTTGCTGCACGGTATAATTCATCAATTACAATATCTGGAGTAGGTTCAACAGGGTCACCAATAGCAAGACTAATTACATCAATACCTGCTGATTTAGCAGCATTTATTTTATTTCTTAATTGCATAAATAAATAAGGTGGAATTTTTTCTAATCGCGTTGATAAATTTATCTTCATTTTAAAACCTCCTGAATTAAAATATTTTTAAAGCAAAAACAGAAAAAATTAAAACATAGGACCAATTGAAAAATGAATTTCACTTTGATGTGCATCATTATAAAATTCATTTGTATTATTTAATCTATATCCATAATCAAGTCTAATTTTTCCAACAGGAGTATCAATACGCACACCAATACCAGTTCCATATTTAAAATTAGAAAAATTTAATTTCATTGGGTCGTGATGTATACCACCACCATCAAAAAAAGCACAAAAATAAATTTGGTCTTTAACAAGAGGTATTCTATATTCTAAATTGAAAAATAACATTGTTTCGCCACCGCGTGAATAATATTGCAAATTAATAGCATCATAATCGTAAAATTTAATATCGCCATCACCATAACCACGAATAGAATTTGCACCACCGATGTAGAATCTGGAATAATCAGGAATTTCTTTATCAGAAAAAATGTTTTTAATTACACCTGTTCTAATATGCAGAGCAACACATTGTCTACCGATTTTTGTTTTGAAAGTTGGAATAAAATAAGAATAATCAATAATAGGTTTGTAATAATCAATATCACCGCCTAAAATACCACCTGATATTTCATTAGAAATATTTAATATTGAACCTTTTGTAGGAAAGCGTGGAGAATCAGTTGTGTTATAAATATAATTTATATTCATACTACTACTGATTTCTTTACTGCGAACTCCGCCTTGTTCATCAACTTTTTTAATAATATCAAGTGGTGCTAAAAGACGATTAACATTATCAACTTTTATGTGTTCATATTGATATTTTACATAAATATTATCATATAAACCTAACTTACGACCAATCTGAAAATTACCGCCAATTTTTGTTAAATCATATTCATCAAGTTCTCGTTTTAGATTATAAATATTGTATCCAAAAAATAAAGGTTTAGTTGGACTTGGCACAGAAGTATCAGCAGTCTTATCATTAAACCACGGGTCTTCCCAGCCAATTTCATAATTTGTTCGTTTATTACCAAATTCTGTTTTAATGTGAATTTTTTGTCCTTTACCAGTAAACGACCAGAAATCAGTTGCATCGAAATTATTTTTTGAAACTTCAAGAAAACCAACAAATTTATCAACAGAACTATAACCAGCACCAAAAGTTAAAGAGCCTGTTCTACCTTCTGTTACTTCAATTACTAAATTTCTATAATTTTTTCGCTCTGTTGGTTCCATAAATGTTTTAACTTCATCAAAGAAATTTAACATTACTAAATTTCTTTTGCTTAATTCAACTTTATTATTATCAAAAATTTCGCCCTCTTTTACTAATAATTCTCTTTTTATAACTTTTATTTTTGTTTTTATATTGCCAAAAATTTTTATTTTATCTATGTAATAACGTTCGCCTTCCAAAAAAGAGAGAATATAGTTTATGTAGCCATCTTCTGTTAAATTATAGCGAAAATCAATATCAGCATCGAGATAGCCTTTTTCTTTATACATATTTTTCATTGATTCGATATTTTCCATAAATACATTATTTTTATATATTTCACCTTTATTTAAAGTAATAATTTTTTTCAATTCAGTATCTGAAAAAATAGTATTGTTTTCAAATTTAACATCACCTAATTTATATCGGCGACCTTGATAGAGATTTAATATAATTGTCACTTTTGTTTTTTCAGTATTAAAGACAAGATTACTTTCTATTTTCGCCTCGACATAGCCATTATTATAAAATTTCATTCTTAATTTTGCTATATCCATTTCTAATTCTTCTGCAATAAATTTATCACCTTTATCCTGTTTCATTTTCCATTTAATTATGAAGCGTTTTACAAATTCTTTAAATTTGTTATAATGCTCATAAAAATTAATTTCTACTTTTTTAATTTTCACTTTTGTATTTTCGATTATCTCAAGAATTATTTCTGCTTTATTTGTTTCAGTATCAACATTTATAATTGGCACTATTTCAACAAAAGGAAAACCTTTTGAATAATATATTTCTTTTAGATTATTTATTGTCTTTTGTAATATTATTGGTTGGAATATTTCATTTTCTCTAATTTCAATTGCTTCTTTTATTTTATTTATTGTATCTGTATCTTCTTCTGATTCTTTGATTGCATTAATACCATAATATTCAAATTTTTTAATTATTGGATTTTCCTGGAGTTCATAAATAAGTATTCCATCTTCATCTATTTTTGCTTTTATATTTGAGAAATAATTTAGTTTAGTTAATAAATAAATATCATTTTGAATTAATTCTTCTGCTTCCCTTTTTGTATATTCACCTGGTTTTCCTGTAATTATAGATTGTAAATAAGAAGAAGTTAAATTTTTATTTCCTTTAAATAATATTGTTCTTATAATAATTTTTTCATTTGAATTTGCGACAATTTGAACCTGTGTAGTATCTTCTTCTGCTAATAAAATTAAATTAAAAAATAGAAAAAAACTTAAAAAAAATATATATTTTTTCAACTTTATTTAACTCCAAAAATAAATTTCAAATAATTATATAGAAAAAAAATTAATAGTCAATAAAAAAAATAATTTTTATGATTTATTTAGAGTTAGATTTTAAATATTTTTTGAAAATAATAATTAAGATTTTATTAAAAACAAATTGTGATTATACGAAGAATGAGTTTTAATTAATAATGTTGGAAATAAAAAATTTAAAATGAAACAATTAAAAGTTGTTTAATGTCTAAAATTTTTTCATATCATTTTTTATCGCTAATTTTCAATTATTAACATTAATGGCATTTTCTTCTCCTCCTCATATTTCTTTATCTCTTCTACATATTCCACTTCTAATTCTTTTGATAATAGAAATAACCAATCTATATATCATTTTTTGCTTTAAGTCGGTTTTAGATGACTTAATATTATTATTCCAAATGGATTTTTACTTCTTTTTAATTCCTCTTCTCGTTCTTTAAAATCTATTATTTTTATTATTTTGTATTTGATACTTAATTCAAATTATCGTTTTTTCCATAGTTTAATTATTATATCAATAATTATTTTTTGAAAAGTAATAGAAATATAAATTTCTTATGCTTTTTAAAAAATTTTTTTATAAAACAATTTTTTTTATTTCAGTATATTAACCTTCCCAGAAATCTTTTAATAATCTTGCTCTTGTTGGATGTTTTAATTTTTCAATTGCTTTGGCTTCGATTTGTCTTATTCGTTCACGAGTAACATTAAAAATAGTGCCGACTTCTTCGAGTGTTCTATGACAACCATTATCAATACCATATCTTAATCTTAAAACGCGTTCTTCTCTTGGTGATAAAGTTGATAATACTTTACAGAGTTGTTCTTTTAATAAACTATTTGTAGTTGATTGAATAGGTGATTCAACACTTTTATCTTCAATAAAATCACTAAGATGCGATTCATCTTCATTACCAATAGGCGTTTCAAGCGAGATAGGGTCCTGTGCTATTTTTAGAATTGTTCTAACTTTACTTGTTGGCCAGTCGAGTTGTTCAGCTATTTCTTCTGGCAATGGTTCACGATTTAATTTTTGAACTAAATGACGAGATTGTTTAATTACTTTGTTTATTTGTTCGACCATATGAACTGGAATTCTAATTGTTCGAGATTGGTCAGCGATTGCACGTGTAATAGATTGTCTAATCCACCAGGTAGCATAAGTAGAAAATTTATAACCTTTACGATATTCAAATTTTTCAACTGATTTAATAAGGCCTAAATTACCTTCTTGAACTAAATCTAAAAAACTAAGACCACGATTTATATATTTTTTCGCAATACTTACAACTAATCTTAAATTAGCAGAAACCATTTCATCTTTGGCACGCCAAATAATTTTTTCTGCTTCTTTAATTTTTTCAACTATTTTACCGATATAGTCAAAATCAAGAAATGTTTCTTTATAAATTTGTTCTTTGAATTTAATAAAATTATCAAACTTTTCTTTATAAATTTTTAAATCCTGAATTTCCATTTTATATTTCTTTTTAAATATTAATTCTTTATTTCTATCAGCATTAGCATATTTTTGTAATAAATCAGAAAGTTTTAAAATTGGAATTTTTTTGTTTTTTAACTCTTTTTCGAGTTTTAAATAGTCTAAATATTTTTTATAAACATTTTTATAATATTCAGCATATCTATTTACAAGTAATCTATTAATTTCAATAGCAATTAATTCTTTTTTAATTTTTTCAAAATATTTTTTAATTTTTTCATCATTCTTATTGCTTTTTCTTGTTTTTAATAATTTCAAAACAACTGTTTTAAAATATTTTAATTTTTTATATGTTTTGCTTATTCTTTTTAACCAATTATTTATTTCTCTATTTGATAATTTTTCTGTTTTACGAACCTGAACAAGTGATTTTAAGTTCACTTCTTTTTTCAGAACTTTTTGACTTAATTCTAAAAAATGATTTAAAGGGAAAAATGTAGTTAAAACCCATTCATTTATTATAGCATTACCATTCTCAATTTGTTTAGCCAATTTAATTTCTCGCTCTGGTGATAGTAATTTTATATCGCCTATATCATGTAAATACATTCTTATATTATCAGCATTTTTTTCACTTTTTATAAATTCTTCAATTTTTGATTCTGAAAATTCATCATCTAAATTTTCTAAATCAGTATCATCGACTAATTCAATATTGTTTTTTAATAATAATTCAAAAATTTCTTCAATCTTATCAGATTCTGTAATAGATTCAGGTAACATTTCTTTTATATCATCGTGCGACACATATCCCTGTTCTTTACCAAATTTTATTAATTTTTTCACTGAAGCTAAATTTGCAATGTCATTTTTCATTTTTTTAATCAACCTCCATTATATATGATTTATTTTTAATTTTTTTTTGTAATAATATTATTTGTTGAAAAAGTTCTTTGTTAAATTGATTCTTATTTAATTGATTTGTTAATAATTTAATATTTTTTTGGGAAAATTTATTTCTTAATTTATTCAATACATCATTTAAATATTGTGCAAGTAATTTTTTATTTTCTTTTTCACTTTCATCATTAAAAAGTTTATTTTCAATTTCAAGCATTTTTTCAGTTATTTTATTTATTATTTCCTCATCCTCATTTATAAATTCGTTTATATTTAAGTATTTATTTTTAAAAGCAAACTCAAAAAAATTTTTTATTTCTTCTGGTATTTCTATTTCATTTTTTGATTGCTCTATAAATTTAATTGATTTTGGCTCTATACACATTATTGCTAATAATTCAAATAATAAATCATCTATTGCTATTTTTTGTTTTTCTGTTTCTCTTTTTTCTTCTTTATATTTTATGCTTTTTTTTGTTGCTTCTAAAAATTTATTAAATTCTGCTACAATTACTTTTTCATCAACTCCTAATAAATCAGCAAGTTTTTTATTATAAGTATTTCTTGTTATTAAATCAGTTAAATTAAGTAATGGGAAAAAATTTTCTAAAATTATTTTTTTATGATTTAAATCATTTACATCATATTTTTCTAATAATCGTTCAATTTTATAATCAAGACAATAAATACTTTTTTTAATTCTATTTTTAAATTCTTCTGCGTTATATTTAATAATAAAATCAGCTGGATCAAGTCCTTCTTCAAGTTCAATTGTTTTTGGTATTATTCCTTCTTTTAATAATAATTCAATACTTTTTTCAATTGCATTTTTGCCTGCTAAATCAGCATCATAAATTACATAAATATTTCTTGTATATCTTGAAATTAACTTAACTTGATTTTCAGTCAGAGCAGTGCCGAGCGAAGCAACAACATTTTTTATTCCAGCCTGATATAACATAATTGCATCAACATAGCCTTCTACAAGAATGCAATAATCTTCTTCAAGAATATAATCTTTTGCTAAATTCAAATTATATAAATTATTTCCTTTTTTATAAATTGGATTATCAGGTGAGTTAATATATTTACTTAATTCTTTTGAATTATCATCCTGCCAGATTCTACCACCAAAAGCAATAATTTTATTTGTTATATCAAAAATAGGAAATATTATTCGATTATTAAAACGATAGTGGATTGTATTATTTGCAGTATAATAAATTAAACCAAGAGCATACAAAATTTTTTCATCAATTTTCTTTTTTTGAACAAAATTAAAAAAAGCATTATTATCAGCACCATAACCAATATTAAATTTTTTTATTGTTTCTTGAGTAAAGTTTCGTTTTATTAAATATTCATAAGGTTCAGAAAATTTAAAAATATTTTTATGATTATATTCATTTATTTCTTTCATTACAGAATAATAAGAAGAATAATCAGTAGATTTAGATTTGAAATCAAGTTTATAACCATATTTATCAGCAAGTAATTTCACAGCATTTATAAAATCAATATTTTCATATTTCATAATAAAAGAAATAGCATTACCACCGACACCACAACCAAAACAATGAAAAATTTGTTTTCTACTACTTACCATAAAAGATGGAGTTTTCTCGTGATGAAATGGACATAGTGCTTTATAATTATCCTTACCTGCTTTTTTAAGCGGCAGATAATTTCCAATCACTGCAACAATATCAAGACTTTGAATAAAATTTGTAATTTGGTTATTTTCAATCATAATTTAAATATGCGATAATTATACCGCTACCACCTTGATAAAAAGGTGCATATTCAAATTTTGAAACAAATTTACAATTTTTTAAAAAATTTGCTACTGCTTTTGCCAATTTACCTGTGCCTTTACCGTGATTTATATATACTTTATTTTTATTCTCGAAAAACGCATTATTCTCAATATAATTTTCTAATTTCTGAATTGCTTCATCACAATCACAGCCGTGTAAATCAATATCATAATAATCTTTATGTCGTTTATATTTCCTTTTTTTTTTGACTAACATAAATATTATTTTTAATATAAAACCGCCAGAATTTGTCTAATCCAATTTTTATTCCTATTCTTGGTGCTTCTTCTATTTCAAAATTTTTATTCTTTATTTGTTTTACAAAAATAGAACTATTCTTATTACATACATCAGTTTTGTTTTCTTTTATTGATATATTCAAATATTTTGTTAATTTTCCAGGACCATTAGTTAACAGATTGTTTGCTTGTTTAATTTGTAATAAATCTTCTTCATCTAATGGTTCTAATGCTCTAATCAAAACAGCACCACCAACACCTTTTTTTTCTGCTGTTATATTTAGCATATAATAAAAACCATAACATAAATAAATATAAGTAAAACCCGGTTCGCCAAACATAACTTCATTTCTCTTTGTTATGCCATTATATGAATGTGATGCTTCATCATTTGATGAATAAGCTTCTGTTTCAACAATTCTGTATTCTTTTATTTTACCATCATCAAATTTTCTCACTAAAATATTTCCTAATAAATCTCTTGCAACATCAACTGCTTTTCTATTAAAAAATGCCCTCTTAATAATCATTTATTTAATTATTATTTTTTGAAAAAATTTTTTGATTTGAAATTTTTAATTTGTACTTAACATTTGTTTTACTAATTCACTTACTTTGCTACCTGCTGCTCTTCCTTTTATTTTACTCATCACACTTCCCATTACTTTCCCCATATCTTTTATTGAAACTGCATTTACTTCTTTTATTACTTCTTTTATAATTTCTTTTAATTCATCATCATTTAATTGTTTTGGCTGATATTCTTTTAAAATATTTAATTCTGCTATTTCATTTTCTAATAAATCAGTTCTATTTGTTTTTTTTAATTGTTCAATTGTCTCTTCTCTTTTTTTTATTGCTTTATTTATTACACCAAAAATATAATCATCTTCAAAATTGTTTGCTGCTGCTATTTCAGCATATTTAATATCAGATAATAATAAACGCAAAACATTTACTCTCTGCTCATTACGATCTTTCATTGCTTTTTTTAAATCATCCTGTATTTTTTCTTTAAGAGACATTTTTTTCTCCTTTTTTAAAAAATTTTAACCTGGTGGCCAGGTCATAAATCTACCACCTAATAAGTGGAAATGAATATGGTCAACAGTTTGTCCACCATCTTTATTACAATTATTTACAACTCGAAAACCTTTTTCTGAAATATTATATTGTTTACTTAATATTTTTATTGCTTTAAAAATTTCTGATAAAATATTATCGTCATTCAAATCCAATAAATTTACAAAATGTTTTTTTGGTAGCACGAGTAAATGAATTGGTGCTACTGGATTTATATCTTTTATTGCTATCACAAAATCATTTTCAAAAACTATTTCTGATTTTATTTCTTTATTTATTATTTTACAAAAAATGCAATTATTCATTATCTCTCCTTTACAAATAATTCCTGCTATATATTTTCCAATTATCTTCTTTAATTAAAAAAAATTGTTCTTTATAAATATTTGTTTTACTAATTTCATTAGTAAAAGTAAGAGTTATTTTTACATCTACATTTATTTCTATTTCATTATTTTCTTTTGTATTTATTTTTTCATTTGCTAATTCAATATTTATTTTTTCAGTATTATTAAAAATTTCAGTAAAATATTCTTTTGAAAATAAATTATTATTTTTATTTTTAGAATAATTCGCTAAAATACCATCTACATTTTTATTTTGAAAATTTAAAAAATAATTTTTAACAACATCATAAGCAATTTCAGTATCTGATTTAATTGGAGTATCTTTATATTCTCCCACTTTTTTTTCTTTCTTTGATGAACAATTAAAAAAATAAAGAAAAAATGCACAACTACATATAATAATAAAAAAATTTTTCTTCATTAAATATTGATTTAATTTTGACAATAACTTAAAAAATTAAATTTATCGTCCTGAATAGACATTTATATATATATATAGCACAAAAATTCAATTTGTCAAGATGTAAAATGAAATATTTTTTAAAATTCAACAACTTCGTGGTTATCCTTTTGCAAACATTTCAGGTTTATTTTTTGACCACGAATAAACACGAATTTACAAATAAGAAATAAAACACGAATAAAAACAAATTTGCACGAATAATACGAATAAAAATTTTTTTAATCATAAATATTTGTATTCAGAATTATTATAAAAAAAATATTTTTTATTATTAATAATTTTTTGTAATCTTATAAAATTCTACAAATTAAAAACGCATAATAATCGCAAATTTGCTAAATATAAAAATATTCGAGATATTAGATTGTTTTTTGATAAAAACAAAATTTGGTGGTTTGCTTGACATAAAAAAAAAATATGATATAATGAAAGTCAAAATGAAAAATAAATTTTTGGGGTATGAAATATATAGGAAAAAATAATGAAAGTGAAAAAAATCACTATAAAAAAATTTGCTATTTTTCAAATGATTGAGTATAATATAAATAGAAAAAAATATTATAAAGATCGGAGGAAAAAAATATGAATCAAAAAGAAAATTTAATAATAGGGAGGGTGAATGGTATGCAAAATTTTAAAGGGTTATTTCTTTTAATTATATTATTTATTTTTACTTTTTTATTTCAGGTTAATGCTACAATTGATGTTAATGTTCTTAGTGTGCCTGATACAACTATAAGATATGGTCAGTATAATTTTATGAGTTTAATAATTAATGTGCATAGCAATTCTGCTCCTGATACAATAACTTCTATATATATTAAGAGAGAAGGTTCTAATCCTTTAATTGTCGCTGGTGCATCTTTATATATTGATGTGAATATGAATGGTATTTTGGAATGGGATACTGATCAAGAGTATGGTTATTATAATAATTTTTTAGAAGATTCAATTTGCTTTTCTGGAATTAAACCAATTAATAATAATGAGACAGTTCAATTTTTATTAGTGGTTAATTATTCCAATATAGGTAATATTGGTGATACAGTAAGATTTTATTTACCACAAAATGGAATAATTTTTTCAAATGCCCCACCAGCACCACCATCTCCTATATTTTCTCCACCAGGGTTTGGAACATTTACATTATTTGATATTGAATGTGATTTTTTACCTTTGTCAGATATAAGTGTTCCAAGAGGTGCTGAAAATGTAGTGATGTCTTATATTTCAATTTTTAATCCTTTTTCTGAAGCGGATACATTAATTTCATTACATCTTGCGAAATCTGGTTCATATAATTATTATAATATTCCTGATTCATTTTATTTATTTGTTGATACAAATAAAAATGGATTTGATTTAGGTGACCAATTTATTGGGGAAATTATGGGAAATGGAGATATGTTTAATAATGAAATTTTAATACCACCAAATGATACAACATATTTAATCTTAACAATGAAAGTAAAAAATGATGCAGGAATAATTGGTGAAACAATAACAATAATAGGCTATATGTCTTCAACATTTCTATTTTTCAACTTTTCGTGTTCATTAAAACAAAATACTAATGGTTCCGGTAGAATAGCAACAATAACAGATTATAATTTATCAAGTATAAAAGTAGAAGCAGGCGAAAGTATGCCGATTGGAGGCGCGATAATAGCAGGTGAACATACTGATATACCCGTAATGCAAATAAAGATAAGTGCAGGTGAGACCGGACCAATAAAAGTAAATCAAATAACAGTAGAAGAGACCGGTACAATAAATGGGCAATATGGATATAGTGAGATAAAGATAGTAATAGATGAAAATGGAAATGGACAATATGAAAATGGAGTAGAACCAGTGATAAGTAGTGATACATCATTTTATAGTGATAATTTTCAAAAGATGATGCAATTAAATCCACAATTGATAGTGGGAGCAGGCACAACAAAAAATTTATTAGTATTAGTAAGCACGACATATAGTTTTACAAGTAATGCAACAATAAAATTTATAGTAAATCCAGCGAATGTATATGCGCAGGATTCAACAACAGGTGAAAATATATATTCACAAACAACAGATATAATAAATTCAGCAGAATATATAGGAGTAATAAGCAGTATAAAAGTAGAAGCAGGCGAAAGTATGCCGATTGGAGGCGCGATAATAGCAGGTGAACATACTGATATACCCGTAATGCAAATAAAGATAAGTGCAGGTGAGACCGGACCAATAAAAGTAAATCAAATAACAGTAGAAGAGACCGGTACAATAAATGGGCAATATGGATATAGTGAGATAAAGATAGTAATAGATGAAAATGGAAATGGACAATATGAAAATGGAGTAGAACCAGTGATAAGTAGTGATACATCATTTTATAGTGATAATTTTCAAAAGATGATGCAATTAAATCCACAATTGATAGTGGGAGCAGGCACAACAAAAAATTTATTAGTATTAGTAAGCACGACATATAGTTTTACAAGTAATGCAACAATAAAATTTATAGTAAATCCAGCGAATGTATATGCGCAGGATTCAACAACAGGTGAAAATATATATTCACAAACAACAGATATAATAAATTCAGCAGAATATTATGCCCAACAGACATTTGCAATAAGTGGAAGTGTAATAAATGGAAATGATTCAAATGGGATATATGA
>ERZ795046.510-NODE-510-length-46852-cov-56.129688_pt1 | contig 46852 bp, 41 predicted proteins | sample MGYA00375130_ERZ795046 | MGnify/ENA primary metagenome ERZ795046 (study PRJEB30175, sample SAMN05720202) | activated sludge metagenome | isolation source: anaerobic digester from wastewater treatment plant | place: Japan | collected 2015-05-15 ... | reverse complement strand
AGCTGATTTTATTGGAGGTGATTAGTGAATTTGTGGTATTTTGGACAGCAGTGATATTAAAATATAATTACTGGTTGATTTAAATTCAACCGGGTCTATGATGTTTTTTTGGTTTTCAGATTTTACGGTTTTCTATTTAGTAGGTCAAAGTAAATCTTGAATTATTGATGGAAAATATAGTAATCATAGAGGATAATGAGAGATAAAAAAGATATCCCGTTAAATACTGTAAAAGGTTTTGTCTCTGTCCCTGATAGAATAAGATATCTAAATAGTACGGAGAATATCGCTGTCCTTGCCACATGGGGGGATGATACCCCCTATACCTCCCTTGTTAATTTTGTCTTAACCCATGATCTAAAGACAGTTGTTTTTGCCACCCCGAGGAAAACGAAAAAATTCAGAAATATACAGCGTTCAAGATCTGTGGCCCTTCTCATTGACAATAGAGCGAGAACAACAGGTAGCCTTATGGATACTGAGGCTGTAACCATTGTGGGCAAGGCAAGGGTTCTAAAAAAAGGGAAGACCATGGATGAGATGAAGGGGATATATGTGCAAAAACACCGTGACCTTGAGGATTTTGTAAATGCAGACACCACTGCATTGATAGCCGTGGATATTGCCTATTGTGTCCATGTGAGCAGTTTTCAGACGGTAACGGTGTGGGATTGTAAAACCTAAAGATAGGGTAATGCCCTTGGGTATGTAATAACAAATGAAGATTATTATATTTTTAGCTTTAATAGTCGTTGCATTTATTGTATTGCTTTTTGCTTTTAAGAAAAAAGAAAAACCCCAAGACGATACATATACCAAAAGAAGTAGCGACCTTACCACTGGTAAGCCTAAATCAGAGACCAGGCCATCACAACCTACAGCCTCAGGATATAAGTCAATAGAGGGCCAAACACCTAAAATTATATCCACTAAAGTCATAGACCCAAAAATCATTCTTGGAAATATCGAGTATGTTGAGATGGGAAAGAATATCTATCCTTCCAGGGTGGAACAGATAGACGAAGATGTTAGAAAGAATCTTGAGAGCAAGATAGGCTTAATTCCACAGATTCCATCAAATTCCATGAGGCTTATGAATCTCCTTTTGAATCCCGAATCAAACTTAAAAGAGATTGTGTCTTTAGTGGGCACACACCCTGTTTTCTCTGCAAAGATACTCCAGACGGTCAATTCTGTTTATTTTTCTCTGCCAGAGAAGATTACATCCATAGGCAGGGCCATCACCCTTTTGGGATATAACAATGTGAGGGCCCTTGTATTCCATGAAACCCTCCACAATACCATGCAAAAACAAGGGGAATCTGATGCTGAAAGACATCTAAAGATATGGGGTCACTCTGCTATGGTATCTGCCTGTGCAGGCTTTATTGGAAAGCACCTTTTTAGTCTTTCTGAATATGACCTGGCAACCTCCGGGCTTCTCCACGATATAGGAAAATTTTATCTTATAAATATAGAAGACAGCATAGAGATAGTATCGGATATACCGAATCTTATAAAGGAAGAACATAGATACGGGATAAACCACTGTGTGGCCGGCGCCTACATTGCAAGCCACTGGCGGCTCCCTGAGCTTATAGTAAAGGGCATAGAATACCACCACAATCCTTGTTTTTTTCCTCCCCATTCTATCCCTGAGGGGTATTTAAAACAGTGTTTTGTATTGTGCCTTGCAGATCTTGTGGCAAAGGCAATGGGTTATAGCGGTGAAGATAAACAGATAATGCCTATTCTGCCTGAGTATTTTGAGATGTTCGGCATTGATAAAAACCTCGAAGGCATCATCACAACAGAACTTCTAAAAAACGTAGAAAAGGCAAGGATGACTGTGGCATCTTACATAGATACCGTCTGATTTAGACCATATAATGCTAAAAACCTATTAGATGCTTTTTTGTTGTGAGGTCTTTTTCTATAGTTTTTTTCTGTTTTTCAAGACCTTTTTTGCCCATAACAGCCTTTGTGTATATCTTGCCAAGCTCGACTCCAGGCTGGTCAAAGGCGTTTATATTATATATATGGCCCATCAATGCAATTACCATCTCATAGAGAAAAAACATGGCACCTAAGGTATATTCGTTTATCTCGTGGACTGTTATGGTGAGGCTTGGTGTCCTTGCCTCGATAAGGGATCGCCTCGTGCCTAAAAACTCTGCATAAAAGAGGTCTTTCATGTCTTTTCCTGCAAGGTATTCCAAATCTGTTATATAGGGAATGCTGTCAGGTATCCCCCTCTTTTCACCTCCGTGGTATAGAAAGGTAATGCATTTATCTTTAGGCCCATCTATATAAAGCTGTAACTGGGAATGCTGGTCAGTTACACCTATGGATTTTATAGGGGTAGGACCATTGCCTGCCTTACCGAGACTTTCTGCCTCAAGTTGTCTGAACCAGTCAGAAAATGCAGACAGACGCTCACAGTAAGGCATCATCACGTGCATCTTTTTCCCTTGTATATCCATAAGGTATAATATGGCCGCCAGTATTACCGCCATATTTTTTCTGTATGGGGTTTTCTTAATATAGCCGTACATGTCTTCAGCGCCCCTTAACATCTCTTCTATGTCTATACCCATAACAGACGATGGGAAAAGACCAACAGGGGTAAGGACAGAGAACCTGCCACCTATACCTTCCGGGACAGAAAGAGATGGATAGCCCTCTTTTTTTACTATCTCCCTTAGCATCCCCTTTTTACTGTCTGTAATGACAACTATCCTCTCTGTGTAATTTTTTGTTGATCTGAGGACCTCTTTAAAGAGCATGAACTGGGACATGGTCTCAGGGGTCTCCCCTGATTTGCTTATGACTATAAGGAGGGTCTTGTCTCTGTCTTTTTCTACTATCTCTAAGACCTTGTTAATCTTATGGGGGTCTATGTTATCCAGGATAAAATATCTTGGTTTACCTTCCCGGTTTTTTGTATCGAGGTTGTGAAAAGGGTGGAGCAGGGCATGGAATATCGTCTCTGTCCCAAGGGATGAACCACCGATACCGAGGATAACGAGATTCTTAATTTTAAACCTTTTTACAGAGTCTGCAATTTTTTTTATCTCCCCTATGTGAGACTTAAGAAGCCCAAAGTCCATAAAAGGGTAGGGGGATTTATAGACCTTTTTTTTGAAGTCATCTAATCTCATGGAGGTATCATAAAGGTCTTTTTCTTCTATTCCGTGTTCTCCAATGGTCCTTGATAGGACACCTGTTATATCCATCTCTATCTTTTTCATCACTTCTCCTCGAATATACCCATCTTTCTGAATTTTTCATATCTCATCTTTTTCAGATCATGGGCTGGCAGTGGTGAGAGTTCCTTGAGATATTTTGACAGAAGGGGTCTTAGATTATCAAATGTCTGGCTCCAGTCCCTGTGGGCACCCCCAAAGGGCTCTTTTACTATCTCGTCAATTACATTTAGCCTAAAGAGGTCGTTGGCGGTTGGTTTTAATGCCTCTGCTGCAAGGGGGCCTTTTGACCCATCCCTCCAGAGTATTGCTGCACAACCCTCTGGTGATATAACAGAGTATGTGGCATTCTCAAGCATGAGTATTATATTCCCCACACCAATGGCAAGGGCACCTCCGCTTCCACCCTCTCCTATTACAACGGTTATCACTGGTACTGAAAGGGAGAACATAAATTCTATACTCGATGCTATTGCCTCTGCCTGACCCCTTTCCTCAGCACCTATACCGGGAAATGCCCCGGGTGTGTCGATAAATGTTACAATGGGCTTTCCCCATCTGTTGGCAAGCTCCATGACCCTCACTGCCTTTCTGTAGCCCTCAGGATGGGACATGCCGAAATTTCTATATGCCATCTCCCTTACATCCTTTCCCTTTTGGTGACCAACAACAGCAACACTATTCCCCCCGAACCTCGCAAAACCCGCAACAACAGCAGGGTCGTTCTTGAATTTTCTGTCACCGTGGAATTCCACAAAGTCGGTAAATATGTTTTCTATATAATCAAGGGTGTGGGGTCTGTTTAGGTGTCTTGAGAGCTGAGACCTCTGCCAGTTGGTTAGTTCCCCGTATATCTCTTTCTCTAATTTTGCAATTTTTTTGGTTATAGACTGTATCTCCCTTGTATAACGGGGGTCACTGGCACTATAAAATTTTTTTATCTCATTTATCCTTCTCTCATAGGGTTCAAGTCTCTTTTCAAAATCTAAGTAAAATCTCATGGGCATCCTTCTCTACTATCTCTTCTATCTTTAGTCCATGGGGAAAGTGTTTTGTAAGTATGTTTATCCTGTCTAAATCTATTCTTATCTCAGGGATGTTTAATCGCTGGACATCTCCGTTTAACTGGAGTTCTATAAAGGTCTTTGTGACACCTCGCATGGTTGATAGCATGTCCCTTAGCGTTTTTAGATTATCTCTCTTGAATACCTTACAATCTATTCTTATTACAATCGCTTTAGTCATTTTTTTTGCAATCTCTTCAAGGGGGACAATCTTTTTTGTCCTGATTTTTGCTTTCCCTTCCTCTATCTTTTCTATAGAGCCACTAAAAACCAGTGGTTTTTCACTTTTTAAAAGCTCAATATTTTTGGCATAGACATCCGGGAATACAATAGCCTCCAGTATACCATTTGTATCCTCGAGATTTACGTATGCCATCTTGTCACCTTTTTTTGTGGTGAGCTCTTTAATGCTGTTTATCATACCCACAATATCCACATCCTCCTGGATATCCAGCTCCTTTATGCTCTGGGTATCATATTTCGTTATAACCTTGATTATCTTTTCAAAGGGCTTTAGGGGGTGCTGGCTGAAATAAAAACCAAATGCCTCTTTCTCCCCTGCCAGTATCTCTCTATAGGATAGCTCATCTAAATCAGGGACATCCGGTGCATATGGGGTATGGCCAAAGTCATTGTCATCCCCGAACAGGGAAGGCTGTATCCCGTTTTTTTCACCCTTTTTTTGTGGCCTATCTGTCTTTTCTTTTATTAGATAGAGAATCTGCGAGCGCTTAAGCCCCATTTTATCAAAGCAGCCTGCCTTGGCAAGGCTCTCCAATACCTTTTTATTTGCCTTTCTTGAATCTATGGTATCGCAGAACTGATTAAAGGAATTAAAACCCCCTAATTTTTCTCTTACTGTCAGGATGTTATCAAGGGCAGCATCTCCCACATTTTTTATACCGGATAGCCCAAACCTTATCTTTCCGTCCTCTATCTTAAAATCCTTCTCGCTCTTATTTATATCAGGGGGGAGGACCTCTATCCCGGATTCACGGCATTCGGTTATATATTTGATTAGTTTGTCTGTATTGTTGACCTCTGTTGTTAACATGGCGGTGAGATAGTAGATGTAGTAGTTTGCCTTGAGATATGCAGTCTGATATGCAATAAGGCCGTATGCTGTGCTGTGGGACTTGTTGAAGCCATACTCTCCAAACTGACGGATTATATTGTATATCTTCTCTGCGGTTTCCTTTGATATCCCCTTGGACATGGCCCCTGCTATGAACTGCTCGCTGTATCTCTCCAGTTGTTCCGGTATCTTTTTGCTCATGGCCTTTCTCAAGGCATCTGCATCTTTTATGGAGAAATCTGCCAGGACCTGGGCAATCTTCATTATCTGTTCCTGGTAGATGATGACGCCGTATGTATCCTTTAGTATATCCTCAAGGAGAGGTGTCTCATATTTTATGATGGAGGGGTTATTTTTTCTCTTTATAAACTCATCTACCATACCGCTTTTTAGGGGTCCCGGTCTATACAGGGCAATAAGGGGCATGATATCATCGAATTTAGATGGTTTTAGCTTTACAAGGAGCTCCCTCATCCCACGGCTTTCAAGCTGGAATACACCTGATGTATCACCTGATGACAGTAGTTCATATGTCTTGGCATCATCAAGGGGTATATTGTCCATATCTATATTTATGCCGTCTTTTTCCAGCATCTTTATCACGTTATCTATCAGGGTGAGTGTCTCGAGCCCAAGGAAGTCCATCTTTATGAGACCTATCTTCTCTATGGTCTTCATGGTATACTGGGTAACCCTCTCACCCTTCTGACCCTTATATAAAGGAAGGTGTTCTGTAAGCTCTTTATTGGATATAACTATCCCTGCTGCATGGATAGAGGCATGTCTCGCAAGACCCTCAAGGACAGATGCACTATCGAGGAGCTCCTTTACATTGCGGTCCTTTTCATAGAGTTCCTTTAGCTGTGGCTCTGTATCTATTGCATTTCTAATGCTCTTACTCATAAGGGGTATGAGTTTTGCTATTCTGTCCACCTCTCCAAGGGGTATACCGAGGGCCCTGCCCACATCCCTGACAGCAGCCCTTGATTGCATTGTCCCGAATGTTATAATCTGTGCCACATTGTTTTTGCCATATTTATCAATGACATATCTGATTACATCATCTCTCCCTTTTTTGCAGAAATCCACATCTATATCAGGCATACTTATCCTCTCTGGATTCAAGAACCTCTCAAAGAGGAGATTGTATCTTATCGGGTCTATCTCTGTAATGCCAAGGCAGTATGCAACAAGGCTCCCTGCTGCTGAGCCCCTTCCAGGACCAACAGGTATACGGTTTTCTTTTGCATGTCTTATGAAGTCAGCAACGATGAGGAAGTATCCTGCAAATCTCTGCTCTTTTATGACCTTTATCTCATATTCCAGCCTGTTTTTATATCGAGCCATAAGGTCATCAGAGAAAGAGTCATAAGATGACTTAATCTTCTTTAGCTTTTTTTCAAACCCCGATATGCACTCTTTCTCGAAATATTCATTTATATCCATATTATCCGGTGTCTTAAAATCAGGGAAATGGTATGTCCCTGTATCTATATGCACATTACACATCTCTGCGATCTTTATGGTATTTTTCAGGGCATCAGGGTAGCCTGAAAAGGCATTGTATATCTCTTCCGGTGACTTGAAATAGAACTCCTCACTCTTAAAACTCATCCTATCTGTATCGCTCAGCTTTTTCCCGGTCTGGATGCACAGGAGAAGTTCATGGGCCTTTGATTCCTCTTTTTTAAGGTAGTGGCAGTCATTTGTTGCCACAATGGGGACATTATAATATCTTGAGAGATTAATAAGCCTCTCGTTTACAATCCTCTGTTCCTCTAAGCCATTGTCCTGTAGTTCAAAGAAAAGCCTGTCCCCGAAGATGGACAGATATTGCTCTACCAGCTCCTTGGTCTGTTTCTCGTTCCCCTTTAGGATAGAATTAGGTATCTCCCCTTTTATGCAGGCTGTAAGGCATATGAGGTCTTCACTGTATTGCCTAAGTATCTCTTTGTCTATCCTGGGGACATAGTAAAAGCCCTCGAACTGGGCGATGCTCATGAGTTTTACGAGATTTTTATAACCGTTATTGTTCATGGCAAGGAGTATTATATGGTAGGCATTGTCTTCACCTTTGGCCTTTTTCTCACTTATGGATTTCGGGGCAATATATGCCTCACACCCTATGATGGGCTTTATCCCTGCCTCCTGGGCACTGAAATAAAAGTCTATTACACCAAACATGTTGCCATGGTCTGTAATGCTGCAGGCATTCATTTTGTATGCCATGGCGAGCTGGAAGAGTGGCTCGAATCTTATGGCACCATCAAGGAGGCTAAATTGTGTATGAAGATGGAGATGGACGAACTCGTTCATTATTCCCACTCTATTGTGCTTGGTGGTTTAGATGATATATCATAGACCACCCTGTTTACACCGTGGACCTCGTTTATTATCCTTCTTGAGAGCTTATCCAGTATCTCATAGGGTAGCCTTGTCCAGTCTGCTGTCATGGCATCCTCACTCTCTACGACCCTTATGGCTATTACATTAGCATAGGTCCTTTCATCACCCATAACACCCACTGTTTTTACAGGGATGAGTATGGCAAAAGACTGCCATATGTTCTTGAATTTTTTGTTTTTTTCTATCTCCTCCCTTACAATGCTATCTGCCTCTCTTAATATGTCGAGCCTATCCTTTGTTACCTCACCGATAATCCTTATGGCAAGGCCAGGCCCGGGAAAGGGCTGTCTGTTTATGATATTTTCCGGTATACCCAGTTCCCTGCCCACCTGTCTCACCTCATCCTTGAAGAGTTCCCTTAATGGCTCTATAAGCTTTAACCTCATCCTTTTTGGAAGCCCGCCTACATTGTGATGGCTTTTTATTGTTGCTGATGGTCCCTTGGAGGATACGCTCTCTATAACATCAGGATATAGTGTTCCCTGGGCGAGAAACTGGACATCACCTACCTTGTGTGCCTCTTCCTCGAATATCTCTATAAATAACCTCCCGATTATCTTTCTCTTTTTCTCCGGGTCTTTTACCTTTTTCAGTGCATTTAAAAACCTATCCTCTCCATTGATATATCTGAGATTGATATGGAGCTTGTCCTGAAATGCCTCTATGACCTCTTCAACCTCGTTTTTTCTTAATACACCGTTGTTTACAAAGACACAGTGGAGTCTGTCACCTATTGCCCTGTGTATAAGGGTTGCCACAACAGAGGAATCAACACCGCCGCTCAATGCACATATAACATTCCCGTCCCCGGTTCTCTCCTTTATATCTGCTATTGCTGTCTCTACGAATGATTTAGGGGAAAACAGCCCCTCGCACCTGCATATCTTGTATAAAAAGTTGTTCAGCAGTGTCTTACCTTTAGGGGTATGATGGACCTCAGGATGGAACTGAACCCCATATATGTTTCTTTCTGTAGACCTGATGGCAGCAAAAGGTGAGTTATCAGAATGGGCAAGAGACTTAAATCCCTCTGGTAATCTGAATATCCTGTCCTGATGGCTCATCCATACTATATCACCATTACTTAAGCCCTCTAGCAATGGGTCTTTTTCATCGATGAATATATGTGCCTTACCGTATTCCCTCTTTAGTGATTTGGAGATCTCGCCTTTACAGAGCATTGTTATAAGCTGTAATCCATAACATATGCCCAGTATAGGGATATCCAGTTCCAATAATTCTCTGTCCATTATGGGTGCATTATCCTCTGTAACGCTACTAGGTCCCCCTGATAGGATTATGCCTTTTGTTTTTAATTTTTTTATTGTGTTGATATCTTGATTGTATGGGTATATCTCACAGTAGACACCTAGTTCCCTTACCTTTCTTGCTATGAGTTGTGTATACTGTGACCCAAAGTCGAGTATTGCAATAAGTTCCCTATGATAATCCATTATTCTATCCTGTAATTTGGCGCCTCTTTTGTTATTATTACATCATGGACATGGCTTTCTTTCAATCCTGCAGAAGTAATCCTCAAGAACCTGCTTTTTGCCTGGAGTTCTTTTATGTTCTGACAACCCACATAGCCCATGCCTGCCCTTAGCCCCCCTGCAAGCTGTTGAACCACCACAGAAAGGGAGCCCCTATATGGAACCCTCCCTTCTATACCCTCCGGGACAAGCTTTGATTCCATCTCATTCTCATCTATACAATATCTGTCCTTTGCCCTGCCTTCTTTCATGACCTCAAGGGAGCCCATACCCCTGTAGACCTTGTATGTCCTGCCCTGATAGAGGACCATCTCACCCGGGGTCTCATCTGTCCCGGCAAAGAGGTTACCTACCATGACACAGTCTGCCCCGGCAGCTATAGCCTTTGTCACATCGCCTGAGAATTTTATTCCACCGTCGGCAATAATGGGTATGCCGTATTTTTTTGCAACCCTTGCCGCCTCCATAATAGCAGTTATCTGCGGGACGCCTACACCTGCTATTATCCTTGTTGTGCATATGGAGCCTGGCCCAACACCCACCTTTACACCATCACAACCGGCCTTTATGAGCTCCTCGCAGCCCTCTGCAGTGGCGATGTTGCCTGCCACAAGCTGGACATCCTTATAATTTCTCTTTATCTCCTTTATGGACTCTATCACGTTCTTTGAATGTCCATGGGCTGTATCAATGACTATTACATCGCACCCTGCCCTGAGTAAGGCATCAACCCTTCTATCCCTGTCAGGGCCTACACCTACTGCTGCACCTACCCTTAATCTGCCCAGGTGGTCTTTGCAGGAATTGGGGTATTTCCTCATCTTTTCTATATCCTTAATGGTTATGAGCCCCTTCAGGTTGAATCCATCGTCTACTACAAGGAGTTTTTCTATCTTGTGTTTATGGAGGATACTCTTTGATTCCTCGAGGCTAATCCCCTCTTTGACTGTTACGAGGTTCTCCTTTGTCATTACATTATCTACTGTCTCATCAAGGTTTGTCTCAAACCTCAAATCTCTATTTGTTATGATACCTACGAGTTTGGTACCCCTTGTTACTGGTATGCCTGAGATCCTGTATCTTGCCATCAGGTCAAGGGCATCTTTTATCTTCTGTTCCGGTCTTATGGTAATGGGGTCTATTATCATACCGCTTTCTGATTTCTTAACCTTTTCTACCTCCTGGGCCTGTTCTGCCACATCCATATTTCTGTGTATTATGCCCATACCTCCTTCCTGGGCAAGACATATGGCTGTCTTTGCCTCGGTTACTGTATCCATGGCTGCGCTTATAAGGGGTATGTTGAGCTTTATCCTGGGTGTCAGAAATGTGGATATGTCCGTGTCCTTGGGCATTATTTTGCTCATGGATGGGACCAAAAGCACATCATCAAAGGTAAGACCTTCTTTTATATCCGTCTCTATCATAAAAACTCCTCTTCTATCTCTTTTTATTTATATCCAACAGGCATAACAAGGATTGGCTCATGGGATATTTTAATCCCCAAAACAGCCTTTAAGGCATTGTCATCAAAAGCACCTACTATACCACAACCAAGACCTTTATTAAACGAAGAAAGGAAGATATTCTGTGAGACATTCCCTGCCTCCATGAATGCATATCTGATACCCCTTTCCCGGTATTTGAATGTAATCCTTTCATATTCAGCAGTAATGATAATCATACACGGTGCCTCTGCCATCCACATCTGTGATAATGCTGCCTTTGCTATATCTTTTCTTATATCATTCGTCTTTAAAATTTTTAACCCGTGCATTTCAGGCAGGTAATGATACAGGCCTTTAGGTAGCCTTTCACCCTCTCTCACATCTATATCCCCACAGGCTATGTATATGTCAAGGGGATACAATGCCCCTGCAGATGGGACAACACGTCCACCGTCTTTTTTAAAGCCATAGGCTGTCCAGAGTATATATGAAAGGTCCATAAGATGGAGGGGTTTGTTTTTTTTATAGGACCTCACAGTGTGCCTTTTGTTCAGAAGCTCTTTGAAATAAATAGGTTTATTGTCTTCAAATTCAGGTAGTTTTATTGTCTCCATAGCTTGGGTATTATTTACAAAAATAAAGAAGATTAAAAATATAGCCCACAAAAGGCTTGCCATTTTTTATGGGATTAGTATAATGCATAGGGTTAAAATAATCAAAGAGTTTTTAAAGGTGAAGGAAATTACCATAAAAATCTCCGGATTACATACTGAAATCTCTACAGATTCAGGCACAATAAAGGCTGTGGATGATGTGGGTTTCCATATAGAAAAGGGCAAGGTCTTGGGCCTAATCGGTGAGAGTGGCTCTGGAAAGACCATGACAGCCATGTCTATATTGAGGCTTGTCCCACCACCCGGAAGAATAACCAGGGGCAATATCATTTTTGAGGGTAGAGACCTCCTTAACCTTACAAAAAAAGAGATGGAATCTATAAGGGGCAATAGAATAGGGATGATATTCCAGGAGCCCATGACCGCATTAAACCCTGTTATAAGGATAGGGGAGCAGATAGGCGAGACCATTGCATTTCACAACAACCTATCCAGGTCAGATATAAAACAGAGGGTCTTTGAGCTTCTAAGACAGGTGGGCTTTGAAGACCCTGAAAAGAGGTATATTCAATATCCCCACCAGTTAAGTGGTGGGCAGAGACAGAGGGTTTTGATAGCAATAGCCATATCCTGTAACCCCTCTTTATTGATAGCAGACGAGCCAACTACAGCCCTTGATGTTGCCACAGAATCCCAGATACTCTATCTATTGAGGCAGCTTATTTCAGGACAGGGTATGTCCATGTTGTTTATAACCCACAATCTGAATATAATGAGAAGATTCGGGGATTATGTGTGCATTATGTATGCAGGCAGGATACTCGAAGTAGGGTCAGTAGAGGATTTTTTTAGTGAACCCTTGCATCCATACAGCAGAGGGCTACTTGACTCTATTTTTGCCTTCAAGGGCGATGAGACGAGACTAAAGGCCATCCCCGGTTTTGTACCAAAATTGTCTGATTTGCCAGAGGGTTGCAAATTTCACCCCCGTTGTATGTATGTCATGCCAATATGCAAAAAAAATGAGCCAGAGGCTAAAAAAATAGGTGAGGATAGATGGGTCCGCTGTTATCTGTATCAGAACTGAAAAAGAGATATGAGGTAAAGAAGTCTTTATTTTCAAGGGATAGGGAGATTATAAGGGCAGTAGATTCTGTGTCCTTTGATTTAAAATATGGTTCTACAATGGGTATAGTGGGTGAAAGTGGTTCAGGTAAGAGCACCCTTGCAAGGTGCATACTGTTCCTTGAAAAACCGGATAGCGGCCGTGTTTTTTTTAAGGATGAGGACCTAATGGATGTAAAAAAGAACGAATTGAGGAGCCTGAGGAGGGATATGCAGATAATCTTCCAAGACCCATATTCATCCCTGAACCCAAGGAAAAAGGTTTATGAAACCCTGTCAGAACCGCTCTTGTTTCATCGTATTGTAGGCAGGGATAGTGTAAGGGAAAGGGTTATAGAAATACTTATGGATGTAGGGCTTAATGAGGATTTTATAGAAAAATATCCCCACGAGATGAGTGGTGGGCAGAGGCAGCGTGTTGCCATTGGCAGGGCACTCACCACAAACCCATCTCTTATAGTGGCTGATGAGCCTGTTTCATCCCTCGATGTATCCATACAGGCACAGATAGTCAACCTTTTTTTGGATATAAAGGAGAAGACAGGCATATCCATGCTCTTTGTCTCCCATGATTTAAACATAGTTAGATTTATCTCAGATGATATTATGGTCATGTATAAAGGAATGGTTGTAGAGACAGGGAGTAAACAAGAGGTGTTTTATAACCCCTTGCATCCATATACACAGATGCTAATAGATTCCATAAAAGGTGATTTCTTCAAGAAAGAGGTGGATTACAACACCGATATATCCCAGGGTTGTCCATATTTCCCCAGGTGCAGTATCAGAAATGATAGATGTAAAAAAGATACCCCTGTCCTGATAGGCGATAAAGACCATAAGGTGTTATGTTTTAGATATGCAAACTAATGAGATATCTTTTATACACTAGGGGATGCCCATCTTTTTCAAAATAGTGTGGTGTTTTAGTGTATAGTCTTTAATCTAATGTCTATGGTCTATAATTACCCCTGTCCTGTATGTTTTGTCATTGACTTTTCAATGGTTTTTATCATATTATAAGTAGTTTTTTTCAAAACTAAGCTATAGAGGTATGTTATGTATGCGATTATAGAAAACGGTGGGAAACAATACAAGATTACAGAGGGCGAGAAGATAAAACTTGAAAAGCTCCCTGTATCTGATGGAGAAGAGGTCAAGATTAAAGAGGTATTAGCTGTAAACAACGGTGTAAATACCATTATAGGCAACCCTTATGTAGAAGGTGCTTATATAAGCGGCAGGGTTTTAGGACAGGGTAGACGTAGAAAGGTTATAGTCTTTAAGTATAAAAGGAGAAAAGACTATAAAAAGAAAATCGGGCACCGTCAGCACTTTACTGAATTACTGGTAGAAAAGATTTACATGGAGGCTTAATATGGCTCATAAAAAGGCAGGAGGGAGCTCAAGAAACGGGAGAGACAGTCAGGGCCAGAGACTTGGCGTAAAGCTCTTCAGTGGACAGACAGCCAGGGCAGGTAGCATTATAGTGAGACAGCACGGCACAAAGATACACCCGGGGAGAAATGTTGGTATGGGAAGGGACTGCACATTGTTTGCCTTAATAGACGGTGTGGTAAGGTTTGAGGATAGTGCCGGTAAAAAGAGGGTGAGTATATACCCTGCTGAATGAAGTTTATAGATGAAGCAGAGATATATGTAAAGGCAGGTAGAGGTGGCAGAGGCTGTGTAAGCTTCAGGAGAGAGAAATTTGTCCCAAAAGGGGGTCCTGACGGAGGCGATGGCGGAAAGGGAGGGGATGTAATCATAGTTGGAAAAAAAGACCTCTCCACGCTGGCAGATTTTAGATATAAACGTCTATACAGGGCTGAAAATGGTAAACCAGGCAGCAGTAGAAATAAAAAAGGAAGAGACGGCAGGGATATCCTTATAAGCCTTCCTTTGGGCACAATAATTTACGACAAGAGATATACCAATCCCATATACGATATAACAATCGACGGTGACACTTTTGTGGTAGCAAGGGGTGGCAGGGGCGGAAGAGGCAATGCCCGTTTCGCGACCCCGGTGCACAGGGCCCCATTGGAATTTGAAGAGGGTGAAGAAGGGGAGGAGCGGGTGTTGTTTCTAAACCTTAAACTTCTATCCGATATAGGTATTGTAGGGTTGCCAAACGCAGGTAAATCAACCCTCATATCACGTTTGACCAATGCGAGGCCAAAGATAGGGGATTACCCTTTTACAACCCTTACCCCTAACCTCGGTGTTTTAAGTGACGAAAACATGAACATTGTTTTTTCAGATATCCCGGGTATTGTTAACGGGGCATCTATGGGCAGGGGACTGGGTCTTACGTTTCTAAAACATATAGAGAGGAGCCGAGCCCTTCTTTTTGTCCTCGATGTATCATCTCCCACGGTATGGGAAGACTATGTAATGCTCCTCGACGAGTTATCATCGTATAATAAGGAGATCCTTGAAAAAAATAGAACCGTAGTGCTCAATAAGATTGACCTTGTAGGAGATGAGGAGAGCAAGAGATGGGTTAATTTTTTCGCAGAGAGAGGCATGGAGGTAATAAAAATCAGTGCATTAAAAGGAGATGGTATAGAGGGTCTAAAAAGTTACATAAAGGATAAAACCCTGGCCATACAAAAAAATAGCAGGGTATAAGACATGCAAAGATTAGAAAGACTAAAAAAAGATGAAAAATATAACCCATCAAAGCCCAGAAGGGTTGTCATAAAGATTGGCACATCTGTCCTCCTCGATGACAGGAAAAGGATAAGTATCCAAATGATCGATAGCATTGGGGAACAGATTAAGGCAATCCAGAGAAAAGGGGTAAAACCTGTGATTGTTACCAGTGGTGCCATAGCCTGTGGTATGGAGATATTGAACCTCAAGAAAAAGCCAAAAGAGATAGAGAAAAGGCAGGCACTGGCATCAATAGGTCAGGTGCTTTTAATGAAGATGTATCTGGATGTTTTTGAAAAAAAAGACATAAAGATAGGACAGATACTGTTAACCCATGAGGATATAGCAAGTAAAAATAGATGCCTTAATCTGATGAATACCTTAAATGCCTTGATAAATATGGATATCGTCCCTGTAATAAATGAGAATGATGCACTCTCCTTCAAAGAGATAAAATTCGGGGATAACGACAACCTCTCTGCTTTGATAGCCCAGATCTCCAATGCTGATCTGCTTTTGCTTTTATCGGATGTGGAAGGGCTATACGAAAAAGACCCCAAGAGGTATCCGGATGCAAGGATAATAAAGCTCGTGGAGAGGATTGACAAGGATATAGAGAAGACAGCGGGTGGTACAAGGAGTGAAAAGAGCATCGGTGGTATGGTAAGCAAGCTTGAGGCAGCAAAAAAAGCAGGTTATTACGGTATACCAACGAGGATTGTCAAGGGTGATATAAAAGATATTATACCGAGGGTCATAACAGGAGAGGAGATAGGGACACTATTTCTCCCCAGGGGCAAGATTGCAAGGAACAAGTGGTGGACTGCATTTGCATATAAAATAAAGGGTTATATAGATATTGATGAAGGGGCAACTCAGGCAATTATAGACAGGGGAAAGAGCCTCCTGCCTTCTGGGATTATAGGCACTGTTGGCGAGTTCTCAAGGGGTGATTGCGTTGAACTGAAAGGTATAAAAGGCAGGGTAATTGCAAGGGGGATTACAAATTATTCATCTTCAGACATCAATAAGATTAAGGGGATAAAAAGTGTTGATATAGAGAAGAAACTTGGATATAAATACACGGATGAAATAATACATAGAGACAATATGGTGATATTATGAAACCAGAAGACTTAGCAAGGGAAACAAGGCAGGCCTCTCAGATTTTTGCACACCTGAGCACAGAGAAAAAAAACAGGGTGCTTTTAGAACTCAAGAGACTTTTGACTGAAAAAAAGGATTATATCATCGAGGAGAATAAAAAAGATATAGAAAAGGCCCAGGGTGCTGGTCTACAGAAGAGTATTATAGACCGTCTTAAGGTAGATGAAAAGGTTATAAAAGAGATGGTTAAAAGCATAGATGATGTAGTCAACCTGCCAGACCCTGTGGGAGAGATAGTTAAGACATGGAGAAGACCCAACGGCCTGCTGGTAGGCAGGATGAGGATACCCATAGGTGTTATATTTATCATATATGAATCACGACCCAATGTGACCGTTGAGGCATTTTCCCTTTGCCTTAAAAGTGGTAATGCCATGATACTCAAGGGCGGGTCAGAGGCCCTATACTCTAATGCGGCATTATATAATCTTATAAAATCTGCTCTAAATGAAGAGTCTGTTACAGAGAAGGGCGTTGGCTTTATAGAGACCGGGGATAGAGATTATATCTACAAGCTTTTAGAGATGGACGATTATATTGACCTTGTCATACCCCGTGGCGGCGAATCCCTTATAAGGAATGTGGTCCAGCACTCGAGCATCCCTGTCCTTAAACACTATAAGGGGGTCTGTCATATATATGTAGATGAGTCGGCAGATTTGGATATGGCATATAAGGTCTGTCTCAATGCCAAGGTCCAGAAACCTGCCACATGCAATGCCATGGAGACGCTCCTTGTCCACAGGTCTATTGCCCAGGAATTCCTGCCAGAAATGGCAAGACTATTTAAGGAGAACAGCGTTGTCATAAAGGGCTGTCAGGAGACGAGGACTATACTGAAAGATATAGAAGAGGCTGATGAATACGATTGGTATCAGGAATACCTCGATTATATCCTCTCTATAAAGATTGTAAAGGACATGGATGATGCCATAGGGCATATAAGAAAATACGGCTCAGAACATACAGAGGCAATAATTACAAGGGATTATAATAATGCATGGAGGTTTATAAAGGAGGTAAACTCCTCCCTTGTCCTTGTTAATGCATCCACTAGGTTAAACGATGGATTCCAGCTTGGACTCGGGGCAGAGATGGGGATAAGCACCTCAAGGCTTCACGCATTCGGTCCTATGGGCCTTGAGGAGCTGACGGTTACCAAGTTCATCGCCTTTGGTGATGGACAGATGAGGGTATAATGAAGGTGGGTATTTTTGGTGGGACATTTGATCCCATCCATAATGGTCATCTAAGAGCAGCGGAAGAAGTAAGGGAGTTGTTTTTTTTGGATACGGTTTATTTTATCCCTGTGTATATACCACCCCATAAACGCGATAAATTTATTGCTGACACTGAAGACAGGGCGAATATGATAAGGCTTGCCATAAAGGGAAACAGGTTTATGAGATTCTCTGATATAGAGATTAAAAGGGGAGGTATATCATATTCCTATGATACAGTATGTTTGTTTGAGAAAAAATACGGGGATGTGTATTTTATTATAGGTATAGATGCCTTTTCCGAGATTGATACATGGCACAGGTACAGAGAGATTTTTTTTCATACGAATTTTATTGTAATGATAAGGCCAGTAGGTTTAAAAAAGATGGGGATTGAGATATTTCCAGATGCTATAAAGGGTGAGATGAAACAGATAGACCAGAATATATTCCAGCATACATCAGGTCGATATATATATCTGCAGAATATTACCCAACTGGATATCTCCTCTACAAAGATAAGGGAGCTGGCAAAGGAAAATAGATCAATCAGATACCTTTTACCGGAGAAGGTTGAGAATTATATTAATAGACGGGGGCTTTACAGGGGATAGGTGGATACTTTAGAAAAGGCAAGGATGTGTGGACAATATGCTGAGGAGAAAAAGGCAAAGGATGTATTGCTGTTAGAGCTTACAGGTTTAACAGACATTGCTGATTATTTTTTATTGGCAAGCGGGACAAGCGAGAGGCATGTAAGGACTATATCTGACCATATTGAAAAGTCCATGAAGGACGGGGGCATAAAGCCTTTATTCACAGAAGGATACGAAGAAGGTAGATGGGTTATCATAGACTATAATGACCTGATAGTACATGTATTTCTTGAAGAGTTGAGAGAGCTTTACGACCTTGAAAGCCTCTGGATAGAGGCTAAACAATACAGAATGGAAGCACAAAATAAGTAAAATAGAGGTGTTTGATGGACAAAGAAAAGTTGGAGCTTTTTAAGAAGAAACTCCTTGAGATGAGAAAGGACATCCTGAACAAGGCAAAGAAACTCAAGGAGGACTCTTATTCCCTTGGGACAGATGGTATACAGGATATGGCTGACGCCGCAAGCAATACATATAATGTTGATATATTGATGAGTATAAGCGATAATGATATAAAACTGCTGAAGGATATAGACAGTGCTATAGATAAGATAAACAGCGGTATCTATGGCATATGTGAGGAGTGCGAAGAAGAGATAAGCGAAAAAAGGCTTGAGGCAAATCCTGTAGCAAGGTATTGTATAAACTGCAAGAGGATAATAGAACAGAAAGGCATGTAGCTTTATGAGGTATAAGATATTCATTCTGTTGTTTCTTGTTTTCGTCCTTCTGTATATCTATCTGGATAATCTAAATCCCCAGAGCGTAAGGCTTTATATAGGTTATGGTAAGTATTATGAGACGAGTATCTCCGGTTTTGTAGTCTTGTCCTTTATCCTGGGTATCCTGGTAGCTATTGTTATAGGCCTTTTTTTCGACCTCAAAAGGGTATTGGATAACTGGAGGCAAAACAGGAAACAAAGGAGGATGGGTGAGTTTACAGAGTCCTTTGAAAAGGCGAAGGCATATGTATTAAGAGGGGATAAGGAAAAGGCTATAGAGAGCTTAAATAGACTGATAAGAAGAAATCCTGATATAGAAAGACCATATACTTATCTTGCAAACATATATATATCAACAAAGGAATTAGACAATGCCCTTGATATCTTAAGGCAGGCCCAGACAAACCTGGGAAAAAAGGAGAGTATACTTTTTAAAAAGGCACGGGTAAATAAGGAATTAAAAAACCTGAAGGATGCCGAGGTGGATTTAAAAGAGATATTGACTATAAATGAGTCAAATATAGGTGCCATGAACCTTTTAAGGGATATCTATGTAGAGCAGAGAGACTGGGATAATGCATACGAGATAGAGAAGAATATAAGGAGATTTGTTAAAAACCAGGAAGAAAACAGGAGGTTTATAGGTATAAGATATGAAAGACTCTTAGACGCATATTCAAAGGGTCGAGAAGAAAACAGCGAAAAGATAATGAAGGAATTAAAAGAGATTATAGGGGAAGACAAGAGGTTCGTCCCTGCCTATCTATTATTGGCTGAGGTCTATAAGAAGATGGGTAAATTAAATGAGGCAGGTAGGGTCTATGGCAGGGGCTATACAAAAACAGGTCATATAATCTTTTTGCTCAAGATGGAAGACCTGTATATAGACAGGGGAGATCCGGGTGTTATCCTGAAGATATATAGAAGGATAATGGATATGTCCCCGAAAAACCGTTTGATTACATTTTTATATGCGCGATTGTGTCTGAGGCTTGAGATGATCGATGAGGCCATAGATATGCTCAATGCATTAATCGTAGAGGGTATAGACTTTGGGGGGCTACACAGGGCTATGGCTGAGGCTTACATACACAGGGGGGAGATAGCTAAGGCAGTAGAGGAATTCAGGCGTGCATTCCCTATAGAGAAGGTATATATACCATTTAGATGCGATAATTGTAATTCCAGTAAAGAAGAGTGGCAGGATTTCTGCACAACCTGTTTTAGCTGGAATACGATTAATGTGAGAACAGAAGATTTTCTAAAGAGTGTCTCTGGCGATTCATCTGAGTTGAGGGTAATATATGAGATGAATGAATGGGATAAAGAAGAGACAATAGAGGACGAACAGGGATATTAGTATTAACCTGTTACGGTCTTTGAAAATCATTAAATGAATTTCAATCATTCAAATAATTCAACATATTGTGAGACCTTTGAAGACCCTTATAATAGTCTTAACCGATCCTCTGTTATCCTTTTATCCGTATTTTTTTCTGCCCATATTATAGGAAAAAATCCATGGCAGCTCTATTAGGGAATCTGGCAAGGAATTTATTGGATATTGTGTATTATCAATCGTGTGCTGCCTGTGGCATCAAGGGGGAGATAATATGTAAGACATGCCAGGACTCCTTCAGGATAATCGACCATAACTCTGTATGCCCTGTATGCGGTAATGATGTTGGCAGGCGTATAATATGCGGTGATTGTCTGACGAACAAGAGGGGGTTTTCTGAGGGTTATTTTGGATTTGTATATGAAAACCGTCTAAGGGATGCTGTCCACACATTTAAATTCAACGGCAGGCCAGAGGTGGGTAGATACCTTGTTTCCCTATTAAAAGATTCAATAATAATGCTAAGGGAAAGGGTTGACTGCATAGTTCCTATCCCCGTAACAGAAAAAAGGCTGAGAGAGAGGGGCTACAATCAATCCTTTATAATATCTGAAGAGATATCTAATATAATCGGTAGGCCGATCTTTCATTCAGTTCTTTTCAAAATAAAGGAGACAAAAGACCAGTATTCCCTTTCAAAAGACGAGAGGAGAAAAAATATAAGAGGTGCATTTGCCGTCAAGAGTGGCTCTCATATAAAAGGCAAAAAAGTGCTCATTGTTGATGACCTATTTACAACAGGTTATACAGCCCATGAGGCCTCTTGGGCTATATCCAAGGCCATGCCTGAGTCAATAATATTTTTTGCCCTGGCGAGAACACGGTAATGAAGAGATTTTTATATATCCTCTCAGCATTTGTTTTTTTTGTCTTCCTTGTTGTGTTTTCTGCACGCCTCATGTCCCCTTATGCCTTAAAATACATCCTTGAAAAGTCAATTAACGGAAATGCAGAGATAGAAGGTATCAGTATAGGATTTCAGGATAAGGCATTAAGTTTAGAGATAACAGGGGTTAGGCTAAGTGGCGATTTAGAGGGTTCAATAAAGACTGTACATGTATCAGCAGGGTTAAAAAAAGGGCTCTATCTAAACAGCCTCATTATATCTGATTTTGACATATCCATAAAAACTAAAGGGGAGGGTAAGACCCGTTTTTTTACTATTCCTGCCGAGCTTATATCCATCAAAAATGGAGTTGTTGGATACGAGTCCAAGAGATTTGTTGTAAACGATATCGAGGTAAGGAATCTTATCTACAGAAAGCCCTTTACATTTAAAATAGATGTCCAGAACGATTATTATTTCCGCTCCATCAAGGCAAGCGGTAGCGGTATATACAGGAGAAGAAATTTTGAGATAAGAGGGGATGCGGATTTATTAGGGTTAAAAGGGGATATATGGTCAGGTTATCTTAAAGGGGATATTGATGCAAGGTGCAGGTTTGCATATGAAAAAGGTAAACTCACAGTAAATGGGCCTGTAGACGTCCATAATTTTTCATTAAAGGCAGGTTTTTTATCTAAGCCTCTTATAATAAAAAAGACAAGGGGCAACCTGTCTTTAAGCCATTATAATAATTCAACAGATATAAAGATTACAGGGATAAAATTCAAGGATACCCCCTTTGATGTTGATATTAAATTAGTGGCCAGAGAATTAGATGGTATTACCTTGAGTTCAGGCTTTATTGATGTGGAAGACATCAAGGATTATCTGTCCTTTGAATATCTTTCAAGTCAGACCGGCAAGGCCATGGAATCCATTGAAAAAGGAAAGGTAAGCATCAAGAGATTGATATACAGCAAAAAAAGCCCTTTTTTATGTGACCTCGATGTAAAGGATGTGGCTGTTGTCTATGAAGATATGGGGATAGAGCATGTAGGGGGTCGTCTGGTGATAGATGAAACAATGGCCAAATTCGGTGATTTCCAGGGGATTTATAAGACGAGCAGATTTAATAATGTCTCTGGTGAATTGACTTTAGCAGGCAAAAGAGGCTTAAAGCTGAAGGGTAATTATTTTGTTAATCTCCTTGATATACCATCAAAGCTCGACCTGGGCAGCATAAAGTTTAAAAGGGGTTTCTCAAAGGGGAGTTTTGAACTGGAAAAACAGGGCTATGACAGAGAATTCAGATTAAACGGGAAGGGTACATTAATAAACAGTGAGGTCCTGTATAATAATATTCCTTTTAATGCAAAGGGGTTATACAGATTCAGCAAAGATGAAGTAGAGTTTGACCCATTAGAGATTCAAAAACATAATACCAGTATAAAGCTAAAAGGTAAGTGGAGAAAGGATTTTCTCGGTATAAGGATTCTGGGTAAGCTTAATATATTACATATTAAACCTTTTATAAAGGTGCCCTTTGATATACAGGGGACAGCAGATATGGATTTAGAGATTAAAAAAAAACAAGAGGATATGCAGGTCTCAGGTTTTATCAATATGGATGACATGTATTATAGGTATGAGAATTATTTAATAAAAAACAAGGGCATAAAAAATACCATAAGCATCACAGCCTCTAAAAAAAATGGGGATATGGAGATTGAGCATCTTGACTATAATCTTGAGGATATAAACCTTAGATTAACCGGTAGGCTTAAAAAAAATATGGCCAGGGATGTCCATTTAATCTTAAAGGTTCCGGAGATAGATAAGGTAGGCCACCTGTTTTTTTTCAATGAGGATGCAGCGAAGGGTGTAATAGACATGGATATAACTGTTAAGGAGGCTGCCTTTCCTGTAAGAAAGATGCCCCTGATATACGGGACACTGAATATAAAAAATGGATATCTTAAGATACCCGGGTTGCCGAGCCCCTTAAGTGAGATAGGCCTTGAATCTGTTTTTGATGGAGACAGGTTCTATATGAAAAGCAACAGGATAAGATGCGGTAAAAGCCTATTTAATGCCATTGAGATTCAATCTAAGGGTATCCATGCCCCTGAGTTCACCATATCTGCTGATATTGAAAACCTCGATTATAGTGATTTTGAGACACCAGGGGAGATAGAGATTTATCCCTTAAGACCAGATACTGTATTGGCCAGGGCCTATGGTGATATATCCATCAGGGCAAAAAAGGCCAATATATACAACAAGATGGGAAACAATGTACTGTTTAGGGCTGTCTATGGTGACAGGAGGATTAATGTCTCCGAGATAAGGGCAAATGCCCTTGATGGGGATATGGAGGGACATGGGGCCCTGGATTTATCAGGTCGTATACCCAGGATAAATATTACCGGGAGGATGAAGGGTATATCAAGCGGTGAATTCTTAAAGATGTTTGGCGCCAAGACCCATATAATAGAATCAAAGGAATATGTCTTTTTTGATTTAAATTTTAGTGGCAATAGCATGAAGGATTTTACCAGGACATTATCGGGCAGGGCAACCATATACAGTGAGGACGGTGTAATAAAGAGGATGAATCTCCTATCCAAGATATTTGGTCTACTAAATGTATATGAATTATTAAGGGGTAGGGTAGATTTAATGGCAGAGGGCTTCAAATATAAAAAAACAGGCGCCAATTTTGTAATAGACAATGGTATATTCAGGACAGACAACTACATCATCGACAGCCCTGCCATGGTTATAACAGGTCAGGGGAGCCTTAATCTTATTAATGAGACAATAGATGCAAGGATAACAGTATCGCCCCTTGTAACCATTGACAGGATTGTAAGCAACATACCTGTGCTGAAGAATATCTTACAGGATAAAAAAAGGGGATTTATATATGCTGTCTATGATGTAAAAGGACCCATAGAAGACCCTGAGATTAAGACGAGTTATATACAGACCATAGGCAGTCTTCCGTTGAATATACTGAGGGGTTTAATAGAGTTTCCAAGGAATCTATTCGGTGATAGTAAGGGTCAATAGCTTGAGGGTAACAGATATGAAGATAGGTGTCATAGGTGCAGGTAAGGTTGGTATCTCCACGAGCTTTATAATGTTAAAAAACAGTCTTGATGTGGTTGCTTTATCTGACAGGGATAGGCATGCCTTAGATAATGCAGCCACTTATCTCAAGGGAGAAAAAGGGGTTATCCTGACAGATGACAATGTGGAGGTGGTAAAAAAATCTGATGTAGTAATAATTGCGACACAGGACAGGATAATAAAGGATATTGTCAGGGAATTGGACACAAAGATGGATAGACTTTATGGAAAATATATTGTCCATACAAGCGGTGCCCATTCTTCCCATATATTAGAGCCCCTTGATGTAAAAGGTGCCATGCTCGGGGTCATGCACCCCCTTCAGACATTTCCTGATGTAGAAAGCGCAATAGCCGTGCTCCCGGATACATATATATTTATCCAGGGTCACAAGAATTGTCTTGAGAAACTCCAGTATATTGCAGGGAGGATCGGTAAAAGGGTTGTTGAGATAAAGGGAGAACATATGGTTCTCTATCACCTATCAGCAGTCCTTGTATGCAATCTGTTCTGCGCACTCATGTATGCCGGAGAAGATTTAATGGGGGAGATAGGTATAGGGCTTGAGCCATATCTACCCATTATAAGGGCTACACTTAAGAACATAGAACAAAAAGGGCCACTCAGGTCATTGACAGGGCCCATTGTAAGAGGTGATGTAGACACCATTATCTCTCACCTTGAGGCCATAGAGGATAAGGTTATGATTAAGGATGTGTATAAGGCGCTCTCACAGGTGGCATTGGAGATGGCAAGGATAAGAGGGGATATAAATGAAGAAACCATTATAAAAATAGATGAGATATTGAAAAGGGGGTAATTATGATAGATAGGGCAATAGAAAGGCTTAAAAAGACACAATCCTTACTCGTAATTACCGGGGCAGGTATATCATCAGAGAGCGGCATACCTACCTTCAGGGGCCAGGATGGGCTGTGGCAGAATTATAGGGCAGAAGAGCTTGCAACCCCCTGGGCCTTTGAGAGGGACCCTGTTACGGTCTGGAGGTGGTATGACTGGCGTAGGGGTATAATAGGGAAGGCAGAGCCCAATAATGGGCACAGGGCCATAAAGAGATTGGAGGAGATATTCAAGGATTTTTTCCTCATAACTCAGAATGTAGACGGGCTTCACGGAAAAACAGGTATAAAAAAAATGGTGGAGATCCACGGGAATCTATGGAGGGTTAGGTGCACAAAGGACAGGAAGGTATCCATGCTTACAGAACACCCCCTAAGAGAGATACCACCCCGCTGTGAATGTGGGGGTATATTGAGACCTGATGTGGTTTGGTTTGGTGAGTCAATCCCAGGGGAATACCTGGAGAGGTCTTATCAGGCTATAAATATGTGCGATACACTCATTGTTGCCGGGACTTCAGGTGTGGTATATCCTGTTGCATCGTTCCCCCAGATGGTCAAAGACAATGGTGGATTTGTCATTGAGGTAAATGTGGAGGAGACCCCGATAAGCCATATAGCTGATATAACCCTTTATGGTGCATCAGGTGATATACTGCCTCTACTTTTAAAAGGTTTAGAGGCCTGAATTTTCTTGATTATTTGAGAAAAATCAATAGAATAATACTGTTATGAATATAAGACAGGTTGCCCAGGAGTTCTACAGATATCTGGATACAGAGAAGGGTGTCTTGCCCAATACAAAGAGGGCATACATGTCAGATATAGAATTTTTTATAGATTTCATTGAAAAAAATAGATACAAGGTCCTTGACCACCATGCCATAAGGGCTTATATTGTAAGTGTCTATAAAAACCTGAAAAAATCCTCACTATCAAGGAAGATTTCATCTATAAAGGTTTTTTTCAAGTTTTTGAAAAAAAAAGGCTATATACATGAGAATACTGCCCTTATTATCAAGAACCCCAGGATAGAGAAACACCTCCCTAAGTTTTATACAATAGATGAGATGTTTCATTTTCTTGATTATCTTCCCAGGGAGGGCTGGATTAATATAAGAAACAGGGCTATATTTGAACTTATGTATTCTACAGGGATAAGGGCGCAGGAGGCACTAAACATAAATATTGATGATGTCCATATGCAGGGCATGTGGATTAAGGTGAAGGGAAAGGGCGGTAAGGAGAGGATACTCCCCTTTGGAGAAAAGGCAAAGACGGCTTTAGAGAGTTATATGGATTGGATAAAACAGTCAGGGAGATATGCACCGGAGGGACCGCTATTTATAAACTTCAGGGGCAAAAGATTGTCCTACAGGGGACTATTGAAGATTATGAAGAAACATCAATTGAGGGCAGGCCTCTTTAAAGACCTTGCCCTCCACGGGATAAGACATTCCTTTGCCACCCATATGCTCGATGGAGGGGCAGATTTAAGGAGCATACAGGAGTTATTAGGCCATTCGAGACTTTCAACAACCCAGAAATATACCCATGTCTCCATGGACAAGTTGATGGAGACATACGATAAATCCCATCCAAGAAGGTAAAAAATGGAAGCCACAACTGTATTGTGTATAAGACATAGGGGCAATGTTGCTATTGGCGGTGATGGTCAGGTTACACTGAACACTACTGTGATGAAGCATACAGCAAAGAAGATAAGGAAGCTATATAAGGATAAATGTCTTGCCGGGTTTGCCGGTGCCACTGCAGACGCATTTACCTTATTTGAGAGGTTTGAAAAGAAGCTGGAACAGTATAATGGAAACATTACACGGGCCTCTGTTGAGCTGGCAAAGGACTGGAGGACAGATAGATTACTCAGGCGGCTTGAGGCACTTTTGATAGTCGCTGATGCTGAACATACCCTCATACTTTCCGGGAACGGCGATGTCATAGAGCCGGACGATGGTATTGCAGCAATCGGCTCTGGCGGCCCCTATGCCCAGGCAGCAGCAAAGGCGCTTATAAAATATACAGACCTATCAGCAGCAGAGATTGTAAAGGAGTCCATGCTCATAGCATCGGAGATTTGTATATATACCAATGACAGGATAGTCATAGAGGAATTGTAGATGAAGACACTAAAACCAAGAGAGATTACAGAGGAACTGAACAGATTTATAATAGGTCAGCACAAGGCTAAGAAGGCTGTCTCCATAGCATTGAGGAACAGGTGGCGCAGGCAGATGATTCCCAAGGAGTTAAGGGATGAGATAGCACCTAAAAACATCATTATGATAGGACCTACAGGGGTAGGTAAGACAGAGATTGCAAGGCGTCTTGCAAAGCTGGCAAATGCCCCTTTTTTGAAGATAGAGGCAACAAAATTTACAGAGGTAGGGTATGTAGGCAGGGATGTGGAATCCATGATTAGGGACTTGACAGAGCTTGCCGTAAACATGGTGAAAAAGGAGGAGCAGGAGGCAGTTAAGGAGAAGGCAAGGGTCATGGCAGAGGAGCGTATACTCGATCTTTTGCTCCCCTCTGTAAAGAAACAATCATTGGTTCAGAATAACGACAAGGAACACGAGGACTCTTCAAGGGAAAAGATGAGGGGTCTATTTAAATCAGGCAGGCTTGATAACAAGATGGTGGAGATAGAGATGCCTGACAGGGCATTGCCCATTATAGAGATATTCTCTGCTTCCGGTATGGAAGAGATGGATATGCAGATTCGGGATATGTTCGGTAATATCCTCCCGAAAAAGACAAAGAAGAGGAGGCTGAAGGTCAAGGATGCCTATGAATACCTCATCCAGGAGGAGTCAAAGAAGCTTATAGATATGGATAAGGTTGTAAAGGATGCCATAGAGAGGGTTGAACAATCAGGGATCATATTTCTCGATGAGATAGACAAGATTGCCAGCAGGGACCATGCCCACGGGCCTGATGTGTCAAGGGAGGGTGTCCAGAGGGATATACTGCCCATTGTAGAGGGCACGACTGTTACAACAAAATACGGTATGGTCAAGACAGACCACATACTATTTATTGCAGCAGGGGCATTCCATATGTCAAAACCCTCTGATTTGATACCTGAGCTACAGGGTAGGTTTCCCATAAGGGTAGAGCTTGACCCGTTGACTAAAGAGGATTTCTACAGGATTATAACAGAGCCTGACAATGCCCTAATTAAACAGTATAAGGCGCTTTTGGAGACAGAGAACATAGAACTTGAATTTGAAAAAGATGCTATCGAGGAGATAACAGAGATAGCCCAGAGAATAAATGAGATGACAGAAAACATAGGTGCCAGAAGGCTATACACGGTTATGGAGAAACTCCTCGACGATATATCCTATTCTGCCCCTGATATGGAAGAGAAGAAGATTATCATTACAAGGGAATACGTCCGTGAAAAATTAGGTGAGTTTCTGGAAAAGGAGGATCTGAGTAGATATATACTCTAAAAAAGGGCTTAACAATTCGGTCTCCATAAAAGATTTCAGAGGCCTTTAAATCCTTTAATTTATAGTCTAAATAAAAGGAGTTTTTATGAGTGAAAAAATAAAGACACTGCTTGAGGCCCTGCCGTATATAAGGAGGTTTTTCGGCTCTACCTTTGTTATAAAATATGGCGGTGCTGCCATGGAGGAGGAATCGCTGAAAAAGGAGTTTGCCCGTGATGTAGCACTCCTCAAGTATGTGGGTATCAACCCTGTAATAGTCCACGGTGGAGGGCCTATGATAGGGAAGCTACTAAAGGACCTCCAGATACCCACCAAATTTGTGGATGGCTTGAGGGTTACAGATGAAAAAACCCTTGAGGTGGTTGAGATGGTCCTGTCAGGATTTATCAACAAGGAGATCGTGAAGAATATCAATGATATGGGTGGCAGGGCAATAGGTCTTTCAGGAAAAGATGGCAGGCTATTAAGGGCAAAAAGGGTAGACGACAAAGACATAGGCTTTGTCGGTGACATAATAAAGGTCAATGTAGATATAATAAAGGACATTAACAAGCACGGCTACATACCTGTTATTGCACCTCTGGCAGATGGTGTAGACGGCTATTCGTATAATATAAACGCAGATACTGCTGCTGGCAGGATTGCAGAGGCTTTATCTGCAGAGAAACTTATACTGCTAACCGATGTAGACGGTGTCCTTGGTGGTGACGGGAGCCTGATCTCTTCATTATCTAATGAAGAGGTAGATTTGCTTATAAAGAAAAAGACCATTTCCGGTGGCATGATACCCAAGGTCACTTGTTGTATAGATGCCATAAAAGGGGGCGTTAAGGAGACCCATATCATAAACGGCAGGATACCCCATGCCATACTCCTTGAGGTCTTTACAGATTCAGGTATAGGGACAAAAATATCAGGAGGTCAATAGAGTATGCAGGATGAGCTTATAAAAAAGGGGATGCAGTATCTTGCCAACACCTATAATAGATTCCCCATAGTTATTACAAAGGGACAGGGTTGCTGGATATGGGACCTAAACGGCAGGAGGTATCTTGATTTTCTTGCAGGGATCTCAGTGTGCAACCTCGGACATGCCCATAAAAACGTCATAGACAGCCTTGTTGCCCAGGCAGAGAAGTTATTTCATATATCAAACCTTTTCTGTATAGAGCCTCAGATAAAGGCAGCAGAGCTTTTATGTGAACACTCCTTTGGCGATAAGGTGTTTTTCTGTAACAGCGGTGCAGAGGCCAACGAAGCAGCTATAAAACTGGCAAGGCGATATTCCTGGAGCAGATACGGAGAGGGTAGATACGAGATAATTGTAATGGAGAATTCTTTCCACGGCAGGACCATAGCCACACTGTCTGCCACAGGCCAACCAAGGTTTCATGAGGGTTTTAAACCCCTCCTTGAGGGATTCAGATACTGTACCTTTAATGATATAGAGGCATTAAAGGGTTTGATAAACGAAAAGACCTGCGCAATAATGATAGAACTTATACAGTCTGAGGGTGGGGTTTATGTTGCTGATAAGGAATACATGAAAGAGATAAGGAGACTGGCAGATGAAAGAGATATACTGCTTATTATAGATGAGATACAGACAGGGATGGGCAGGACAGGGAGTTTCTTTGGTTACGAACAATTCGGCATTGAGCCGGACATAATGACCTTGGCAAAGGCACTGGGTAACGGCTTCCCTGTAGGTGCCATGATTACAAAAGACAGGATAGTGGGTGCATTTGTCCCTGGAACACATGCATCAACATTTGGCGGAAACCCCCTTGCCATGTCCTGCGTGATAGCGACCATCAATACATTGATAGATGATGGTATTATCAAGCACTGTGATGGTATAGGCAGATATCTATACGAAGGCCTTATGGTATTGAAAAAGAGGTTTCCTTTTATAGTGGATGTGAGGGGAATGGGGCTTATCCTTGGTATTGAGCTCTCTATTAACGGCGATGAAGTACTTAGAGAGTTTATAAATGAGGGCGTAATACTAAACTGCACAAAAGGCAATATATTGAGGCTCCTGCCGCCCCTTATCATCACCAGGGATGATGTGGATTTATTTCTTGAGATAGCAGAGAGGATATTTGAAAGACATATGAAGAAACAGTAATCTTTAAATAAAATGCTGGGAGAGGGATAATTGAAGAGGGATTTTACAAAACTACTTGATATCAGTACGGATGAGTGTCTGTCTCTTATGGAGAGGGCAAAAGAGCTCAAGAAGATGAGAAAAGAAGGTATGGAACATCAACCCCTTAAAGGCAGGTATCTTGCCATGATATTCGAAAAGGCCTCTACGAGGACGAGGATATCTTTTGAGGTAGGTATGAGAGATTTAGGGGGACATGCTGTATTGTTAAACAAAGGTGATACACAGATTGGAAGGGGTGAGCCCATTCAGGACACTGCCAGGGTTTTGAGCAGGTATTGCAATGCAATAATGATAAGGACCTATGGTCAGGATGTGGTAGATGAACTGGCTAAATGGTCATCTGTCCCTGTGATAAACGGTCTCACAGATCTATATCATCCATGTCAGATATTGTCTGATTTGTTTACCATATGGGAGATAAAAGGGGATGTAAGGGACTTAAAGATCGTCTATATCGGTGATGGAAACAATGTAGCAAATTCATGGATAGAGGCCTCCATACTCTTGGGATTCAAGTTTAGTATAGCCACACCCAAGGGTTATGAACCACTACCCTATCTTTTAGACAAAGCTGAAAAAAGTGGTATCAAGCTGTTCAACGACCCCTTTGAGGCTGTAAAAGATGCTGATGTTATAAATACGGATGTATGGGTCAGTATGGGACAGGAAAAGGAACAGGAGGCCAGGAGGAGGGCATTTACCTCATACAGAATAGATGAGGGACTGCTCAGGGCAGCAAGGGAAGATGTTATAGTCTTGCACTGCCTCCCTGCCCATAGAGGTGAAGAGATAACAGGGGATGTCTTTGAGCGTTTTCAGGATGTTATATTCACACAGGCAGAGAATAGGCTCCATGTGCAGAAGGCACTCCTTGAGTGGCTTATCCTGAATAAGTAAGTTAAATAGGTAGTTATAGATGAAATTTTAACCGGAGGTTAAGATATGTCGGACATTAAAAAGGTTGTTTTGGCGTATTCAGGCGGGCTTGATACATCAGTGATAGTGAAGTGGCTTATAGAGAGGTATAACTGTGAGGTCATAGCCTATGCCGCTGATGTGGGTCAGGAAGAGGAGTTGAAGGGTCTAAAGCAGAAGGCTATCAAGACAGGTGCATCAAAGGTCTATATAGAGGATTTGAGGGAGGAGTTTGCAAAGGACTTTATATTCTTTGCCATTAAGGCAAATGCAGTATACGAGGGTAGCTATCTCATGGGCACATCCATAGCAAGGCCTCTAATTGCAAAGAGGCAGATAGAGATAGCAAGACTTGAAAAGGCAGATGCAGTATCCCATGGCGCAACCGGCAAAGGCAATGACCAGGTAAGGTTTGAGCTGACATACTATGCCCTTGACCCGGATATAAAGATAATAGCCCCGTGGAGGGAGTGGGATTTTACATCAAGGGAAGAATTAATTGACTATGCAAAAAAACACGGTATACCTGTGCCTGTAACAAAGAAGAAACCTTACAGTATGGACAGGAACCTCATGCACATAAGTTATGAAGGTGGTATACTTGAAGACCCATGGAAAGAGCCTGACGAGGGGATGTTTCTCACAACAGTATCCCCGGAGAAGGCGCCAGACACACCCACATATATAGAGATAGAATTTAAAGATGGCTCACCTGTCAAGATAGATGGGAAAAAGATGACACCCTATAAGATTATTGCACATTTGAATAAGATAGGCGGGGCAAATGGTATTGGCAGGGTAGATATAGTGGAGAACAGGTTTGTTGGTATGAAATCAAGGGGTGTATATGAGACCCCGGGCTGCACAATACTCCATGTTGCCCACAGGGCTATGGAATCCATAACTATGGACAGGGAGGTCATGCATCTAAGGGATAGCCTTATACCCAAGGTGTCAGAGCTTATATATTATGGATTCTGGTATTCCCCTGAGATGGAGGCACTTAAGGCATTCACAGATGAGGCACAAAAAGGTGTCACAGGGACGGTAAGGTTAAAGTTATATAAAGGCAACTGCATTGTGGCAGGGAGAAAGTCAGATAAGTCCCTCTATCTTAAGGATTTTGCCACCTTTGACAGGGATTCTGTGTATCAGCAGGCAGATGCCGGGGGGTTTATAAGGCTCAATGCCTTGAGACTCAGGATAAGGGCAATGCAGAAGAGATAATAAATTATTTTTTATCGGGGATGATAAGATGAAGCAATATGAACCACATGTTGTAGAAGAAAAGAGGCAGGCCCTCTGGGAAAAAGAGGGGCTATTCCGTGTTACAGAGGATACAGACAAGAAAAAATACTATCTCCTTGAGATGTTTCCCTATCCCTCAGGGAGGATACATATGGGGCATGTGAGAAACTACTCCATAGGGGATGTTATAGCAAGATACAAGACCATGAGGGGTTATAATGTCCTCCATCCCATGGGGTGGGATGCCTTTGGTATGCCTGCAGAGAACGCAGCTATAGAGAGGGGCATCCACCCGGCAAAGTGGACATACGACAATATAGAGTATATGAAAAAACAACTTAAACGCCTTGGATTCAGTTATGACTGGGCAAGGGAGATAGCAACCTGTGATGTTGATTATTACAGGTGGGAGCAGTGGATGTTTCTCAGGATGTATGAGAAGGGTCTTGTTTACAGAAAAAGCGCCCCGGTAAACTACTGTGTTAAATGCCAGACTGTCCTTGCCAATGAGCAGGTTGAGGATGGTCTGTGCTGGAGATGTAATGAGGCAGTGATACAGAAAGAACTTACCCAGTGGTTTTTTGCCATAACAAAATACGCTGATGAGCTCTATGAATTCTGCGATAGGCTCCCGGGCTGGCCTGAACGCGTATTAAACATGCAGAAAAACTGGATAGGTAAGAGCTATGGCGTGGAGGTGGATTTTAGGCTTGAAAATGGAGATAAGCTGACAATATTTACAACAAGACCGGATACCCTCTATGGCGTTACATTTATGGCCCTTGCCCCTGAGCATCCCCTCTCCATTAGCCTTGCCGAGGGGACAGTGTATGAACAAGCTGTTAAGGCATTTGTTGAAAAGGCAAAGATGCAGGACAGGAGTTTCAGGGCAGAACTCCAGGGAAATAAAGAGGGTGTATTTACAGGGAGATATGCCATAAACCCCTTAAACGGTACTAAGGTGCCTATTTACATTGGAAATTTTGTCCTTATGGAGTATGGAACAGGTGCAATAATGTCTGTGCCTGCCCATGACCAGAGGGACTTTGAGTTCGCAAAGGTATATGGTCTGCCTATAATCATTACTATAATGCCTGAAAACAGGGTACTTGACCCCAATACCATGGAGTGTGCATATGAGGGGGACGGCTATCTTGTAAACTCCGGTGAATTCAATGGTATGAATAACAGAAAGGCTATTTCAAGCATAATAGATTACCTGGAACAAAAGGGTATTGGAAAGAGGACAGTGAATTTTAAACTAAGGGACTGGGGCATATCAAGACAGAGATACTGGGGTGCACCTATACCTATTATCTATTGCGATAATTGCGGGATCGTGCCTGTCCCTTATGATCAGCTCCCTGTTGTGCTCCCCCTTAACCTTGAGGTTAAGATGGTAGGCAGGTCACCCCTGTCGGACTATGAAGAATTTTATAAGGTAAAGTGTCCTTTATGCAATGGAGATGCAAAAAGGGAGACAGATACAATGGATACCTTTGTAGAATCTTCCTGGTATTTTCTTAAATATGCCTGTCCGGAATACAATGAAGGTCCTCTGGATTCAAAAAGGGTCAATTACTGGATGCCTGTGGACCAATACATTGGTGGTGTAGAACATGCTGTCTTGCACCTCCTCTATTCGAGGTTTTTTAACAGGGTATTAAATGAACTGGGTCTTGTTGATGTAAGAGAGCCCTTTGAAAACCTGCTTACCCAGGGTATGGTTATAAAAGATGGGGCAAAGATGAGTAAATCTAAGGGAAATGTTGTTGACCCTGATTATCTTATAGAGAAATACGGTGCAGATACCACAAGGCTGTGTTGTCTGTTTGCATCACCCCCTGAAAAAGACCTTGACTGGAGCGACAAGGGCGTAGAGGGCTGTTACAGATTCCTAAACAGGGTCTGGAGGCTTGTCTCTGAGAGGCTGGATACCTTAAGAGAGATAAAATCCACTGTTGTCCCGGAGAAGGGCAATAGTGATACCTATGGCCTGGCACTTAAAATACACAAGACAATAAAAAAGGTCACCGAGGATATAGAGAGGTTTCACCTGAATACAGCCATTGCCAGTATCATGGAGCTCGTGAACGGCATCTATAAATTTCTCGAGAAACCCAGGGAGAATCAGGGTGAACTAAACCTTCTCAAGGGTGCAATAGAGGTTGTTATAAAACTACTGTTCCCTTTTGTTCCCCATATAACAGAAGAATTATGGGAGATGCTGGGTGGTGATGCAGCATCACTAAGAGATAGCTGGATAGAACATATAGAGGAGTATACCATAGAGGATAAGGTTGTCATTGCCGTCCAGGTAAACGGCAAACTACGTGACACCTTTGAGATAGCAAGGGATGCAAAGCAGGAGATAATAAAGGATACAGCCCTTGGTCTTGAAAAGGTTCAAAAACATATAGAGGGTAGACCGGTTAAAAAGGTCGTTGTTATACCCAATAAACTTGTGAATATAGTATGCTGAAAAAAATAGTCTATGGTTCAATATTAAGGGTTCAAGGTTTAAAGCCAGGCATTAAGTCCTTAATGCTGATAGTTTTGTTTATTTTTATCCATGGATGCGGGTATCAGCTTGTTGGTGAAAAGGGCATATATGGAGGTGAGATTAAATCTGTCTATGTCCCTGTATTCAAGAATATGACCTATGAACCCCATGCATCTGTATATCTCACTGATGCATTTACAAGGCAGCTTATGGCAACAGGCTTATTTGCCGTCAACAAAAACAACTCTGATACCTATATAGAGGGGGTATTGAAAAATATAAGGATTGTCCCTAATGCCCTTGACAAGAATGGCATTGTAATAGAGAAGAGTGTCCTCATTGGGGTAGAGATATCCCTTTTTAAGAAAGACGGCAATCTATTGAAAAAATGGTCTTTTTCAGATAATCAGACCTATAGGGTAGATGACCTGGGTGCAGAGGATTTTAATAAGAAAGAGGCCCTCTCCATGGTATCGGACAGGATAGCAAGACGCTTCTGTGCCTCCATAATGACAGAATATTAAAGGGGGAACAAAAAGTCTTACTATGCCTGTTGCTGCGTGCTTTTTGTTGCGAGGAGTTTATTTACCCTTTTTGTAAGTCTTGATATCTTCCTTGAGGCGTTTTTCCTGTGTATAACACCTTTTGAGGCTGTCTTATCTATATATGAAATGGCCTTTTTCAGACCGTCCTGTATATGATCTATCTCTTTGTTGCCTATGGCTGTTACTACCTTCTTTATATATGTCTTCATAGTGGATTTGACATGGGAGTTTCTCAGGCGCCTTGCTTCTGCCTGTCTTGTTCTCTTTATTGCTGACTTATTTTTTTTCAAACGCTACCCTCCTGAAATATTTCCTTTTTTTTATCATTAACCGCTTTCAAAGTCAATTATAAAATTTGAGACTTTTATCATATGAATTTTAAAATTTTTTCAAAACTATGCAGAGGCATTAAAAAGATAGGTTGACATGTTTTATATTGTATAATAGACTTTAAAAAAAGGATGTAAAATAAAAAAACGGGGGACAATATGAAAAAACAGGCCTTATTTGTTTTAATTTTTTGTTTTATGACAGTAATATTGTGTCCGCCTGTTTACAGTCAATCTGCCTTTCCTTCACAGTCTCAAGAAAAGGATAGGTATGAAACAAGTGGCACCCTTATATTGGCAGACCTAATAATAATGCGTCCCCTTGGTATAGCTGCCTGTGCCATTGGTGCCGCCGGGGTGATAATATCCCTGCCTTTTGTGGCTGTTTCCGGGGGACTTGAGACTGTAGTAGACCAGCTTCTTACAAAACCAGGCAATTTTACATTTGAGAGACGCCTGGGAGACTTTGGTTTTACTGAACAGAATTGATTAATTAAGCACAGACTATAAAAATATAGGCTTAAAAGAACAAAAAGCGGTCTGCTTAAGTTTATGGAATCTCCCTCAAGGATGTCTCATAGGATAATATTTCTAAACCCCATTATTTTGTAGATTATCTATTACTCCTTTTAACAACCATAGAAATATAAGACCCGGTATTGCTGTTATGGCTGTAAATAGAAAGAATATGACCCACCCTGTTGCCTCGACAATATATCCTGATGTAGGCGAGATAAATACCCTCCCCAGGGCAGCCAGTGACGACAAGAGGGCATACTGGGTTGCGCTGTATCTTTTATTGCACATGGCCATGACAAAGGCGAGAAAGGCTGCAGAACCCATACCCCCTGATATATTTTCAAAGGCAATGGCAAATATCATTATAGGGTAGTTTTTTCCTGTCCATGCAAGGACCATAAAGGACAGGTTAGACACCATCTGGAGGATACCAAAGAACATGAGTGACCTGTATAATCCAAGCCTAACCATCAATGCCCCGCCAAACATAGCCCCAACAATGGTGGCAATGAGTCCCATACCCTTGTTTATTGTGCCTACCTCAGTAGGTGAAAACTCAACGCCTCTGATTAAAAATGCAGTGGTTAATGCACCGGCATAGGCATCCCCGAGTTTGTAGAATATTATGAGAAAAAGCATAACTGCGGCATACCTTCTCGAGAAAAAATCCTTCAGCGGCCCCCAGACTGCCTCTTCCATGCTCTTTGGTGGTATTATCTTTGCATCAGGTTCCCTGCCTGTAAAGGTGCCAAAGATGCCTATAATCATCAGGCCTGCCATTATGAGGTATGTATTTTTCCAGCCTATATACTCAGAGAGTATCAAGGCAAGGGCGCCTGCAACAAGCATGGCCAGACGGTATCCCATTATAAATGTTGCTGCACCTATACCCCTTTCTACATCCGGGAGCACATCTGTCCTGTATGCATCTATAACAATGTCCTGTGAGGCAGAGGTAAAGGCAACAAAGAATGCCATCAAAGCCAGTATAAAGGGTGCATATTTAGGTGAAATAAAACCCATTGTAGCAATGGCAAGCATGAGGATAACCTGAATGGGCAGGATCCAGCCTCTTCGCCTTCCAAGCCAGGGCGGGACAAACCTGTCCATAAGGGGAGACCAGAGAAATTTTATCGTGTATGGGATGGCAACAAGGGAGAATATGCCTATTATCCTTAAGTCCACCCCTGCTACAGTAAGCCATGCCTGGAGCGTCCCCCCGGTCAGAGGCAGGGGTAGTCCTGATGAAAAACCGAGAAGGACCATAACTGCAATGCGACGATTATAGAAGACCTGGAGATAAGAAGACCTGATATCTTTATTTTTAGTCTGTGGATTTACCATTTAAGCTGCCACAAGTTTAACAGATTATAGGTTGTGCAAACAACAATTTTGAGGCATGAGCGTTTTTTCTTGACATGGTATAGGGTTGTTGCATAAAGATACAGGCAGGCAGGAGCGGAATACAATGATAGAAAATAGATATAGATGGTCAAGACAGGACTGGTTTTATTTAGGCATACTTTTGTTTACAGGCATTATTATGATGATTTCTGGTCTGTCCATAAGGTCTCTATGGGGTTCAGAGGGTAGGTGGGCAGTTATTGCAAGGGAGATGATACAATCAGGCAATTATTTCCTGCCCACCATAAACGGGGTTGTGTATTTTGACAAACCACTTCTGAGCTACTGGGCCATCATCCCCTTTGCTTTAAGGGATGGGGTAACAGAGGCTTCACTTAGACTGCCCAGTGCTATGGCAGGTATTGGGGCATGTCTTATCACCTTTTCCATTGGCAGGAGGCTATTCGGGTCTCTGAGTGGTATCATTGCAGGTCTCCTCCTTATGACAACAGTAATGTTTGTCTTTTGGTCAAAGACAGGTTCTGCCGAGCTCCTTAATCTATGTGCTATATGGGTTATGTTCTGGTTGTTTATTGCCGGTGGTCTTAAGGGCTGTTTTTTAAATCTGTTTTTAATATATACCATAGGGGCAGTAAGCGCATTCATAAAAGGCCCCATTGCCCCTTCTGTTGTGATTTTTGCAGTTATTTTATACAGTCTGGTCAGGATCTTGGGCAAAGTCAATTCATTAAAAAATGCCCTTTTAGAGGAGTTTTCATGGATCTTATCCCGGAATGGCTTATCTTGTATTTTATTCGGCATAATAGCCTTTATTCTCCTTCTTCTTATGCCTGTTTGGGTAACAGGTTCATGGGAGTCTGTCCAGCTCATGTGGAGGGAGAATGTGGAGAGGTTTTTCGCACCCTTTGACCATGTGGAGCCAGCATATGCGTATTTTAAACATGTAATGGTCTTTACAGCCCCATGGACTCTTCTTGTGATTGCATCTTTTTTTTACTACAGGACGCTCTGGTCAGAAAAAACAGGACAATTCATCCTCCTTATAACAATAGGTATATTTCTCTTTTTTACATTATCAGGTTCCAGGAGGAGCTACTACATACTCCCCCTTATCCCGGCTCTAATGATTATAACTGGCAAGGTATTGACGGATTTTTTAGAGAAAAACAGACCTCTATACCTAAAGTTTTTTTTCTTATTAACAGGTGTTTTGGTAGGCCTATCCGGTTTTTCATTGCTGTATATCTATCTCAGGATGGATAGCTTAAGACATGTATCAGAGCCTATCATATGCTTTTTTATGATCATCGGGGCTATATTAACAATAGTATTTACCCTTAGAAAAAGAATAAGGCAGGCTTTTATCATCCACCTAATTATGGTTTTGATTCTGGAGGTCTGGGTTTTTACAACAGGTGTTGCACTCGCAGAAAGACAAAGGCGAGATTTAAGAACCTTTTCCCAAGTGATACAAAAAACCCTTGCAGGTATAGGGAATGAAAAAATAGTCATATTCAGGGATGTATCTTCTTCACTCATATTCTATCTCAACAGGGGCAGGATAAAGGAGATATATACTGGGCAAGCCTTGAAGGAATTCATAAGGCAACACAGGGAGGGGTTCATTATCGTTGATTTAAAAAACCTTAAGGACTTCAACGAAGAGATTGATTTTTTTAATCAAAATCTAAAACCTGTTGTTATAGAAAAGGGGTGTGAAAAAAGAGGGGAGTGTGTTGCCCTTTATAGGTTCAGCCACGATTAGCCATTTATTTTATCTGCCTAAGGATTTTATCAGTAATATCTACAGTGTCTTTTAAATGGACTATACCTGCTGCATTTCTTTCGAATATGATTGTATAATTCTCTCTTTCCGCTATATTTTTTAGTATTGTATCTATCTCTTTATTGGCCTTTGCAGTTAAGTCTCTGTCCATTTTTCTTATTTGGATATCGAGGTCCTCTCTCATCCTTTTTATCTCCTTTACCTCGTTGGCTATCTTCTCCTCCCAGTCCCTCCTCTCATCAACAGACAGATTTTGTATCTGCCTTCTGAATCTATCCTCCATAGCCCTTAAGGACTCCTCTTTTGCCTTTATAGGCCTTGTCTTTTCCTCTATACTTTTGGCAATCTCCTGCCTGTATCCCTCTATTGTCTTTGATTCCCTTATGATTTTCTGCAAATCAAATACCCCGATATTTAGTGTCTGGGCTGAGACTTGACTTATACCTGTAATGATTATAAAAAGAATAATCAATAAGTGCAGCAAAGCAATCCTGGATCTTTTGTTGTCCATCCTAAATTAACATCCCAGCCATGAAGTTTTTCAAATAATTTCGGTTATGTCAAGTAGATACTTTTTATAATGAGTATATTGCTTTAAGCTGATTTCTTAATTTCAATGCTATCATATCTAACAAGTCACTTAGAACTCTGTTTTACTACGCCAGCACCCGTTCCCCAGAATTTCCCCGATGGAGAGACTGTAAATGTCCCACTGGCAGCACCACGAAAATCAAGATTTTGGACATTTGGCCCACCCCCTGTAATGCTACCTGTTCCATTCGTAATAGTTGCAACCTACTTGTTATTTGTTGTATCCAACTGTTTCATGGTAAAGTTTGCAGACAAGCCTCCTCCAGAGAGACTTGCTGTTTGATTTATAGGCGCTCCAACAAAACCGCCTATAACATTTCCTGTTGCCCATATGGAAGGAACGCCACCTGAAGAGGGGGAAAAGAATTTTACGTCTATTAACTTAACATTGTTTAGTGCTGAGCCTGTTGAATTCTGTTCGAGCGTTACAACACCTACCTGAAAAGATGGGACATTTAGGTGCTGGAGTTTTTTTCTTCCTTCTTCTGTTGCAGCGAGCTCAAGGAATTTATTGGTCTCTAACCATACACCCATATTTATCGCATGCCATTTATAGTCAGTCGGGTTGAATGTCCCGAAGGTATCACCTGCTGTAACATGTGTGTTTCCATAGTCTGCATGATAACCAGTAAAGCTTCCTGAAAGTTTATTTGACGCCCATTTGTTTCCCTGTATGTTAATACCCAAATAATCTTTATCAGAATAAACAATGTCAGCTACACCGCTCCATCCATTCGAGGTTATACCCGAGAAAGTCCCGCCTGTCTCGGATGCAAATACGCCCCATTTATCATATCCTTTTATATGTTTTTCCATTCCATAAAGAAAATTGGCATGAATATAACCACCACCATCAAATGAGCCTGAACCAAGATACGGATAAGTGGGGGCATATTGGTAGAAGTTGCTTTTTTCTATATTATCGTGGAGGCCTGTAGGGGTAACTGACATGTTAGATTCCAGATAGACAGGGAACATGCTCCCTGTTGTTGCCCATGTTGCGGCAGTTAGATCATAGCTGCCTGAATAGGTTCCCTTTAGTATGCCTCCTGCATTGGAACTGTTAACGGCTACAGCATATATATTTCCTTCAAGTGTATTGTCTACCTGTGCGCCTCCGATAAAACCCATGTATGCGCCGCCGGCAAATGTATAAGTAGAGTCACTTTTGTTATAGCTGTATATATCAGTGAACCAGGTATCAACAAAATTAGGGGCGAAGAAGTTATCAAATTTTGAAATATTTGCCTCAATATTACTATAAAAAGTGGAGGATTGGTCAGATGAAATAATTATTGCAGGATACGGTGAAAGGTCTAATGTAGCAAATTCTGTCGATGTTTTCTTATCATAGGAGATACCCCAGCTATCAAGTAATAATTTATTTGAATCATAGCTCCAAGGCGCATTATCCTGTAAAAGAAGCAGTTTCCCCCTGTTAGGTGTGATGCCTGACTTGTAAAGAAGATAAGCTATTGTATTTTTCAAAGGCAGACCATCTTTTGCATAATTATAATAATATGCCCATTCGAGCGTCTGCATGCTTGCGATAACTAAAACTTTTTTACTATTCTGGTCTTTCTGATAGAGATATTCGATTGTAGTTGGTTTATCTTTATCACCACTATCATTCAGTATTACAGTTGTATCTGGGTAGAGATTTGTAAAATAACCATGACTTGTAGCACCCCAACTATTATAATCGTCATTAACCAAACCCTGCACTATCGGATGTTGAGAAGAAATCCTGTTATCATTTGAATATGAATTTGTATGCGTTACTCCACCCGGCAGCAGTACTGTCCATGAACCACCTTGCCATCCTTGGTCGGCTGCGTGTATATCCAGAACCCCTCTTCTCGGCACTATCGTCCCTTCCATTTTTATAGAGGCTGGGTTGTCTTGTGTCGCCTCCCAGAGATTGCCGGCTACAGATAATGTCCCGGAGAGATTATTGATACCTATATCGCTTGCATAAATATGGCTTGCAATAGTCCACTGGTATAAAGTTTGGTCTGAGTAGTTGCCGTAGATATCAAGCGACCTTGCGTATATTGTATGTTGTCCGTCTGATAATCCTTTAAGGTCGAGAGTTGAGTCTGTCACACTTATCCACTCTGTACCATTATCAAGTTTGTATTGGTATGTAGCTTTCTTGTTTGAGGAAAAACCAAATGTTGCATCGTGTGATGCAGTTGTTGAAGGTGGTTTATCTGTAAACCCTATTGTGGGGAGTGTCCTGTCTATTGTCCACTGATATGTGGAAGTGGTAGATATATTTCCTACTGTGTCTGTTGATCTCACATATATTGTATGCTGTCCGTCTGCAAGTCCTGTAAGTCCTAAGGTAGAAGTGCTCCCTGTCCCTACATTTATCCATTCTGTTCCTGTATCAAGTTTATACTCAAAGGTCGAGTATTTATCTGCCGTGAAGGCAAAATTTGCTGCCCCTGAGTTTGTTGCCTCTGGCGGTTTGGTAGTAATGTTTAGGTTGGGCGGGACAGTATCTACCGTCCATTTATAAGATACGGGATTGGTAGATACATTACCAACAGCATCTATACCCTGAACATATATTGTATGGTCACCATTTGCAAGACCTGTGAGATTCAGGGTTGATTGAAGACCTGCACCCGCATTTATCCATTGCTGACCTGTATCGAGTTTATACTGGAATGTTGACTGTTCATTGGCTTTGAAGGCAAAATTTGCTGCGGTAGAGTTGGTATTCAGAGGTGGTTTGGATGTTATATCAACAACTGGTGGTGTTGTATCTTGCTGGGTGACAGGCGGTGGAGGTGGTGGTGGAGGAGGCGGAGGTGGTGCAAAAACCATAGGGGCAGGACCCATAACCGGTGCTGGTGCTGCTGCCATGATTACTGGCCCTGGTTGACCTGCAACTGGTCCACCTGGAGGTTGCTGTACTTGCCCGGCCTGAACCTGCTGCTGTCCTGCAGGTGGTCCGCCCGCAGGTGGTGTCTGTCCACCTTGAGGTGTCTGTGACGGTTGAGTGGGTTTTACTGCATTTACCTGTGTTGTTATCTCTGATTGTGTTGCCTTTCTGGGGGGCGTTGGGTTTGCTGTGGGTGCAACAACAAAGGAGATACTACCTGCTACAATGTTCTGGATGACCCTGACTGCTGCACGGGGGTTAAATAAATATCCTCTACCCTGAAGGAACAGTACACCTGTTAGACCCCTCTCGATAAAGACAATCATATTAGTCCCCCTAATCCCGGCAACCGCATTCTGGGTATGGACCTCAAACTTGTTTCTGCCCTCTGCAAAGGCACCTACTTTCTTTACAAGTTCATCTGCTGCCACTGCCTGGACCCTTCCCCTGTGGAGTTTCATAACCCCTGTTGATGTATCTCCCTCTAACATGTATTGCTGTATCTCAAGGCGGGTGTTGCTTGCTATCCTTACAAGGTTTTTATTAACGAATGTTATCTCTGCCTTACTGTTGCTCTTTGCCCTGTAGATATCCCCTACATCCACAGGGTCGTTGAGTTTCACAGGGGTCGCTACATTACTACCTGGTTTAAGAACATCAACTCTGCCTTCAAGTACAGTTATCTTACCTACTGGGACTGCGTGGGATATGGAGGCAATAAAGAATAGGGCGAATAAGAATATATATGATAAAAATAATGTTTTTTTAATAATCATGATTAGACCTCCAAAAAAATTAATGCAATAGTTTTGTGCTCTTTTTTTTATTTACGGAATAGCCTGTTTTGTCCATTTCGTCAATGATTTATGTCACAACTTAATACTTAAACTCCACATTAAACTGGTATATCTTCTTCCTGTAATCAAATGCCTCGATATTTGACCTGTTTCTTACATATGTAAATTGGCCCATTACATCAAGATACTTATTAATCTCGAATATCAAGGCGGCTTGTCCTGTATATATCTCGTCTTTTCTTTTAATATCAAAGACAGTATGGTCATTGAGATAACTGTCAAAGGAGGCTTCGCCTGATAGCTGCAATTTAAATCTCTTTTTGATGGGGTATAGCATACTGAGGTTGAACTTGTTTTCCAAGTAAGACCAGTTATTACCTTTTGTATGTTCCTTGGTCCATGTGTATTTTGCGCTAACCATGCCATGTTCTTCAGAAAAAAATGTCCAGCCTGCACCAAGTATGTAATCATAACCATCCCTTATCTCAGCACCGGTGGGGGCTATAGAGAATGAATCATCAAAATAGTTCTTTTTCAGGTAGCCTGCTGATATCTCGGCAAAGTTGTTTTCGTTAATCATAAATTTTGCATTGGGTGTTATACTGCCGTTGTACATATACTTTTTCTCGCTGGCAATCCAACTGTAAAAGAATGTCATGGGCAGACTTATGGATGCCTTACTGAAATTGTAACCAGGGATCGCTGTTATGCTCTGTGTGATGAGATTGAACTCTCGGAGGTGAAAATACCTGTCCATATTAAAGGCATACTGAAAGGTAAGGAGATAGGGTGTTCTGAATGAAAAAGGTGCAGTGTAGCTTGCCCTTAGGTTGGTGTTTATTGCGCTGTCATCTTTGCCTGATATTATATCTGCCACTGCCCCCGAGCTTGGTTTTGTGGTAACATTTGTATCAAATTTATAACCAATGCCTACATTTATCCTAAATGGCCTCTCCCTCTCCAATTTTTCCGATAAGAGCCTCTCATAATCCCTTGCAAATGTCCCCAGGTCAGATGTGGGGTCAACTGTTGTCACGAATTTAAATCTATCCCTTGCCTCTTTAAACTTGCCCTCTTTCATATAGGCACTGGCTATCTGAAATTCCACAGGCTGCGATAGTGTCTTATCCAGTGCCTTTGCCTTTTCAAATGCCTCTATTGCCTCCATATTTTTACCTTGCTTTGCAAGTACAAGACCTTTAAGGAATTGGAGACGGGCAGGCTGTATCTTTTCCTTTTCGCCTACCTCTATCCATTTTTTTGCCTCTGTAAGATTATCTATTTGATAAAGGGCATCTATAAGCTCAATCAATGCCTCTTTTATATGGGGGACAAGAGTAACAGCATCCCTTAAATGTGGAACTGCTTGCCTGTAGTCTTCCATCACTTTATAGTTAAGCCCAAGAAAATAGGCAGCCATTGATGACCTCGGGTCTTCTTTCCTTGCCTCTATAAAAAAGTTCAATGCCTCTTCGTAGTTTTCTTCCCTGAATTCTTTCATACCTTTATCAAAAGAATTCTGTGCATATGCGATGCCTGTAAAAAACATACCGATAAAAAAGAAAAGATATAAATGCCTTAAAAAAGAATAGATAGGTTTCATGGCTAACTCCAATTAGAAAAAAGATGTTTTTTTATACATGAATAGTCTCTCCCTGTATAAGTGGCCTTAAGTTGGGTCTACCAAGTTGTGCCAATTCATGTATAATCTCTTCAAGAAATATGGGCTTTATATGGGTTATAAACACCGGTTTATTCTGTAGGTCATATCTTTCCAAATGCTGGATAAGCATATTTAATGTCATATGCCCTGATATCCTTGCCAATTCATCCATGCGGTTGGGAAACGAGACATCGGCTATTATAAAATCTATGCCCCTTTCCTTTTGAGCCTGCTCCCAGAAGGCTTTTGTTGGGCCTGTATCAGAGGTGAACATAAAACCCTTTTCACCTTTTTTTACTACATATCCTACACAATAGACAGTATGGGTCATAAGGATAGGCTTTACTGTTATCTCGCCTATCTGGGTATATTCGTTTAATACTATCTCTCGGGGTTTTATAACAGCATTGTCATAGGACGGTATTACGGTGAAATCAGGCCACAGGAGGTTGTTAAAGAGGTTATTGGCTATAATATCAAGGACCTGTTTTACGCTGACAAGCTCGATCTTATACCTACCCATCATCACCAGTTCATCTACAAGAAAGACAAGGTCTTTTATATGGTCAAGATGGGTATGGGTTACTATGATATGCTTTATCTTTTTTATCTGCTCATCCTTGAGAACCCCGGTAACTGTCCCTGCATCGAGCAAAATGGAGTCATCAATGAGAAAAGAGGTGGTCTTGAAGTCTCCTATTGAGTTGCCATAGCAACCTAACACGTCAATTTTCATTATATTTTGAATATTAATAAAATCAACATAAAGCTGTCAAGGTTTTTTCCAGCTAAAGTTTCTTGATAATTTTTCTTTTTCATTGTAAAAAAATCAACGATGAAAAAATGGTATGTTGTAAACACCAAGCCAAAAAATGAAGACAGGGCAGCAGTAAATCTTTCAGCAGGTGGTATTGAGACCCTTGCCCCTAAGCTAAGGTTAAGAAAATACAGGGAAAACAGTTTTATCGTGGTTATAGA
>ERZ795046.503-NODE-503-length-47309-cov-6.561921_pt1 | contig 47309 bp, 32 predicted proteins | sample MGYA00375130_ERZ795046 | MGnify/ENA primary metagenome ERZ795046 (study PRJEB30175, sample SAMN05720202) | activated sludge metagenome | isolation source: anaerobic digester from wastewater treatment plant | place: Japan | collected 2015-05-15 ... | reverse complement strand
ACCCTTAAACGGGCTGCTTAATATAAAAAAGAAAGTGTCCTTTTGGGACACCCTCGTTAAAAAAACTAATTTTATGAAACCTACATGTATTGCATACACAAACACGAATGAATATAATAATTCAGACATGTGGGTTCCATCAGACCATTAAAAATAAATTATATTCTGATGAAAAAAAATCTACTTTTGCTGCTCAGTTGCTGCTCCGTTTTAGCAACAGCCCAAGTTTCTTTTACAAGAGTTTGGGAACGTAGCGATTCTGCATATACAGAGACTGGGCTGGAGGCAAATAAAAAACCTCTCTATTTTGATGACATGAATACAAGGGGCATTGCTGTTGGCAATATTAACAGTAATGCGGGTATGGTTGAGCGTGTTTTTTTAGTAAGTCGTAATGTACTTGGCAATGTGGTTCGTGTTTTGGATGTAACCACAGGAGCCGATGTAAAATCATTAGATATGACCAATGTAACAGGTGGCGGTTTTATTATAAGCGATGCAGGAGTTACCGAAGATGGCGTTTTATTAGTCTCGAATTGTACACACAGCAGTTCTGGCCCATTTAAAATTTACAAATGGGATAATGAAGATGCGGCACCATCTGTTGCTATTTCTTATCCATCGGGTTCGGCTCGTTATGGCGATAAAATTACAGTTACGGGAAAATATAGCGATGGAACTGCCCGTATTTACGCGATCGCTGGAGGTGTACTTTCTAATTACAAAGTTCAATATTTTGGCATGGAAGAAGTAAATGGGACATGGCAATTTAAACAAACGCCCGATGAACTGAATACATCCATTAATGCTGTCAGTTCAAATTTTCACCAGATAAATCCGGGACCAGATGGTGGTTATTATTTCCGTTCGGTAGGATTAAGTAATTTTCAACAGATTAAATCAGATTTTACTGCAAATATTGGAAATACACCCTTCCCAACAACAATGCCTCAAGGTGGAACCGCTCCTGTTTTTATTAAAACGGTAGGTGGCTTCGATTATGCCTGTTACCTGCAATACGGCAGTCATGCAACTTATGCCGCTCCTGCTAATAACAGAATTCAGGTGATAAAAATTGATCGTTTAATGGGAATAACCAGTGCAACTGTTCTAACATCTTCGCCTTCATTTGGGAAACTTGCTCCAGGTAATGGTGCAGGTCATGTTGTGGTGAAACATCAAACCAATGGCGATGTAGATATTTTCGCTTTATCGACTCAGAACGGTGTTGTCCGTTATCGTCTTTCAGGAGCCGAAATTGGGACAGACATTCGTAAATCTGTTGATAATTTGATAGGAATAAAAGCATTTAGCGGAAAGATAAGCATTGAAGGTATCAATCCTTCTTCAATCGAATTATTCAACACGCTAGGCCAAAAAATAAAATCGATTTCAAACTCTAACGAGTTGCAAACAAGTGGTTTAAAAGGAATTTATATAGTTCAGGTAAAAGCTGGAGGAAAAACAATAAAAACCGAAAAGATCAGTTTGTAGAATTTTCATGTGTCGTGTTTATGCTTAAAAAGTTAGTTTTCATAATTTTTGTTTTATTTCATTTAACTTCTGTTGCGCAAAAAGTGGATGTACTGGTTGTAGGCGGCGGTACAAGTGGTACTGCTGCCGGCATCCAGGCTGCTCGAATGGGCGCTCTAACACTTATTGTAGAAGAAACACCCTGGCTTGGAGGAATGCTTACTTCTGCAGGTGTGTCGGCGATGGATGGAAACCACCAACTTCCTTCGGGCATTTTTGGTGAGTTCATAGATAGTTTGGTGGCACATTACGGCAGTGCCGATGCCCTGAAAACAGGCTGGGTAAGCAATGTTTTGTTTGAACCAAAAGTGGGAAATGCAATTTTTCAAAAAATGACAAAAACTGAGAAAAAACTAACTGTTTGGCAAAATTCAAAGTTCATTTCGGCAACAAAAATTAAACATGGATGGAAAGTAAAGGTGAGTAAAGGCGGTGTAATACAGTCAGTAACTACAAAAATCATGATTGACGCTACCGAGTTGGGCGATGTAGCCAAACATTGTGGCGTAAAATACGATATTGGGATGGAAGCACGTTCAGTTTGTGGAGAAGATATTGCACCCGAGCAGTCAAACGACATTATTCAGGACCTGACTTATGTAATGATTCTGAAAGATTATGGCTTTGATAAAACCATCACAAAGCCTGCGAGTTACGATGCATCATTGTTTTATTGCACAGCAAAATCATCAAACTGTACCAATCCTAAACCCGGACAAACTCTTTGGCCAAAAGAAAAAATGATGACTTATGGTAAATTACCTAATGGTAAATACATGATAAACTGGCCGATAGAAGGAAATGATTTTTATGTTAACATGCTGGAAATGAATGATGCCGAACGTACAGTTGCACTCGAAAAAGCAAAAAACTTTTCGCTTTGTTACTTGTATTATTTACAAACGGAACTTGGTTTTTCCACTTATGGATTAGACGAAGAACAATTTCCGACTGCCGATCATTTTCCTTTGATTCCTTATCATCGCGAGAGTCGGCGTATTCATGGTTTGGTAAGATTTAACGTGAATCACGTTGTAAAACCATTTAGTCAGCCCGAAGCGCTTTACCGAACAGGCATAGCTGTAGGCGATTATCCGATTGACCATCACCACAACCGTTATCCGGAGTGGAACAAGTTGCCCAATCTGCATTTTTATCCAATTCCGTCCTACAATGTACCGATGGGCGCTTTGATACCAAAAGATGTTGATCGACTGATAGTTGCCGAAAAATCGATTTCTGTTTCAAATTTACTTAACGGTTCAACCCGCTTGCAACCAGTGGTATTGCAAATTGGTCAGGCAGCAGGAGCATTGGCAGCGCTTTCGGTAAAACAGAAAAAAACAATCAGTTCAGTATCGGTGCGCGATGTACAAAGCGAACTTCTGAATGCTGATTGTTATTTGCTTCCCTATCTGGATTTACCTAAAACCGATGTCCACTTTAAAGCAGTACAACGCATCGGTTCAACCGGAATTTTGAAAGGGGTGGGAATGAATGTGGGCTGGAGCAACGAAACATGGTTCCAGTGCGACAGTTTAATTGATGTTGCGGAGTTAAAAGAAGGGCTAAACGATTTTGAACCGGCTTTCAAATGGAATTCGAAAAGTAACGAACTTTCAATAAAAGAAGCAATTGAATTAGTTGCATCGTTGGCAACTTTTTATAAAATCAAAAATGCAGATTTTGGAACAATTTCCTCAAACTGGCAAAAAATGCAACTGAATAATTACAACGCCGAACGAAAAATAACACGCAAAGAATTCGCTGTTCTGCTCGATACCTATATTCAACCGTTTTCATTGAAAGATGTGGATATGAAAGGAAGTTATATAAAAAGATGATTTCAAAAACAAAAATATTAACTGTTATTTTGCTGATAACCTGCCATTTGCAGGCTGTTGATTTCACGCGCTATGTTGATCCAATGATTGGTTCGGACTATCACGGAAACGTGTTTGTGGGAGCAAGCGTGCCGTTTGGCATGGTGCAATTGGGACCGACAAATATGAGCAAAGGCTGGCACTGGTGTTCGGGGTATCATTATTCCGACAGTACGATCATTGGTTTCGCACATACGCATCTGAACGGTACTGGCATTGGCGATTTGGGCGATATTTTGTTTATGCCAACCACAGGAACTCCCACAACATTTAAAGGAACTTTCGACGATTTATCGAAAGGCTATGTTTCTATATTTTCACATTCCAACGAAAAAGTTCAGCCCGGATATTATTCCGTTCTTTTGCAAAAATACGGCATAAAAGCCGAACTGACAGCTACTTCGCGTGTGGGCTATCATCGTTATACTTTCCCTGAAAGTGTAGAATCGAACATCATTATCGATTTGGGCGAAGGAATTGACTGGGATGAACCAACCGAAACCATGTTGAAACAAATCGATGCGCGCACCATCGAAGGTTATCGTTATTCGCGCGGCTGGGCAAAAAACCAGAAAATATATTTTACGGCTGTTTTTTCAAAAGACATGAATTTTACAAAAGTGGTAGAACCTGTTTTTCGTCCACGTTCGAATGATAGTATTGATGTGCAAAAAGCGGTTTTAAGTTTTGAAACTAAAAAAAATGAAGCGGTGGAAGTAAAAGTGGCTATATCGTATGTAAGTTGCAAAAATGCGGCTAATAACCTTATAGCTGAATTGCCAAACTGGAATTTCAAGGAAACACTAGCTCAGGCTCAGGCAAAATGGAACACTGAATTGTCGAAAATCCGAATTAAAACAAACGACGAAAAAGTGCGTACCATGTTTTACACATCGCTGTTTCGTACCATGATTTCACCTTCTGACTTTTGCGATGTGAATGGTGATTATCGGGGAGCTGACGGAAAAGTGTACAAAGCAAACGGTTTCGTTCCACACACCATTTTCTCCTTGTGGGATACATACCGAACTTTTCATCCGTTACAAACTATTATCAATCAGAAGCGAACAGCCGACTGGGTTAATTCTTTGCTGGATATTACCGAAAAGCAGGGCAGTTTGCCAATCTGGCATTTAGTTGGAAACGAAACGGGTACGATGGTAGGGGTTCATTCCATTCCGGTGATTGTAGATGCGGTTTTGAAAAATATTGAAAACATTGATGCTGAACGTGCATATAATTTGGTTCGCGGTTTTGAACAACGAAACGACAGAGGATTGAAGTTTGTTCGCGAACAGGGCTGGATTCCGGCCGATAAAGAAAACTGGTCGGTTTCAAAAGGGCTGGAATATGCTATTGATGATTATGCCATTGCATTGCTGGCTAAACATTTGGGAAAAGAAGATGATTATCAATTGTTTTCAAAAAGGGCAAAATATTACGCTAATTACTTCGATAAAGAATTGGGATTTATGCGCGGAAAATTAGCTGACGGAACATTCCGCAAGGGATACAATCCTGCGTTTTCGTTGCACGAAGAAGCCGATTATGTAGAAGGAAACGGCTGGCAATATACGTTTTTGGTTCCACACGATGTGGAAGGACTGATAGAACTTTTTGGTAGTAAACAAAAATTTACGGATAAGTTAGACAGTTTATTTACAGTAAGTTCGGTACTAAACGAAGGCGCTTCGATTGATATTTCAGGATTGATTGGTCAGTACGCGCACGGAAACGAACCGAGCCACAGCACTATTTACCTGTATCAATATGTCGACAGAGCCGATAAAACAGCCGAACGCGTACGTCAGGTACTGGAGGAAATGTACAAACCCACACCAGCCGGACTTTGCGGCAACGACGATTGTGGACAAATGTCGGCCTGGTACGTAATGTCTGCTTTGGGCATTTACCCCATGAATCCCGTTAATGGAGAATATGTATTTGGTAGTCCTATTGTGCATAATGCTGTAATTCAGTTGGAAAACGGAAATAAATTTATCATTGAGGCCAAGAATAATTCAGAAAAAAACAAATACATTCAATCAGTAAAAATCAACGGAAAAATGGTTTACGGAAAAGCCATTTCTTTCAATCAGTTAATGAACGGAGGAAAGCTTGAATTTAGAATGAGTGATAAAAAATAATGATATGAAAAAAAATGTAAAACTTTTAATTGTACTGGTATTTCAATTGTTCGCATTCGGACAAATAAATGCACAAATTGTAAAAGGAATTGTAACCGACGCAAAAGGTGAAGCCATTATTGGTGCAACTGTTTTGGAAAAAGGAACAAACAATGGAACAGTAACCAATGTAAATGGAGAATTTTCGCTTACTTTAAAAAATGCAAATTCGATGATTGAAGTATCTTATATCGGGTACGAAAAACAGTCATTGAGCCACACAGGTAATGGATTAATAAAAGTTGTCCTCAACGAAAATGCAAAAGCATTGGATGAAGTCGTTGTAACTGCGCTTGGTATCAAACGTGAAAAAAAATCGCTTGGATATGCCATTCAGGAAGTTAAAGGCGACGACCTTACAAAGGTTAAATCAAACAATGTAATGAATTCGCTTGCAGGACGTGTTGCTGGATTAAAAGTCAGCACAACAGGTACGGGAGAATGGGGAACAACCAATATTTTATTACGTGGTGCAACATCTTTATCCGGTAATAATCAGCCACTTATTGTTGTTGACGGTGTTCCTGTAAGTGGAGATTCACGTGGTACAGGAAGTGAAAATGGCGGTATAGACTACGGTAGTGGTCTGTCAGACATTAATCCCGATGATATCGAAAGCATTTCGATGCTGAAAGGAGGAAATGCAGCTGCACTTTATGGTTCGCGTGCGGCCGCCGGAGTAATAATGATTACCACCAAAAAAGGTATTGTAAAAAAAACACTTGGTGTAAAGTATAGTTACGATTTGGGCATTTCAACGCTAAATGTAATGCCTGATTTGCAAAATCTATACGGTCGACAAACTGAAATTGTAGATGGAGTAGAACAAGAAGTGTTGAAAGGAACAAACTGGGCTGATTCAAAACTGGATGGTCGTATGGTAAAAAAATGGAATGGTGATATTGCTCCATTTACAGCTCAACCCAACAATATTAGAGATTTCTTTCAAACCGGAATTCGAAATACACATTCTATTGAAATGGATGGCGGTAGCGATATTGCGCAAGCTCGATTATCGACGATGGTAAGTAACTCCAAAGGAATTATCCCCAATAGCGAATTAAAGAAATATAGTTTCAGTCTGAGTGGAAATGCAAAACTCGGTAAAAAACTCACTATTTCCGGACGTGCAACTTACTTAATTCAAAATACACAAAACAGACCAAATTTAGCGGACAGCCCTGACAATCCGATGTATAGTTTTTTACGTATGCCACGAAATATTCAACTCGACGATATGCGTGACTATGAAGATGTGAACGGATTTCCGCGGTTGTGGGATGGATTAGCTAAAAGTTACACCGATGATATTTCAAAAAATCAGAATCCATTCTGGTCTGTCTATAAAAACATTAACAAAGATAATCGGTATCGTTTGATGGCAAATGTATCGGCAAAATATGAATTTACAAAGAATTTGGATTTGTTGGTCAGAGCCGGAACAGACTATATTCTGGATGATAATGAAACAAGGGTTGCCAAACGTACAGCTTATGAGAACAACGAAACCCGTTCGAAATACGCTCAAAATTGGGGAAAATCATTTGAAAATAACTTTGATTTATTGCTCTCCTACAAAAATAATTTTATGGACAATAAATTTTCTGTAGTTGCGACCGGTGGAGGTAATTTTATGCATACATGGGGAAACAGTATTGGTTTTTATGCATTGGCCCTTTCACTTGACGATTTGTACACAGTAGGTAATGCAAAAAATGTTACAAGTTCACAAGGATTTAGTCAGAAGCAAGTACAATCGCTATACGGGACTGTTTCTTTAGGATATAACAGCTATTTGTTTTTGGATCTTACCGCCCGTGAAGATTGGAATTCAAGTTTATATTCGAACATAAATCCTTCTGCATCCGTGTTAAATTATTTTTACCCATCAGCAAGTTTGTCTGCACTATTTACTGACGCTTTCCCTGCTATTAAATCCAACTTTTTATCTTATCTGAAGGTCAGATTAGCTTATGCAAGGGTTGGTAACGGCACAAGTCCTTATCGTACCTCTTATACTTATTCCATTGGTCCCGGACATCTTGGTCAGCAATATGCCTATAAACCCAATGTAAAACCATTTGTTACACTTAAACCCGAAATGATGAATAGTTCGGAAGTCGGTTTAGAAGCAAATTTCTTTCAAAATCTTCTGAAGCTTGATGCTACTTATTATCTGAATCGTACATCGAACCAGATAATTGCACAACGCATTCCATCACCTTCGGGTTATACTACCAAGTTGATGAATGCAGGTTTGGTTCAAAATCAGGGAGTTGAGCTACAGTTGACTACAAATATCTTTAATAAAAAAGATTTTCATTGGGATGTGTTTGTTAATTTCTCCCGCAACCGCGATAGAATTGTCGAACTGCTTGATCCAAATAAGAAAGACCGCCGTATAATTGCTTCGGCAGGAACGTTGTCAATTCATGCAAAGGCTGGTGGGCGTTATGGTGAAATTTACGGAACAAAATACCTGCGCAACGACAAAGGAGAACGTATAATTGGTTCGAACGGTTTGCCAATGCTTGCCGAAGATTCGATTGGTTCGCGTACAGACAATTACCTTGGGAATATTCAAAATGACTTTTTAGGAGGTTTAGGGACAAATTTAAGTCATAAAAATTTTAATTTCAGTGCATTAATTGATGTCCGTATGGGAGGAAAGTTATATTCTTTTACAGAAAAAATTACTACAGAATATGGAAATGCACCCTGGACAACAACTGGACGTGAAGAATGGGCAGCTTCGGAAATTGCCCGTATTGCTGCCGGCAAATCTCCTGTTGAATGGTTAGCCTCGCGTAATCAGCGTGGATATTTACCGCAAGGAGTGATTCAATTGCCTGATGGAAGCTACACTCCAAACCGTAATTTGTACGTTTCACCACAATCATACTGGATTAATGCAGCCGGTGTAGATGAAGAATTCTTGCACGACGCATCATTTGTGAAATTTAAAGAGCTAAGACTTGGGTATAAATTACCAAAAAAATGGTTAAAGCCACTAACAATTAATAACCTGGAAATAGCTGCGGTAGGCCGGAATTTATTCTACATTTACAAAGCAGCTCCAAAAGGTTTGGACCCAGAAGCTTCATTTAACGGAATGGGGTTTGAATATAGTTCCATACCATCAACCCGCGAATGGGGAGCAAGCATGAGTGTAAGCTTTTAAATAACAACGATATAAATTTAATAGAAAATGAAAAATACAATATTTATTTTACTTGTAGCAGTTGTTTTTTCGGCATGTACCGACCGCTTTGCCGAAATTAACACGAACCCAAATGCATCTACAACGATTGATCCGGCTTACCTCTTCACCACTTCTCAACGTCGTGGTGCAATGGACGACCGCGTTTATTATTACACCCGTGGTATGGCTTGTTTCCATACACAAATGTACGCCAATACAAATTACACTAAAGAACATTGTACCGACAGGTATCAATTTAACGCAGCCTGGAATGGGACTTTGTGGAGTGCAGCTTATGCTGGCGATGCCTCAAAAACATATCTTTCGTTTGTGGCTGAAGCCGAAAAAATTGCAAAACAGAAAGGTTGGGAAAATAAAGAAGCCATTTGTAATATCTGGAAATCTTATTTGTTTTTGCAATTGACTGACCTTTTTGGTGATATACCTTACAGCGAGGCTTTCAATGATTTGATAGATTATCCAAAGTACGACAAACAGGAAGATATATATATAGGAATTTATAATTCGCTTAAAACAAGTGTACAAAAAATAGATGCAACAAAAGGAAATGGAATGGGCAGTGCCGATTTATTTTATAATGGCGACTACAGCTCATGGAAAAGATTTGGCAATTCAGTACGCTTACGAATGGCAATCCGAATTTCGAAAGTTAATCCCACACTTGCTAAAACATGGTTTGATGAAACATTAGCAGACGCAGGAGGGTTAATGAGTAATAATCTGCAATCTTGCCGGCTTAAAACTGATCCGGCCGGACCTCAGGGAATACACAGCGACAATCCGATAAAAGTAATGGCTAACGCGTTCGACTGGTACCGCATTAGCGAATTTATGGTTAAAACTCTTAACGAGCTAGATGATCCTCGAATATTCAATTTTGCAGAACCAACAAAAAATTACCTGAATGCTCTGAAACAAATATGTAAGGATATTGAACAAAATTCTACTATTTATAATTCATTGTCGTATGCCGAGCAAGCAAAAGTAAGTTACGCAGCTGCAGAAGGCGGGTCTTTTATCAATATTTTTGCCCAGGGACGTTATTTTACCGACGAAATAGAAGCGATTGTTGCCCGTGTTTTGCCTTCAAGAAGTTCTGAAATAAGTAGAAGTATAAAATACAGGGGATTACGGAATGGTCAAAGCATCGAATCACTAACTACATTGCAAAGTAAACTTGGTGAATATTCTGATTTGAGTCAGTATTTGCGTCAGGACAATTATCCAACCAATATTTTTGTTTACCCCGAAATTTGTTTTTTATTAGCCGAAGGAAACCTGAATGGCTGGACAACTCCTAAAACTGCTGAAGAACATTATAATGATGGTGTAAGAGCAGCTATGCAATTATATGAAGTGCCTGACAGTGAAATAAATAAATATTTAGCTGGGGCTGCTAAATTTAAGTCAAATGGCACAAAAGCTGAAAAATTAGAACAAATTATTTTACAAAAATATTTGGGAAATTATACTGACGGCTTCGAAGCTTACGCTGACTTACGTCGCACAGGTTATCCTAAAATTTTACCAATTGAGTATACTTCATCTGTTCCTGACGAAATGGAATTACCTAGACGTTGGAAATATCCGAGCGATGAACACCTGCTTAACAAAGCAAACGTAACCGAAGCGGCAAACCGTATGGGTGGCGATTATCAGTTGAGCAGAATGTGGTGGGACGTAAATAATTAATAATTAACAATTCATAATTTTCAAAATATAATTTACTTAAACAATTTAAATTTAGTTACAATGAAAACAAACCGTTTATTTAACAAAATTGCTATTGTGCTTTTTGTTGCTTTATCACTTGCATCATGCAAAAATGAACCAGAAGTGGTTCTGAAAACTGACTCTGAAATTAAATCATTTGCCCTAGATCTTAGTTCGTTGGATGCTTTAGCTGATCAAACTATTAAAGCCAGTATATCTGTCGAAATTGTAGGAGAAGAAATTCAGATTAACCTACCATTTGGTTTAAAGCCAGATACGATAAATCGACTTTTGAACAGCAACGCCGCAACACTTACAGTATCGGAAGGGGCAACAGTTTCACCGGCATCAGGAACACCTGTTAAATTTAATTCAGCAACTCCGGTGTATTACACCGTTACGGCTGAAGATGGTGTTTCGAAAACGGCATACAAAGTTCGTTTTTTTGAAACAGCTCAGAAAGGGTATGGCGTAATTTCTGAATACTGGCGTAAAAATGGAACAGCTTTTACAGATAAGTTTACTGATAATAATGAAAAAACATTTGCTTTAACCCCAACTCATATTGTTCAACAAATAGGGGGATTATATGGTGGAACATTAAAACTGGTAAAAGTTTCATTGCTTGATGGCTCCGAAACGGGATATGCTAAATTAGTAGTAGCTCCCGGCGATACGATTAAACAAATTCGTGCAATGGCTGGAGACCGTAAAGGCAGTTTTATCGGATGTAATTTGGCAGCTCCAGGTGGTGACTTTAAAGTATGGTGTTGGGATAACGTAGACGCCGCTCCACGTGAGCTGATCAAATGGAATGTGTCGGATTTGACACCGGTGGGGACTCCACCAAGCTGGGCTGGCAACCATGTTGGACGACGTATTTCGGTTATTGGTGATTTAAAAACTCAAGCTTATATTTATACCTATGCAAATTATACACTGGACATTCTTCGTTGGAAAGTAACTGACGGAGTTGCCGCTTCGAGTCCCGAGTTTATTCATTACACACCGGGTGGTTCTATGTCGCGCTTCGAATTGTGGGCTTCAATTGTTCCGCTTGGGGCTACAGCAACCAGCGATATTTTGGTAAATGCTGCTTGTGCAGGATCTGAAGTTGGAGTTATGAATGGAATTACTAAACAAACTTATATGTTTGCTACAGCTGTAGCAACACCTAAAGGAATAGCAACTTATCTTGAGTTTAATAATGTAAAATATTACATTCCCTTAAATGTTGAGGCTTATGCAACTCCTCACAGCGTAAATGCAAGACTGTATGATTATACAACTACCACAAACAGCGTTGAAATGAGCAATAACTGGTGGCTAACTCCGCAGCCTGAAAAGATTGAAGCTGATGGAACATTAAAAAACGGAGATGCAACCGGATGTATAGATGCAATTCTTGATGCTGATGGTCTGGGTTTCAAAGTTGTGGCTTTGGGTACCGGATGTGGTATTGTTGTAACTAAATTCAGCAAAAAGAAAGAACTGACTTTTAATTAGTAATTGAAAAATTTGCAATTAATTCTATTTCCAACAAAGTCCACGCGTTAACGTGTGGGCCTTGTTCTCAATAATACTTTATATGAAACCCACATGTATTGCATACACAAACACGAATGAATATAATATTCAGACATGTGGGTTCCATCAGACCTTTAAAAAATAAATTATAAAAGTTTCTCATTTCAGAAAGGGCTGAAAATAAAGAGGAAAAAGAGTTAAAGAAGTAAAAAAAAGTAGCATATTTTATCTAATATATCATTAAAAATGAGTATATTAGTTGTATAATTACAAAACAGAAAAAAATATGCTACCGGACAAAATTAAGGAAAAAATTTCTGAAATTGGAACAGATTTCAATGAAAATAAATTGGAGAGTATAAATATTTTGAAAGGTTTCAAGGCGTTGAAACTGACAGAAGGATTTTCGGAATTCAAGCATTTGAAAAGGAGTGGTTACAGTTTTCAGTTGGTATTGTCGTCAATGATTTATGCCGTGACGCCGGGACGAAAAACGGCAGTATCTTCGCTGCCCCTGCTAAAGGAAAAAGGCATTACGATGGGAAAGAACATATTGTACCGTTTGAAGAACAATGCAGGGATCAATTGGCGGAAGCTGTTATGGCAGACAGCGTGTAAGTTTATCGGCATTACCGGACAGGAGAAAGAAGTATCATGTAAGGTACGATGTCTCATATTTGATGACACCCTGCTTGAAAAGACAGGGAAAAAGATGGAAAAGATCGGGAAAGTTTACGATCATGTAACAAACACTTTCAAATTGGGATACAAGCTGTTGTTAGGATTGTATTGGGACGGAAAGTCGATGATTCCATTGAATTTTTCACTTTCAAGAGAGAAAGGGAAACGGGCAGAGAAGCCTTACGGAATGAGCCGAAAGGAATTACGCCATCAATACAGCAAAAAGCGTTTGAAGGAGCTTTCAGGGAGAGAACGGGAGAAAGAATTGGATAAGAGCAAGATAGAAATGATGCTTGAGATTTTTTACCGGGCTGTATTTTATCACATTCCCCTCGATTATGTTTTGTGCGACAGTTGGTTTACCTGTCAGGCATTAATTACGGCAGTGGGTTCAAAGCATATTCACCTGATAGGCATGTACAGGATAGTAAAAGCAAAATTTCTGTATCAGGGCAAGCAGATGAATTACCGGGAGATACAAAGTTCAATTGATAAAATAACCCGTTGCAGAAAGCTGAAACTGCACTACAAGCGTGCAGATGTAATGTTGGATGGTATTGCGGTAACGTTATTCTTTACCCGTCAAGGCAAGAGAGGGAAATGGAAAGTATTTTTAACCACCGATACGAAGTTGAGTTTTGTGCAACTGATGGAAATCTACCAGATACGGTGGTCGATAGAAGTATTTTTCAAAGAAACGAAGCAATTGTTGAATCTGGGAGGATGTCAATCCAATGATTTCGATGCACAGATAGCCGATACCACGATAAGCATGATAGCCTATATTTTACTGTCTTTTCGATATCGGTATGAACATTATGAATCGATGGGAGAACTCTTCAGGGTAATGAATACGGAATGTTTGCAGCAAACGCTTGACGAACGTCTTTGGGGATTATTTTTGGAGTTGTTGCAGGAAATATGTGAAGCATTTGAGAAAGATATTGACGAATTGTTTGAGTTGATCATGAATTGTCCCAAGACGGCGGAATTGGTTTCAAAAATGCTTACTCCTCCGCTCAGGGAAGCAGTTTGACGAAAATGGAATTATTAATATATTGATAATCAGACAGGAAATGACTTAATCGCACTTCTTTATTTCCTGTCTTTCAAATCATTAAAACGAAGTGCGAAACTTTAGTAAATTATATTCTGATGAAAAAATTTTTTTTATTCTTCACTTGTATTTTATTACTTTCGTGCAAACAATCATTGGAGGGAGGAAATGAAATAATTAGTTTCAAATTTCAGGAAATTTCACAAGCCAATGAGGCTTATATTTCAAACGATACAGTTTTGATTATGGTGCCAACAAACACTGATTTAACTTCACTTACACCAGTGATTGAAGTTTCAGTAAAAGCAACCATTAATCCTGCTTCAGGTGTTAAACAGGATTTTTCAAAACCTGTATTTTATACTGTAACTTCCGAGTTGGGTACAAAAAAAAGTTACATAGTTCTGGTATACTCACAACCTACTTTCAGAGTCAATAACGTCAAACTTCCCGATAATTTTGTAACCGGAACTATCAATGGCGACAATATTACATTTACTGTTCCTTTTGGAACAAATGTTTCGGCAATGAAGTTGACTTATCTGTTAGCAGACAATGGATTAACATCCAATATCGCTTCGGGTTCAACAGTCGATTTAAGCCAACCGTTTTTGTGGAAATTATCAATTGGGAATCTCTCAAAAACATATACTATTACAGCTAATATTCAACCACAGGAAACAGGCGTACGAGCTGTTTGGGTTACAAATGTAGCAAGCTCAGTTTTATTTTCAGAATCAGCTCTTACGGATATGGTAGATAAACTGGCCGAACTCAATTTTAACACGATATGTGTTTGTACATACAATAAAAGTCAAACTCTTTTCCCCAGTCAAACGCTGGCTACCGTGTTGGGAACAACACCTGCACAAACAGTATTTTCTGGTTGCTCGTGGGGCGATGTATTAGAAAAACTGATTGAAAAAGCTCACGCTAAAAATATAAAGGTAATTGCCTGGTTCGAATATGGATTTGCTTCACATTATTCAGGTCAGGATTCACCTATCTCAGATAAACACCCGGACTGGGTGAGTAAACAACAGGATGGGACACAAACGGTTAAAAACAGTTTTTACTGGCTCAACGGGTTCCATCACGAAGTGCAGCAATTTATGACCGATATGATTGTGGAATGCGTTACAAAATATCCAGAATTGGATGGCATTCAGGGCGACGACCGCCTGCCAGCTCTTCCGGCACATGCTGGATACGACGATTATACCAAACAACTTTATAAAACTGAAACAGGAAGAGATGTTCCATCCAACCCCACAGAAACCATTTTTTTTAATTGGAAAGTCAATAAAATGAGCGATTATGCTGTTAGTCTTTATAATGCGGTGAAAGCTGCCCGTTCTACTTGTCTGGTTACTTGGGCTCCAAGTACACGTGGCTGGAGTAGGGATAACTATTTGCAGGACTGGCCTGAATGGCTCAGAAGAGGTGTCGCTGATTGGATTTCGCCTCAATTGTATCGTAACGAATCGCAGGGAGTTGATTCGTATACAACCCTTGTTTATAGCGATGTACAAAATGTTTTTAACACAGCTGATTTACGTAAAAAGTATGTTCCTGGCATGTTGGTACGCAATGGAAATACAATTGTCTCTGATGAATTTTTGGCACAATTAATTCAATATAACCGTACTAAAGGTGTTTATGGTGAGTCCACGTGGTTTTACGAAGCTATTCCATCAAAACAAAAAGTATATAAAGCTTTGTATCCCGGCAAGGCAATTTTTCCATTTTAATTTACTATACAATAAACCATGTTTGTGAGTCCAACAAAAATAAGGTACAAGCTTTTTCTCCTTATTCCGATGTTTTCAACATTTTACTCTTGCAACGAGCCTGATTTGAGTAATCCAAAGGCACCATTCCCCGCTCCAACAGAATTGGTTGTCGAAAAAATAACCACAACCTCGGTAAAAATAAGCTGGTCGGACAACAGCAATGGTGAAGATGGTTTCACTATCGAACGTTGGGTTACTGGAACGTCAGTACCCGTAAAAGCAACTGTTGGAGCAAATACGACCGAATGGATCGATGAGGGACTACAGGAGGCAACGTATTTATACAAAGTTTATGGATTTTGCAAACAACGTGTGTCCGATACTGTCTCGGTTTATTATCAGCACGTTCCTGTTTCTATGCCTACAAATTTCACAGTTGTAGCCGCCCATAATACTGTAAATCTAACATGGGACGCTCTAACAGAAAACATTGATGGTTACAAAATAGAACGCAAGATTGGCACAGAAATTTACCAAGCGTGGAAAACACTTGATGCAAACACAACTTCTGTTACAGATTCAGATCCGGCCGTAGGACTGAACACTTATAAACTTTATGCTTATGCGGGGAGTGCCACATCGGTTGGTGTGGAACGCTCACTAATGATACTGAAAACGCCCATAATTACAATTGCTTCACCGATAGTTTCTTATTTAAAAATATCAGCTTATTTTACTCTTACTTCCGATGGTGGAGAACCTTGTAATGCCGGTTTGTGTTGGAGTAAATCACCAAATCCTACCATAACTGACTCCAAGTCAGTGTGGCATGTAAAAGTAAAATCAGGAGAAACATTTTTTGGAAATGCGGTGAATTTAGACAAAAATACAAATTACTATATACGAGCTTATGCCACAAATTCGAAAGGAACTACTTATAGTCCGGAAATTCAGGCAACCTTGTCCCCTGAACTCCCTGCAATTGCGTTATCCTGGACACCAATTACATCTATAAATGCAGAATTACCTACTGAAATAAATGTTTATAGCACAACTTCATCACTAAACGGAAGGCCTTTCAGTGCCTGGTATGCCATTGCAGATATGAGCACCGGAATTATTGAATTGAAAACAACATTATCCACTTCGCCTCAAAAACCAAGTCAGTTTATTGCTGCTGCTACCAATGAAACAACATATGTAATGACCAATGCCGGCTATTTTGGATACAGTGGTTCAACTGTCAACTCTTATAGTCTGGCTGTAGACAGAACATCAAAAAAATCGGATAATATTTCGACATTGACACGTGGAAGCCATTCCTATGCTGTTACGCGTGGTGCATTTGGCGTTTCTCAAAATCAAACTCCATCTATCAAATGGGCGGTGGGCAATTTTGCTTATGATATTCCAAGTCCGAATGTGGAGGGTGAAACTCCGCAACCATCATTGTCGGCTAGTTTCCCTGCCCAGTCACAGAACTGGAATCCTTATTCTGCCATTGGTGGTGCTCCTGTTTTGCTGAAAGATGGAAAAATTGTTTTCGATTTTACAACTACAACTTCGGGAAAATACATGACAAATTATGAACTTTTACAAACTGATATTTTCTCCACAACAGCTCGTCCGCCACGAACAGTAATTGGAAGCACTGCCGATAATAAAATTGTTCTTTTTGTTTGCGATGGCAGACAAACGCATAGTGATGGAGCTACCTTGATTGAATTGGAGCAAATTATGAAAGGTATTGGTTGTGTAAATGCACTTAATCTTGATGGTGGCGGTTCTTCTGCTATTATTGCAGGCGGAAAATTACTCAACAAACCTTCGGATGGAACTGAACGCGGTGTGGCAACAGTTGTTTCTTTTGTAAAGAAAAAATAGATCGTCGTTCGGGATTCATGTTTTTGTTTATTGTATTTTTATTATTAAATTTTTTGCTCTTTGTTTAAAAAAATGAAAAAAATCACTTTACTTCTTATCTCATTTTATATTGCTTTTAATGCGGATGCCATAAATGCAGTGGTTTACGATGGTTCGGGTCAGTTATCTGAGGATAAATTAATTGCACTCACGCTTGCCGGGATTGTAAACCGTGACGCACCTCGTTTGTACCTGCGAAATGTGTACGAGACATGGAGTTTTAACCAAACTGACGAATTGTGGGAAAATGAATACAAAACCGTTGGTGGTGTTCAGTTTACCGTAATTACCAATATTAATGCTCTCGTTCAGTATTTCAAAAGCTACATAAAGGGAGCCATTACCTACGATGCCACGCTGACTTACAGCAACTTCAGTGGGCAATCGTTTCGATGGCAAGCTGAAGCGGCTGCCATGCTTGGCGGACTTACCGACTGCATTCCGGTTCCATCAACCAACACAATCATTGATATAAATAAACCAACTTCGGTTGATTTGCCCGATTATTTTAATGGACAACAAACCGTACCAGTATCAGCAAAACTGGAACTAACCTCACACAGTTGGAATAACACGGCTTTAACACAGGAACAACGCTATTTTGCCTGGCTTGACTGGGCGCTCGATAATCTGTTGCCACGTTGCAATACATCGAAATTTTACCTTCGGGAAATAACCGACTGGGCTGTAAATCAACGTATGTTTCAACTCAATCTGGCCGGAACCGAGGATTTACGTTTTACCTCGCTCAGCGACGAAAAAGCAGCTAAAATAGAACGGGTTATGAATTATTTGAAAACCAAACGACCGAATGAAATTTTTCATGTATATGGCTGGATGCGTCCCGAGCCGCTTGTGCAATGGATTTCGGCTTGGGGTGGAAGTTTTCACGAAACGTTATTGAGCAATTTGTCGTGGCATCATGTGTTTCCGGTCGATGCAAATTTCAGTTATCAACGTCCGGCTGATATTAATCCCGAATTAGTTTTGTTGGAAGATAAATACTATGTGCTTTTCATCAGTTCCGAGGGTGATGCAGGCAATTGGAATATCGGTTTTCAGGGTGGTGCATGGGCATCGACTACCCGCGGACAAGTGCCTGTTGCCTGGGGTTTTAATTTACAAATGTTCGAAGAATTTCCGTTTGTAGCGCAGTATTATTACCGAACGGCCACTGCTAACGATGGTTTTATGGCCGTGTCCACGCCGCTGGGTTATGCTTATCCCGATGTGTTTCCGACTTCGTATTTGCCCGATGCAAAAGCAAAAACTATTGCATTGATGGATAAATTCAATGTAAATTCGGTGTATGCGTATAAGCATTACAACGGAGCAGGTTCTTCTCAATATAGAGGAATTACTATTTCCAATAATTTTAATTTCAGCAATTTAGGTTTGTTTGCCGAGCAAACCAATGCACAAATGACCATGTTGTTTGACCCTGCACTGATGACGCAAAAAGCCTATACCAATTACGGTGGTTTGCTGTATAATCATGTAAACGACGATACTTTTTATGCCGATTTTTCGAACCTCACTACCGTACGCGACCGGATTGTAAGCAAACTGAGTGGCAAAACAAAGCCCCGTTTTCTGATGGCCGGTTACCAACGATTTCGTTTCGACAATGCTACATTGGCTACAAATGATGTTACATTACCACGCCTTAAAACATTGATGGATGACATTAAAAATAATACAAGCATTGGCGCTGATGTTGAATTTGTTACGCCCGAAAAATTCACATATCTCTTGCGGAAGTCGCTTGGCTTATCAACCACTGTGCCGGCAGTAGAAAATAACGGACAAAAGCTGTTGGTTTTCAGCGATCAAAACAATCGGCTGCAACTGAATCTGCAACTCGAAAGTGCGCAGCTGGTTCAGATTCGCGTATTTGATTTGGCGGGAAAACTGATTTTAAGCGAAAACTGGAATATGACCATGTCCAATGATTTTAAAACTATTTCTGTTGCACAAAAAGGGATCTTTATTTTGAACATAAAAGGACAAAATGTAAATTTGACATCAAAAATAGTAAATGGTAAATAGTTAAATTGCAAGTATTTTTTTAATGAATAATCGTTCCTCCGCACTCGATGCCCTTCGGGGTTTAGCTATTATCGGCATGGTACTTTCGGGTACTGTTGCCCCTACTTTACCTGCCTGGATGTATCACGCACAGGTTGGACCGCGTTCCAATTTTAATTTCGATCCAACGATTTTTGGCATTACATGGGTCGATTTGGTTTTTCCTTTCTTCCTTTTTGCTATGGGAGCGGCTTTTCCGCTGGCTTTAGGCCGAAAATTAGATAAAGGAGCGACAGTTACTTCACTTTTTCCTGCAATTCTGAAACGTGTTTTTTTATTGGTGCTATTTGCCATTGCAATTTATCATTGCAGTCCATACCGGCTGGGTGGAGGCTGGAATTTCGCTTTGGCAATATTGGCATTTGGTCTGTTTTTTATCAGTTTTGTCCGATTTCCTAACGTTTCGGAGAAAAAAAACACGTGGCTGAACTGGTTAGGAATCGCCTTTCTGATGGGATTAATTGCCTTCAATGTCAGTTCGCAACCCGAAGTTTTCAGTAAAGGTTTCAAACTTTCGCACAATGATATTATTATTCTGGTGCTCGCCAATATGGCTTTATTCGGTTCGCTTGCATGGATTTTGACACGCACAAATCTGCTTCTTCGGTTAGGTATCCTTGCATTTCTATTTGCGCTCCGGCTTACATCGGGTGTCGATGGTTCGTGGAATCAGGTGTTGTGGAATTTTAATCCAATGCAGCTTTTACCCGACTCAATCACAACAATCGTTTACAATCCGGGAGGTTGGCTGTATCGCATGGATTTTCTGAAATACCTGTTTATCGTTATTCCCGGAACCATTGCCGGCGATTTGCTGGTTCGCCGGTTTACTGATAAGGACAATGAAAAATCAATATTGCCATCGAAACAAAAAATGGGAGCATCGCTTCTGCTCATGGTTGCATTTGTACTGAGCAATCTGATTTGTCTTTTCGGAAGATTTTTGCTGTTAAATTTAATTCTAAATATTGCATTTAGCATTGCAGGATATATTTTAATGCGCAAACCAACCCATTCGCTTAGCCGTTTGTATTTCAGTTTGTACAAATGGGGAATTTTTTGGCTTATGCTCGGAACGGCTTTCGAAGCATTCGAAGGCGGAATACGAAAAGACAGCGCTACCATGAGTTATTTTTTCGTTACAAGTGGTTTGGCAATTTTCACACTGCTGTTTTTCTCTTTTGTAATCGATTATTTTGAAAATAAGAAGTTATTCCGCTACATTTCCGAATGCGGACAAAACCCGATGGTGGCTTATGTAGCAGGTACTTTTTTTGTGGTTCCAATATTAGTTTTTACAGGTTTAATGCCGCATATTAATACTTTACACGAAATAACGCCCTGGTTCGGAATACTGAAAGGAGTTATTATTACATCCGGCATGATGGCAGTAACTGTTTTCACCGTCAGAAGAAAATGGTTTTGGAAAACATAAACAATAGTAAAATTTATACAAAAGAATTACAGGCAAAAATAATGTAATGCTTCCAGCAGCTGCATTTAATTACAAGAAAATAAAGAAAGATCATCTTTTTGATAGAAATTTGCATTATGATACAGCAAGAAGCTATTTAAGACTCGATTAATAAATGAATAAAATTTAACATAAATTTAAAAAAATGAAAAAACTTTTTTTGTTAATTTTCACTACGTTTATTTGTTTAAATGGAATTGCACAAAAATTTGATGGTTTAGCAAACACTCCCCCTATGGGTTGGAATAGTTGGAATAAATTTAACTGCGATGTTAATGAGGAGTTGATTATGAAAATGGCTGATGCCATGATAAGTTCGGGAATGAAAGATGCAGGTTATGAATATATAGTGGTTGATGACTGTTGGCAAGTTTCAAGAGATGAAAATGGCAATATACAACATGATACTCAACGTTTCCCTCATGGAATTAAGTATTTAGCTGATTATATTCATTCAAAAGGCTTGAAATTTGGTATTTATTCGGATGCTGGAATAAAAACTTGTCAGGGACGACCGGGAAGTAGAGGATATGAATTTCAGGATGCAAAAACTTATGCAAGTTGGGGAGTGGATTATTTAAAATATGATTGGTGCAATACCGGGACACAAGATGCTAAAGCTTCCTATTCTATTATGCGTGATGCCCTTTATGCCGCAGGTCGACCAATCGTTTTTAGTATTTGTGAATGGGGAAAATCACGACCATGGGAGTGGGCTCAAGAAGTAGGTCATCTTTGGCGCACTACAGGAGATATTGTTGACCGTTGGGATGCAATGATAGATATTGTAGATAAGCAGAGAGATCTTGGACCCTATTCTGGACCGAATCATTGGAATGATCCGGATATGTTAGAAGTTGGAAATGGAGGTATGACTATAGAAGAATATAAAACTCATTTTTCTCTTTGGTGTATGATGGCTGCTCCTTTGATGGCAGGCAATGATCTGTCAGATATGTCTAAGGAAACTTTAGAGATATTAACGAACAAAGAATTAATTGCTATCGATCAGGATAAGTTAGGTAAACAAGCTTTTTGCTTTAGAGATAATGGAGATTATGAGATTTGGATAAAAAAACTATCTAATGATGAAAAAGCTGTTTGTTTACTAAATAGAAGTGATGAAATAAAAGAGGTTATGGTGGATTTTGCTTTTCTGCTTAAGTCAAATGATGATTATTGGACACAAGATCCTTATCAACTTCAGAATTATATTGTTAGAGATTTATGGGAACATAAAGAAATAAAAACTGATAAGTACCCAACATTTGTAAAGATTCCTCCACATGGTGTAAAAGTATACAAGTATATTAAAAAATGATTGTTGTTTAGTTTGTTACATGACCATGAGAGTTTTTAGATATTCACTTATCTTTCTCTCATGGTTTTTCCTGTTTTCCGCATTTTTTTGCAACACCCTTATAAGTATTTGAATATCAATAATAATATTTTAATTTTGGGTGTTGCAAAATTATTATTATGTTTATCCGAAAAGTAAAAAATCGATCTGGAAGTCAATCTGTACAAGTGATACAGAAGTTTCGAGGAAAGTATAAAGTTGTGAAAACTATTGGTTGTGCCACCACGCAGCACGAAATTGAAAGGTTGGAACAATTGGCCGGAGAAGAAATGGATCGTTTAAGTGGAGATCAATTGAAGCTATTTGGATACGAAAGCGATGAGATGATTGAGCAAGCTTTTTCTCTGCTTGACAATAGCAGTATTCATACTGTTGGACCAGAGTTAATTTTTGGCAAGATTTACGATTTTATTGGTTTTAATTCCATTCAAGAGGAGCTTTTCAGGCATTTGGTTATAGCCCGGTTAGCGTTTCCATTGAGCAAGTTAAAAACAGTTGATTACCTTCGTCTGCCCATACCCTTGAAGTTTTAGGCGGCAAAATTAATGTTGTGTCGCTTGGTTATGATATTTTTGAAGGGAACATCTACGAAGGACATACGCTGATCCCTTTTCTGGAAGAAATGAGCTGCAAGTTTCATTTAAATAAACCTGTGGTGATAGCCGATGCAGGTCTTCTCTCCAAAGAAAACATTAAGGCACTGGAGTCTAACGAATATGAATATATTTTGGAAGCAAGGGTGAAGAACCAAAACGAAAGGATCAAAGAGAAAATACTTGCCATAAAATTTACTGATGGAATGACGGTGAGTATAAAAAAATCGGACAATATTCGATGGATAGTAAACTATTCAACTGCCAGAGCCAAGAAGGACTGTTACGATCGCAAACAAGGTTTAGATAGAATTGAGAAGCAGATCAAATCGGGCAAATTGACCAAATCGAATATCAACAACAGGGGATATAACAAATATCTGAAGTTGAGTGGTAAAATCAGTGTAGAAATTGATTACGAAACCCACATGTATTGCATAGAGGAAGTAATGAAAAACTACAAGAATCTTTGGCAGATTGAAATGGCTTTTCGCATATCCAAGACAGATGTATGCATCCGTCCCATTTATCACAGGAAACGCAATCGCACCCAAAGGAATTGAAATAAAAATCAATAAGGTCATCCTTTAAAACTCATAAACCAACTTCCTTCCACAAAAACAAGGATTTCTTTACATACATTCCTTACTACTACAAGCATTCATCAGCAACAAAAATCTCCGGATTTTTTAATTTTTAATAAGCTCATAAAATTCAATTAGGGTGGTGGATTTGTCGTGTTAATAAGGTTTTAGTAAAATAAGGTTTGAATAAATTCACATTTATTTTCTCACGCAGATTTACGCTGATTTTTTCTGCTGATAAATGCTGATTTCTCCGTTCCGTGTAACATTCAGGCGACTGATGTTGTTGCCAAAAATTTCTAAGGCGTCTTTTCTATCCATTTTTTGTGACAGAGAAAATCTAATTTTTATCGGGACTGATTTTTTCCAGATAACTTTTCAACAGGATATTGAACATTTTGCCGTGATTGGGATATTTCAGATGGAGCAATTCGTGCAAAATGACTTTATACTGTACTTCCTTCGGTTCGTCAAGCAATGTTTCGTTGAAGGTCAACCGACCTTTGCTGGAACAACTTGCCCATTTCCTTTTCATGGCTCTGATATGAATGGCATTGGGCTTTACGCCGACTTCTTCAGCCAAAGTCATCACTTCGATTTTTAATTCTTCGTGCGTGGTCATTTTAAATTTTGACGTTTAACAATTTCATAATTTGCTGAGCGGTTTCTGAAATTTTTTTACTATCGGTAATTCCCGAATGAACCAATACTTCGTAAAGCTTTTGTCTGATTTTTATGCCGTGTTTGTTGCTCTTTTGCCAGTGAGGATATTCTTCAAATACTTTTTCCATCTCGTTTGCCATTGAAGTGGCATTTTCAAAACCGGATCTGTCCAATATCCAATAAATACTGAAAATTTCACTTGTCATGTTTTTCTCTACTTGTTCCTTTTTGGCCGTAACGATTTCTTCAATGATTTTTTTCAGCTCTTCGAGCGTTTCTTGAGTAGTTTTTTGCCTTTCTTGAAAAAGTTTTGCCAGCATTTCGGCTTCTTCGGCAATCGATTTCAGATAGGGAGCTGTATTGCCTTCCTGTGCTACGGTTCGCTCTATACTTTTAATAAGATTGAAAACTTTTTCTATATCGGAGGTTTTGCTTTTTTCAATTTCTTCCAGCGTTTCTTCATTAATTTCGAATATATCGATGGTAGGCTGAATTTCTCCGCTTTTCGTATGCTTTTTTACCAGTTCAATCGTTTTTCGGGTAAAATCTTTATTGATGTCGATGCCACGATCGTAATTTTCTCGCAAAATTTGGTACATTCTCGAAAGCGTTTCGTAATCTTCCAGATAATCCCTCAGGAAAGCATCGGGTGAAATAATTTCGTAAACAGTTGATAATTCTTTGAAAAACCGATAATATTCGTTCCTGATTTCTTCATCCAGAAAATAATTCAGCAAAGTTTCCACTGCTTTATCCTGCTTTTTCCCGCCGATAAGGGTCAGGTAATTTTTCCTTGCCTTTTCCATCTCTTCTTTGAACCTTTCCTTCAGCATTTCTACATCTCTCACAATGCCGGCAATATCCTGCGAATCGAATGCAAGGGCTTTTTCCAGATGATCGAAAATGCCAACAAAATCGAGTACGAAACCCGACACTTTTTTTCTCCCTTCTTCATCTTCATAAGGACGATTGACGCGGGCAATAGCCTGCAGCAATACGTGGTCGCGCATGGGCTTGTCCAGATACATGCAATAGAGAATGGGTGCGTCGAAACCGGTGAGCAGTTTTTCGGTTACAATCAGTATTTTGGGAAGTTCGTCTGGCTTGCGGAAAGCTTTTCTGATTCTTTTCTCTTCAATATCGGAAAGGTGATATTTTGCCAGTTCTTCGGGGTCGTTGTAAAACGAACTGTACACCACTTGCGAATAATCTGCGGGTAAATACTTGTCCAGTTCTTCCTTATACAAAGCGCAGGCTTCTCTGTCCACTCCTACCAGAAAGGCTTTGTAACCCATAGGCTCTACTGTGTTCAGAAAATGATTTGCCACATATTGAGCTACTTTTTCCACGCGTTCCTTGTTTTTGAGCATATTTCTCAATGTAACAGCTCGTTCCAGCACTTTGTTGAGTTCTTCCACATCGCTCATTCCTTCCGCTGCTTTCAACTCCAGAAATTCCTTTTCAAGCACTTCCTTTTCCACCCGCAATTCGTTGGGAGCCAATGTATAATATAAAGGCACCGTTGTTCCGTCGGCAATGGATTCGGCAATACTGTATTTGTCGAGATAAGCATTTTCCGGATCGTCTTTGCCAAAGGTGATAAAAGTTCCTTCGCCGTACTGTGTTTTATCGATTGGTGTGCCGGTGAAGCCAATATAAGTGGCATTTGGAATGGCCCCCATCAGGTAATTGCCCAACTTTCCGCCGGTCGTTCGGTGTGCTTCGTCCACCAGCACAAAAATATTTTTCCGCAAATTGATATTTTTGGGCATGCCTTCAAACTTGTGAATCATGGTAACGATTAATCCTCGCCGGTCGCCGGAAAGAAGTTTCTGCAAATGTTCCTTGCTGTCGGCAACCACGTTGCTCATTCCAATGGCAGCGAGATTGCCAAAAAGCTGACTTTCCAGTTCGTTGCGATCTACCAGCATGATGACGGTCGGATTTTCGAAAAGTGGATTTTCGATAATTTTCTGTGCTGCAACAATCATGGTAAAAGTTTTGCCTGAGCCCTGCGTGTGCCAGATCAGTCCCCTTTGTTTTTGTGGATCTTCGGCACGTTTCACAATTTTATCAATGGCTTTCATTTGATGCGGACGCAATACGATTTTTCGCAGTTCGTCGTCCTGACGGGTAAAGAGAATAAAATCCGTCAACAGTTTTATTACATTTTTGCGGTCGAAAAAGGTTTTGACCAGTTGTTCAAAGTCTCCGCCGGCTTCGTTTTTCCAGTTGAAAAGGAGCTTTTCGGAAGTGTTCCAGGTGGCACTGTAAAGATATTTGACGATATCCGTCAAGACATACACTTGCAGCACGGCAAGCAATTCGGGACCGTCGCGATGATACCGCTTGATTTGTTCCAATGCTTCGCTCATGCCTTCTATTTTATGGGCAGCTTTCGTTTCGATAAACAGGACGGGAATGCCGTTGATGAGAAAAACAATATCCGGCCGAATGGTTTTGATGCCGTTGCTGAACACAAATTCGTCCGTTACATGAAAAGTATTGCGATCCATGTTTTCGGCGTCGATAAAAGTTATGTTGCGTTCCCGTTTTTCGGTGGGAACAAAAACAGTTCTGAGTCCTTTCAGATATTCCCAGGTCAGAAAATTTCCCTCGATATTGGCAGGCACTGTTTCGATTTTTTTGATCAGTTCTTCTGCCATCAGGTGATCCAGAAAGTCGGGGTTGAGACGCTGGAGCTGCCGAATAAAAATTTCACGAAATACCATGCCGGCTTCGCCGCCTTTCAGGCGCAGTGCGTCGTCGGGTTTTACATATTCCCAGCCGAGTTTGAGAAACATGGTCAGTCCATCCTGCGAAACGTATGCTGCCGATGGTTCCTGCACATACTGAATAATGGGTTGTTGAACCGAATATCGTTCTCCGCCTAATTTTGCCATATCCTGTGTATTTTATAATGGTTGTTTTACAAAAAAATCACCAATCACTAATCACCAATCACCAATCACCAATCACTAATCAACAATTACCAATCCCCAGATCCTTCACCCTTATTTTTCCGCTCATCAAATGGCTCAGCAACGAGCGAAACAAATCTTCCAGTGCTTTTTTCTTTGCCTCTTCTGCCTGAATTTTTTCGTCAATGGCAGAAAGAATCGAAGCAATTTTTTGCTGAACAGGAAGAGGGGGAAGGGGGAGAAGAAATTTTTCTAATTCGTGCCTTTGTAAACTGGGTAAAGTTGTTTTTGCATGTTCTCCTGATAATTGATTAATATTCAAGTACTCGAAAATAAATTTTATATTAATTTTATCTTCGAGCCATTTCAAATAAAATGTTGTATCAGATGGATAGCACGGCTGAAGTGATAACCAAACTTTTCCAGCGGTACCTTTCCGCCCAATTATTATAGTGGGAAATTCTACAATCGCATTATTAGTCCAAAAATAAATTCCTCCTGACCCAATTACTGGAACATTACCTTGTTCTTTGGGACATGCTTTCCCATACTTCACCTCGGCGAGTTCTCCCAACTTCACCACTTCCCATTCTTCCGGCACTTTCCCGATTTCTGTTTCCTTGAGCGGAACGTTTTCTGCTTCCTCCGGCGACACGGGTCCGTAGGTGAACAGATGTTTCATCATGGATTTTTTGAGAGCTTTTGTGGCGTCTATCACCGCCCGGGTCTTCTCCTTTGCCTCCTGCACAGCAGAAAGCACCGCTGCCATCTTCTGCTGCTCGGGAAGTGGAGGGAGAGGGAGTTTTTGTTTTTGAGCTACACCTATGCTTATGAATGGTTGTCCACTGCCGGATTTATGCCAGTAATTTTCATTGTTTACAAAAAAATATAAAAATAACAGATTAATTTTTGTTTCATTATTACTCTTTATTACAATAGTATTTTTAATGGCTGTCCATTTACCAGAAGCATAAAAACATTTTCCAGATCTTGCTCCAATAGCTGATAATATCACAGCTTCACCGTCGTGTTCATAGAAATCTAAAAAACCATCATTTCCTGCGGCACTGAATGCTGGATAACCATTTGCTGTATATAATTTTTTAGTTAACGAGGTATTTCCCCAATCCACTTTACAAACTTCTCCCAGTTTTACCACTTCCCATTCTTCTGGCAGTGGTCCGAGTTCGGTCATTTTGTAGCCCTGTGGCAGTAATATTTCGTCGTTTATTGAGTTCATAATCATAGAATCATTGTTTAATTTTTATAGTCGGGGCGAAAAATTTTTCGCCCTAACATTATCTAAACGTTGCCGGAGACTTTTTCTTTTTCGCCCTATCAAATCTAATTTTCATCTGTTTTCCATTTTTTAGGATTATCGATTATATATTGCCTTATTCGATTTAATTCATCCTCATTTCGAATAATGTGTTCGTAAAAATTTCGTTGCCAAACAACGTAAATATCCGTATTTTGACGGAACCATTTGGTAACGCCAATTTTAAATCCACGAATAATGGAACCAATGGTTTTTGATGGCGAACGAAATGGCGTGATATTTTGTTCGCGCGTTGGTTCGGGCGTTGGCATTGGTAGGGGCGAAAAATTTTTCGCCCCTACAATTTTCGTCCCAACATTTTTCGTCCCAACATTTTGAACCCCTACGAAATCATTCAATACGATTATCCCATGAATATGATCTGGCATAATGATATATTCATCCAATTGGGTTTGTGGAAAATGATTGGGTATTTCCAACCAACATTGGTTTGCAATTTTTCCAAATTCATTTAATCGCATTTCACCATTTAAAATTTCCCCAAATAAACATTCACGATTATATGTGCAAAGGGTAATAAAATAAATACCTGGTTGCGAATAATCGTATCCATGCAATCGTATGGAACGGCGATGATGGTTATTTGGATTGTATGTCATTCTTTCTTTCAATTATCTTTATTTTCTCCTCTATGAACCCTTATAATCAATATATTGAATTATCTATTTCTTTCCCGGAGAAGAACTAATTTTCATTTGATTTTTTAATTTTTCCATAATCCCATTTCTTGTAAAATTGCTTTCAGTTTTTCATCTGCTTTTTGTCGTTCTTCTTCCGCTTCTCGCAACTGAATCACCGCATCTTCGGGTGGCAGGGTATCGTCCTCGCCGTTTTGTGCCACGTATCGGCTGGGGCTCAGGTTGTAGTCGTTTCGGGCTGCTTCTTGGTTGGTGATAATTTTGCTGATGCCTTCCTCTTCTTTCCATTGAAGGTAAATATCGGCAATGCGGCTGATGCTTTCGTCAGGCAGATAGTTTTTCGGTCGGCCTTTTTCGAACAGATGAGCCGCATTGATGAGCAACAAATGTTCCTTTCGGTCGGCTGGTTTGGCTTTGTTGATTACCAGAATAATTCCCGGTGCTGTAGTGTTGTAGAAAAGATTTTCAGGTAACAGGATGACTGCTTCCACCAGATCTCTTTCGACAAATTCCTTGCGGATATCGCGTTCGCGATTGCTGCCGGCATTGCCACTTCCTCTTGAAACAGCGCCCGTATCGAGCACCACAGCCATTTTCCCGGCGTCGTTCAGCGAAGCAAACATGTGCTGAACCCAGCCCCAGTCGGCACTGTTGGAAGGCGGAAAACCAAAGACGAAACGGTTGTAGGGATCATTTTCATAAACCGTTTGAGAAAAATCCTGGTTCCACATGGGATTGGCCGTAACCAGGTCGAATTTCCGCAGGGCACCTGCCGACGTTAAAAAAGCCGGACGGTTCATGGTGTCGCCCAGTGCTATTTCGGCTTCCATATCGTGAATAAAAGCATTCATTTTTGCCATCGCATACGTAGCATGCAGAATTTCCTGCCCGTAAAATCGTACCGGTTCGAAGGAGGGATTATCGTCGAATTTTTCCTTGCTTCGCAAAAAAGCTTTGATGAGCAAGCCGCCTGAACCGCAGCAGGGATCATAAATTTCGTCCCCGGGTTTCGGATCGAGAATATACGACATCAAAACGGCTACTTCGCTGGGTGTATAAAACTCGCCGGCACTTTGTCCCGAACCTTCGGCAAATTTTCTGAGCAAATATTCGTAAGCCCGTCCCAAAATGTCGGGTTCCACATCGTCCAATCCCAATCGATATTTTCCAAGCACGTTGATAAGGTCTTTCAAAACTTCGTCGCTGATAATTCTTTGTCCGCCGGCTGTAGCATTAAAATCCACAATGTCGATGACGCTTTGAAGTTTGGGATTTTCTCTGGCAATTTTTCTCACCGCATTGGTCAAATACTCGCCCACGCCTGTAGTATGTTTAGCTATGGCTTCCCAACGGGTTTCGGGCGGCAGATAAAAACGCACAAGATTATGGTCGTTGGATAGAAATTGCTCCACTATTTCTCTGGAACCGTAATTTTGCGAAAGACGATTGATTTCGTCTTCGAATACGTCGGAAAGTCGTTTGAGGAAAATGAGCGGTAAAATGTAATCTTTGTATTTGGGGGCATCAATGGGTCCGCGAATTTTGCAAGCGGCTTCCCACAACCAGTTTTCGAGCGTTTTTACGTCAAGTCCGTTTTGATGAGTCATAAAATTTTTGTGTTTATTGCTTTTATTTAATGTTGCAGTTGTTTTTATGAAATTGAGGTATTGCTAAAAAGATAACAAATATAACGTTAAATTTTTAAAACAGACGAAGAAAAGGACAAACATTTTTTAGTTGAACATTTTCTATTTGTCATATCTTCCTGCCTGCGTAGCAGGTAAAAATAAAATCTCCGGATTTTTTAATTTTTAATAAGCTCATAAAATTCAATTTGGGTGGTGGATTTGTTGTGTTATTAAAGTGGTGGTAAATAAGGTTTGAATAAACCCACATTTATTTTCTCACGCAGACTTCCGGTGATTTTTATTGATTTTCTGCGTTTATCTGCGATATTTATCAGCAATCATCGGCGAGAGAGGTTTTTCTCATGCTGATTTACGCTGATTTTTTCCGCTGATTTTATGCCTCCACCGGCAATATCCTGTCATATTGCAAATCCGACAAAACGGTGTTTGAAGCAAACAAGCGACCTGAGCCGGTGAGCCGAACCAACGGTCAGCGTAGCTAAAAAGAAGTTGGCGTTAAAAAAATCTTTTCTGTTTGAGCGACGAAGGAGCGAGTTTAAAAGATTTTAGCCAACGAACGCCCATTTTTCTTGTGTGGGGTTTGTGGCAAATTTTCATCATTAAATATCTGAAAATAAATAATATAAATGTTTGCACAATTTTTTGTCATCTTCCGGGATATTTTTTGATAAACAATATCTCAGGGAGGAAATATTGTCCGGTATGTTAAAAATACAATGGGATTAACTTTTACAGCTAATCCCAAGGTCGGGGTCGGGGGGTGATGTTCCCCTCAACCGAAAGCAAACATACAATATAAATTTTTAAAATGCAAACAATTAACCAACTTTTTCAATTATTACTCAAAGATATTCAGGAGAAAATGAATGACGAATTCGATCGTAATTTCGAACGCAACACCTTCTTTGCCGAAGCATGGAACCCGAACAAACACAATTCCATTGGTTTGCTCATGATATGGACAGGCGCATTGCGCAAATCATTGCGTTCCGAAAAGATTGACATCTATTCCATCTGGTTGCAGTCCTTACTTCCTTATGCGGAACTCCACAACTGCGGAGAAACTTTTAATCGCACCAAAAGGAATTGAAATTGTGTTTTTGTCTCTGTTCTGAGGTTTGTTATGCAACATAAACCAAGCATCTCTTTTGTTTGTTTTTTATTTCTCTTTTAAAATATCTCGAATTTCGGTCAGCAAAATTTCTTCTTTACTCGGTTGTGCTGTTGCTTCAGGGACAGGTTTTTCTTCTTTCTTTTTCAAGAAATTGTTGATACCTTTTATCAAAAGAAAAATCACAAAAGCCACAATCAGGAAATCAAAAGCAACTTGCAGAAAATTCCCATAATTTAATGTTACGGCAGGAGTTTGAACATCGTTTACCATCTCAGCCGGTTTTAAAACCAATTTCAAATCCGTAAAATTAATACCACTGATGAGCAACCCAATTGGTGGCATGATAACATCAGCAACAAGAGAAGAAACAATTTTTCCAAAAGCACTTCCAATAATTACACCAATTGCCAAATCTATTACGCTGCCACGCATGGCAAATTCTTTAAACTCTTTCCAAAGTTTCATAATCTTTAAATTTAAAATGTTTGATAATGTGCAAAATTAAATTAAGAGGTTGATTAATAAAATTTTTAAGAAAAATTATTTTACTATTTCAAACAATTGGCAAGAAAATTCTGTTTTAGTTGATAGAAAATTGATTGGAATGAAAAAACAAAGTGAAGATTTTTCTTTTCATTTGTCAGGAAAAATTCGTAATTTTGCAAAGTTTGATTATTTAATTATTTAAAATTCAAAAAATATGGTACATTACACTGAACTTGGATTAGTCAATTCAAGAGAGTTATTTAAAAAAGCAATTGAAGGAAAATACGCTATCCCGGCATTTAATTTCAACAACATGGAACAGCTGCAGGCTATCATTTCTGCTTGTGTAGAGACAAAATCGCCGGTAATTTTGCAGGTGTCGAGCGGTGCACGCAAATATGCCAACCAAACATTATTGCGCTATATGGCACAAGGAGCTGTTGAATATGCCAAAGAGCTGGGTTACAATATTCCCATTGTGCTGCATTTGGATCACGGAGATACTTTTGAACTCTGCAAAAGCTGTATTGAATCAGGTTTTTCTTCGGTAATGATAGATGGTTCTCATCTCCCTTACGAAGAAAATATTGCTTTAACTAAAAAAGTTGTGGAATATGCCCATCAGTTTGATGTAACTGTTGAAGGAGAATTGGGTGTTTTAGCCGGTATTGAAGATGATGTTGTTGCCGAGCACCATACCTACACCGACCCGGATCAGGTAGTTGATTTTGTAACCCGCACCAATGTCGATTCACTGGCTATTTCCATAGGGACCTCACATGGGGCTACCAAATTTAAACCCGAACAGTGTACACGCGATGAAAACGGAATTTTGATTCCACCGCCATTGCGCTTTGATATATTGGAAGAGATAGAAAAACGAATTCCGGGTTTCCCCATCGTTTTACACGGCGCATCCTCCGTACCTCACGAATATGTGGAAAAAATCAACAAATATGGTGGCGCATTGAAAGACGCCATTGGTGTTCCCGAAGATCAGTTGCGTAGAGCAGCTACTTCTGCAGTGTGCAAAATCAATATTGATTCTGATGGTCGTCTGGCCATGACAGCAGCTGTTCGTGAAGTTTTTGCTACCAAGCCGGCAGAATTTGACCCAAGAAAATATCTGGGACCTGCACGCGATGAATTGAAAAAATTGTACATGCACAAAACGGTGAATGTACTAGGAAGTGCAGGAAAGGCCTGAAAACATGATATTTGATTAAATAATTTACCGATACTTTTTCTAAAAAAATCTAAGGAAAAAGTATCGGTTTATTTTATTTTTTCTTCCTCCACTTTGTTGCTTCCCTGAAGTTGGGTATTTAAAAAATATTCCAACTCTTCGGGTTTAACGTTGTGAGTCAAATTTCCATTGACTGCCCAAGATATATGACCTGTTTCTTCGGAAACTACAATAGCTACGGCATCAGTATGTTCGGTAATGCCCAGCGCCGCTCTATGTCTCAACCCTAACCTTTTTGGTATCGATTGGTTTTGAGAAACCGGAAGAATGCAGCCGGCAGCTTTTATGGTGTGCCGGGAAATTATCAACGCCCCATCGTGAAGCGGACTATTTTTAAAAAAAATGCTTTCTATTAATCTTGAATTGATTTTTGCTTCAATCAATTCACCCGACTGAACATAAAATTCCAAAGCATTCCTCCTTGTAATAACAATCAAACATCCGGTATTTGTTCTCGACATATTGCGACAAGCCAATACAACCTGCAACAAGTCAAAATCTGTTTCCTTTTTATCGTATTCTGATTCTCCAAAAATTTTTTTCATTTTCGATAAAAATCTGTTTTCTCTTTTAGTGCCAATTTGAGTAAAAAAACGTCGGATTTCATCTTGAAAAAGGACAATCAAAGCAAATGCTCCAACATTTACTACCGTATCCATAATTTCACCAAGCAACTGCATTTTAAAAACATACGACACAAAAAACCAACAAACAATAAATGTCAATATGCCGATAAAAATATTTATAGCCCCTGAATTTCTCAATAATTTGTAAATTTCATAAAGCAAAAAAGCAACAAGAAAAATATCGACAATATCTTTAAATTCAATCTGAAAAAACATAAATTCTTTTTTTAATCATTTATAAAAGTCGAAAAGTTTTGATACTGCTCAAATATCCGTATAGTTTGTAAAGCTTCTTTAACATCATGAACTCTCAAAATAGAGGCTCCGCCTATCAAAGATAGCATATTGGCTGCAATTGTTCCGGTTAAAGCCTCTTCGGGTGAAAGTCGAAGTAAATTGTAAATCATTGATTTTCTTGACAAACCAACTAATATCGGGGCGTTCAACTCTTTTAAATAATGCAGTTTATGCAACAATTCATAATTTTGTTCCAAAGTTTTGGCAAAACCAAAACCCGGATCAACTATCACATCTTTCACACCCAATAGATGAAGCTGAGCCAGACCTTTCTGTAAAAACGAAAAAACTTCAGAAACAACATTATTTTCATAATGCGTTAATGTTTGCATTGTTTGCGGAGTACCCCGCATGTGCATTAAAACATAAGCAACTCTCAAGTCGGCTACTGTTTCAAACATCAATTCGTCAAGTGTACCACCGCCTATATCGTTGATCATGGCTACATGAAAATTTTCAATTACATATCTGGCCACTTTTGATCGAAAAGTATCAACCGATAAAATAACATTTGGAAATTGTTTCAATATGATTTCTAATGCTCTCGACAGCCGTTTCAATTCTTCTTCTACCGAAACCGACTCGGCAGATGGGCGAGTTGAGTATGCTCCTACATCTACGATAGTACCTCCGTTACTTAAAATATTATCAACTGAAGTTAATATAGATTTCTCGCTCAAAAATCTACTACCCGTATAGAATGAATCGGGAGTAACATTCACAATCCCCATTACAACAGGAGAAGAAACATCAACCAAACGGCCGTTTAAATTTAAAAACATGAATTTTAAAAATTGTGGATTCGGAATCAACTACAAATTGCAAAAATAAGAAATTTAGCTGACGAACTTTTGATTTATCTTTAAAAAAAGAAAAAACTAAATGAAAATTATACGTTTTTTCTAAAAAAACAGTTAATAACAAAAGAATCGAGACAAATAACTTCAGGAAAAATATTTTTTTGGAACTTCATAACGAAAGTATTATTTAAAAAGTACTATATTTGCAAATAATTTGTTTTATAGATTCAGATAAGAACATAGAAGTTTTCAAAACAAATTAATATTACGACAAAATTTATAAATTTATAAATCGTTTATTCTGTTAAACATAGTTCAAAAAACAATTATTCAAAAAAAACCATGAGAGTAAAAGTCTTAATTAAAGTTTCGACATTCTGTTTAGCTCTTCTGTTTTTAGGTTGTGCGGGTCAATCAAACAAAGAAGGATACTCACGCGTAACGGGTTGGAAATACAATGATGAAAAGGGAGCCGGATTTGCTGTCAGAAAAGATTTTAAAACCAATGTACCTCCAGGTATGGTAGAAATAGAAGGAGGCTCATTCACAATAGGCGAAAAGGGAGAAGTGGTGACTGCTCCTCGAAACAGCCGAAGAAGGCGAATTACCGTGAGTTCATTCTACATGGATCAATACGAAATCAGAAATGTCGATTGGCGAGAATACACTCACTGGATGAATCTCGTTTTTGGAAAAACAGCTCCAAAATTGGTGGAAAAAACCTATCCAAATGGCAAAGTATGGCGGGAAGAGTTGGCTTACAATGAACCTTACATTGAACATTATTTTACACATCCTGCTTTCGATCAATATCCCATTGTGGGCGTTACTTGGGAACAGGCAATGGATTATTGCAGTTGGCGTACCGATCGGGTAAACGAATTGGCATTGGTTAAAGCAGGTATAATAGCACCACCCGATTTTGCCTCATTAAAAAATGAGACTAATTTTGATAACATTATTAACAATTTTGTTTTTAATACGCAAAAATATCTTAAACAAGCAAGCTATCAACCTCCGGTTGGGAAAAATCCAAAAAAAGACCTGACCGGCGAAATCAGAAAAGTGGATATGTCGGACGGTATTTTACTGGTTTCCGATATTCGACTTCCAACTGAAGCCGAATGGGAATATGCTGCCTATGGGTTGAAAGCCGGCAAAGATGGATTTATTCCTGAAGGAAAAATTTACCCATGGAATGGGCACCAGGTACGTAATCCATCTCGCAAACAATTGGGTCAAATGATGGCTAATTTTGTTCGTGGACGTGGCGATATGATGGGAACGGCAGGTAGCCTGAACGATAGAGCTACCATCACGGCTCCCGTCAATTCATATTATCCCAACGATTTTGGACTTTACAACATGGCCGGCAATGTAAACGAATGGGTTCTTGATGTTTACCGCGCTACCAGTTTTGAAGATGTTGCCGAATACAATTCTTTTAGAGGAAATATGTATTTGACGCCTATTGTTGAAAAAGAAGATGAAGTGGGCAATAAAATTTTTAAAATCGACTCTTTGGGTAGAATTGCCACTACAGTGTTGGAAGGAGATGATGTGCGTAATTATAAGGATGGAGATCTTACTTCAAAAATTTCGACCGATTTTCAGCTTTATGCTGATTCTTCCGATATTGCAGCCATTACCAATATGAAAAAAATTGATCCTACAGATGTTTTGGCTCCTCAAATTTCCGACAAAACTAGAGTTTACAAAGGTGGTTCGTGGAAAGACCGAATATACTGGTTAAATCCTTCCACTCGTCGTTATCTTGATCAAGATCAATGTTCCAACGATATAGGTTTCCGTTGTGCCATGAGTAAAATGGGAAATATAGAGCCCGTAAAACGTTGATTTTTTGAATAATATAATTTAAAAAGCGCCTGATCATAGTATTTCAGACGCTTTTTTTATGTCGACAAGGCTGGTTTTTCGTTTGAAATTTGTAATTTTGCATCTTTGTAAAAAAGTTAAAGGGTAAAAGAAGGGACAAAGAATTGATTTCTCCGATGTTAACAAAAAATTTCAGAGGAAAATAAAAATATCGAACTTATGAAAAGAACAAAAATTGTTGATGCTTTAAAAAAAATCGACTTCGGTGAAGATATTTGCGTTAAAGGATGGGTACGCACCCGAAGAGGAAATAAAAATGTAAGCTTTATTGAATTAAACGACGGTTCTACCGTACACAATATCCAAATTGTAGCAGACAACAATAAATTGGGAATCGATTTTTTAAAACCGATCACCACCGGTGCCTGTATAGGTGTAACCGGGAAATTGGCCCAATCGCTGGGAAAAGGACAAAGCGTTGAGATACAGGCAGAAGATATCGTAATTTATGGAACAGCCGATCCTGAAACCTATCCTTTGCAGAAAAAGGAACACACAATGGAATTTCTTCGCGAAATTGCACATTTGCGCCCACGAACCAATACTTTTGGAGCAGTTTTCCGGATTCGGCATCACATGGCTATGGCCATTCATACTTTTTTCCATGAAAGAGGATTCTTCTATTTTCATACACCTATTATTACAGGTTCTGATTGTGAAGGTGCAGGACAATTGTTTCAGGTTACCACATTAAATCTTTCCGATCTGCCAAAAGCTGAAAACGGATGTATCGATTACAGCAATGACTTTTTTGGCAAACAAACCGGGTTGACAGTTTCCGGTCAGTTGGAAGGCGAATTGGGGGCTTTGGCTTTGGGAGCCATTTATACCTTTGGCCCCACTTTCCGCGCCGAAAATTCCAATACTCCCCGACATTTGTCCGAATTTTGGATGATCGAACCAGAAGTGGCATTCAATGAACTGGAAGAAAACATGCAATTGGCTGAAGACTTTGTAAAATACTGTGTGCGTTGGGTGTTGGAAAAGTGTAGTGATGATTTGGAATTTCTCAACAATCGTTATGATCCCGAATTGATTGACCGTCTGAAATTTGTCATAGAAAATGATTTTGTTCGGCTAACTTACTCTGAAGGAATAAAAATTCTGGAAGACGCCATGGCAAAAGGACAAAAATTTGAATTTCCGGTAGGTTGGGGAATTGATTTACAATCGGAACACGAAAGATATCTCGTTGAAAAACATTTCAAAAAACCGGTTATTCTCACCGATTATCCAAAAAATATCAAAGCATTTTACATGAAGCTGAACGACGATGGAAAAACCGTTCGCGCTATGGATGTTTTATTCCCGAAAATTGGTGAAATCATTGGTGGATCGCAACGGGAAGACGATTATGAAAAACTCAAAGCCAGAGCAAAGGAAATGGAAGTTCCCGATAAAGATATTTGGTGGTATCTCGAAACACGTCAATTTGGCAATGCGCCGCATTCGGGATTTGGATTGGGATTTGAAAGATTTCTTCTTTTTGTAACCGGCATGTCCAATATTCGTGATGTGATTCCATTTCCACGCACGCCAAAAAATGCCGATTTTTAAATACACATAGTTAAAAAAGTTTTTGTAAGATATTATTTAATTCATTCACTATTTTCAAAAATGAATAAAGCACAAACCATTCAATTGGACAATATCGTTATACGATTTTCAGGCGATTCGGGTGATGGCATGCAGTTGACAGGAAATTTGTTTGCTCAACTTTCGGCAGAATTGGGAAACGAAATATCTACCTTTACTGATTTTCCTTCCGAAATTAGAGCTCCTCAAGGCACTCTGGGTGGAGTTTCCGGATTTCAGGTTCATGTTGGGGCCAACAAAATTTACACTCCGGGAGACGAAATAGACGTCTTGGTGACACTTAATCCGGCTGCGCTGAAAGTGAACGCAAAAAATCTCAAAAAAGGCAGCATTGTTATTTTTGATTTGGATTCTTTTCAGCCATCTGATCTAAAAAAAGCCAATTTTTCCACTGATAATCCTTTTGAAGAGCTTTCTCTTTCAGACACCATTCAGCTTATTCCTGTTCCACTGACAACACTTACCAAAAGCAGTCTCGAAGACTTTGGTTTTGATAACAAAACGGTATTGCGCAGCAAGAACATGCTTGCTTTAGGGCTGGTTTGCTGGCTTTTCAACCGACCGCTGGATAAGGCTATTCATTTTCTGGAAAATAAATTCAGAAAAAAAACGCAAATTCTTCAAGCAAATATTAAGGCTCTTACAGATGGATACAATTATGGCGAAAATCTTCATCTGACCGTATCCAATTTTGTGATAGAAAAATCGCACGAAATGCCAAAGGGCAAATACACAAGTATTAACGGCAACAAAGCTACGGCTTGGGGATTGATTGCTGCAGCCGAAAAAGCCGGACTTCAGCTTTTTTTGGGAAGTTATCCCATTACACCGGCCACAGACATAATGCAAGAATTGGCTTTGCAAAAAGGTATTGGTGTTAAAACCGTACAAGCCGAAGATGAAATTGCAGGTATTACAATGGCAATAGGGGCTTCTTTTGCTGGCTGCTTGGCTGCAACAAGTACTTCCGGGCCTGGTATGTCACTGAAAACAGAAGGAATCGGGTTGGCGGTAATGGCCGAATTGCCTTTGGTAATTGTAGATGTCATGCGCAGTGGTCCATCAACAGGTATGCCTACTAAAACCGAACAGGGTGATTTGTTGCAGGCATTATATGGACGCAGCGGAGAAAGTCCGCTTGCTGTTTTGGCAGCTCCAACTCCCGACTCGTGCTTTCATTATGCTTTTATGGCCAGCAAAATTGCATTGGAAAATATGACGCCCGTTATTCTGCTGACGGATGCTTTTATTGGAAATGGAAGTTCTCTTTGGCGCTTGCCAAAACTTGCCGACTTACCAGAAATTCATCCTCATTTTGTTCCATCGAATATGGAAAACTACAAGGTTACCACTCGAAACGAAGATACCAAGATTCGTTATTGGAGTATTCCGGGAATGAAAGGTTTTCAACATTGCAACGGAGGCTTGGAAAAAGATTATACAACCGGAAATCTTTCAACCGATCCCGAAAATCATGAAAAAATGGTTTTAACCAGAAAACAGAAGGTTGACAATATCGTAAATGTAATTCCAGAACTCGAAATCGAAGGAAATACAGATGCCGATTTGTTGGTAGTTGGTTGGGGTGGAACTTACGGGCATTTGAAAAGTGCTGTGGACAACTTAAACAACAAAGGATATAAAATAGCGTTGGCTCATTTTACCTATCTTTTCCCGCTTCCTGCCAATACTGAAAATGTTATTGGAAAATACGAAAAAATAGTTGTTTGCGAACTGAATACCGGTCAATTTGCTTCCTACTTGCGATCTAAAATTCCCGGAAAAACCTTTACCCAATTCAACAAAATACAAGGCCAGCCTTTTAAAACGGAAGAATTGGAAAATCATTTCATTTCGCTGCTATAATTATTTCATGCATCCAAAAAAATCATAGAAATTATGGAAGAGACAAAATATATGCCTGCCGACTTTAAAACAGACCAGCAACCCCGCTGGTGTCCCGGTTGTGGAGATTATGCCATTTTCAATGCTCTGGTCAAGACAATGGCAGAGTTGGGTGTTTCACCACACGAAACGGTCATTATTTCGGGAATTGGTTGTTCTTCCCGTCTCCCTTATTACACCAATACTTATGGATTTCATACCATTCACGGAAGAGGCGCTTGTGTAGCAACCGGTGTTAAAGTTGCCAATCCTGCGCTTACGGTTTGGCAAGTTACCGGTGATGGTGATTGCTTGGCTATTGGAGGAAATCATTTTATTCATAGCGTAAGGAGAAATGTGGACATTAATGTTCTACTTTTTAATAATCAGATTTACGGCCTTACCAAAGGACAATATTCTCCTACTACCAAAAAAGGTTTTGTTACCAAATCTTCTCCTTATGGCACAGTTGAGCGACCTTTTCGTACGGCTGAACTGACTTTTGGAGCCGGTGGAACATTTTTTGGAAGATTATTGGATGTCGATTTGAAAACTTCTCAAATGGTCATGAAGGCTGCTGCCCTTCATAAAGGAACTTCTGTAGTAGAATGTTTGGTAAATTGCGTGATTTTCAATGATGGTGCGCATGGATGGTTGGCCGAAAAAGAAACCAGAGATGATAGAATTGTCGTGTTGGAACATGGTAAGCCCATGATTTTCGGAAAAAATAAAGATAAAGGATTGATTTTGGAAAAATCAGAACTAAAAGTCGTAACGATTGGTGAAAATGGAATTACAGATAAGGATATTCTGGTTCATGATGCCAAGTGCAAAGATACTTTTTTACATACCAAACTGGCATTGATGGAAGGTCCAGAAATGCCCATAGCTATGGGAATTATTCGTGATGTGGAGGAAGAAACTTATGAAATGGCTATGGAAAATCAAATCAATGAAATAAAAAAACAAACTTCCGTAAAATCGTTTGATGAACTCATTGATGCTTGTGAACAATGGGAAATTTAATCATCTGCTGGTTACAATAAATCAATACCCACGAAAAAACCGCATTGATTGAATATCAATTCTTTTTTTATTTCAACCCGAAATTTGCAAAATAGTTTTCTATGCTTATCTATTTATTGCTGATAATGAGATAAATAGAATGTATAACTTGGAATAACTGTATCATGGTTCGGGAACAATATTTTTGCTTGAGTTTCATTGTTAAAATAGCTTGTTTAGTAATGTTAAAGGGTGAACCGGCTACCGAATTATAAGATTGAAAAAATAGATTTTTATTGCAAAGGGTTGTCGGAATTATTAAAAAAAGCTATCTTTGCACCGCAAAAACAAAAAGGCGGGATAGCTCAGTTGGTTAGAGCGTCGGATTCATAACCCGGAGGTCACGAGTTCAACTCTCGTTCCCGCTACAAAAAAGCGCCTGAAAGGATTCCTTTCAAGCGCTTTTTTCGTAATGGAGAGTAAAATTTTACACGTGAAATTTTTTCAGTGTATCGATTAATGCTTTGTTTTCTTCTGGGGTTCCTACAGTAATGCGTATGCAGTTGTTACACAAAGGCATATTACTTCTGTTGCGTACGACAATCCCGTTTTGAATGAGAAATCGATAAATTGCATTGGCATTTTCAACTTTTACCAAAATAAAGTTTGCATCAGAAGGATAAATTTTTTCTACCAATTTTAATTTCTGAAGTTCTTTTATCAGTTTTTCTTTTTCCTCCAAAATTAATGCTACCCATTTTTCTACCTGCATAGGATTTTGCAACGCTTGTAAAGCATGTTGCTGGGTAAGATAATTGATGTTGTAAGGATACTTGATTTTATTCAGTATCCCGATTATTTCCGGATCGGCAAAAGCCATTCCCAAACGTATTCCTGCATTTCCCCACGCTTTGGACATGGTTTGCAATACTATCAATTGCGGGAAAAGAGTCAGGTAATTCAGTAAACTTTTTTTTGTAGAAAAATCTATATAAGCCTCGTCGATGACCACAATTCCTCTGAACCATGAAAGAAGTTTGTTGATTTCCGAAAAATTCAAACTGTTGCCGGTAGGATTGTTGGGTGAACATAGCCATATAATTTTTGTTTTGTCATTGCTGGCATCCATTAATTTATAAGCTTCCACATCAAAATTTTCATCAAGCAAGACCGGTCTGTATTCAACATTATTTATTTCAGCACAAACCTTATACATACCATAGCTGGGTTCAATGGCAACCACATTGTGAATTTTGGGTTCACAAAAAGCTCTGTACAAGAGATCAATTGCTTCATCGCTGCCATTACCCAAGAAAATATTTTCAACGGGAACTTTCTTAATTTTTGAAATTTCTTTTTTCAGCTCAGTCTGCAGCGGGTCAGGATAGCGATTGAAAGGTGAATTATACGGATTTTCGTTGGCATCAAGATACACGGAAGCTTCGCCCTTAAATTCGCTGCGAGCACACGAATATGGCTGCATATTACGAATGTTCTCTCTTACTAATTCATTTATTTTCATTCTAATCTAATTTTATCATGTGATTTTTTTGATTCTAAATTTGTTGTTCAAACGAAGAAAAGTGTAATGCATGTATTAACAAAGCCGGTTTTCGGGTTTTTCCTCTGATTCTTCTTTATCCAATCGCACTTTAACGGCGTTACTGTGGGCATAAAGACCTTCATTTTCGGCCATCAAAATAATGGCATTACTCAAATTGGAAAGTCCTTCGCGAGAAATTTGCTGAAAAGTAACTTTCCGCATAAAACTGTCCAAATTAACTCCACTGTAGGCTTTTGCATAACCGTTGGTGGGCAGGGTGTGATTGGTACCCGAAGCATAATCTCCGGCACTTTCGGGCGTATAGTGTCCGAGAAATACCGAGCCAGCATTGCTGATATTGGATGCAACTCCCAAACTGTAACGAGTGGAGATAATCAGATGTTCGGGTGCATATTCGTTCGCCATTGCTACTGCTTCTTCCAACGATTGCAGCACAATTATTTTACCATTTTCCAAAGCTTTGAGAGCGATTTCTTTTTTTGGAATGCGGTTGAGCTGTTCCTCAATTTCCAAAAGAACCGGTTCTACAAGATTTTCGCTAACAGTAATGAGAATAGATTGGCTGTCGACACTGTGTTCGGCTTGTGAAAGCAAATCGGCAGCCAGAAAACCGGGTCGTGCGCTTTCGTCGGCTATCACCATAACTTCCGATGGACCTGCCGGAAGGTCAATTGCAATACCATCCAACGCAATCAATTGTTTGGCAGCAGTTACATACTGGTTTCCCGGTCCAAAAATTTTATACACTTTCGGTACAGTTTCTGTTCCGTAAGCCATAGCTGCAATTGCTTGTATTCCTCCAATTTTGAAAATTCTGTGTATGCCTGCAACTTTTGCAGCATAAAGTACAGCCGGATGAATTTTACCTTCTTTATCGGGAGGTGTACAAAGAACAATTTCCTTGCATTCGGCAATTTGTGCGGGAACGCCCAACATTAAAACGGTCGAAAACAAAGGAGCCGTTCCTCCGGGAACGTATAACCCCACTTTTTCTATGGGCATGGCTTTTTGCCAGCAAACCACTCCCGGTGTAGTCTGAATTTCCGGTAAATCGTGTTGTTGTGCAGAATGAAATTTCCAAATATTTCGTCTGCACATTTCTATGGCTTCCTTTAACTGGTTTGGAATCTGCAAGGATGCTTCTTCAATTTCTTCTTGGCTCACTTCAAGTTCTTCAATGCCAACTTTGTCGAACTGTAAGGTATATTTTTTGACTGCTTTATCTCCGTTTTGCTTCACCTCTGAAACAATGCTTCCAACTTTTTCAAATAAACTTTTTCTATCAATGGCGGGGCGGGAGAGAAGGGTTGACCAAAATTCTCTGGCCGGATATTTTATTACTTGCATAATTGATTTTCTTCCTGATTTTTGTTTTTTTGGAGAAAATAAAAAACGTATTGCAAATTTAATGCTTTTTTATTAAAAACGAAGTACAAATTCTACCACAAATTTATTGTCATTGTTTTGAATGCCTTTTTTATAAAAATACTGTTCATAGTTTAATCGAATATCATTTAAAAAAGGTTTGTCAAGACACAAAGTTATTCCGCCTGTAATTCTTGATCTTGCCATGTCGTCTGATTCATAACTTCCGTTTTCCGATTTGTAACCTTTGTTATTGTCCGTCATACTGTCGTATCGTATAAGTGGACGAATAATTTTAATACTTTCTTTATTATGTAGATATATATCATAACTCGAAAAAACAAAAAAACCTTTGGTGGTAGGGAAAAAATTCTGTTGATAGGTTTTATAGAACAATTCGGTTTCGAGATGCCAATTTTTGAGCTGTAAAATACCTCCCAAATCATATAGATTCATCCGCATTTCTTCAGGACGAATAGAATTATGATTTAATGAAAAATGTAGATTTTCGCAAGGATGTAAAACCAATCTAAAAGCATAACTGAATGAAGTTTGCCAAATTTTCTGATTATAAAGACCCTCGCCATTATACAAACCGGTTATAAATTCAAAAGGTAAAGTTTTATTATTTACAAAACTTAATGTAGTGCCCACATCTCTGAGTGCGGTGAGTTGTTTCCCGATAAACGATCGATTGGCAAAATACAGCAAATGAGGAGGACGAAGATTATCGGTGCTGAAAGGAATTTTTTGCTGTCCGATGGTGAAAGTGAACCATTTTTGAGGTTGCAGTCGAATATAGGCATCCAGCATTTTGGTTTGACCTTCGTCGGAAAGATCAATTTCCGTTTTGTAGGAAACGAGGGAATTAAAATTTCCGTTGACGCTAAAACGAGCGTTACGTACCTGAAAACGGGAAGCGTTCAAACTGGTGTTGTATTCGTACTTCGCCCTGATCGTTCCTTCTATTTGGGGATGAAAGGAAGCAGAATCAGTTTCTCCGGCAAAAATAACGGTTGAAGAAAAGAATAAAATCAGGGAAAGAAAAACGGGAGAAAGGAAAAGTTCCAAACCTGTCTTTTTCATTTCAAATCCACGATTTACGGAAATTGTCCCATTCATTGTACAAATGTTCCATGCTGTCGAGTACCAAATCAGCTCCATAGCTATAAAGGAAATCATCGTCAAACGGGCCTGTATTGACAACTAAAGTAAACAAGCCGGCTTTTGAAGCGGATAAAATTCCCATTGGTGCATTTTCAACAACTATCGTTTCCCAGGGTTGAAATCCGGATCTTTTCAGCGCCAATAAATAGGGTTCGGGTGATGGTTTGCCTTCTTTTACGTCGAAACCCGTTATCATGGTTTCTTTTGTGAAAATTTCGGGGAAAAGCGTATTCAGACTGTCGATTAATTTGGGTTGTCCCGAGCCGGTAACAACATAAATTTTCATTTCTTCCGATTTCAACTTTTTGAGCAATTCATAAGCAAAAGGCATTTTTTCGATGGGCTCAAGCGATTCAAAGATTCTTGATTTTGCTGAATAAATTTGTTTTTGTTCTTCTTCAGTAGCTTCCCTGTTCAGATGCTTCATAAAAGTATCGTTGATGGTGGTAGCACCAATACAACCTTCGTGCATGTAGGCATCTTCTTCGGTAAAAGGCAGGTTTGATTCTTTCATGGCTTGCATCCATGCTCTGGAATGGTTCTTCATGGAGTCGATCAGCACTCCATCCATATCGAAAAATACGGCTTTGGGATAAAAACTTTTGTAGTCGTGTCGTTGCAGATAATTTTGAATAGCCTCTTTAAACATGAATTTAATTATTTTTCACAAAGGTAGTAATTTCAACGCTTATTCTCCTAATTTATAGTTTCAAAAAATTGTTAAATAACTAATATACAAACACATAAATAATGGTTAAAATTATGCGGATATCCATCTGTGAATAATTTTAGCTTATTTTCATGCTCGAAATATCAAAAAATGATGTAAATTTGCAGCCGAATAATCAAGGCGGGGTGTGGCGCAGTTGGTAGCGCGCTACGTTCGGGACGTAGAGGTCGCAGGTTCGAGTCTTGTCACCCCGACAAAGTTGGATTTGATGTTACAAGTTGATGGGTATGTTTTTTGTTGCTTCCTTTCATTCACTTCAAATTTCAAAATATTATGAAAAAACAGTTTGTTCTTCTATCGTTCATGGCGGTTGTTTTATTAACCGGGTGCAATATTGATGGCGATTCCAATTACACTCCTGCTATTCAATTTTTAGCTTATCCCTACACCCAACATGGCGATACGTTAAACATTAAAACTAGTGATGAATCTGGGGTTTATCTTTTGGATAGTATTCAGGTAGGTGATACTGTCTTTTTTCAACTCGGATTGAACGCCTATACAAATAATCTGGTTTCATTTCGTTTGACAAAAACCGTTGACAGTGCCGGTGATTTTTTATTTCCTCCGGTAGCAAGCCTCGACTCCGTTTTTTCACACACCAATTCCGATTACGGGCAGGGAAAATTTGTTTTTCTGAGTGGGTTCAATGCCGTCTATTTTCCGTTTCATTTTGCTGCTAAAAGCGCAACCAATGATGAAATACTTCAATTTTCATTGGTTTCCGACGCTCAGTTTGATGATGTTTATGGGAGCAACGTTACT
>ERZ795046.487-NODE-487-length-48351-cov-20.010643_pt1 | contig 48351 bp, 49 predicted proteins | sample MGYA00375130_ERZ795046 | MGnify/ENA primary metagenome ERZ795046 (study PRJEB30175, sample SAMN05720202) | activated sludge metagenome | isolation source: anaerobic digester from wastewater treatment plant | place: Japan | collected 2015-05-15 ... | reverse complement strand
CCAATTATACTAATGCATTAAGTTTATTGCGCTCAGAAAAAGCATTATCTGAAAAGCAGGTTGGCAGGAAAAATGTAATAATAGAATTAATAAATCAGGAAAAAGTTGAAACACTCTTAGAAAAGATAAAGATATATCTGGATGGGATACGGGCATAAAAAAGGGGCGGTATATCTTTTCCGCCCCTTTATCTAATTATATATTTAATCGTGCTCCTATATTGATGGAGTTGCTTTTTAATGTTGCATCATCTTCAAGTTTGGAATAGTTATATAAATATTCGCCAAACACCTGCACAAATGGAAATACCGTAAATGCCGCTCCTAAACCAAAGTAATATGAATTAAATTTCTTCTCTTCAGACCATGAGCCTCCAGGATATTTTAATTCAACTTTTTCATTAATGGCTATGCCAGCTCTGGCGTATGGATGGATGAGGATTGGTAATTCTAACATTGCAATGGCATCTATTCCATACATGGTTTTTGTAAGATCAAAATCCTTACCTGCTAGTGTATATGATAGTGGTGATTTTTGATAAAATCCACCAATTCCCATGCTTAATATCATCGGGATTACCGAACCATTGAGGTGGCCAATAAAACCATATTGCCAGCCATTTGTGTCGGCATTGCTGATAGTTGGAGCATCAAACTTCCCGGCAAATGTATATCCACCATACATACCAAGATCAACTATGGCAAACGATGTTGTTGGCAACAGCACTATAGCTATCGCCACACAAAGTAACTTGTGTGTTAACTTCATAAAAGTATTTCCTCCTTAATTATTTTTACATAGTGTATTGTGAGATAGTACCAGTTAATAACATTAAAGTGCAACGATTTTTTGAAAAAATATAGTAATTGCATTGCTACTCAATAATAATACAAAATAAACCGATATTGTACAGTAAGGGTTTTATATAACTATTGACAAAATCATATTAATTATTACAGATAAATTAATATGACAATTGTTTTTATTGGCACAATTAGATTTTTTGTGAATATTACTATATATTAATATTATGAGATAGTTCATAAAATTAGTTAAAAAACATAATGGATATGAGTCAGGAATTGGAACATAAAGTTCGTGAGCTGGAAGAAATTACAGACATACCTGAACCTGTTATTGATTTAACAGAGGAAGATGTTATTATTGATATGCCTGCAGAGGAGAAGGTTTCAGGTGAGCTGGAGGAGATTACAGGTTTACAGGATATTACTACTTCGACGCTCATTATAGAAGATGAAAATCCACCTTTGCAAATACAGAAACGTGGTGATGATGATATTATCAGTATAACCGCAACTGTTGATGCTATTAATACAATTAAAGTAGTGAAACACACTGCAGTTCATGGGAAGCTTCAGAAAGAAGATAGGTTGTTTGAGGATATCCCTGAACCTTTACATTCCTCTAAATCCCCAAAAGAAGAATCACATATTAAAGATAGTTATATTGATACTACTATTGATGAAGAAAACAGGCAAATAAAAGGTAAGATATATTATGATAAAAATATAGATGCACTGGTAATAGAAGATTTTTCTGAAGATGAGGAATTAGCACAAAAAGAACAGGAAGAATTAAAAGAAGCAACTTCTGGATATGAATTTGAAGAAGAAAATGCGCATGATAAACCTTTACGTCCAGATGAAGATAATGTGATTGGTGATGAAAGTAAAATTAATAAACCAGAAGCAGATGTTATAACTATTGAGATACCTCCTGAAGTTAGAAATAAAATAGAGGAAAAGGATATTGAAGATTTCCAATTTATAAATCTTGATGAAGCTGAACAGATAGCTAGTGAAGATATTTTGATTCTTTCAGAGGACGATTTAATTGAAGAACTTGATGAATATGATCTTATTCCTATTGAAACTAATGGAGAAGAAAAAAAATCAAAAGAAAAGAAGAAAGAAAAAGTAACTTCAGATGTGAAAGTTTCCCCAAAGAAACATGAACCAGAAAAAAAAGAAGTAGTTGATGTTAAGCCACAATATGTAGAGCTTTCACAAGAGGCTATCATTAAACCTGATAAAGAAAAGAAAAAGCCTGAGCCTGTAAAACCCATACAAGAGGAAATTATACAAAAAGAAGAGAGTATAGATCTAAAGCAGGAAGAAATTCCTGTGACTGAAGTGATAATCACAGAAGCTCCCCAAATAGATACAGAAGTAAAAGAGAAGCCTCAAGATAAACCAGAACCAGCAATCCATGAAAAGAATATAGACATAATAACATTAGAAGAAGAAAAAGAATTTGTGCCTGCACCAGTAACTACAAAAACAACTGATGATACATTTGATACAAAAAATTTAATAAGAGATTATGCACAATTTAACATTGAGACTATTCCTGATGACCTGGCAGGGGCAGCTAATCAGAAAATTATGATCATAGATGATGCTGGTGTGGAGGTTAAAGCACACTTATCAATGGAAGAAAACCCTATAGATGATATTGATAAGTTGGTCAGTGGCATGATAGAAATTACTGAAGGAGAGGCTAAAATATTAAAGGAAGCAAGTTCAAAAGAAGAGGATGAATATATAGCTCCTATCCTGACAGGAACATTGCCAACATTCCAGGACCGAATGATAGAGTTTGAAGAAGAGTATAAGTTTAAAGATGATGATATAGTTTTTATAGACAATGCTGTTCTTGTAGATGAATATGATAAGTATTTAAAGGTTATTGATGATTATTATGAAACAAAAACAGTTAAAAAGAGTTCATCTACAGTTGAACTTTTTGGATTAACAAAAGATGAATTTGAGTTTTTTTATGACATTCTTTTTGAAAAAGAGTATGAAACAATTAAAGCTTCAAAAGCATTTAAAGATGTTACAGTTGGGAGAGACCACCCTGAAAAGGATGCTACATTAGTAAAGCAATTTAAATATATACAGGCAAAACCGCAAAGCCTGTCTGATAAAGAAAAGAAAAGTATTGAAGAGAATATTGAATCACCGGTAGCTGTTGTCATAGAAGAAAATATTGATGATATAGTTGAGCGGTTAAAAAAGATTAAACCTCAGGTTGATATTAAGAAATTATTGGCTCAAATGCCACACCAACCAGCAAAGCTATATGATGTAGATGAAAGTAAATCAGATACCGTTGTTGAAGAAAAACCTGCAAAACAGGAAGAAATTACTAATATTACCGATCAGGTCATTATTCTTGATAGCAAAGAGGATGTAAACAGGTTTGTTGATACATTACCAGTTGAGAAGCAGGAAAATATTCGAAGGTTACTTAAATATCTGGATTCCTTGTTTGAGAAATTACCAGAAGATGTTATAAAGAATTTTGCCAATTCTGAATATTTTGACCTGTACGTTAAGGTATTAAATGAATTAGGAGTTTAACCTGTATGGGGTTACTGGAGAAAGCATTACAGTATAAACAGGAAATAAATAAAAAGGGCAAAGAAACACTGATAGATACAATTATTGGACCTGCAGAGACTGAATTTATTAATGACAGAAAAGATGATGCATCGACAGCTTTACAGGATGATGGAAATACCATTGAATTGAGTAATGGGGATCTGAAAAGTATTGAGCCCATCGAAGATGAGTTATTTATTTTACCTGATGATAATACTCCAGCAAAAGATAAAGTTGAGACAGATACAACTAATTATGATACCATAATAATGCAGGACCAGGAACTTATTTTAAATAGTGAGCCCGATTATTTAGGTCCTGAAGATGAACCGGATTTAAAATTATTACAGAATAACAGCATTCAGGAAACAAACGAATTTAAAGATAAAGATATTGATAATAGGTCAGATGGTAACCCAAAATTCAGAATTATTGAATCCATGGAAGACAATAAGGATAGTATGCGTGTGATGCAGGAAGGTGATACCACAAAACAAACTATTTCTACTGAGTATTCCATAAAGCCTGATAAGAAGTTTCAAGACTTTGTTGTTTTATATGAAATTGGTAAAGAAATCATTAAAGCTCATTCGCTCAATGAATTGTATGATGCCATCCTTTTCTCTGTTATGGGTCAGATTGGATCTGCATCTGCTACATTACTGGTAGTAAGCGCTGATGATGAGAATTCTTTAATTGTGGCTGATTCCAGGGGAATAACAATAAAAAATAAAAATATACGATTTGATATTACAAAAGGCCTTTTTAATATACTTATGCAATCTAAAGGGGTTGTGGATATAGAACAGTTTAAACAGGAAACCCAATATAGGGATGAATATTATCAGTTAATTGCTATTGATGCTCGTTTGTTTATTCCCTTACGGTATGATTCAAAGGTCTTTGGTGCTCTGGTTCTTGGTGAAAAGATAACAATTGGGGATTATAGTGAAGAGGAAATTGATTTTATTGAACGGATAAATGAATTTGCTGCCATAACCTATGAGAAAGTGCATAAGATGGAACAGTTGGAAAATGATATACGCAAATCAGTAGACGACAGAAAATTCTGGAACGAACTGGATGAATATAAACAGAGTTTACGAAAGTACCCACAAAAAGATCATTTCAAGGTAAGTGCCCACAGTATTATGAAGGCAAATGGTTTCTTAAGTTATGCAGTGTATATTAAAAATAATAAGGATGGAAGGTATTCTTTATTGTTGGCAGATGAGGAAGATATGCTGCTTCTTAAAGATTCTGCAAATTCTATTAATAGTGATTCAGCGTTTATTGACTATATATTATCCTTACATTCAGCTGCAGACTTAGAAGATTTTGACAGAAACAGGGCAATAAGGGAGGTTTTTTCAGAAAGCAGTATTCGCAAGATGACATTATTCTGGATTAATCCATTTAAAGTTGCTAATGAGATGCTGGGTTTTTTCTGTGTCTTCAGGCTGCGTGACTACCAGCGCAGGGAAATTCAGTTTGAACGGTTCAAAGTAATGACAGATGTTTTACTGAGTCATTATCTGACATTGCAATTAATTGAATCTCAATATGTTAATTATAGTGATGTCATATTACCTGTTTTTAACAGAATTGATAAAGAATTGGCTAATGTTACCAGATTGACAATTCCTCTTACCATAATACTCTTTACAATTAAAAATTTAAAGCGGTACTATACAATTCAGGGGTTAGAAAAAACCCAGGAACTTATGAATAAAATTGAAGCAGTTATCATCAGTCGACTCTCTGATGGTGATTTTACTGCAAGGATTGATAGAAATAAATTTTTAATTGTGTTGCCCGGTAAGAATAAGAAATTTGCAGTACCGTTTGCAAATGCAATTAAAAATGAGATGGTACAGCAATTCAGTGATAAAGAATTACAATTGCTGGTTACTTTTCTGATGGCTGAATATCCTGAAGACGGTACAGATGTATATTCGCTGCTTGATGCAATTGATTAGTTTATCGTAGCAATAATAATGGATTTATTGGTTTACTGTTTTTCCTTATTTCAAAGTGTAGGTGAGGACCTGTAGTCCTTCCAGTGTTTCCTGATTTTGCAATAAGCTGTCCTGCAGTAACTATCGCCCCCTTTTGAACAAGTATTTTATTTAAATGACCATATAATGTAAAATAGTCTCTGCTATGTTTTATAATTACCAGATTACCATAGCCTCCCAGGAGCCCGGAAAATACAACCACACCATCTCGAGATGCATAGACAGGTGAATTTATGGGGCATGCAATATCTACACCTGCATGAAATTTATGTGCATGGTCTATTGGATCTTTACGCACGCCAAAATAAGAACTGAGCTTGCCTACCGTTAGTGGTGAAACAAAAGCTGTTCCAAGGAAAAGGGAGCGGTCTAAATCAGATAGGGTCCCACACGGAATAAATATATATTGTTTATGTTCGTTAGTAACTATTCTGTTAACTTTTAGAATATATTGTACCGGTATTCGATAGCTCATAGCAATGGTATCATAACTTTCATTTTGAGATTTTTCATGTATTATGCCACGCATATTCGGTATATAAAGAATAAGCCCTTTCTTTATATCTGATGGAGCTGAAAGTGAATTAACAGAAACTATCGTATCAAGATCAAGATTTGTAATAGATACTATATCCCAGAATGTTTCATTTTTTTTAACTATATATTTATACATAACAAGCTCGGGTAATTCTTCAACCGATCTATTGCTTTTTATAGTGTACAGTGTTTTGCGTATATCCTTACGTAACAGGGTAATAGTATCATTGCTTCGGGAAAGATCATTGATAACAGGTATTATAGCAGCTGGAGCACTTTCTAATGGTGCAACAATAAGACATAATAATATAAAAAGATGTAATAAATAATATTTTTTTACAAATTCCATATATAATGTTATCATAATGTTTTATTTTACTTATACTATCGGTAGTAACAGGGTATTCTTGACGATTAAATTTTCATTATTACTGTTCAGCTTATCACGTAGCAGGAATTTATGTTGCAAAAAAATATCAAGTTTGATACTATAGCTTAAAATGCAGTAGAAAATAATGTAATGAATGATTATGGACGAGAGAGAAGAAAAAGCTAAACAGATAGTACGATCTATACGGGCGTTAGAAGGTGTATTAAAAACTTCACCTGATGCAAAACAGCGTGAGCGGGTAAAAAAAGATCTGAAATCGCTGAGGGATAAACTTCAAGAGTTATATCCTGATGTGGAACTTGATGAACTTATTGAAGCAATATTAACTGATGATTTAATAGTAACCCCAACCGGGAAATCGGAACTGGAAACCCTGGAGTATTTAAAAAATGTTGAAATTGAAAAAATATCAAATTTCAAGGATGATAATGAAATTAATATTGCTGCTTCAATTTTAAAGCATTTTTCAGAAAAAATATGGGGTGTGATAGCTGATCAATATACCAAGCTTGATTATTCCAATTCACTGGAACGAGATTCTCTGTACAGAAAATTAGATGAGTGCCAGAGGGCATTAAAGATTTTTCAGCAAACAGTGGATGATATTGAAAAGGCAAATACAAGCGCTCATATTTCACAATTGAATCTTATGCGCATGCGGCAGGGCAGGTTATTTTTAATGGATTTATTTTCTTTTTTTAAAGATGTTAATGATTTTGTAACCAAAATACTTGCAGATACGGAATTTGGTGGCACAATGGTTTTAAATGCAGATGACAAAATAACATACGCCAGGTATGATATGTATAAAACATTTGAAGGTTTGACAGTAAAAGAAGCATTGCGATATCTCAAAGGGTTTGTTCAGGAAGTATTACAGATAATTAAAGTACCTGATAAAACAAAGTTTTAGTATTGAAAATTTCATAACTGTATATATGCATACCGCACAGGCGGCGGTGTATACAAATCATGAATGTAAATACAATTTTCATGTTGACATAAATATATTCATTATGTAGCTATGAAAAAAAATGAAGGGCAGGTGTTTTTATGGCTTTAGCAAAATCTGGTGGTGATGTTGCAAATAATGTTATTGGTGAAAATTCTTATTTCAGTGGCAAATTTCTTATTAACGGTTCATTGCGAATAGATGGTCGTTTTGAAGGGAAATATTTGCAGGCTGACCAGCTATATATTGGCCCAAACGGAAAAGTTAAAACCAATATTAATGCTGTATCAGTTATTATTGAAGGTCTGGTTATAGGTAATATTAATGCTACCAACAGGGTATTGTTAATGCCCACAGCAAAAATATTAGGGGATATAAAAACACCTGAACTGATAATCCAGAATGGTGTAATATTAGAAGGGCGCTGCACTATAGCAAATGATCTTAAGATTTCCGCCAAAGACTTGATTGAAAATGAATATGAAAAAAATAAATTAATACCCGAGGAGTTTCTTGCAGATTAGGAAGCCCAGAGTAGCTATTACTATTGGCGATCCAGCTGGCATTGGACCGGAAGTAACATTAAAAGCATTATGCGATTTTGAAACACTGCCGTGCCTTCCTCTGGTGATATGCAGGGTTGGCGTATTGCAACAATACTATCACCATCTCATGCCCTCGTGGGATATACTGAATTTTAATGAAATACAGCGTGATACTGTTATACAGAAACCTTATTTTATAAATATCCATAGTGATGTACCAATCCCACAACCTTCCTGTGGTACTGAACTAACAGGCAAGGAAAGCTTAGCATATATTGATGCAGCCATTACGTTATGGAAGCTAAAGATGATTGATGCAATTGTTACTGGTCCTGTCAATAAATCCCTTATAGAGAAGTGGGTACCATTTATGGGACATACTGAATATATTGCAGAACAGATACATGAAGATAACCCACGAATGCTCATGTATTCAGGAAAATATAATGTTATGCTTGTTACAACACATGTGCCTGTTTTCAAACTAAAAGATGTTATTGATTATGCTGTATTGATGGAAACTATTCAGATTTGTGAAAGCAGCTTAACCAGAATAATGAAAAAAAAGCCAAAGATTGCTATATGTGGGCTTGATCCACATTGTGGGGATAATGGTGCAATAGGCAATTTTGATAAGGATGTCACTGCAAAAGTTGTAAAGGATGCACAAGCACAAGGAATCATAATTGAAGGGCCATTTTCTGCCGATACTATATTTATACCACAGCGCTGGGAACAATATGATTGTATTATAGCTCATTACCATGACCAGGGCTTAATACCTTTCAAGATGCTGGCGTTTGATGAAGGTGTAAATGTGACTGTGGGATTATCCATTATACGGACTTCAGTTGATCATGGCACTGCATTTGATATTGCTGGCAAAGATTGTGCTGACTATAGCAGCATGAAGAAAGCCATAGAATTGGCTAGTTTCTTAGCGTTAAAAGAGGAATAATACCCAATGAATACAACAATGCTTTCCACTTCGTTAATGATATTTACAACAATCTGGGGGCTGTGTGTGCTGCTATTATGGATGCGTCCCAGAATTGAACTAATATGGAAAATTGCTGCTTCTGGTATATATGGGTTTTATGTGTGGTTTTTTTATAAAGATCTTGTAAAAGGTTATAAACAATTTGAAAAAGACTGGTATCTGGTAACTATCGCTTTTATAAAAGAATTCAGTGCCCTGATTTTTGCAAATATGTTTTTCTTATGGCCATTAGCGTTAATAATTATCTTTTACAAGGCAGATGACATTGGTGCAGAGCGGTTACTGAAATTTATGTGTATATTTACCCTTGTTGTATGGCTTGTTTTCACATTGTATACATTTTACAGTAAACAAATTGACACATTTTTATTTCATACACTTCGCGAAATGATCCCCAATGCTCAGTAAAGCAATACTCATTGCGTTATTATGTTTTGTTCCTCTTCAAAGCCAGTTTGCTTCCTCAGTATGCACTGAAGCAACTGCACTTGCAAAAGCTAAAGAATATTCAAAAGCAAAAGAATTGTTTATCAAAGCTATTGGTTTAAATCCTTATTACTATGTTGCCCATTATGGATATGGGAAAGCGTGCCTGTATTCAGGAGATATTAATAACGCTATTAAACATCTGGATATTGCTGTAACTCTGGATGCAACATCTGCACGTGGATGGTTTTATTTAGGTTTTGCCTATTTTTTTGCTAAAAACTATGTTAAGGCAAATTTTTGCTTTAAGGAAGCTTATAGATTAGATACAGGATTTGTTGAATCGCTTTATAATATTGCTGTTATTTATGAAATTACTGGGGATACCTATAAATCAAAAGTTTATTATGATAAATATTTTTTTGAAAAAAATAAAAAAGATACAGGTCTTTTATTCTGAAACTTGTAATGCAGGGTGAAGAATCTGTTTTGTTATAAAAAGCTACTTTTTATTTTTAACATTATCCATTGAGTCAATAAGTGAAAAGTAATCCAGTACACGGGTAATTTTAAACAATGTTTTTATTGATGGTGCAACATTGAGGAAATGTAATTTGCGGGAATTTTCTTCAAGCTTCTGGTGAATTTTAACCAGTGTGCCCAATGAAAAACTGTTAATATACTGCACATGTTTACAGTCCAGTATAACATCAGTAGTTGATTTGTTTATGTTGGTAAAAATAGCCCTTTCTAAATCTTCGGAGTTTTCTCTGATAATATCTTCGTGTGGGGTTATCACAAGAATTGAATCTAATTTTGTTGTTTCAATAAACATATTTACTATTCTTTCAAATTATAATAAAATAAATAGTATTATAATTATAATATTACCAGCACTGTAATTATTTATTACAGTGCTGGTAAAGTTAAAAAATTTATTCAATAGCTTTTATTGTCGTATCAGGTGCAATGATGTCAACAAATACTGATAATACGGCAACAGGTGATACATTGCCAACTTTATCCACTGCTTTTGCCTCTATCATGTGCTCACCGTTGGTATCAAACTTTATAGCTCCAGTATATGCTTTGAATTCGCCTTTGCCATCCAATCGGAAAAGAATAGAGGATAATCCTGATTCAGCATCGCTTGCTGAAATTGTGTAGCTGTAATCCGCTGTAGCAACTTTTCTGCCATTTTTATCAAGCAGTTCTTTATCGGGCTTAATTTCTACAACAGGTGCTTTATTGTCAACAAATATCGATACGTTACCATCAGTTAAGTTTATGGGATTGCCATTTTCATCTTTTGCAACCATTGTATATTTTTCAGTATAATTGGTTACATTATCCATTGCTTTAATGCTTAAGCTTATATTCCCTTCAACTGGTATGGTAAAAGGTGTCAGATAGGGCTGATAATTGGTTTTGTCTATACTGTATTCTAATGATTGAACCCCTGATAATGCATCTTTTGCTTCAACAACAAAAGTAAAATTTTTTGAAGCATATAACTTGTCCCCGGATTTAATAACAGGTGCAGATACAGAGACATTAACTACAGGCGGAGTGTTATCAACAACTACCTTGAAAGCTTTTGGGTCTTCTTTGTTCCCAACTTTATCAATAGCATAATAGCTGATAACATGCTTGCCTTCTTCATAGATAGCAAAAGGCTCTTTGTATTCCAGTTCATTACCTGCATCAAGTTTATACAATATTTTATCCGTTGCTACATTGTCTTTTGAAAACAGTTCAAATTTAACCTTTGAATTTACAAAAGTGTTCACGCCATTGTTGAATGATACAGCCTTGAGTGCAGCTGTTGCTATCTCTTCTTTCTTAACTTCAGGTGATGCAGGACTCTGTACATCAGGCTGGACCACATTTTCCTGTGTGGTTTGCTGTGAAAATGTTAAAGAAGAAAAAACTAATACTATGGGTAATAACCATATTACATACTTTATTTTCATATAACCTCCTTTAAGATTAATGATTCGTATTTTTTGTGAGTATATGCTATTGAATAATATATTACAAATTTTATTATTGTATGCTTTTCTTTGTCAAATGAAATTTTATTTTTTTCACTATTTAATGAAGTCTTTTACTGTAAATAATTATTGGCTGTATTAATGATAAATCGGATAATCTGAGTGGCATTGTTGCAGGAATTTTTTTGTGGTGCATACTCAATGTTGCATTTGTGGCGATAGTTACCTTTAGTAATCGTCAGCATATAATAATTTCCATATGAGTAGCAGTCTTTGCAATTCCATATTCCTGATGAAACAATTTTTTCCACAAGCGATGAATATTCATCAATCGGGATTGAACGTTTTTTCCTTGCATACTGAGGGCTTGTGGTCTCAATGTATGCGTGTTGTCCAATCCTGGCTATGGTAATATGCCACTCCTCATAGTAAAATGGAGCAGGGTGATAGGAAAGAGTAATAGAAAAATCCGGTGCAGTACTTTGCACTAATAAAAATAGTGATACTATAATCAATTTACCGGTTATCATTATAGTGTATCAATAGAGTAATATTTTGTCTTTTGGAATTGTTGAGTAGGGTGACAAAAAGTAAAGCAAAAGAGCAGTGATAATAATAGAATGATTTATGGTTCCTTTCTGGATAAACTCTAATACTTGCTGTGGTGATAATGTCACTATTTCAATATCCTCTGCCAGATCTAACGATTGTTCCTGAACCTTCTGTGCATTCAATGCACAGTAAAAATAGATATAATTATTCATAATGGCAGGATTAGCTGCCAGCTTTTTGAGTAGTACTATTTCCTGTGCTCGGTAGCCAGTTTCTTCCAATAATTCGCGATGTGCTGATTGGTATGGGTCTTCGCCAGGGTCAATAAGGCCTGCTACTGTTTCTATGGTATATTCATCGGTGCCCAATCGGTGCTGCTTCACAAGTACAATATTGCCGTCTGTGTCAACAGTAACGATATTTACCCAGTCAGGGTTATTGAGAATGTAAAAGTCATGATTAACTTTTTTTGCAGGATGATAGCACAAAAGTTTTTCAATTGAAAAAATCCTTTGTTTATTAACAGTGTCGCGTTTTTCTATGTGCCACTTATGCATATGCTATTGTCCTGTCTATACTATATTGTAATAATAATCAAAATGTCAATATATTTATGAGTATTAAATTCATTCCGGATATAACTTAACAACATGATTATAATAAATGTACAATATGAACACAAAGAACTGTTAACGTATTATGGTAATTAATGTAAAAAAATCTTGATTTGTCCAGAGATTATAATACAATCATAAAAAATGAATTTGGAGAGTCGCCCATGCATCAAAATCACTGGTTGAAATGGTAGACAAATTTTCAAACGAAATCAGGAACTACCATGATTAAACCATTATGATTTTGTTGTTGCAGTAATGTATAACTATTTTATGAATAATAAATCATACACTCCTCTACTTACAGTGGGTGTACATTCATACAATAGAATTGTATCAAGCCATTATAAATTTTGATAAATCGTATAGAATAGTAAATTCAAGGTGTCACTATATGTCAAAACGATTATTATGGATTTATAGTATCCTGCTTACTTTTTTCTTTGCATATACGGTACATGCTGCAAGTATGTTTCATCCGAGGTATACCTGGTATTCCATTAAAACCAGCCATTTCTGGATTCATTATCATGATGGTTTAGAGCATGAGGCATTGCGACTGGCCACTATTGCTGAAGAAGTTCATGAAAAACTTAAAGAAAATATAAACTGGCAGCCTTTTTTCCGAACAGATGTTGTATTGTGTGATACTACGGATATGGCAAATGGATTTTCAATGCCGTTTCCGTATAACAGGGTGCAGCTTTTTGTGGTAATGCCACATGTTGAGGATGCAGGCTTATCCAATACTGACGACTGGCTGCGTATGGTTTTTACTCATGAATACACACATACTCTTACCATGGATATGATTGGTGGCATTCCAGAAGCTACACGCTATACCCTGGGAAGAGTATGTTTTCCAAATATACTCATGCCAGTATGGGCTGTTGAGGGATACCCTGTATTACAGGAATCACAACGAAAACCCTGGGGTAGACTCAACGCTAATTACACCCTTATGGTTTTACGGCAGGAAGTATATTCAAAAAACCTCAAGGATATATCCCTGGCAAGTAATTTCCCACGGGAATGGCCTGCAGGCATGGTGCCCTACTTATATGGTGGTCTTTTTGTAGAGTTCTGTACACGAAATTATCCTGAAAAAGATTTTGGTGAAATATTTAAAGAAAATGCGGATAATATTCTACCATTTCTGATGGAAAAGAATTTTAATGATGTGTATGGAGCACGAGCGATAGCTTTGTGGCAAATATGGCAGAAAGAATTAATAAATGACCTGAATGATCAGATTGCAGAAATCAAAAAACGTGGCATATCTGATTATACTGTGTTAACCAGTACAGGCTTTTATACCAGTTTTCCACGGTTTTATAATAATGATATTGTTTTTATTGCCATGACAAATAAAGAAAAACCATCGCTTGTAAAATATAATACTCACAATAAAACATTTTCACGTCTGGCATACGTTAACATGCCCAATAGTCTTGCTGTGAGCAACAAAACTATCATAGTGAGTGATGTAGAGTATTACCAGTCATTTGATTTGTTCAGGGATGTTTTTATTTACGATACAAAGTATTCACAAAAAACAAAAGGGTTGCGCGTTCAATATATAGAACCATTCAAATCTGGTTATGTGGCAATACTCTATGATAAAGGGAAATATTCACTGGTACAGCTTGATGCTACTTTTACCATACAGAAGTATTTTATACACAATACGCCTTTTCAAATTTCGTATTTGCGGGTGTTGGGCGATAGCTCCAAAGCAGTCTTCAGTATTGTACATAATGGCTTCAGTGATATAGCACTGTATGATTTTACAACAGAAAAGATGCTCCTTTTAACCAATGATTCCTTTGTTGATATTCATCCTACATTTCATCCTGATGGGCAGAAAGTTATTTTTTCTTCTGACAGGGATGGTGTGTTTAATCTGTATGAAATAAATCTTATAAGTAAAAAAATTTCTCGTATCAGCAATGTCATTGGTGGCGCTTTTTTCCCTGATATAAGCAATAATGGCACAACTATAGTTTTTTCTTCATACGAAGCCAATGGTTATAACGTTGCACTGATGCCCTATGCAACAGGCCAATCACAGGAACTATCGCCCATACCTTTTACCATACAGCAGTATGAAGAACATAAAGAACTTTTACAACAACCATATAATCCAATCTATTCCGTGATTGGACCATGGTGGGCACCATATGTATATAGTGAAGAGTTATACCCGGACAAATATGACAATCATATTGGTTTTAATACGTCGGGTAATGATACTCTGTACAGGCACAGTTATTCGTTAGGTCTGGATTATGCATTGTTACAGAAGAGGATGACACTTGCCCTTGATTATATTTACTCAGGTTTGTATCCTGATTTGTTTATTTCATATAAAGATGAAGGGATTATTTTTGATGATACGTTCCCATGGGAGCCGCCTGATACTGTTGCCTATATGCGAAGGACCCTGAAACGTAAAGTATCGTCAGGCATTTCAATTCCTTTTCAGAAATTTTATAATTATAATCAGTTGCTTTTGTATTATACCTATGAAAAAACAATGGTTAGTGAATATTATAGTAATACTGTTTTTACACATGATATTGTCCTTGCGGGCTCACATGTGGTGTTTTTTCATGATGGAACATATACGGGAAGCTTTTCGGTAAGTCCTGAGGACGGCATGGTTTTTGAAAGCTATGCGGATATTTACGATTCTTCACTTTCTTCAGATATTTCATATTCCAAGGTGCGTGGTGGTTTGTACTATTTTTTCCGTGGCTTTGACAACGATGTGTTAGCCTTTATGCTGAAGGGTGGTTATGCACACAATGCACCGTACTATCTGTATCCCTATAATATAGGGCGTTACGCAAAAGGAAAGAGTCAGAGCATACCATCAGATGAGGATGCTTACAGCATGCGAGGTTTTGCCAAAGACATGTTTTATGGTAACAGGTTGGCTGTAGGCAGTATTGAGTATCGCATTCCTTTATTTCGAAAAGATGTTGGGTACAGGATGCTGCCGCTTATGTTCAGGGATATGTGGTTGACACCGTTTGTTGAGTATGGCAATATATGGATCGATTCTACATCACTTAACGATTTTAAATATAGTATTGGTTCTGAACTTCATATTCGTATCACTGCTGGATACTGGGCTGATATTGAAGGGTTTGCTGGCATTGTTAAAGGATATGGCGATTATGGAGAGCTACAGGTGTATTTTGGCATAGCAACTGGCATTGAAGGGGCACTGAAGCAGCATACTATCATACGCCAGGTAATACAGTAGCATGCAATTTTAACTGATCAGGTTTCCATTATTATGAATACTGAAAGCCTTTATCAGGCATTAAATCAGGGGTTATTACAGGAGCGCTATGCCTTAATAAAGCGTAATATAACCAAAAATAAAGTATTGATAGAAAAATGGGGCGGGTTGCAGAAGGTTGTAGCGCTTTTAAGTGGCAAGCATGTTGTTGTGTGTGGTGCAGGCAGGAGTTTAAACGATGCACTTAAAGTGTTAAGAAAATATCAATACAGGAAAGACCTTGCTATTATTGCAACAGATATGGCGTACAGGCCGTTAGTACTGGCTGGGATTAAGCCACATTTTTCTATATCATGCGAGGCCATGCCTGTTTCGTATTATGCATTTTTACCCACGTCATCCTGCCATCTGTTAGCGTTCAGTGGAGTAAGCTCACATACATTGGCTACCTGGAAGGGTAAAATCAGCTTTTATAACTGGATGATATATGAAAGCCCTTTTGATGCATTGTGGAAGCTTGCAGGCCAACATTTAGGATATGTAGCAACAGCAAGTATTGTAACAACACAGGCAATATCACTGGCGTTAGGGTGTTCTATTGCTTCGTTAACAATGGTAGGCAATGACCTTGCATTTAAGGATAATTACTATGCACAGCATACGGTTGTATGCCAGCGCTTTATCATGCATTACAATAGATTTTCAACAGCCAATTCAAATGATTATGCAATGATTCATAGAAAGAAAATGTACATGGTCAAACGAAGAGAGTCGATATATTATACAGATCATCAGTTTCTGGCTGCCAGGCAATGGCTGGAAAACCTTTTTACAAACGTAACGATACCAGTATTTGATTGCAGTATTCCTGGTTGCAGTGAGAATAAAGTCACTAAAGTAACAATTAGTAAAGTTATGAACACATTATATCCTGATAAACCAATAAAGAAAAGAGGCAGAACATGATAACATTACATAAAATGAATGGCGAGGAATTCATTTTGAATGCAAATCACATTGAAACTATAGAGTCGAAGCCTGATACAACCATAACACTGACCAATGAAAGAAAATATCTGGTTAAAGAGTCAAAAGATGAGGTATTATCCCGTATTTATGAATATTATCATAAGGTGCTCACTGGGTTTAAATAATTACAAAATGATAATTTGGGCGATAGTACCTGGGAAAAAATCTGGTAGTAATAATAAATATAATAATTAATGAATAATTTTAAAAATTTAACCGAAAATTGTTAATAAGAATACCTGTACGATTTGAATGGCTACTTTAGGAGGAGTAACGCTATATGGATCTTGCTACCGTTATAGGTTTAATTGTTGGTTTTACCAACATAATTATGGGGATAATTTTTGCCAAAGGTAATCCTTTGCTCTTTTTTGATATACCTTCAGTATTTATTACTATAGGCGGTTCCTTTTGTGCTTTGTTAATATCCAATCCATTAAGCAAGGTACTGGGAATATGGAAAGTTGCCAAACATGCATTTTTCCCACCAAAGTATAATCCAAACGAACTTATCATTACCCTTGTTTCCTTTTCTGAAAAAGCTCGCCGTGAGGGATTGCTTGCACTGGAAGATGATCTGGATGAACTGGATGACCAGTTTTTACGCAAGGGCATACAGCTTGTTGTTGATGGTACTGACCCTGAACTGGTACGCCGCATTATGGAAACAGAGCTTGAAAACATTATGGCACGCCATGATGAAGGTAAAAAGCTTTTTGATGACTGGGCAACATATGCTCCAGCCTTTGGTATGATTGGTACACTGTTAGGACTTGTTCTTATGCTGGTTAATATAGAAGATAAATCAGCTATTGGGCCTGGTATGTCTGCAGCTCTTATCACCACATTCTATGGTGCTATCATGGCGTATCTGGTACTCTATCCAATTTCATCTAAGTTGGGTTTTCTTAATAACCAGGAAGTATTGATGAAACTTATTATGATAGAAGGGACATTGTCAATACAGTCAGGTGATAACCCGCGAATTGTTAAAGATAAATTGGTATCATTCCTTGATCCAAGATTGCGTGAAGCCATTACCAGTGAGGTAGGTGACTGATGCCAAAAAGAAAGAAAATGGAACTACCACCACCACCACCATGGCTTACCAGCTGGGGTGATTTAAATACGCTGCTTTTAACGTTTTTTGTCATGATGTTTGATATATCCCCTATTATTGGACAGGATTTTAATCTTGTCCTGTCTTCTTTTAAAGGTTCATTGGGGATGATGCAGGGCGGATATTCCCTGGCACGAGGCAGGATGGAAGAGATAGGTCTTAATATGTTAAACTTACCTTCCAGTGAGCAGGGAAGAGCTCTTGCAAAGATGCTGAAAAGGGCAGTAGAGGCTTTTAAACCAGAAATTCAGGCTAAAAAGGTAAGAGTGCGCGAAGACGAACGGGGCCTGGTTATTACATTATCAAGTGATGCCTATTTTGAACCAGGGAGTGCAAAACTTAAGGATGATATTATACCAATTTTAAAGAAAGTTGCCCTGATTATAAAGTCAATGCCCAACTATGTGAGGATAGAAGGTCATACTGATAACAGACCTGTTCCTCCACGAGGTCTTGAAGAAGGGTATGCTACTAATTGGGAGCTTTCCTCAGCACGAGCGGTTAATGTGTTGAGATATCTCATAGAGGAAACAGGTGTTAATCCAAAGCAGATGTCAGCAGTTGCCTTTGGTGAATACAGGCCCATAGATGATAATAATACACCTGAAGGCAGAGCCTATAACCGGAGAGTTGAGATAGTTATACTCAGGGATAAAGGAGTAATTGAACCAACTACACCCGGGATTGTAAGGCCTTTGCCTGATGAAGAATGGCGTTAATAAGAAATGTAAAGGGAGAAGTACAAAATATTGAAAAAAATTGATACATTTTAGTGACATAATCATAAATTAATTGACTTTTTTAATTAATATAGTATTATGTCGATAAATTTAGTATAACAATTAACCAACAATGTTTGTTTAGATTTTATTGATATAATACTAAATGAAAATGTAAATTGTTGGTGAGGTATAACGCATGGGTGATGAAGAACGGGTCAATGTTGAAGAAATAGAGGAGCAGGAAAAGCCGGAAGAGGCCAGGGCTACAGGTGCTTTTGAGACTTCGCGTATTATAAAGATCCTGCTCTATATAGCTGGCGCTATACTGGCAATATTTATCATTATTGGAATTTCGTATCTTGTTGCTAAATATGTTCAGGAGCAGCGTTATCAGCGAGAACAGGATATAGTTCTTGCTCCACCTCCACCACCGCTGGCTCATTTTGATATGCCATCATTTTCAATAACAACCAATGATCCAGAACCGCATTTTGCAAAGATTACAATTTCATTAGGATATGAGGAAAATGTTGAATTAAATGCTGAACTGGTTCAGCGTACTCCCCAGATGCAGCATGTGGTTAACATCCTTTTACGTGATAAATCCTATGAAGATCTGAATTCTGTTGAGGATACGGTTAATTTAGCTGAAGAGATAAAAGCACACATTAATGTATTGCTTTTAAAAGGCAAGGTCAAAGAAGTCTATTTCAGAGAATTTGTTGTAAATTAGTGTAATATTTTGTATTATTAATTATGGTAAGTATTTTTCAAAGAATTGTATATGTAAGAATTAAACACACTGGAGGAAACAATGGGTGATGGTTCATTGTCCCAGGATGAAATAGATGCCCTGTTGCAGGGTGCTGATGATATGCTCTCAGGTACTGCAAGGGTACCAGCAGGGGAATTTGCTCCTGCTCAGGCTGCTTTATCGCCAGTAGAAAGAGAATCAGTAGCTGATTTTTTGAATAGCAGCATGGGCAGTGTAATGCCAGCATTATCGGGCTATTTAGGTAAGAATATTATTATTGGCAATGCCCTGGTGGAAGTAAAAAGTGCCGACCAGGTGCGTGCCGAATTTCCCAAACAATATGTACAGATTGTAGTAAATTTTTCTGGTGGGTTAAATGGCAAGAATGTAATTTTACTGTCAATGAATGATGCCGGTGTCATTTCATCATTAATGATGGGAGATGATTCAGGTACACCACCTGCAACTCTAACTGAGGCTCATCAGAGTACATTGCAGGAATTTGTTAGCCAGATGATGTCCACTATAGCAACACAATTGAGCAATAAAATTGGTAAAGGTGTAAATACCACAGCTCCTGATTTAAAAGTAGTTCAGGGTAATATCGAAGTTCCAGGAACTCCGGATGTAGTGAAGGTAACCTATAACCTTACTATCCAGAATTTAATCAACTCCAAAATGTATCATCTGATGAATATCGAACTTGCAGGTGAGATTGCCCGTGGTGCTTATGTACCGCAAATGCAGCAACCGGAATACAGGCCTGAACCGGCACAGCCCAGAACAACTTCACAGGTGGGTATAAGCCCAGTACGGTTCCCGCCACTGGGTGAAGGCATGCAGTCAATTCCAACAGGGAATATTAATCTGCTACTTGATGTACCCATGACGCTTACGGTGGAGCTGGGTAGAACACGGCAGCTTGTAAAAGATATACTGGGGTTGGGCGAAGGTTCCATCATTGAGCTTGATAAACTGGCGGGTGAACCTGTTGACCTGCTTGTCAATGGTAAATTGATTGCCCGTGGTGAGGTTGTTGTTATTGATGAAAATTTTGGAGTTCGTGTAACCGATATTGTGAGCCCGGCAGAACGTATTGCCAAGATGCAGTCGTAAACAGTAATGTTGGTATAGTGTAAGGGTGCTCAATGGAACGTAATAGAACAATGATTGGTGATTATAGGAGTTATATGAAAAAATTTTTTTATCATAGTTTTTTATTATGTCTCATTTTTATATTATGTCCCATTACTATGAACTATCGCCCTAATGATACTATGCTGTATGCAAAAGAAACCAGAACTGTTAAAGCAGTTAAGAATGATAAAGAAAAGACCAGGGCAGAAAAAAGCAATGAGGTTGTCGATGTAAAGGAAAATGCTACCACTATAGCTGAAACTGCAGATACTGAGAAAAAAGACAATGATGCACAAAAAGGCGATTACCTGTATAACTATGAGCAGCCTCAGGTTGAAGAGGAATCATATGTATGGCTTATTTTTAAAACTATCTTTGTGATGGGAGTGCTTATTGCAGGGTTTTATTATTTTTTCAAGTTCATTACGCAAAAAGTGGGAATAACAGCTATTGGCCAGGAGGTAATCACGATATTGTCGGTGGTGCCACTGGGTCAGAATAAATTTTTACAGGTAGTGGATATTGCAGGAAGGGTATATGTGCTGGGTGTATCGGATAACAATATTAATCTCATTACTGAGATAAAAGATAAGGATGATATCGATAGAATACGGTTATTGAGTTCTAAATCGACACCACTTAAGCAGGGAGGTTTCCAGGAATATCTGTCCACACAGCTGGGTAAGGTGCTTGATAAAATGAAAAATCCTGGAAGGCCGTCACAGCGGTTTGCCAGTGAAGAAAAAACAATTCATGATGATGTGCTGATTTCATACAGACAACGGTTAAAGAAATTAAATGGTGATGATGCGTAAGGCGTTATGAAAAGGATTAAATATAAACATATAATCATTATATTTATTGCCGTGGTAATGTTGTTTGGCATTGGTGCTATGTGTATGGATGTTGCCTTTGCCCAGAAAGCTGGCAATGTCAGAATGCCAATACCAAAGATAGGGTTTGATATTGAAGAGGCAAAAACACCCAAGGATGTGTCTTTAAGTCTTCAAATTTTATTTTTACTGACCATTTTGACACTGGCACCATCAATAATTATGATGATGACCTCATTTACTCGCGTGGTCATTGTACTGGATTTTGTTCGGCGTGCCCTGTCATTGCAGCAGATGCCTCCTACACAGGTTATTGTGGGACTTGCAATTTTTCTGACAATATTTATTATGTCGCCTACCCTTACTGAGATCAATGATAAAGCGTTACAGCCGTATCTGAAAGGGCAGATCAGCAACGAAGAGTTTTATAATAGGGGTATGGAGCCATTGCGCAAATTTATGCTGAAACAAACCCGTAAAAAAGACATTGCACTGTTTATTGAGCTTGCAAAATTAGAACGGCCAAAAACGGAAGACGATGTCCCAACGTATTGCCTTATACCTGCGTTTATGATTAGCGAATTAAAACGTGCCTTTGAAATGGGTGTATATATCTTCATACCGTTTATTGTTATCGATATGATTGTGGCAAGTGCCCTTATGGCAATGGGAATGATTATGCTTCCGCCAATCATGATTTCATTACCGTTTAAGATTGTGCTTTTTGTACTGGTGGATGGATGGAATCTGCTTACCTATGAACTGGTGAAGTCATTTATGTAGGAGAAAACTATGACAGATGTTGAAGTAATAAAAATTTTGCGAGAAGCATTAATGGTAACCATGGTGGTTTCTGCCCCCATACTGGGAATTGGCATGTTTGTAGGGCTTATCATCTCTATATTCCAGACCACAACGTCAATTCAAGAACAGACACTGACATTTGTGCCAAAGATTATTGCTATCTTTGCTGCTTTGATACTGTTTGCAGCGTGGATTCTTCATACACTGGTTGCGTATACAAAAGGATTATTCATGATGATTTCTAAATTGGGTGCCGGATAATGGAATATTTTGTATATCAGTTTCAGGCATTCTTTCTGGTGCTGGTGCGTATGACAGCAATGATGGTGATTGCTCCATTTTTTTCAAGTGGGGCTATTCCTTTACTTATGAGGGGGGCGCTTTCGTTTTTTGTGTCACTGGTTATCTTCCCTGTACTTTCAATCAGCAATGCTGCGTTGACGGGCAATATGGGTGTGTACTACCTTATGGTTATACAGGAGATAATAATAGGAATATATATTGGGTTTCTTGTTAGTGTTGTATTTTCAGCATTTCAGCTTTCCGGGCAATACTTTGCCGTGCAGATAGGCTTTGGTATAAATGAAGTCATAGACCCCCTTGCTCAGATTTCAATTCCGCTTGTGGGGCAGCTAAAAAATATTATTGGTTTGCTAGTATTCTTAGCAATTAACGGACACCATTTCATGATTAAGGCAATTTTCCACTCGTATGAATTAGCACCGGCATTTGCGCTTAAAGGTGAAAGCATCCAGGCTTTTTTAAAATTTTTAGCTCATTCATTCAGCGGCATGTTTGTGATAGCTCTTAAAATTTCGCTGCCTGTCATAGCAGCGGTATTTCTTGTTTCAGTTAGTCTGGGGATTTTAGCAAAGGCAGCACCACAGATGAATATTATGATGCTGGGCTTCCCGTTCAAGATTGCTGTAGCATTTGGTATGATGATTCTTATTTCGCCGCTGATAGTCAGAGTTATGAATGTGTCGTTAGAAAGGACATTCCAGTTCATAGTTAAGGTGATCAGGTACTGGCCAGTATGAAATGGTATGAAGACATAAATCTGCAGATACTATCGCTACATACGAGTAGTGCGATAGTTTTTGACCTTCAGCTTTTTGCAGCCGAGGATGAAGGCAGGACTGAAGAGCCTACCGAGAAGAAGCTTCGTGAAGCACGCGAAAAGGGGCAGGTAGCCAAAACCGAAGAATTGCCTCAGGCTCTGGTGGTTATTTTTGCCATGATTACCATTGTTGTGTTTTGTGGTTTTATCTTTGAAACAATTATCAGAATGATGCATTATTATCTTACCAGCTTTTCACATTTTCAGCTAACTGAACGAAGTTTATTTCATGAGGCGATAGCAACCGGCATTGAATCCTTCAAGATACTATTGCCAATATTTGTAGCAACTGTGATTGCAGCACTGCTGGGTAATATAGCGCAGGTGGGATTTCAGATATCAACACATCCCCTGAAGTTTGACCTTTCAAAAATAAAATTTGACCCAGCAACAATGGCGCGCAAGATATTCTTTTCCCGCCAGGTTGCCATGAATCTATTTAAATCTATTTTTAAAGTGGTTGTTATTGGCTTTGTATGTTATTTAGTTATCAGCAACGATTTTGATGAATTGATTAAAACGCCTGACATAAGTGTTGGTTTAGCATTTCAAAATATCTCTATTATTGCCCTGAAGATAATTATATGGTCAACAGTATGTTTGCTTGTCCTTTCCATACCGGATTATATTTTCCAGAAACGTGAATATATTGAATCATTAAAAATGACCAAGCAGGAATTGAAAGAAGAATGGAAGGAAACTGTTGGTGACCCGCATGTACGGGCACGGTTACAGGAAATGCAGCGAGAGCTTATTATGCGCAACATGATACGTGAAGTACCCAAAGCAGATGTGGTAGTAACAAACCCAACACATTTTGCCATAGCTATGCGATATGAACCAGAAGCAATGTATGCGCCAATGGTCATTGCTAAGGGTGTTGATGCAATGGCTTTAAGGATACGGCAGATAGCTCTTGATAACAACATACTGGTTATTGAAAACAGGCCACTGGCACAGGAATTATATCAACGTGTGGAAGTTGGGGATATTATTCCTGAGGATTTATTTTATGCTGTTTCGTTAATTTATGCTGAAGTGTATAAGAAAAGAAACTATAAAGCAGCAATATAATCGTTGAGGTAGCGTATGGCAGAACAAACATACGATTTTTCATGGATGCAAAAGAGCGATATTCTACTGGGTATTGGTGTTATTGCTGTTGTAACCATGCTGGTTATACCGTTGCCAACGTTCCTTCTGGATTTTCTTATGGCAATCAGCATTATGCTGGGAATCCTGATATTGCTGGTAGTCATGTATGTACCACGCTCTTTTGATTTTTCTGTATTCCCTGCCTTGCTGCTTATAACCACTGTTTATCGTCTGGCGCTTAATGTTTCTTCAACCCGCTTAATCCTTTTGCAGGGTGCCGCATTTGATGGTAAAATAATACGCACATTTGGCGAGTTTGTTGTTGGGGGCAATTATGTTATTGGATTCATTGTATTTGTAATCCTTGTTGCAGTGCAGTTTGTTGTCATCACCAAAGGTGCAACACGAACAGCCGAAGTAGCAGCCCGTTTTACATTGGATGCCATGCCGGCTAAACTCATGAGTATAGATTCAGACCTTTCCAATGGTATCATCAACGAAGAGGAAGCATTACGGCGCAGGCGTGAAGTTCGTAAAGAAGCTGATTTTTACGGAGCCATGGATGGTGCTTCAAAATTTGTACAGGGCGATGTTAAGGTTGGCATTATTATTACAATAGTCAATATTATTGGCGGTTTTATCATAGGGATGGTAATGCGGGGTGAAAGTTTTGATGTAGCAGTTCATACATACACATTATTGTCGATAGGCGATGGCCTGGTTGCTCAAATTCCATCATTGCTTATTACAACAGCAACTGGTATCATTGTTACCCGTGCTGTATCAGAAGATAGCCTGGGGAAAGACCTTTCGGCGCAATTGGGTTCTCAACCACGTGCATTGATGCTTACTGCTGCAGCATTGGGATTATCTGCAATCATTCCGGGTTTCCCCAAAATAACTCTTATACTACTAGCTTTGGGTATTGGGGCATTAGGGTATCTGTTAAAACAAACTGAAGAGGAACAAATTGAAAAAACCAAGATAGAGCAAAAAGAAGCTGCGTTGAAAACTCATAAACCTGAATCGGTAATACCACTCATTCAGGTTGATCCTCTTGAAGTAGAAATTGGTTACAGCCTTATACCCCTGGCTGATCCTGACCAGGGTGGCACATTACTTGATCGGATTACCAATATACGCAGACGTAGCGCCCTTGAAATGGGACTTATAGTGCCACCAATCCGTATCCGGGATAATATGGAACTTGCACCTCAGGATTACTCCATTTTAATAAAAGGTGTTGAAGTTGGGCATGGAAGCCTCCAGGTAGGAAAACTCATGGCAATGGATCCCGGTACTGTTGAGGAAAAAATTGAAGGTGTTGAATTCACCGAACCGGTATTCAACCTCAAAGCAATATGGATAGATCCTGATAACAGAGATATTGCTGAGCGCAGAGGATATACTGTTGTGGATTGTCCCACTATTATTGCAACACATCTCACTGAGATTATACGCAGGCATGCGGATGAAATACTGGGCAGGCAGGAAGTGCAGCAGCTTATTGATACAATTAAGAATGACTATCCTGCTGTGGTTAATGAACTTGTTGGGGATAAAAAGCTAAGCATAGGTGAAATACAGAAAGTATTGCAAAACCTCCTGCGAGAACGTGTTTCAATTAGAAATATGGTTACCATTCTGGAAACACTGGCAAGCTATTCAGATTATACTAAAGATATAGGTTTACTGACTGAGTATGTACGTGTTGCACTGGCACGTCAGATATGCAGGGAATATGCTGATAAAAACAATACGCTTTCGGTAATTACAGTAGATCCGGAGATAGAAACAATAATACGATCTTCAATACACGAGGATCCAGTTGAGGGAAGAATCGTTAGCCTTGATCCAGATACGCATAGAGAGGTACTGGAGAGTTTGCTGGGTTCATATTCCAAGGCACGAAGTGCAGGATTTGCACCGGTGTATCTGGTATCGCCACATATTCGTAGTGTCTTGTTTACATTGCTGGAAAGGGAGGTCCCTGATCCCGTTGTTCTTTCGTATAATGAAATTGTGCCCGAGATCAGAGTGAATGTTATAGGTACAGCGTTATTGCGGGCAGCATAATATAATAAAATATTTGTTAAAGCGAGGTAATTAACAATGAGATACGTAAAAATTAAAGCACGCACCTATAATGAAGCAATGATGAAACTCAAGATGGAACATGGTGATGATGCTATACCTATCAGCCATAAGAATGTTAAAGAAGGCGGTTTGTTTAATACAGGATTGTTTGCACGCGATTTTGTTGAGTTGACTGCAGCAATACCAGATGTCAAGCCTGCAAAATTAAAACCAAAGAAGAACATCGATTTAACCGTTGGAACCAATGATAATGTAAATGAGCTTTTAAAACAGGTTATAGAAAAACCTGAAACTGAACCACATAAAAAACCACATACAGGACTTGAGCAACTTTTAACTCAGAGTATACTGCAATCAAGAACCCAGCAGGAAGAGGTTAAGCCTGTAGTGAAGACGGTTGAGGAACAGAAAGTTGAAACAACCGATTCTTCATACATAAAATTGGAGAAGGAATTTAACGAATTAAAAGCTTTACTTAAAAATCTTGTTGAGACAAAGCAAGAAAGACTGTCTTCGGATATATGTCTTGATAACGGTGATACATATTTTAAACCGTTTAAGGAAATTTTGCGTAAAAATGATATGGATGATGAAGAATGCACTATGCTTTTAGATGAAGTAAAACGCAATGTAAGCAGTGAAGATATGAAAGATAAATATAAAATTGAAAAAACGTTGCGTGAACTCATTAAAAGCAGGATAGTGGTAAGTGGACCTATTGACCGGGGCAAACGGAAGAAAGTGTTGATGTTTGTAGGTCCAACGGGCGTTGGTAAAACAACAACGATGGCAAAATTGGGTGCTATATTATCTTTGCGGCAGGGTTTGAAAGTATCATTTATTACTATTGATAATTACCGAATTGCCGCAACTGAGCAGCTTAAAAAATATGCTGAAATAATGCGCATACCAATTCATGTTGTTACTGATCCGGCTGAATTTAAAGAAATAGTTGAAAATGAAAAAGCTGACATTATAATGGTAGATACATCGGGAAGAAGCCACAGGAATGATCTTAAAATTGCCGAGATAAAAAACTTTGCTGATAACTGTACCTGTGAGATTGTAAAGATACTTTGTGTTAGTGCTAACACAAAACGCAGTGATCTATCTGAGGTATTCAAAGCATATGACATCCTGCATATTGACAATGTAATAATAACAAAAGTTGATGAAACATCATATATTGGAAATGTCATCTCAGTAGCCGATAAATATAATAAGCCCATATCATATATCACTAATGGACAGGAAGTTCCAAATGATATAGCAATTGCTGAACCTGATATGATGGTGAATATGATACTGGAGTCAACAATGCGTTAAGGAGGGTACCTTGGATCAGGCTGCAAATTTAAGGCGGTTGGTAATACAAAACAATGCTGCTCGCAGAACTAAAACTATAGCTATTACCAGTGGGAAAGGTGGAGTTGGCAAAACAAGTGTAGCTGTTAGCCTTGCTATAGCACTTGCTAAACGCAATTATTCTGTTACATTGTTAGATGCTGACCTGGGTCTTGCCAATGTTAATGTTGTATTGGGTATAATACCAAAATACAATCTTTACCATGTCATAAAAGGGAAGAAAAAATTGGAGGAGATAATTATTGATGTTCCTGAAGGAATTAAGATAATTGCGGGTGCTTCCGGGTTTCATCAACTTGCAAATCTGGATGTTAAGCAACGGGAATATTTTATCAAGGCACTATCGGAACTGAATGACGATGATTATATGATTATTGATACAGGTGCCGGTATTTCACAGAATGTGCTGAGTTTTCTGGTTGCTTCTGATGAAGTGATAGTAGTTACTACCCCTGAACCAACGGCTATTACAGATGCATATGGAACTATTAAAGCTATTGCAGCTAATGATCCAGATAAAACAGTGAAGCTTCTGGTGAATAGGGCACAGACTGTAACTGAGGCAAAAAAAGTAGCTCAGAGGGTCATTAATATTGCTGGACAGTTTTTAAATATTAAAGTTGATAATTTAGGGTTTATATTTGATGACATGTATGTTGCAAAGTCAATACGGAATCAGAAGCCCTTTATAGTGAGCTATCCTAAATCAAAAGCTTCAACCTGTATAGAAATTATAGCTGACAGGGTTGCAAATATTGAATCGGATACTGATAAAGGCACAGGTATGCTAAGCTTTTTTAGAAGATTTTTTGGACATTATGAGTCTGAAAATGAGGAGGATTCATTACAATAGATACTATTGTCAATGTGTTGTAATTATTACTTGATTTAATTTAAACCTGGCACTATTTTTTATATAGTAGGGATTTATTTAAAAGGAAAATTTAAGGATAAGCATTATACAATGTTATTGAATGAAAAAATGTTCAGGATTTCATTAGAAGGGAAGGTATCCATAATCTTTGGTATCCTTGCTTTTTTTGTTTCGTTGTTATTTGGCATTATTGCAGGTAATAAAATTAGCATGTTATTTAGCAGGGTACTTTTTTTTACAGTTATATATGCAGCAATTGGATATGGTTCACTTTTAATAATAAAACGTCTGGTGCCTGAGGTTTATGAGATATTAAATCAATCTTTTGAATTTTCACAAAAAAATGTAAGCCAGGAAGAATATGTTTCCGTGAAACCGGATGAAACCAGCGAAGTTCGGGAAGAAAGTGCTACACGTGATGAGGAGTATACTGCAGAGACATCAGTATCGGGAACATCTGATTCATCATATAATGAAGTTTTTACACCACTTGAAGCAAAAGATTTTACTAATTTGAGTACTAAGGATAGTAAACCCAAAAAGATGGGCAAACATATTGTACTGGACGATAAGAAAATTCAATATGAACCAAAAATAATGGCAGAAGCTATACGAACTATGCTCAAACGTGATAAGGATTAATTAAAATAACGAGGTTGTATGGCAAATAAAAAATTTCAGGAATTTGATGCAATTGATGAAGATGAACTCTGGAAGCGCTTTGCCAAAACACATGATCAGGCAATAAGAGACTATTTTGTTGTGAAGTATGCTCCGTTGGTTAAGTATGTTGCAGGCAAAATTGCTATGGGAATGCCCAGTTCAATAGAATTTGATGATCTTGTTTCTTATGGTGTATTTGGATTGATTGATGCAATAACAAAATTTGATCCGGAACGGGGTATTAAATTTAAAACATATGCGATGACAAGAATTCGAGGTGCAATTTTTGATGAACTTCGTTCTATAGACTGGATACCGCGTTCAATAAGGCAGAAAGCCAAACAGATAGAACAGGCAATTGCAGACCTTGAAAATAAGTTAGGAAGAACAGTTGAAGATGAAGAGATAGCAAAGGAATTAGGTATCACTGTTGAAGAATTTCAATCGCTGCTTAATAAGCTCAGTGGTACTGCTATGTTATCATTGAATGATATATGGTATGTTGGAGATGAAAATGATGAGCTGTCAATACTTGAAACTCTGGAAGCTCCGGATACACTGAATCCAGATGTAATGATTGAAAAAGAAGAAATACGGGATTATATAGTAGATGCAATAAAGAAATTGCCGGATAAAGAAAAGAAGGTTATAGTTCTTTATTATTATGAAGATCTAACATTAAAAGAAATAGGTGAAGTATTAGAAGTTACTGAAAGCAGAGTATCACAGTTGCATACAAAGGCAATTATGAGGTTGAGAGGTAGGCTTGGCAGGATTAAATCTAATATAGTTGGATAAAATAGAAGATGGATTTATTACGGTTTTAAAATGTATTACTGGTTAGTGATATAATGAAAAATTTAAAAGATTTAATGAAAACTATTCAGGATGATGAATCATCCGAAAATGAAATAGAAGTGTATGCTGATTCAGTGAAACAGGCATTAGAATTAGCTGCTGGTGAACTGGGTGTTGACATTTCAGAACTTGATTATCAGATTCTTGAAAAAGGCACATCAGGTTTTCTGGGTATTGGAAGACAACCTTATCGGGTACTGGTGCGACCAATAATTACTGAGAAAGAAGAAGAGGAAGATTTTGCAGAGATAGAACAAAAACTTCATTCCATTCATGAAGATGACCTCAGAATAAAAGATGTTCCAAAAGATGTTGATGGTTCAGCGAAAATACGGGTAACAAAAACAGGGATCTGGCTGACAATAACACCACCAAAAGGAAATGGCAGGCGTGTTGACTTATCTGATATTTCCAATAAAATTTATGCTTTACGTATACAAAATGCAGATATGACTAAGGTTGAAAAAGAGGTCCGAAAACCTTCTGGTAAACCTGTTAAAATAGGTGATTGGATCCCCAACCCCGAATATGATGGTACAATGACTGTTGAGATTACTGATGATGAAATGAAGGCTTTTGTACATTTTGTACCTCCCCGCTTTTGCGGACGACATATGGATGTTGATGATGTTATTGAAGCATTAAAGCGTGCGGGTGTTGTTACCGGTATTAAAGAAGAAAGAATTGCAGAGTATTTAGATAGAATGGATTATAGCCAGCCACTCCTTGCTGCAGAGGGTACGCCACCCAGGCATGGACGTGATGCCTATATTGACTATAAAGTCAGAATTGATAAAAGTGGGATTCAATTAGAAGAGGATGAAAAAGGGAGGGTTGACTTTAAGGATCTGGATTTGATTGAAAATGTTGTTGTTGGGCAAGTGCTGGCAGTAAAAGTTCCTGCTGAGGAAGGAGTTCCGGGAAGAACGGTTACCAACAGGATTATCCCTGCTCGTTCCGGTAAAGATATACAGATCAGGTATGGGAAAGGTACTATCCTGTCACAGGATGGTACTGAATTAACAGCTGAAATAAATGGGCAGGTTGTCTATCAAAATGGGAAGCTCAGTGTTGAGCCTGTATTTATAGTTAAAGGAGATGTTTCAACAGAAACAGGTGATGTTGTATTTCTGGGTTCAGTTATTGTAAGTGGCAGTGTGCAGGACAATTTTACTGTAAAAGCTGCAGGCAATATTGAGATTAAAGGTACGGTGCAGAAAGCTAATCTTGAAGCGGAAGGTGATATCATTATCCGTCAGGGAATTATGGGAAGAGAAGGCGCAAGAATTGAGTCAACCGGTGGTTCTATCATTGCTAAATTTATACAGACAGCAACAGTGGTTGCTGAAAAAGATGTTATTGTTGCAGAGGGAATTGTACATTCAAATGTTGATGCAGGTAACAGGATCATCTGCAATGGAAGAAGAGCACGTATCGTTGGGGGTTTAATCAGAGCTGGTGAAGAAGTAAATTCCAAATATGTTGGATCTGACTCATTTACAAAAACAATTGTCCGTGTTGGCATGAATCCAAAAGTACTTCAACAGCTAACCGAACTGGAAGAGAACAAGAGGGTTGTATCAGAAGAATTTGACAAGGTCAGGAAAGATGTAACAACACTTACAGTACAGAAAAATAATGCAGGAGGACATTTGCCAAAAGACAGGGAAGAGCTTTTAGGAAAGCTAATTGGTCAGAAGCAAAAATTAGAACAGCGGCTTAATGAAATTAACCTGTCATTGGAAGAATTGAAAGCATATCTTAATATGTTGGAACAAAAAGGAAAAGTATGTGTTGAAAAAACCATATTCCCTGGTGTGGAAATTTATATCAAAGATAAACGGTTTAACGTGAAAGATCCTTACAATTATGTTAAATTTGCTTTAGAGGGAGCCGATATCAGGATATCCGAGTATGAACCACCTGATCTGGAAGAATCTCAAAAATTAATGATAAGGAGGAGAAGATAATTACATTATTACCAGGAGAATATAATGGCTATTAAACCAATAGATTTGCAAACTAACATAGCACAGATCATAGAGGTTGCACGAGGAGAGCATGCGCGTAATGCTGCATTAGTTGAGCAGCAACATATATTGAGCAAAGAATCACAGGAAAAGACCAATATACAGAAGGAGAAGGTTGAAGAAAATAAAAAAGCAGAACGAACTATTATCTTAAACGAAGAAAAGCAGTTTAAAAAGGGGAAACAATTTAAAGAAGGTGAAAAAAAGGAAAAACAGGAACAACCTGAAGTATTGGAAGATACAAAAATCGGAAGAATTATTGACGTAAAAAAATAAAAAAAGGAAGTATGCGCAATGCAACTTGTTATTCTCATAATGGTGAATATTTTAATAGCATCTATATTTTATCTTATTATTTCATTAAAATTAGAACGTTCTGCAACTGAATTCCGGTCAAAACGGTTGCGCAAAGAAATGGAAGATCTTATAAATGAATTTAACCATACTGCTGAACGTAATTTAGCTTTGCTTGAATACAAAATTAATATTTTACGGGAATTATTAAAAAGAGCGGATGCATTGCCAGGACTTGACATTACCATTAATGATGAAAGCCAAATAAAGCCCGGATCAAAAAAAAGCAGAAAGAAAATAAACAGGAATGAAGAAAATATTTTTGCAGAACATATACAAGACAAAGAAGATATACAAACAATTTTAACTGATCCTTTGTTTGATATTTCAAAAAAAACCGGTAAAGAATTACATGACAATGCGATAGTATATCTGGAAAGAGAAAAAACCCAACAATTTTCTGAAAATAAATCACAGGTGCCAACAATTACACAACAATTATCGGAGATAGCCAGGGTAGTTTTACATAAATTCAGTCAATATATTGAATCCAGATATACTAAAAAAGCAAACATTAATATTCCTGTACATCCAGAAGATGTATCACATAGTGTTATCGAGGAATATGATACTTCTCAAGCGAAATGTGATGAAAAATTAGCGGATGTAGTTATTCCTGCTGATGAAGAGGAACTGATAACTTTGTATAATAATGCTGATGATAAATATTTAATGATAGCTACATTATACAGTCAGGGATATCCTTTACAGGTGCTATCGAAAATATCCGGTATACCAATTGGCGAAATTTCACTTATATTAAATCTTTCAATGAAAAAGTAATTATAAAAAAAGATTTGCATAGTGGTGGAGTATGATTGATTTTTCAAATATCAAGAGATTAAATGAAGATGAGTTTAAAAAATTTGCACAATTAATATATGACGAAAGTGGTATTTTTTTAAAAGAATCAAAAATTACACTTTTATCAAACCGGTTGCGAAAACGGTTAAAGGCATTAAACCTTTCAGAATTTTCAGATTATTATAATTATATAACCAGCCTGAAGGATAAAAGCAAAGAGATTGAAGAGTTGCTTGATGTCGTATCTACCAATGAGACATACTTTTTTAGAAATGAACGGCAGTTTGATGCCTTAAAAGATGTATGCATACCGGAGATTGTAAAAAAGAAAAAGGATAAGAATCTTAGAATATGGAGTGCAGGGTGTTCCACGGGCGAAGAGCCTTACACTATAGCTATCTGTGTTATGGAGGCACGTTCAATCCTTTTGGGATGGAATATTTCCATCATAGCAACAGACATTGCTCCATCTGTGCTTGAGTTTGCAAAAATTGGCAGGTACACTGGAAGACGAATTGAAAAGGTACCACCTGAAATTTTAAAAAAATACTTTACACAAATGCCTGATAATCCTGAAGTGTATGAAGTAAAGGATGAGTTAAAAAAACTGGTTTCTTTTTCATATCTCAATCTATTTAAAAATCCTTATCCTGAAAATGTTGATATCATATTTTGCCGCAATGTAATGATATATTTTGACCGTGCTCGTCAAAAAGAGCTTATAGCACATTTTTATAAGGTCCTGAATCCATGGGGGTACCTGTTTATTGGTCATTCTGAAACTCTGCATGCCCTGTCTGATGATTTCCAGTATGTCAAGATTATGGATTCGCCTGTATATGTTCCCAAGGAGAAAGTAAATGGAATTTAAACTTATTACTGTTCCCATAGCAGATTATAAAATATCGCAATCTCCTGATATATTACGTACAATATTGGGATCCTGTGTTGGAATTTGCCTGTATGATCCAGAAAGTAGAATTGGCGGGCTGGCTCATATAATGTTACCGGAAAACAATGATAAATCAACAAATCCAAAAAAATATGCTGATAGTGCGATAGCTCTTATGATTGATGAATTGCGAAAAAAAGGTGCAAATATTGAGCATCTGGTTGCCAAAATTGCTGGCGGTGCTTCAATGTTTAAAATGCCTGAAAACTCATTCATAGGTTCAATAGGTATTAACAATGTCCAGAAAGTAAGAGAAATATTGGATAACTATCGTATAACTATTATCAGTCAGGATGTTTTTGGGGATTATGGCAGAACAGTTGATTTCTTCCTTGAAACCGGAAAATTGAAAATTAAGTCCCTGGGACGTGAAGATAAAGAGATATAGTGGGTGGAATAAATGGAAAGCATGACAGGGTATTCATTTATAGAAAAAAGCACAGAACAATTTACATTTTCAATTGAGATAAAAACATTAAATTCTAAGTATCTGGAAGTATATACGAATATTCCTAAAATACTTAAATCGGAAGATGATACTATTACGAATATACTGAAAAAAAGTTTTGAGCGTGGAAAAATTGAATGTACTATAGATATATATGATTGGGTTGAATCACGACCTGTTCATATTGATGGCAAGGTTTTGCTGAAATATTATAAGGAAGTTCAGAGATCACTTGCAAAGTTAAAAATACCCGCCAGTTTTTCAGTTGATGCATTATTACAACTTGATGGTGTGGTACATAAAGAAAGAACAATCCTTTCAAAAAAGTCAAAAACTGATATTTATAATACCTTACAAAAGTCAATTGAATCTGCAATTAAGATGCGTAAAAAAGAAGGCAAATCCATAAAAAAGGACCTGGAATTATCCCTCAGAGTCATAGAAAATGCATGCCATGATATTCAAAAGCAGGCGAATACAGTTGTTGAATATCAGTTTAAAAGATTAAAAAAATCTTTAGAGTCCTTATTGCACAGCAAGGTTGACGAAAACAGGATTTATACTGAGATTGCAATTTTAGCGGATAAACAGGATATAAATGAAGAACTGTCACGACTGAATGATCATATCGGTAAATTTAAAGATATAATGGCACAGGAAGGGCAAATGGGAAGACAGCTGGATTTTCTTGCACAGGAAATGTTCAGGGAAATAAATACCATTGGCTCAAAATCTAACAGTACACTTATAGCGCATAAAGTTGTTGAAGTTAAAAATCATATTGATAAAATACGGGAACAATGCAGGAATATTGTTTGATATGAGGATAAGGATGAGTATATGAAATCAACAACGCTGATTAACATAGGGTTTGGCAATGCTGTTGTAGCTGAGCGTGTTATAGCTGTTATTACTCCCATGTCTGCTTCGGGTAAGCGTTTGCGTGAAGAAGCAAAAGAAAACAATATGTTGATAGATGCTACTCATGGGCGAAAAACACGTGCTATAATTATTATGGATAGCAATCATGTCATATTATCAGCAATGCAGCCGGAAACTATCGCAAACCGATTAAAACAAAGTGAAGAGTAAACATGTTTTCAGTAATTATCTCAGCACCATCAGGTGCAGGAAAAACAACGTTAATTGAGAAGCTCTTGATACAAAATCCTATTTTTGAGTTTGCAATTTCCACTACGACCCGGGTTAAACGGGCAGGTGAGGCTGAAGGGAAAAATTATTATTATGTAAGTTATAGTGAATTTATGCAGATGGTGGACAGGGGTGATTTTTTAGAATGGGCCAAGGTTCATGATAATTATTATGGTACCACTAAAAAAGAGGTTGACAGAATTAAAGCAAATTCAAGAATACCTATTTTTGATGTGGATGTTCAGGGTGCCAGAAGCTTACGTAATAAATTACAAAATGTTATATCAGTATTTATTATTCCACCATCTATAAAAGAGCTGGAAAGAAGGTTGAGGCACCGTTCAACAGAGACAGATCATCAAATAACGGTGAGATTAAATAATGCAATTGGTGAACTGCGGGAATATGTAAATTATGATTATATAGTAGTTAATGATGATTTACAAAAAGCCCTGGATGAACTCAACGCTATTTTAAAGACAATTATACTTAAACGTGAATATATGGATTCTGTAGTAAAAAGGTTACTGGAGGATGTACATGATTATACCATTAGATAAATTAATAGCATTTGAAGATAACAGATATGTATTTTCCTGTGCAGCAATGAAAGTGGTGGATAAGCTGGGCAATATTGAAGGCTATCCAGAAAGTGATAAAAACTGGAAGGTTGTTCCAAACATATTGAATTTGATGCTTAATAACACAATCAAATATGAATTTAAAGAAGAAACTAAATAACGGCAATAGTGCTTGCCAATTCTGATACGACATCATGCTTAAATTGTTGATGATAATGCATACAGGTTTTGATGTTTTGGGATAAATGATTTGAATAATAAAGCTGTTGTTCTTGTTGGTCCAACAGCTTCAGGAAAAACAAATCTATCGCTTGAAATAGCACAGGACAATTTTGAGATAGTTTCTGTTGATTCAGCTCAGGTTTATACATATATGGATATTGGTACGGGAAAAGTTTCCCCCTACCATAGATCTTTGATAACACATTATTGCATAGATATTGTTAACCCGGATTACTGGTTTACTGCAGGAGATTTTTGCAGAGAAGCTGAGCATGCAATACAGATTATACAATCTCATGGGAAAATACCGCTTTTTGTTGGTGGTACTGGATTGTATATTCATGCTTATTTTTATGGGTTAGCTGAACTGCCCAAAATTGATTCAACAGTAAAAAAACAATTGCAAAGTGAATTAGAGCAAAAAGGGCTGAAAACCCTTTATGAAGAGCTATTGCACTGTGATTTACAATGGGCAAAGCGCATCCATCCCAATGATACTCAGCGTATATTGCGTGGTCTGGAAGTTTACAGAGCAACCGGTATACCAATAACACAATTTTTACAATCAGGGCATAAAAAGAGTAATTTAAATATTTTAATGATTGCGCTGGATGTGGACCGTGATGTATTATACAAACGGATTGAAAACAGGGTTGATGAAATGATCAGACAGGGCTTTGTGGAGGAAGTAAAAAATTTAAGAGCTATGGGATATACACAGGAACTCAATTCTCAAAAGGCAATAGGATATTTACAACTTCACAGGGTGTTAACAAATGAGCTATCGCTTAATGAAGCAATTGAGCAAATAAAACAGGAAACAAAGCATTATGCCAAACGGCAGGTCACCTGGTTTAAGCGATACAATCCAGTATGGGTAGCACCAGATAATATTGAAAGAATAAAGGGAATAATCTCTGAATGGCTATATAAGAAGTAGATATTAAAATAATTAGAAAAAAATATTGATATTATTACTATTCAATGATAAGTAAGTGTTAAGTAGTAACAAATAGTTACAATAAAATAAATATTAACATTAAAATACATAAAGAGGGTGCACAATGGGCAAACAAACAAAAAATTTACAGGACACTTTTCTAAATGCAGCACGCAAAGATAAAGTGGAAATTACTATCTACCTTATGAATGGTGTTCCAATCAAGGGAAAGGTGATAAGCTTTGATAGCTTCACAATTTTAGTTGAGGTTGACAAAAAGCAGAATCTTATTTATAAACATGCAATATCAACAATTATGCCGTCAAAGCCTGTTCAGTATAAAGATGAAGAATAATTCATGGGTAAGGTGCAAAAAATTATTATTGCAGCATTTATTATAGCTGCTTTGGTTTATGTTTTTATACGATCTGTTGTCTTTGTTGGTGATGGAGTATTGGCTTTTGTTACTGATACAAATGGTCAGATACTTGGACATTTACACAAAAGGGTGAATCTGATTCCGCAGGGGATTCTTGTTACCATTAAGGCAAACTATATTCCCTTACATGGTTCATGCAATGTGGATATCGTAATCCCTATCTCCCCGCTGGAATCAATAAAAAGTGACCATTATTCTATTAAAATTCCAGTTGTTATTAATTATACACTCAATCCTGAACAATTAACACTGGATTTAAGTAGGCTGTATTCGGACACGTCATATCTATCACAGCAATTTGAAATACGGTTGTCAGGGAGCATGAAAGATGCTATTTCCAGATATCTATATCCGTATTACCAGTATAACGCCTTGCAGGTAAATATCCATAAAGAACTATCTGTGGCGATAGATCATGTGAAAGAATCCTTTGCCAGAGATGGTATTATTATTAAAGAAGTTACTCCAGGTATTATCTATGTGCCAGATTATACTGTTTATACGGAGGGTAAGAAATTTTTGCTTGAATTGCTTACCCAGGAGAAATTACGTACTATACAATTAAATGCATTGCAACAAAAGCTTAAGGAAGATGAACTAAAAAATGCACAGTATCTGGAACACCTGGAAAAAATATCAAGGATTATAGCTAAAAATAAGGATATATTGAAGTATATTTATATTGACAAATTAGCTGATAATGTGAGGGTGATAGTAACTTCGGATAAAAATATCCCATTGGATATAGATAGTGACAGCGAATCAGAATCTTTAAAGAAAGATTTTGATAACTTTAAAAAATAGTGGATTATTTACTTAATTTCGCAGTATATTAATAATTGGATATACTTCATAAAGTATTATATTGATATATTTTTTATATAAGGAGAGTTAAATATTATGCCCTGTGGTAGGAAGCGAAAACGCAGAAAGATTGCTAATCACAAACGAAAAAAACGAAGAAGACTTAATCGTCACAAGAAGAAATTACGATAATGTAAATGGAAGAGAGATTGGCAAAACGACAGGTCAATCTCTTTTCTATTTTACTATATAATCAGGTTATATAATGCGTAGAAGAATAAAAACAAAACCGGTTACAATCCCTGAAACAAAGAAGACCTACTGGAAACGAAGGCCATCAGAAATACGGGGCTATCAGCGCGTTTTTTACTGCAATAGCGAAAATGGAGATTATATTCGGGTTGATTATAATTTTAAAGATAAAAGGGTTCGCCTCTATTTAGAAGATAGTGAAGAAGGCGGGAACCCCTATTATGCAGTGATAGATAAGGGTCGAATTTCTGCTGAGAGGAATGCTACATCAGGAAGGCCTGTAAGTTTGCAGGAAAAATTTGAAAAGCGTGCTGAACTTATATCCACAATTCCCAATAAAGATGTCATAAAACTTATAAACAAACATTATGGAATAGGAGAAAGCCCTGAGGAAATAGCTGCTAGAAAGAAAAAACGACAGGAAGAACTGGAAAGAACCCGAAAACGGTATTTCAAACCAGAAGAAGTACCATCGTTTGTTAAAAAAGATACCACAGTTGTTTCAAAACAAAGAGTTAGAATACGTGATATGATGGATATTGGAATTGGTGGTGCAACTGTTGGTGGTGTGTATTTTGTCAGTTTAGATTTTATTAAAGCGGGTATTGTTGCTGCAGCTTTTGGAATACTTCTGGCATTTGTAGATATTTTTATACGTGAAAAAGAAACACTATTACTCAAGACATTATTATTTTTAGTTCTTGGAATAGCTTTATATATATATGGTTATTTTATTTTGTAAAATTATCGTCTTCTTATTTCTGAAAGCCAATCCCACCAGTTGCGTAAATAATCCAGTACTGGAGTAGAAATTTCTGCACTGCCAAATATATATAACCGTGCCAGTACAGGGCCATATCGAAATGTAGCCAGGCCAACAAAAAATCCTGCTATAACATCAATGACATAGTGATAGCGCAGATACACCGTTGATATAATCAGAAGTAGTGCCCATACTGTTGCAGTAACGCTAAATTTCTTATGGAATTTTATGGCAAGAAGTACTGTCAAAATTGATACCAATGTGTGGCCACTGGGGAAACAATCGCGAGTAACACCTTCTAAATATGCCAGTCCATGATGGACAAAGTTGAATAACCATAGCCCTTCAAGTGGTTTTGTCTGAAGATGAGTCAGTGTAAACCTTGGGCCTATAGCCGGGAATATATAGTAGCCAATATACGATAAGTAAAATCCGAGCATTATTGTGGAAGCAACTATGTGAAATTCAACTTTTCGTTCTTTAAGATATAATAATAAGCATAGTGTAAATGGTAAAAAATAGAAACTTGCATAAACTATCTGTAATAGCTCAGTTATAAAGGGATTTAAGACATTTTCGAGTAATACGGTAGGATGATTACCAAAAAATAGTGCATAGTCAATTTTAATCAGGGCAGTATCTATGTCATGAGGGTTAATAAGGGGTACCAGTTTATTATGCTCCATGAATATTGCTACAAGAAGTGGTAATATATACCAATCTCTGTAAATAGTAAATATTGTGGAAGTGGCATAACGCTGAGCATATACTGTTGCAAAAATAAGTAACATAATGATGGTATTGATGGTAAAGATTACCGGTGCCAGCGTAATGTGCGAAAAAACTATAATTAATATATTAAGAAAAAGTGCCATGCCAAATGTCAGCAACTCTTCCAGATGAATCTTTGAATCGTATTCCTGTAACACCTTCTGTAGCATATCCGGCCTCTTATCCCAATATATGTATGTATGGTATAGTTTTCTATTATCTTATAAAATAATATATACAATTTGTTATAAAATGACAATATTTTGCATGAAATATTATACAAAAACTAAATATTTACGATTTAATACTATTGTACTTTCTTCAATCATCAGGAATACACATTACCTTCCCTGATAAAGCCTGTTGTATAGATAAATGCCAGACAAGAACAATTTTGGTCAGAATTTTAATCATTTGTCAAGAAATATTATGGGCACCTCTAAAAAACCGCTTTCATCATTACGGATGCAATAAAAAGAAAGCGGTTTTATCCCATCTATTGTGCCCATAAGGGAACATCCTAAAAAAACAGTTTTTAGAAGTTCACTTATAAGTCAAATTGAAATGCCTTAAACTCTTCGGTAATTATTTCAGGCTTGAGCAATGTGAATGAATCATTATGCAACATCTGGAGATAGTTGATCTCACTTGTTGCATATGGTGGAAATGTAACACGTGGGCATAGTCGTATATGCGGTAAAAATAATTTGTTGTTTGCAATACTGTAAAAAGCCATATTGAAGTTATCAATTTTTTTATGATGGAAAAACTGCAATGTTTTGCGTATATATGTAATTACCGAATCTAGTTTTCCTGTTAATGTATGTAGTGGTGTACATTCATGGAGTATGCCAAGTATGTCAAACTGACCCCTTGGAGCAAAAGCTATTAACCAGGTACTATCGCCCATAACTTCTATAAGCCGTTCATTCAGGCTTTTTTCAGTGTTAAGGTAGTCCATAAAAAGATTGGGATTTTTTTCCAGGTTTGCCAGTATATCAACATAATAATTTGATGGTGTGGAAGATGCTATGATCTGGAAGTGCGGATGAACAAGGGAGCTGCCTGCAACTGGCATATAATTCCAGTTTATTGATTGATAGGGATATCGTTCAGGGTCAATATCGGACAAAAAGATCAGTGCGCATTCTAAGGCTTCCTGCAACATCTGATGGGTAAAACCATTTACGGGTACATAGTGCTGGCTGGTTATGGTCACCACTGCATTATTTTCATCATAAGGAAACGCATTGGGAAAACATCGGGCATTGCCACTAGTGTATTGTTCCTGTAGTGGTGGAGTAAATTTTGGGGTCAGAGCATCAATAAGCCCGGGGCAAAAGGGGCACGTTTTTTGTGATTCTTCAATCATTGCAGAGCGGTCAGCAGTAGCAAATTCTTTTAAGGATAAACCTAAAACACGAGTACTTTTGCCTGTTAATGGACAATATCGTATTTCATTAACTCGCTGTGCTTCTTTAAACTGCTGGAATGGGTCTTTCAGTGTTATTGTTTTGATTTCTTTTTTTAGTTGCATACTTTTCCCCCATTGATTAATACATAATCTAAATACTATTTTGCTTTTTAAAACGTCTAATGTATTTTACAATAATTTTTTTATCTTACATGGTGTTAAACTACTTTTTTTATCATGGCACATGAGCTTTGTTGATTAGAGTTACATAAAACTTTACATTAAAAAACAAAATGGCAATGCTGCCATCTTTCATAATTTCGTTAATCAGGATAATATTTTATTAAAAAATGTGTTTTTAGGAAGAGGTGATAACAATGGAAAAAGTAAAAAAGCGCTATGATGAGCTTGTTGCACTAATAAAAAAATATAACTACTATTACTATACGCTTGATAAACCTCTGGTTGATGATGCCACCTATGATGAATTAATGAAGGAACTTATACGTATAGAGGAACAGTATCCTGATATTGTGCGTGATGATTCGCCTACAAAAACTGTTGGTGCTGTTATTCAGACATCATTTAACGAAGTGCGCCATGATCCGCCAATGCTGAGTTTAAACAATGCCATGGATGAGGCTGATATGAATGATTTTCACGAGCGGTGTGCTAAGTTGTTAGGTACTTTTGATATTGAGTACTGTGCTGAATTAAAATATGATGGGCTTGCTGTTGAACTTGTGTATGAAAATGGAATATACATACAGGGGTCAACGCGTGGTGATGGTGAAGTTGGTGAAGATGTATCAGAAAATATTGCCACCATTAAAAAAGTGCCTGCACGCTTACAAGGAAATGTTCCTGAATATATAAGTGTTCGTGGTGAAGTCATCATGCGCCATGGCGAGTTTGAGCGCCTGAATGAGCAGCGCAGGCAAAACGGTGAGCCTGAGTTTGCCAATCCACGTAATGCAGCGGCTGGTTCGCTACGACAGCTTGACCCGGCGGTTACAGCGCAGCGCGAGCTTGACATTATACTGTATGGCATTGGGAAAATGGAGCCTGCAGGAAAAGTACACACACAGAGCCAGTTGTATGAGTTATTTAGACAGCTGGGATTACCTGCACCGCATTATTATACGGTTGGTGAGCTCCAGGATGTTAAAGCCTTTTATACGCACTGGATGGAAAACAGGTACACGCTTGATTTTGATATTGATGGTGTTGTGGTGAAGATAAACCGATTTAATGTGCGTGATACAATGGGCAGCACTTCAAAAGCACCACGATGGGCAATTGCGTGGAAGTTTCCTGCACGGGAAGCAATTACGGTGCTAAAATCAGTTGACTATCAGGTTGGGCGTACAGGCCTTATTACGCCTGTTGCAAATTTAGAGCCCATTAATATTGGTGGAGTGATAGTCAAACGCGCTACGCTTCATAACTTTCAGGAAGTTAAGCGGCTGGACATAAAAATTGGTGATGTGGTTAAAGTAATACGTGCTGGTGATGTTATCCCAAAAGTGGTTGAAGTGTTACAGGATAAACGCCATGATGCTAAGGAGATAGTTCCTCCACAGCGGTGCCCTGCCTGCAATTCAGTACTTCAGCATGAAGACATCTATATACGCTGTGTCAATCCATCGTGCCCTGCTAAAGAGTATGAAACACTGTGTTTTTTTGTTTCAAAGGATGGAATGGACATTGAATATGCTGGTCCTGAATTACTCAAACGTTTGTATGAACAGAAAAAGATAAAAACAATTGCCGATATCTATGCACTGACACGTGATGACCTTTTACAGGTTGAGCGGATGGGCGATAAAATCGTGGATAAAATTATAGATTCCATCAATCAGCGAAGAGAGGTCAGCCTGTCACAATTTTTGCGATCACTGGGTATTCGTAATGTTGGTGACCATATAGCAAAGGTTATTGCCCGCCATGTACGCTCACTGGACAAATTGCAGGAACTATCGCCACAGGAACTTATGAGGATACCTGAAGTGGGACCAGGTGTTGCACAGTCAGTGTATGATTACTTCCATGATGAGGAGTCGTTGAAGATTATTAAAACGATGCTGAGCAATGGAGTTGTTGTAAAAGATGAAGTTGTGGAAGAAGCCTCTGAAAATCCATTTAAAGGAAAAACAGTTGTGTTTACAGGAACGCTGAAGAGTATGTCAAGGCAGGAGGCAGAAAGCCTGATTGAATCATTGGGAGGAAAGGCTTCAAGCTCAGTAAGTAAAAAAACTGATTTTGTTGTTGCAGGCACGGAGGCTGGTTCCAAACTTGAAAAGGCACAAACGCTCAATGTGCGCATTCTATCCGAAGAAGAATTTTTGAAGATGGTGGGAAGGGAATAATGAAGATTGAATTGCTGCGTAAGCTTTCAGGGCATTACTATGTGCTTAGTGTACCTTTGTTCTATGTATCGTTTTTAACACCTGTAAATTTATTTGCGCCGCTTTTGTCAGTATTTGCCTGGGTGTGCCTTGTTCCTCTGTTTGTGTACATACGTAATAAGCCGCTGAAAGACGTTTACATAACATCATTCATTACAGGACTTTTTGGGTTTGGTGTTGTTTACTACTGGATGGGTGATTTTGGACAGGCGTTGCCGTATGGCAAGGTTGTAATTGTAGCCCTTATTGTTCCGTGCATATCGGTCTTTTTTGCTACAAAGGTTTTACTTGCTGAATATCTGTCGCGAATGTTTCCACGTCTTACTATGATACTGTATCCATCGGTGTGGATTGCATTTGACTGGGTACAGTCCATTGGTACCATGGCATTTCCCTGGAACTTTTTAGGTTATACGCAATATCCGTTTATTCACTTCATTCAGATAGCGTCAATTACTGGAATCTTTGGTATCACGTTTATCATTGTGTTTGCAAATATCAGCATTGCTGAATTAATACAGGCAAAGCTTTGTAACAGTAACTATCGCCCTGCATTACTTGCGTGCAGTATTGTGTGTGTTGTTGTGGTGGTATCAACGGGTTATGGTTTCATAAGACTCAAGCACCATCATGAGTATACAAATTCACACCTGCGTGTTGCCATGGTGCAGTCATGTTTTTCGCCATGGGAAAACTGGACAAGAAATAAATATATTTATCTGGATATTCTTAAAACGTTAACACAGCAGGCTATGCAGCATGATCCTGATATTGTGGTGTGGTCAGAATCCGCAACGTTAGAGAATATTTCATATAGCTACTTCAATGGCAATCTGAATCATTTTGAAGAAGAAGTGCTGGCGCTGGCTGCAGCCAACCGTGTACCCCTGCTAACAGGTGAAATTGGCATTATTGAAGATGTGCTAAAAAGGCGGTATTATCCGCAAAACAGCATGGTGCTTATCAACTCGGCAGGTCAGGTTGTTGACACGTACGCCAAAATACATTTAGTACCCTTTGGTGAGTGGTTTCCATACGGGGAACTGTTCCCGTTTGTGAATGACATCATTGATGCATTTGGTGGTTCAAACTTTATTCCTGGTGATAGCCCGCGTATTTTTACCATTGGTTCATTCAGATGTGCCCCACTTATATGCTATGAAAATATTTTTCACAGATTATGCAGGTATTATGCAAATGCAGGCATTGACTTTTATGTAAACATCACTAATCTTTTATGGACCGAAAATCCAGTTGGTCCCATGCAGCATTTTTACTTTTCAGTATTCAGAGCAATTGAAAATGGCATATGGTTTGTCAGTGCGGGCAATTCAGGTTTTACGGCACTCATAGATCCGTATGGGCGTATTACTACTTCAGTGCCGCTCATGAAAAAAACATACTGTGTGGGTGATATGGATTTGAGTATGAATACAGGCACAGTGTATCGCCTGTGTGGTGATATTATCCTGTATGTTGCATGGGTTTTTATTCTTGTATTGTGTGCGATAGTTACTGCTAATAAGCTTAATGCATATAAAAGGAAACGCTGATGCGTATAATCTACTGTACCGATGTCCATGGCGCGTTTGAACGCGTACGAGAACTATTGTATGAAACAATAGCTGATGTGTATATCATCTCTGGTGATTTGATAGACATTCCATTTTACAATATGGACAGCGCAATTCGCTACCATGAGTTGCAGATGTATTTTGACAATATGCGTAAGCAAATGGGACGTGATGATGTCACGGTGGAAGATTTTGTTGATGAGCTTATGGAAATGCCGCATATCACGGAAGAGACAGCAGAACTGGGTGCAAAATATCAGCAGTACACCATACGTGCACGCAGAGTGATGCAGCAAAAGTATAAGGTGTTGGCAAATATTTTTAGCTTTAAACCGCAAACATATATTTTTGCACTGCCCGGCAATTACGATATGGATTTAAAATACACATCGCTTCACGACAGGGACCTGCATCTGCACTGGCATCAGGTCGATGATCAGATTATTGCTGGCTATGGTGGGGCTGATGTATTCACGGCAGGTATACCACAAAAGTATGTTGTGCCCTATAGAGCTGGCATTGGTATTGATGATAGAAAAAACGAGATGTACAATTTTTTCAAAGCAGTACGACCAACTATCATTGTGACACATCAGCCTGCCCATGGAGTGCTTGACTGGCTGCCACCCGTTGGTCCAACAGGGTCACCTGCGCTCAGAACCTATTGCGACAATAATCCTGTTATTTTATGTTTAACTGGCCACATTCACGGATCATGGGGTATGAAGGAAGTTGAACATACGTTGTATTTAAATCCATCGCCATTTGGGGACATTACCACCGTGCACCATGATGTGCTTGAGGGAGGGTTTTTTTATCAGGTAGAACTTGATGGAAAAACTATAGAGCACATACTGTATAGAAAATTATATAACGAACGTGTGTATGATTTAGCGGAGTATACTAAAAAAGACGGTGAGTGGGTAGAAACCGTTATTGATGAAGGACGATATAATGCAAAGAAGAAATTAATGAATGTTGATATGAATATTCAGCAGTATTCACATATACCTGAGATTGAGTTATTTAAAGAAATAAAAAATTTTTTCAGGATGTTTCAAACTGAGGAATCAGAATTGCGTGTAGAAAAAATGGAAGAGATAGTTAAGCGTATTGAACCTGTGATTGAAGACATTGCAATGGATGTGCTTGGATCAGTCAATGTTGGATTATCACAGCCAAGTTCGGATATCGATATGGTACTGTATTTGCGGTGTGGATTGCAATGCCCTGATAATCTTTTATCGTGTAGTTGCTGTAAAGATGCAGCAGAGATGATACGAAATGCATTGCAGGATGAATATAAATTTGAAGTGCTTGATTGTATTGATTTGAACGAAGTTGAAAAAAATATAAAAGAGAAAAACTACGAATCGGAAACTTTGCAGCGGTTTGTAGCATACCGCTCTATCTGTCGTCCCATAAATTATCGTGTTATTGCACCTCTTGAAGATATGCTAAATCAGGACATAGAATTTCGTAAGGAGGTTGAAGGGAGCATACGTTCATATTTTAAGATTTTTGTTACCACTTCACAGCATGTCCGTTCGTTCAAAAAGTATGAAAACAGATTAAAAACGATTGGTATCAGGCTTCCCGACTCAATTAGAAGAAAGATTTTGCAGTATTTGCAAAGTGAAGAAGACGATATTTTATAAAAAATGAAGTGTATACTTATGCTGCTCTAAGCTACAGTAGTATACAATAAATATTAATCATAACTTTTTTTGTATTTGTAAAAATCAAAACTTTTATGAATACGAATATATGGATATTCCTGTTTAACGTATTCTTCCACATCAGGTGTACAGCTGTAACAGACCACAAAACCAATAATTTCGCCTTCCAGTGTATTCTGTAAACGTTTGATCATTTTATCAAAGCTTTCTACATCTTTTTTGCCTAATTGTGCTTTGCTTTCGCCAATAATGTAGACCTTATTGCCATTTTTAGTGCCTTCAGAATAAATATTAATTTCATCGTACCGTTTATCAGGATATGTAATATATCTGCGGTCAACGGTGGTGATGGTAACACCATATTCCTTAAATGCATAATCGGGTATATATTTCATAATTGTATCTTCAAGTGTATAACCAATAGTGTGGGTCAGATTGCCCAATATTCTTCTGGTTGTTCTGTGATCTTCAGCAAGTTGCCTTAACTCAATCTGTGTTTCTTTTAAAGCAACAGTCAATTCTTCCATTTTGATGGTAAGAGAATCAACTCGTTGTTCAGTACGTTTTTGAGCTTCGGTTAATTCTTTGATACTCTGTTCGGTTTTAT
>ERZ795046.484-NODE-484-length-48476-cov-12.028004_pt1 | contig 48476 bp, 37 predicted proteins | sample MGYA00375130_ERZ795046 | MGnify/ENA primary metagenome ERZ795046 (study PRJEB30175, sample SAMN05720202) | activated sludge metagenome | isolation source: anaerobic digester from wastewater treatment plant | place: Japan | collected 2015-05-15 ... | reverse complement strand
CAAAAAATGTTAATGGTTTGTAAAGTTTTGCTTTTAGTTCGCGTAAATCTTTTTTCTTTTATTTGTTTTAATTTATTTTTACTTACTATTCGTAATGCTGCAAAGGGGTATACCATGTCTAAAATATTTTCCAAATTTTTATAATTTTTTTCTTGCTTATAAAAAAAAAATATAGTAAAATTAAAAAATTATAATTTGTTTATAGAAAGGAGGGAACATAGATGAAACCTGAAGAATTATTGGAAGCAGTGAATTTGATAGAAAAAGAAAAAAATATAAATAGAGATGCAATTTTTGCTATTTTAACAGATGTACTCAGTCAGGTTTATAAAAAATTCTATGCTCCCAAAAAAAATATAAAAATTATCATAGATAAAAAAACAGGTGTATTCTCAGCTTATGAAAGTAAAACAATAGTTGAAAATGTAAAAGATAGTGATAAAGAGATAAGCATACAAGAGGCATTAACAATAGATAGTTCAGCCAAAATTGGAGATAGTTTAATGTTTATATTAGAAGAAGTAAAATTTGATAGAATAGTAGCCCAAACAGTAAAACAAACATTATTACAAAGAATTAAAGAGGAAGAAAAAAAAAGTATTTTCAGTGATGTAAAAAATTTATTAAATACAGTAATAACAGGTGAAGTTCAAAGAATAGATAAAAATAATGTATATGTAAATATAGGAAAAACAATTGCAATTTTACCAACAAAAGAACAAACAAAAAAAGATAATTATAAAATAGGTGATAAATTAAAATTTTATATTGTTCAGATTGAAAATAAACCAAAAGGAGTAAGTGTAATTTTATCACGAACTCATCCAAAATTAGTAGAAAAATTATTTGAAGAAGAAATAACAGAAATTTATGATAAACTAATAGAAATAAAAGGAGTAGCACGTGACCCAGGTTATCGCTCTAAAATTGCTGTTAAATCTCTTGATGCAAATATTGACCCAATTGGTACATGTGTAGGTCAAAAAGGAAATAAAATTCAATCAATTGTAAAAGAATTAAAAGGAGAAAAAATTGATATAATTCCTTTTTCAGAAGATGAGGGTGAATTTATAATAAATGCATTAAGACCAGCAGTAATAGAAAAAGTAATTTTAGACTTTAATCAAAAAGTTGCAAAAGTAATAGTTCAAAAAGAACAATTATCTCTTGCAATAGGTAAAAATGGGCAAAATGCAAAATTAGCTGCTAAATTAACAGGCTGGAAAATTGATATATATACACCAGAAGAATATAATGAATTATTTAAAAATTCTGAACAAGAAATAATAGAAAAAACAGAAGAAAATGAATAAGAGGAGAAAAAATGCCAAGAGTATATGAATGGGCAAAAGAATATAAAGTAGAAACAAAAGATTTAATTGAGTTAATAAAAAACGAAAAAGGGTTAGTTCTCAAATCATTCAATAAATTAGAAGAAGAAATAATATTAGAACTTGAAGAAAAAATAAAAGCATTAAAAGAGAAGCCAAAAGTCGAAGAACCACCGAAGCCAAAGCCAAAAAAAGTACTGTTAGTAAAGAAAGAAGAAATAGAAAAAGAAGAAGAAAAGAAAGAAGAAACTCCACAAATAGTAATTAAAAAAGAGGAAGAACCAGAACAAATTATAACCAAAAAAGAAATAATAGAAGAAATAAAACCAGAAGAAAAAAGAATAAAAGAACATAAAATAAAATTTAAAAAAGAAAAAGAAGATATAGAAAAAAAAGAGCATTTTGAAGAAGAACGAAAAGAAAAAGATAGAAAAAAAAGTAGTGGAAAAGGTGTAAAAAAGACGATAGAAATTGAAGATGTAGAGGAACAAGAAATAGAAACACCATTTAAAAATTTAATAATAAGAGATGGTGCATTTAAAAAATTTACACCAAAGAGATTTAAAGATGTATCAAAAGCAAAAGGAAAATCAAGATTAACGAGAGAATTAAAAAAGAGCAAAATCCAACAAAAATTATTAGAAGAACAAAAAATAATAGAGGAAGAAGAAAAGACGATAAAAATAACCGACCCAACAACCCCACAAAAAATAGCTGAACAATTAAAAGTAAGTGTTAATGAAATAATAGGTAAATTATTTAAAATGAATATATTAGCAACAGTGAATCAACGAATCAGCGCAGAGGTAGCAGAATTATTAGCAGAAGAATATGGCTATAAAATTAAGATAGCAAAATTATACGAAGATGAATTAGTTCCAATATCAATTGAACCAACAAAAGAAGTAAAAGGTGAATTAATAGAACGTGCACCAGTTGTTACTGTAATGGGACATGTTGACCACGGTAAAACATCTTTACTTGATGCAATAAGAAAAACAAATGTCGCTGCACAGGAAGCAGGTGGTATCACACAACATATTGGTGCATATAAAATTATACACAATAATAAAGAAATCGTATTTTTAGATACACCAGGACACGAAGCATTTACAGCAATGCGTGCAAGAGGCGCAAATTGCACTGATATTGTTGTTTTAGTTGTTGCTGCTGATGATGGTATTATGCCACAGACAATTGAAGCAATAAATCACGCTCGTGCTGCAAATGTGCCAATTATTGTTGCAATAAATAAAATTGATAAACCAAATATAAATCTAAATCGAATAAAAAAACAATTAGGTGATTATGATTTATTACCAGAAGAATGGGGTGGAAAAACAATATGTGTTGAAGTATCTGCATTAAAAAATATAAATATAGACCAATTACTTGAAATGATTTTATTACAGGCAGAATTACTCGAATTAAAGACAAATCCATTATTACCAGCAGCAGGAACAATACTTGAAGTAAAATTAGAAAAAGGAATTGGTCCAGTAATAAATTTATTAGTTCAACAGGGCACATTAAAAAAAGGTGATTATTTTGTTGCTGGCTTATATTATGGTAGAGTTCGTGCTTTAATTAATGATAAAGGTGAACGCTTAGAAAAAGTTGTTGCTGCTGCACCAATTCAAGTTATTGGCGTGACAGAACTACCACAAGCAGGTGACCCATTTAATGTAGTAGAAAACGAAAAGAAAGCAAAAGAAATAAGCCAAAAAAGATTAGAAATAAAACGAGAATATGATTTAAAAAAGAAAGAAAAAATAACATTGGACAATATTTTTAAGTTAACAAAAGAAGAAACAAAAGTATTAAACTTAATAATAAAAGCAGATGTTTCTGGTTCAGTTGAAGCAATCACAAGTTTTCTTCAAGATTTGAATTCAGATAAAGTAAAAATAAATATTATACATTCAGCTGTAGGCGGAATAAATGAAAATGATATTTCACTTGCAATTGCTTCAAATGCAATAATAATTGGATTTAATGTTCGGGCTGATTTAAATGCACAACAAAATGCAGAAAAAGAAAATGTTGAAATTAGATATTATGATATAATTTTTAAATTAAAAGAAGATATTATAAAAGCATTAGAAGGAATGCTTGAAACGATAAAAACAGAAAATGTAATTGGTCGTGGAATTGTTAAAGCAATATTTAAAATAAGTAAAGTTGGCACAATTGCAGGTTGTCAGATATTAAATGGCAAAGTTACACGCAATTCAAAAGTTCGATTAATTAGAGATAAAGTAGTAATTTATAACGGGGAGTTAGGTTCATTAAAAAGATTTAAAGATGATGCTTCAGAAGTTTCAGCAGGTTTAGAATGTGGTTTAAGTATAAAAAATTATGATGATATAAAAGAAAATGATGAACTTGAATTTTATACAATAATTGAAAAAAAACAGACATTATAAATATTTAAAAAAATGGAAATAATAAATAAAAGTATAAAAGAATTAAATGAATTACTAATTAAAAAAGAAATAAAAGCAGTTGAATTACTTGAAGAATTTTTAAAAAGAATAGAACAATATGATAAAAAAATAAATTCATTTATCACAATATCCAAAGAAGAAGCATATCAGACAGCACGAGAAGTAGATAAATTATTAGAAAAAAAAGAGCAAATAAATTTAATAAGTGGAATACCAATAGGAATAAAAGATAATATCTGCACAAAAAATATAAAAACAACCTGTGCATCAAAAATGTTAAGTAATTTTATACCACCTTATGATGCGACTGTAATAAAAAAAATAAAAGAACAAAAAGGGATAATAATAGGCAAAACAAATTTAGATGAATTTGCAATGGGTTCATCAACAGAAACTTCATATTTTGGTGTAACAAAAAATCCATTTAATTATGAATGTATTGCTGGTGGTTCATCAGGTGGTTCAGCAGCAGCAGTATCAGCACGGTTTGTGCCATACACATTAGGCAGTGATACTGGTGGTTCAATCCGTCAACCAGCAGCATTATGTGGAGTAAGTGGCTTAAAACCAAGTTATGGTCTTGTTTCAAGATATGGCTTAATTGCTTATGCATCATCATTAGACCAAATAGGACCAATAGCAAAATCAGCAGAAGATTGTGCAATACTATTAGATGTTATTGCTGGTAAAGACGAATTTGATTCAACATCAGTAAATTTTAAAAAAGATAATTATTTAGCAAAAATAAATGGCGATATAAAAGGAATAAAAATAGGAATACCTCGCGAATTTTTTCAGGAAGGATTAAATGATGAAATAAAAATAAATATAGAAAACACAATAAAATTCTTTGAAAAAGAAGGTGGAATAATAAAAGACATTTCATTAACAATGAATGAATATGTTGTAGCAACATATTATATATTAGCACCAGCAGAAGCTTCGTCAAATTTAGCAAGATATGATGGTGTAAAATATGGTTATAGAACAGAAAAATACGAGAATCTAATTGATATGTATGAAAAGACAAGAGCAGAAGGATTTGGAAATGAAGTAAAAAGAAGAATAATGTTAGGCACATATACATTAAGTGCAGGTTATTATGATGCATATTATAAAAAAGCACAACAGGTTCGTTCTTTAATTAGAAATGAGTTAATAAAAAAATTTGAAGAAGTGGATGTAATAATAGCACCAACAACACCAACACCAGCATTTAAAATTGGCGAAAAAATAAATAATCCACTTGAAATGTATTTATTTGATATTTATACTTTATCTGTAAATCTTGCAGGAATTTGTGCTATTTCTATTCCCTGTGGTTTTACAAAAGATAATTTACCTTGCGGTTTACAAATAATAGGTAATGCATTTGAAGAAGCAAAAATATTAAAATTAGCACATTATTTTCAGCAACAAACAGATTATCATAAAAAAATTCCTTTTTTAAAATAATTTTATTTTTTCTTGAAATAATAATTTAAAAAATTTATAATAAAAAAAATATTCTATATTGAGGTAATTTAATATGCCGTGGTTTGGAATTAAGAAGAAACCAATTTCACAAACGAGTGTAAAACAACCAGATTTAGTTCCTGATGGCACCTGGGAAAAATGTCCAATTTGTAGTGAAATTATATATAAAAAAAATTTTTTAAAATATTTAAAAGTATGTCAAAAATGTAATTATCATTTCAGATTAACAGCAAGTGAAAGAATACAAATTACATTTGACGAAAATTCATTTGAAGAATTATTTGCTGAAATTATTTCAGCAGACCCATTAAATTTTACTGATAGTGTAAAATATAGCACAAAAATAAATGAAACAATGAATAAGACAAATTTAAAAGAAGCAATAATAACAGGAATTGGAAAAATAAATGAAATACAGGTTTGTTGTGGTATAATGGATTTTAATTTTATGGGTGGAAGTATGGGTTCAGTTGTTGGAGAAAAAGTTGCTTTATTATTTGAATATGCAACAACAAACAAATTACCTTTAATTATTTTTTCTTCATCCGGTGGTGCACGAATGCAAGAAGGAATTTTATCACTTATGCAAATGGCAAAAACATCAGCAGCAATAGCAAAACATAGTGAAGCAGGATTATTATATATTTCAATTTGTTGTAATCCAACGACAGGTGGCACAACAGCAAGTTTTGCAATGTTAGGCGATATAATAATAGGCGAACCAGGTGCATTAATTGGTTTTGCAGGACCGCGAGTAATTGAACAAACAATCAGACAAAAATTACCAGATAAATTTCAGACATCAGAATTTTTACTTGAAAAAAGTTTTCTTGATTTAGTTGTAAATAGAAAAGATTTAAAAGAAATAATTTATAAAATTTTAGTGAGTTTGAAAAAATAATGGAAAATAAATGGGGCAATAAATATTCATTAATAGTTATAGGAGCATCAACAGGTGGTCCGGGTGTAGTAAGAAAAATATTATCTGATTTTCCCGAAGATTTACCAGTGCCTGTTGCAATAGTCCAACATATGCCACCTGAATTTACAAAAGGATTTGCTATTAGTTTAAATGAAATTTCAAAATTAAAAGTAATAGAAGCAGGAGTTCGGGAAATAATGAAAGCAGGTTATGCATATATAGCGCCCGGCGATAAACATATAATAATTAAAGATATTAGTGGACAATTAGTTTTAAAACAAAATGATGACCCTGAATATAGTGGTCATAGGCCATCAGTTGATAAATTATTTTTATCAGTAACAAAAATACCAGATTTAGCGCCAAAAACAATAGCAGTATTATTAACAGGAATGGGAAAAGATGGTGGCGAAGGAATGAAAGCATTGCGTGATTTAGGTGCTTTTACAATTGCACAAACACAGGAAACATGTGTTATATTTGGAATGCCAGGCACAGCAGTAAAATTAGGTGGTGTTGATATTTCCTTAAATCCTGAAGAAATAGTTCCCTTTATTTTAAAAAAATTAAGAGAGAATCAACAACAAAAATAAAAATGCTAAATTCAGAAAAAATAAACGAGATAAATAGAATATTAGAAAAAACATATCAAATAGGTAATCAAAAAAAAAATAATAGTGAGTTTAAAGAATTAAAAGTTGGATTGGATTTAGGAACAGCACTAATAAAATTTTTAATACTAAATGAAAATAACGAAGTAGTGTTATATTTTTATGAATGGGCAAATGTAATAAGAGATGGAATTGTTTGTGATTATTGGGGCGCAGTGCAAATAACAAAACGAATGATAAATGAAGCAATGCAAATTTTAGAATTAAAAAATTTTCCAAAAATATCAGCAGGTTATCCACCAAAAACAGAACCGCGATTAGTTGAAAATGTGATTTATTCAGCAGGCTACGATATAGCAAGAACAATAGAAGAACCAGTAGCAGCAGCAAAATTTTTAGAAATAGAAAATGGTGTTGTAGTTGACATAGGTGGTGGCACAACTGGTATAGCAATAATTAGAAATAAAAAAATAATTGAAACATATGATGAACCAACAGGTGGACATCATATAACACTTGTTATATCAGGAAATCAAAAAATACCTTATGAAGAAGCAGAAATAAAAAAAAGAAATGATAAAGAAGGAAAATATTTTTCAATAATAAAACCAGTAATAGAAAAAATGGCATCAATAGTAAAAGAAAAAATAAAAAGATATAGAAATATAAAACAAATATATTTAGTAGGTGGACCAACAGCATATAAAAATTTTCGTGAAGTATTTGAAAATGAATTACAAAAAGAAGTATTTTCCTTTAAAAATCCAGAGTTAATAACTCCTTATGGAATAACGATATAAATGCTAAACAAAGAAAAATTTTTTAATTTATTAAATAAAGAACAGCGAGAAGCAGTAGAATATTGTGAAGGACCGCTTCTTGTTTATGCAGGTGCAGGTACAGGTAAAACACGAGTAATAACTTATAAAATTGTATATTTAATTGAATTTAAAAAAATTTCACCCCATAAAATACTTGCTGTTACTTTCACAAATAAAGCAGCAAATGAAATGAAACAGCGAATAAAAAATTTAGCAGGAGAAAAAGCAGAACATTTATGGATGAGCACATTTCATTCTTTTGGTTTACGTTTTTTAAGAATGCATTATAATGAAATAAATTATAGAAATGATTTTACAATCTATGATGAAGAAGACCAGTTAAATTTAATAAAAGCGTGCATTTTTGAAATAACTAAAAAAATTGATATAAAAGCATCAATAATAAAATATCATATAAATATGTCAAAAAGCAAACAAATGAATTTTAATGATTACCTGAATAAATTGCAGTTTGAAAATGATGAAATAAAAGAGATATTATTTGAAATAGCAAAATTATATGAAATGAAAAAACGCGAATTAAATGTAATGGATTTTGATGATTTACTCATTTATCCAGTAACAATATTAAAAAATAATTATTCATTATTAGAAAAATATTCAAGTAAATTTGAGTATATATTAGTTGATGAATTTCAGGATACAAATGTGATTCAATATGATTTAATAAAATTATTAAGTTTAAAAAATAAGAATATTTGCGTAGTAGGCGATGATGACCAGAGTATATATTCCTGGCGCGGTGCAAATGTCCAGAATATATTAAATTTTGAAAAAGATTTTAAAAATGTAAAAGTAATAAAATTAATAAAAAATTATCGTTCGCAACAACTGATATTAAATATAGCAAATAAACTGATAGCAAATAACAAATATCACATTGAAAAAAATTTGTATTCAGAAATTAAAAGTAACAATCCACCAGAATTAATTGAAGTTGAAAATGAATTTCAAGAAGCAAATATTATAGTTGATAAGATAAAAGAATTAAAAAATGAATATGATTTATCACAAATAGCAGTATTTTATCGGACAAATTATCAATCAAGAATAATTGAAGAAAAATTAGTTAATGCTAATATTCCATATATAGTAGTTGGTAATATAAGTTTTTATCAGCGAAAAGAAATAAAAGATATACTTGCATATTTAAAATTTATAGTAAATCCAAAAGATAATGTAAGTTTATTGAGAATAATAAATATACCAAAACGCGGAATAGGAAATGCCACAATTGAAAGACTATTAGAAATAGCAAAAATGAAGAAAAAAAGTATATATGAAACATTAGAAATAATAAATGAATTTGATTTTTCAGGTGTAAAAAAATTAGAAGAATTTTATAATCTAATGAATGAATTAATTGAATTATCAAAAACAACAAAATTATCAAGATTTATTGATATCTTTTTAAAAAAGATAAATTACATAAAAATGCTTGAAGAAAGTAATGACGAAAAAAGTGAAGACAGAATAATGAATGTTTTAGAATTAGTAAATTCAATAAAATTATTTGATACAAACAAAGAAAATCAAACATTAAATGATTATATTGAAAGTATAGCACTAATAAGTGATATAGATGAATGGGATAAAAAAGAAGGTGTAGTAAATTTAATGACATTACATTCAGCAAAAGGACTTGAATTTGATGTTGTTTTTATTATTGGTATGTCAGAAAAATTATTTCCACATATAAATAGCAGCAATACAGAAGAAGAGATAGAGGAAGAAAGAAGATTATGTTATGTAGGAATAACGCGTGCTAAAAAATTATTATATTTAATATATGCAAGAGAAAGATATAAATATGGAAGTTATGAGTTTTATCAACCGTCGAGATTTTTATATGAAATTTTTCCAGACCATGAATTTAATTCTTATGAAATACAGGAATTTTCTGATGAAAATAATTATTTAACAAAAACAAGACAATTACCAGTTAAAACAAATTTTTTAGATTATCAAATTAATATAAATAATAAAAAGCCAAAAAAAGAAGAGAAAGAATCTGAATATAAAGCAGGCGATAGAGTGTTACATAAAACTTATGGCGAAGGATTAGTAATGTATTGTTATGCAGATAGAATTATGATAAGATTTAAAAATTTTGGAAATAAAGAATTTGATTTATCTATTGCCAAATTAAAAAAAATAAGTTAAAATAAAAAGATAATTTTAAAGGGAAAAAAATATGAAAAAAATAAAAATTTTAATTATTATTTATCTTTTATTCATTTCATTTATATTTGCACAGGATACAACTATAATCGAGCCAGAAAATAAAATATTAAAATCAATTACATTAAATGTAGGACAGGGTGATGCAACAGTAATTATTTTTCCTAATAATAAAGTAATGCAAATAGATGCAGGCAAAGCAGGTGCATATTCACGCGACCGCGGACTTCTTGTAATAATTCCATTTTATAAAAAATTAGATATAAATAGAATAAATATAGCAGTAGCAACACATCCTGATTTAGACCATATTGGTGGCTACATTTCTATTTTAGAAGATTTATTACTTGATGAATTCTGGGATGCACAGGCATATACAAGTTATGCATATAAAAAAATTTTAAAATTAATTGATAATAATAATGCTGGTTATTATCTTGGTTATAATATGATAAAAGATAGAATAGAAGAATTAAATAAAGAAGAATATTTTGGCAAAGATGTAAAATTAAAAATATATGGACCATTGCGAGATTATGGTGAAAATAATGCAAATTCATTATGTATAAAAATAACATATAAAAAAGTCTCATTTTTCTTCTTAGGTGATTCAACAAAAGAAGCACAGGAAGATATGGCATATAACTGGAAAGAAGATTTAAAAACAACAGTAATGTTGACACCACATCATGGGAGTGAACATAATTATAGTCCGACATTTTTATCTTATGCACAACCCGAGGTTGCTATTTGTTCTGTTGGTTTAAAAAATAAATATGGACATCCATCAGAAAAAGTGCTAACTGCTTATGCTTTTGCTGGCGTTAAAATATATCGAACAGATAAATTGCAATCACATATAGAAGTAGAAACAGATGGAGATACATATAAAGTAAATATAATAAAAGCACCATTTGATGATTAAATAAAAGGTGATAATATGAAAGTTGTAGAAGTAGGAAATATAAAAATAGGCGGTAATAATCCATTAGCATTTATTTTAGGACCGTGTATAATAGAAAATGATACTTATGAACAAGCAAAAGAATTAAAAAAAATAATGGATAAATTTAATCAACCATTTATTTTCAAATGCAGTTGGGATAAAGCAAATAGAACAGGATATGATGGATATCGTGGATTTGGTATAGATAAAGGTATTGAAATTTTAATGAAAATAAAAAAAGATTTTAATTTACCAGTTTTAACAGATTTTCATATTCCAGAACAGGCAGAAAAACTTGGAAAATATTTTGATGTATTACAGGTGCCAGCATATTTAACACGGCAAACAGATATGTTATTTGCAGCAGGAAAATATGCTAAAGTAGTCAATATAAAAAAAGCACAATTTATGAATCCACTTGATATGAAAAAAGTTATTTCAAAAATTGAATATGTAAATAATAAAAATATTTTAGTAACAGAGCGGGGCACCTGTTTTGGCTATGATGATTTAGTCGTTGATTTTCGTTCCTTTGTTATTATGAAAAAATTTGGTTATCCAGTGATATTTGATGCAACACATTCAATAAAAATAGAAAATCCAGAACTTGACCAGAAAGAATTTATTGAGCCACTTGCAAAAGCAGCAATAGCGATTGGTGTTGATGGTTTATTTATGGAAGTTCATCCTGATTGTTCAAGAGCACTCTGTGATGGTAAATGGATGCTTCCTTTTGAAAGATTGGAAAAATTTATGGAGGTAATAAAAAAATGAAAATATTTATTGATTCATCAAACATCGAAGAAATAAAACAATTTAAAGATTTTGCTTTTTTTGCAGGTATAACAACAAATCCGACATTTTTTATACGCGAAAAAATCAGTGATATGAATGGTGCAATAAAAGAGATGAATAAAATAATAAAAGGTGAAATGCATATAGAAGCAATGGGCGACACAGCAGAAGAAATAATAAAGAATGCAATAGAAAATACAAAACTTGCAGATGATGTAGTAGCAAAAATTCCAATGACACCAGAAGGAATAAAAGCAGTAGAATATTTAAGCAAGAAAAATTATAAGACAAATGTTCATTTAATTTTTTCATCAAATCAAGCAATATTAGCAGCATTAGCAGGTGCGACTTATGTATGCCCATTAATAGGCAGATTATATGACCATGGTCATAATGGTCTGGAAATAATCCAGCAAATTTTACAGGCGTTTAAAAATTACAATTATATAAATACAAAAGTAATGATTTCAAGTGTTCGTTCAGCAGAGCATTGCAGAATGGCTGCAATATTAGGTGCTGATGCTATTACCGTACCACCGGCAATAATAAAACAAATGTTTAGACATCCTTTAACTGATATAGGAATTGATATATTTAAACAGGATATGATAAATCTAACAATAGTAGAGAAAATAATGCACAGAGGAAATAAACTACCATTAATAAAAGAAGGAACATATTTGAAAGAAGCAATAAAAATAATAACAGAAAAAAATTTTGGAACTGGTATAATAGTTGATAATGAGAATAATTTAAAAGGAATAATAACAGATGGAGATTTAAGAAGAATATTTCAAAAATATGAAGATATAAGTAATTTAAAAGTTGAAGAAGTAATGTCAAAAAATCCAAGAACAATAATGAAGACAGAATTAATAGGAAATGCATTGAAAAAGATGGAAGATAATAAGATTACTTCATTAATCATAGCAGATGAAAATAAAAAAGTAATTGGCTTTATACATATTCACGATATTTTAGGGAAACAGGTTCGTGAATATTAGTTTTTTTTAATAATGAATTTAAAAAGAATTATCATTATTTCTTTAATCATAAAATTATTAATTATTCCATTCTTTTTTCATCCTGATATATTATGGATTTATAATAGTTCTTCAAAATTAGTGTCATTAAAAATATTTAATATTTATAAATTTGAGTATCAGATAAAAGAGGTATTATTCAAATATCCGCCGCTATCATATTTCTTTTTTGGCTTTTATTTATTTATTATTAAACCTTTTGTTCATTTAGAAACATTAACATCAGACTGGAATTTATGGGTTGATAATTTATACATTTATCGACAATTATTTCTTTTTAAAATTCCATATTTAATTTTTGACTATTTCATTCTATTATATTTAATAAAAATTGATAAAATAAATCTTACCAGATATTTAATCTGGTGGACATTTAATCCACTTGTGATTTATGTTATTTATATTTATGGACAATTTGATGTAATACCACTTTTCTTTATTTTACTGGCTTATTATTTATTTTTACAAAAAAAAAATTTTTATTCTGTTTTTGTTTTATCAATTGCAATTAGTTTTAAAATATTTCCTTTATTATTGCTACCTTTTTTTGTTTTATTTATTTCAAACTCAATTAAAGATTTTATAAAATTTTTTTGTGCAGGTATCAGTCTATTTATAATCAGTATTTTACCATTTATAAATTCAAAACCTTTTTTTAATAATGTATTAAAATATTCAGAAAATTATCTAACAAATGAAGGAATAATTTTTCAGAATAGTAATAAAATTTCAATTTTATTTTTTATTTTTTATTCACTAATTTTTTTTACTGTTTTACATTTTAAAAAAATAAAAGAAAAAAAAGAAAACTTACTTAATGTAATTCTAATAATTTTTTTATCATATTATTTATTATATAATTTTAATCCACAATTTTGTATCTGGATTTTTCCTTTTCTTATTCTGTATCATTTTAAACAAAATAAAATTTCAACATTTTTTTTATTATTTATTATTTTTTATTTCATAAATAATTTTTTAAGTTATGGTAGAAATGCATTCTCTATTCATTTTGTTGTTATAAATAAAATACTATATGGTTTACCATCACCAGCAATGATTATTGATTATCTTATTGGATTAACAAATTATTTAAAATTTACAAATTCAGTTTTTACTGCTATTTTAATTTTTTATTTATTTATAAATTTATCAGAATTAATTACAAATAAACATTAAAAGATAAAGCAATACTATTCTGATTTGCATTAATAAATTTAATTAATTCTTTTTACATTTTTATTTTTTCTTTAATATTTTTTTTATTTCTATTTTATATATTTATTCCAAAAATAATTAAATATTTAATTGACAAAAACAAAATAAAAAATATAATAAAAAAAATTTTAAAAAACAAAAGCGATTATTATAACAAAAAATTAATATTTAGAATATTTAAAAAGTAAGAATACATATAATCACCATTTAGAAAATAATCAACTTTTTATTAAAGTTTTAATTTCAATATTTATCAGAGCGTAGTTTAAAAATTATTGAAATTAACTGCTAATTTAATGAAATGAAATTTATTGATACGCATTGTCATTTAGCAGATGAAGATATTTATAAAGAAAAAGAAGAAATAATAAAAGAATCGCTGGCAAATGAAGTAGAAAAAATATTTACAATTTCAGAAGCAAGAGAAAATATTGAAAAAAATATATTAATTGCAGAAGAGTTTGAACCTGTTTTTTTTTCAATTGGTCTACATCCACATTTTGCAAATCTTGAAAAAAAAGATGATTTAGAATTTGTTTCAATTATTTTTAAACAATATAAAAATCATAAAAAAAATATTGGTTTTGGAGAAATAGGTCTTGATTATTATTATGGTGCTGAAAATAAAAAAGCACAAATATTTTTTTTAGAGCAACAATTGAGTTTATTAACTGATTATAATAAACCAATAATAATTCATTCACGCAATTCAGATGATGATATTTATAATATTCTTAAAGAATTAAAAACAGAAAATCCAATAATAATGCATTGTTATACAGGTGATAAAAAATTTGCAAAACAATTATTAGATAAAATAAATGTTTATTTTTCATTTAATGGTATAATAACATTTAAAAAATCAATAAATGTGCAGGAAGTATTTTTATATTTACCATTAGATAAAATAATATTAGAAACCGATGCACCTTATTTAACTCCCGAACCATATCGTGGTAAAAAGAATAAACCAGCATACATAAAATATACTTACGAGAAATGTGCATTATTAAAAAATATTTCACTTGAAAATTTTTCTGAGTTGATATATAATAATATAGAAAATATATTCAAAATATAAAAAGGAAAATAATATGTCTCTAACAAAAATAATTATATGTGGGGTAGGCGGTCAGGGAATAATTCTTTCAAGTAAAATATTAAGCGAAGTTGCATTAGAAAGTGGCTATGATGTAAAACAAAGTGAAGTTCATGGTATGGCACAGCGAGGCGGTAGTGTTATTAGTCATATTATTTATGGCGAAAAAGTTTATTCACCAATAATTAGTGAAAATGAAGCTGATATTTTATTAGGATTTGAAAAATTAGAAACAGCAAGATATATAAATTTTTTGAAAAAAGATGGATTTGTAATTTGTAATGACTTAAAATTAAAACCAGTAAATATACAGAAATATCCTGATGAAGAAATAAATCAATTATTAAACAAAAAAAATATATTATTTATTAATGCACTAAAATATTGTGAAGAATTAGGTTCTACAAAAGTAATGAATATTTTTTTACTTGGAGTTCTTTCAAATTATTTAAATTTAGCAGATGATAATTATATAAAATTAATAGAAAAAAATGTAAAAGAAGAATTCAGAAAAATAAATATAAATGCCTTTATTTATGGCAGAAAGGTAGGTATAAAAAATGATATGGAATAAAAAATATGAATGTATGCCAGTTTCTGAATTAAAAGAATATCAATTAGAAAATTTAAAAAAAATAGTAAAATATGTATATGAGCGTGTGCCACATTATAAAAAACTATTTGATGAAAAGCGAATAAATATAAATTCAATTCAATCATTAAAAGATATTGAACGATTGCCATTTACAACCAAAAATGATTTACGAGATAATTATCCATTTAAATTATTTGCAGTGCCAATGAAAGAAGTGGTTCGAATACATGCGTCAAGTGGCACAACTGGCAAGCCAACAGTGGTAGGTTATACAAGAAAAGATATTGAAATATGGGCAGAAGTAATGGCACGTTCAATGATGGCTTGTGGAACAGATGAGAATTCAATTGTTCAAAATGCTTATGGCTATGGATTATTTACAGGTGGACTTGGTGTTCATTATGGTGCAGAAAAAATAGGTGCTTCTGTAATACCTATCAGTGGTGGTAATACAAAGCGACAGATTATGTTATTAGAAGATTTTGGTTCAACAATATTAACCTGCACACCTTCATATTCTTTACTTATTGCAGAAGTAGCAGAAGAAATGGGTGTTGACATAAAAAAATTACCATTACAAGCAGGTATATTTGGTGCTGAACCCTGGAGTGAAAGTTTAAGAAAAGAAATTGAAGCAAAATTAAATATTGATGCTTATGATATTTATGGTTTATCTGAAATTATTGGACCAGGCGTAGCGATTGAATGTGAATGTAAAAATGGACTTCATATTTTTGAAGACCATTTTTATCCAGAAATAATTGACCCTGAAACTGGAAAAGTTTTGCCGCCAGGTAAATATGGTGAATTAGTTATTACTACAATAACAAAAGAATGTATTCCATTAATCAGATATAGAACACGAGATATAACAGCATTAATAGAAGAAAAATGTGAATGTGGTAGAACAATGCGTAGAATAAAAAGATTATCAGGTAGAACAGATGATATGCTAATAATCAGGGGAGTTAATGTTTTTCCATCTCAAATTGAAAGCGTTCTTATTGAATTAGAGGAAGTTGAACCACATTATCAATTAATTGTATCAAAAGAAGGTCCGCTTGATGTTTTAGAAGTGCAGGTTGAAGTAAATGAAAAAATATTTTCTGATGAAATAAAAAAATTAGAAAATGTCCGTTGCAAAATTCAGCGAGAAATAGAATCAACACTTGGTATATCAGTTAAAGTTACCTTAGTTGAACCAAAAACACTTCAGCGTAGTGAAGGTAAAGCAAAACGAGTAATTGATATGAGAAATAAATAATATATATAATTATATTATTAAACCTAACAAAAAAACAGAATGATTTTAAGTAATAAAAAATTCTTTACAAAAGAACATTTTGAAAAAAATAAAGGATATGCGCCAGCATATTTATGCGAACTTGTAGTCTATTGTATGGAATTATTAAGTCAACTCTCAGCACAAGAATTAAAATTTCGATTTAAAGGTGGTAATTCATTATTATTAATTTTAAAAGAACCAGAACGATTTTCAATTGATGTAGATATAGCGACCTCAGCAACAAAAGAAGAAATAATAAAGAAGATGGAAGCAATAGTGAAAGAATGTGAGAAATTTACAAAACTTGAAATAAGACAACACCAAACAAAACCATGGTTGCCAATGATTAGTTTCAAAATTTATTTTAATTCATTTTATCAGAATCATGAAAATTCTTTTGTTATGCTTGATGCTGTTTTAAAACAAATTCCATATCCAGGTTATTTAACAAAAATAAAAATAAAAGAAATATATGAATCAGAATATGAAGTTGAAGTATCAGAGCCATCAGGTTTAATAGGTGATAAATTATTAACAATAAGTCCAGCAACACTTGGCATTCCACTTGGCAAAAAAAAAGAAGCACAACGCTTAAAACATATTTTTGATATATCAAGATTAGCAAAAGAAAATTATTCAATAAACGAGGTAAAAGAAAGTATAAACAATTGTATAAAACAGGAAAATGAAATTCAGGGAAAAAATTTTAGTCTAAAAGAAATAAAAGAAGACACAAAAAAATTTTGTGAAGTTGCAACAGGTTTTAAAGAAAAGCCAGAATTAGAAAAAATAGAAAAAGACCAATATTTATATGAAATAGTTAAGGGGTTTGATGAATTTAAAAATTATGTTTTTAAAAGGGAGTATAAATGGAATGATTTATTAAATGATATGAGCACAGTTTTAAATATATTAGAGAAAATATAAAAAATAAAAGGGGAGTAAAATATGATAAAGGATTTAGAAACACGAATGAACATATTAAAAACAGATATAAAAAATTTACAAAGAGCAATAGAAGCAGAAGGAAAATATGGTAGTTATGATGAATGGAAATCAATATTACAATTAGCAAGGCATTTAGAAAGTGAAGCAATAATAAATATGGCAATAATAAAATATCGTGAAAGAGAAGAAAATAAAACGAGTAAAAACGATGAATTATTTTAATAATGCTTGGCAAACGAATAAACGAGATAATAATTTATGAATTTATTGGTCACGGTGGAGCAGGCGAAGTCTATAAAGCAAAAGATGAAAAAACAAATAATATTTATGCAGTAAAAATAATAAAAACAAAAAATAAAGAATCAGAGGAAGAATTTTTAGAAGAAACAGGTATCTTAAAAAAAATTTCTCATCCTGATGTAGTAAAAATTTTTGATTATGGTATATTTGAAGATTATGCGTATATAGTAATGGAGTTAATAGAATATCCAACATTAGAAAAATATATAAAAAAAAATCTGTCAATAAATGAAATAACAAAAATTATATTAAATATAGCAAGAACAATAAATTATTTTCATAATTACAAACCAGCAATAATTCATTGTGATTTAAAGCCATCAAATATTTTTGTATATAATGATTTTCGCATAAAAATCAGTGATTTTGGTTCAGCATATTTTATTTATAATAATCAGGAATTTGAAACAATAAAAACAGAAATAATAAATATAATTACAACAAAAGAAGAAGATAAAACTAAAATAAGTGGCACATATTTTTATACAGCACCAGAAATTTTTTTAGAAAAAAATTTTGGTTTTTATAATGATATTTATTCAATTGGTGTAATTTTATACCAATTATTAACAGGTATTTTACCAGTTGGCTTTATTGAAATGCCATCAAAATTTAATCCTGCTTATTTTGTTTTTGATAAAATAATTATTAAATCACTACATAATGATTATAAGATGCGCTATCAGAATTTAAATGAATTTATTTATGATTTAGAACAACTGACAAAAATAAATGAGAGTAAAGAAGAATATGAAAAAGAACAAAAAAAATATATAACAGCAGATTACATACCAACAAGAATAATATTAGATTTATATGATAGTATGTCAATTTTCAGTAAGCCAAAAGAATATTTAGTTTTTGAAGAAAAAAAAATATTTGAAGATAGAACAAAAAGTGAAAAATATTTTGAAGAAGAAAAAAATTATTATATAAAAGAAGTAGAAGAATTATTAAATAAAAAAAATTATGAATTAGAAAAAATAGTAGAATTAATAAAAAAAATTTTTTTAATTGATGAGAATAATTTATTTGCACATACAATTATCGAAAATTTAAAAAGAGAACAACATAAAAATTTGTATAATGTATTAAAAAAAATAGTAAAAATAAAATCGAATATAGAAATAATAAAAAGATTAACAAAGGAAATGGAATTTATCAGTTCGGGAAAAACAATAATAGGATATAATTATGGTAAATCACGCGAGCGACCTGAACATATAGTTTATGTTGATGCATTTTATATTGACAAATATTTAACAACGATAGGAGAATATCGAGAATTTAAAAAAAATTATAAGATATTAAAAGAATATGATAATGAGAAATATCCAGTAATAAATTTAAATTATTATGAAGTAGAAGAATATGCAGAATATAAAAATAAAGAAATACCAACTGAAGAGCAATGGGAAAAAGCAGCGAGAGGAAAAAATAATTATTTATATGCATTTGGAAATAAATTTAATAAAGAATTTGCTTATGTTGAAAGAAGTATAAATGATGGATTAATAAAAATTGGTTCATATAAACCTAATGATTATGGTTTATATGATATGACAGGTTTAGTATGGGAATGGACAAAATCAAAATTTGAACCGTATGATAAAAATTCAAATGATAAAAAAGAATATAATGAAAATTATAAAGTTTTAAAAGGTGGTTGCTGGTTATCAGGAAAAGACCATTGTAGAAATTCATTTAGATTTTATTATAAACCAGAATTAAGAACAATATTTACAGGCTGTAGATTTATTTTAACAATGCAAAAAATAGAAAGTATAATTAATAAAAGTGAATAAAATTTATATTGACAATTTTTTTTCTTATAGTAGATTACTAAAATAAAAAAATAGAGGAGGTAGAAAAATATGGCAATAGAAAAAGCAGAAGACATAAAATTAATTTTAGAATTATTAAAAATAAAAGAAGAAATAACAGAAGAAGAAACATTAAGAAATCAAATATTAAAAGAAGGAGTAGAAAAAAGATTAAAAGAAAAATTAGGAATTCAGACAACATTGGTTGGTAGGATAGAACCAGGAGAGAATTATGATTATTTATATGTAAAAGATGTAAATAATAATTTCCCTGATTGTCAATTAGATGAAAAAAAACAATTAAAAAAAGTGCCAATTAGATTATTTATTGAAAAATTAAAAGATGCATTTAAAAAAGATTTTGATAATAAGATAGAGCAATATGAAAAATTAAAAAAAGAATTAGATGATTTATTCAATTAAAAATGGGAGGTGATAAAATGCAAAAAGTAAAACATATAATAATTGAAGGTTTACCAGCAACAGGAAAAACAGAAATAAGTAATGTTCTAAAAATTTATTTCCCATTAAATATAAGAATTTTACCAGAATTGACAACAACAATAGTTCGAGAAAATAAAATGAATATTTTAGATGACCGAACAAAAATGACAGAATTATTAAAAAAATATTTAGAATTAAGAAATGAAGATATAAATCGATTAAAAGAAGATTTTGTAAAATTAAATAGGGAATTAATAATATTTGAAGAATCACATTTAGGAGTTCACTGGGCATATTCAAAAGTAATCAATGATGAATTCTTTTTACAGGAATATGAAAAAGAATTAAAGAATAAAACAATAGAGCCAGATTTTTATATAAGATTATATATTAGTCCTGAATTATCATATCAGCGACAATTGGCAAGAAATACACCTGATGTAGAAGTAACAGCAGATATAATAGAGAAAATGTATAATTATTTAAAAGAATGGCATAAAACATATTCCCAAAAAAAAGTCTATGAAATAAATGCTGATAGATCGCCAGATGTAGTAATTAAAGACATACTTAAAATTTTGGGAATAACATATTCATCAAATTATAAAATTTAAAAAAGAGAAAGATTATGCGGGGTAAAACTTATAAAATTTTAATTATTGAAGATGATAATAATTATTTAGAATTAATAGAAGAACTTTTAAATAATTATACGAAAAATAAAAAGAATGTTTCCACATTCGAACTATATAAAGCAAATACATTAAAAGAAGGGTTAGAATTATTAACAAAAGAAAAAATTGATTTAATAATATTAGATTTAATTTTACCAGATATAGAAGGATTAGAGGGAATAGAAAAAACAAAATTTCATTTTCCTGATATACCTTTAATTGTTTTGACAAATGTATATAGCGATGAAAATGCAATAGAAGCATTAAAATTTGGTGCACAGGATTATTTATTTAAAGGCCAAATAAATAGTGAAATTTTAGTTCGTGCAATTGTTTATTCAATTGAACGGAATAGATTAACATTAGAATTAGCAAACTATACAAAACAATTAGAAATAGCATATAGCAAGTTAAGAGAATCCGAACAACAATTAAAAGAAAAAAATGAAAAATTACAAGAATTAAATGAAATGAAAGATTATTTTCTTTCAATTGTATCACATCAAATAAGGACAAACATAACAATAATAAGTTGTGCAGCAGAAAATATTAGTTCTGGTATGTTTGGTTCAGTGAACGAAAAACAGGCTAAATTTTTAGATATGATAAAACAGAATATAAATAATTTAATAAAATTAGTAAATAATCTGCTTGATTTAGCAAAATTTGAATCAGGTAAATTTGAATTAAATAAACAGCCAGAAAATATAGTAAAAATAATAGAGCAAAGTATTCAAGATTTTCGAATGGTAGCACTTGAAAAAAATATTAAAGTTTTATTTTCTACATCTGCAAAAGAAATAATTGTTAAAATTGATGTAAATTTAATTTTACAGGTATTTGCTAATTTAATGAACAATGCAATAAAATATACAGAAGAAAATGGAACAATCGAAGTTGAAATTTATAAAGACGAAAAAAATGTATATTGTAGTGTGAAAGATAATGGAATTGGAATATCAAATGAAGATTTAAAAAAAATATTTAATAAATATAAACAGGTTGGGAAAAAAGATAGAAAAGGCACAGGTCTTGGTTTAGTGATATGTAAAGAAATAATAAAAGCACATAAAGGTGAAATAAAAGTTGAAAGTGAATTAAATAAAGGCTCAAAATTTACTTTTTCTTTGCCATTAAATAATTGTAAATAAATTATTATGCAGTTTAAAAGAGATATATCAAAAAATTCAGAATAAAAATTTTTAATAAGAGGGATAGAAATGGAAAAGAAAAATTATTTATGTTCAGGCAACCAATATCTTGCAATACCAAAAATAATTGAAAATAATGGAAATATTGAATCATTAAATTGTCTTTATTTTAAATATAATAGTCTAATTGAAATATGTGCTGATACAAATAATTCAATCATCAAACCTTTTTTTACTATTAATAACAATGAGATAAAACTTCAGGATTTAAAATGGTATTTTGATATTTACTGGATACCACACTGGGAATATAAAACAGAAAAAGTAATTATAAAAGGAAGTATATTATTGCCATCAAATGAAAAAGGCTTTATTTATGCTTTTCAAGTTAACAACCTTTCAAATGAAGAAATAAATGTTAAGGTTGGTTTTAAAGGAAATATTAAAGGATTATTACGGACTATTTATTCATCAGAATTTATGAATACTTACAAAAAAATATTTTTAGACAAATGGGAAAACGAAAAAATGGTTGTTAACTTTTCAAATGAAGCAACAATTTTATCAATTGTTATAATGCCAGAAACAAAACCAGATTTTATTGGTTGGAATAAAAATATTGATTATTATCTTAATTCTAATGAATTATTTGCAAATATTTATGAACCAGTAAATTATTGTGTTTACAAAGATTTTAAAATAAAACCAAATAATAATATATTTTATAGATATTACATAGGTTGTGGAATTGAGCAATCATCTGCAATTGCAACAGTAATTCATTTAAATAGAAATACATATAATTGTCTCTATAATGAAACAAAAGAATTTTTAAAGCAAAAAATACAGGATGTCCGTGATATACAACTAAATTATGTAATGAATAAAAATCTTTTATTTAATTATTTTTATTCTTTTGGAAAGACAATTGATACAGAAGAATTTATTTGTATAACATCACGAAGTCCTTTATATTATGTTAATTCTGCTTTCTGGGATAGAGATATTTTCTTATGGGCTTTACCTGGTTTATTATTATCTGATAAAAGTTTAGGAAAAGAAGTATTTGAATATTTTTTTAAATACCAAATTAAAAATGTTGGTATTCATAGTCGTTATATAAATGGAGCAGTATTAGAGTCAGGTTTTGAACTTGATGAATTATGTGCTCCTATAATTGGACTTGATTATTATACTAATTTTACAAATGATTTTGATTATTTAAAAAAAGAATATGTTTTAGAAGGAATAGAATTTATTATTCAAAAAATTTTTGAACACAAGAATAAAAATTATTTTTTATTTGAAACATTTTTATTACCAACTGATGATGTTACGCAAGAGTATTATGTGACTTATGATAATATGCTTGTATGGAAAGTATTTAAAATTATAGAAAAATTTGCTGAACATTTTAATTTATATACACAAAAAGAAAAATTTTCAGAATATGCAAACAGAGTAAAAGAAGCAATTTATGCATATTTAGTTTTTGAAAAGAAAAATAAAAAATTATTTGCATGGTCAACAGATTTAAAAGGAAATTATAGATTTTATGATGAAGCTGCTGGTAGTTTGCTTTTATTAAATTATTATGGTTTTTGTGAAAAAGATAATGATATTTATCTAAACACTATTCGTGAATTATATTCTGCTGAAAATAAATATTTTATTCAATCAGGTAATTTTAATGAATTAACAAATTTACATACACCGCAATTAACGCCCTGGATTTTAAGTGCGATAAATAGTGCATTGACAATAAGGAAAAATGAAGTAAAAAATTTTATAAGAAACGCAAAAATGTATAATAGCATTGCTTGTGAAAGTATTTATCCTGATACAGGCGAAGCAGCAACAGGCGAACATTTTGCTACCTGTGCAGGATTTTTAAGTTATTCAATCTGGTTTGCATATCGTTAAATAATGAATAATTTTTAACCACTAATAGTATAAATTTTACCTATTTTATCTGATTTAAAAAATATAACCAAACAAAAACATAGTAAAAATAGTATTATTAAAACATATAAATTCTGGCAAGGAAAATGCACTTCTTTTAGCAATCAAAAAAGAAAGGTGGTGTGGAAGATGATAAATAAAACAAATATTCTTATTGTTGATGATGAACCTGGCATAAGAGATACATTATATTACAATTTAACTGATGCAGGCTATAATGTTACGACAGCCGAAAGTGGAATTGATGCAATAAATAAAATACGCACTAAAAAATTTAAAGCAATTTTATCTGATATTGTTATGAATGATGGTGATGGAATAATGCTATTAAAAGAATTAAAGGAGCAATCAAAATTATTACCTGTAATATTATTTACTGGTTATGCATCTATTGATTCATCAATTGATGCTGTAAATTTTGGTGCTTATGCTTATTTAAAAAAACCAATCTCTATTGAAGAATTAAAAAAAGTATTAAATAAAGCAATAGAAAAATACAAAGAAGATACGAGTAAAGAAAAAGTATTTAATAAATTTTTAAGAACACTAATAAAAAGCAAAAAATTAAAAGAAGAGAAAATGCGAAAAGATGGTATATTAGAGAATGACATAGAAATACCTGCAAACGAAAAAAATTTTAATTTAATAAATCAAAAAATGAATAAACAAATACGAAATACAAATGCAGATATATTAATAATAACAAAAAATAGAGTATTAAAAAATAATTTAGAAAATTTATTAAGATATGAAAAATTTAAAAATGTGCGGACAATGGAAACAATAAATTCACAATTAATAAAATTTCATTCAATTATAATAATTGATATTGATTGTTTTAAGAGAAAATTTTATGAAGAGTATTTCAAAATAATAAAGACAAAACCTAATATAAAAGTTATAGCAATAGCAAGTAAAGAAAATATGCATTTATTAAATAAGTTAAAAGAATTAGGAATAAAAACAGTATTGCAAAAACCAGTTGGTTTTGACAGAATACTTGATGTTATTTGCTGGCAATCATATTTAGTAAAAGATGATGAAATAAAGGAAAAACTTGATAATATAAATTATTTTGAAAAAATTAAAGGTGATGCATTATTTTATTTATATAAACGGATTGATTTGAAAACTTATGTTTATGTTATTATTTTAAGTTTGCTTATAGGAATTTTTATATTTAATCCATATTCACAGAAAGCAATTTCATATTTAACACAATATTTTTTCAATAATCGAATACATCAACTAAATGAGCAAATACATTTAGCAGATGAATTAACAATAAAAAAGATGTATAGTGAAATAATAGGTTATTTAGATAGAGATGAAAAGCGAGAGATAAAAAAATAGAGAGAATTACAACAACATATTATTGTAATTCTCTCATATAACTCGATTAAATAATTGAATAAGATGTCATAGAATCAAGAACTTCATAAGCTTCTTTTCTATAAGCATCCATAACATAAGGTATTTTTGTTACTTCCGAACATTCTTTTGTTAATGACATTATTTCATTTCGTGTAATAGCGTGAACTCTAAAACAGCGAGCACCTGCCATTAACTGTTGTAAACCAACTTTTAATTTATCAATAAAACTAAATACACCAATTGCTCCCATAGGTATTTTTTTAATTTCTTCATTTCCAACTAATGTTTTTACTTGTTCATAACAAACAAAAATTTCTTCTGGTTTTGAACCATATTGTGATACAGTTTTTGGTAAATCATTATTTTTATACCATTCTTCAAAATTTTTTCCAACAAAACCAGGAATCATTAATGCACGTCCCATACATACTGCTTTTACATGTGGATGACCAAGTGCAATTGCTTTAAATATATGATCTTCTGTTGAAAAACCACCAGCAAAAGCAAAATCACAAATATGTGTTTCACCTTTACTTAATAAATAATTAGCAAATTCAACTGCAGCTGAATGTAAATAAATACTTGGCACGCCCCATTCACTCATCATACGCCATGGACTCATTCCTGTTCCGCCACCAGAACCATCAATTGTTAACAAATCTATTTTTGCTTGTGTGCCCCATTTTATTGCCATTGCTAATTCTCTTAAACTATACGCACCAGTCTTTAAAGTTATTCTTTTAAAACCAAGGTCTCTTAATCTTTGAACTTCTGCTAAAAAAGTTTCCTGATCAACAAATCCTAATCGTGAATGTCTTTCAAATTCTTTTATTGCTCCACTTTTAAATGCTCTTTGATTTATTTCTAATGATGGATCAGGTGTAACAATATATCCTCTTTTTTGTAATTCTAATGCTCTTTCTAATGATGAAACTTTTATTTCACCACCAATACATTTTGCACCCTGCCCCCATTTTAATTCAATAGTTTCTAATTTATGTTTATCTAATACATACTCTGCTACTCCTAATCTTGTATCTTCTACATTCATTTGAACAAGTATTTCACCATAACCTCTATGATACTTTTTATAAATTTCTATTCTTCTATCCATTTCAGGTGACTTTTTTATCTTATTATACTGATCTAATTCTAATTGTGGGTCAACGCCACATACATTTTCACCACATACTATTGTTATTCCTGCTAATGCCGCTCCTATTGCAAAACTGTCCCAATTTTTTCTTGCTATATCAGTTGAACCTAATGCACCTGTAAAAACTGGAACTTTCATTCTTACTTTTTTCTCCCAGCCATACGCTGTTTCTGTATTTACTATTGGAAAAATCGCTGTATCAGGTGTGCCCTGAACTATTCCTAATCCTCTCGTGCCTAATGCATAACCTTGAATATTTAAATGAGAATAATCAACTGGATAATTTTTATCTGAACCTGCAGTTACATCACCATAAGGAGTTGGATAAATTAACTCTCTTCCTCTAAATGTTGCTTTAAATATTTCGCAATTTCCTTTACACCCATCAATACATCTTGAACAAATTCCAGATTATGGTGCGACATCTTTTGACCTATTAAATGTTTGTGTCGCATCATTTGCATTTGGTCTTGATAAATTCATAATATCAGTCCTCCTTTAACAAATAATTTAAAAAAAATTTTTTTTAATTATTTAAAAATTGGTATTTTTTGTCAAGTTTTTTTAAAAAAATTATTTATATAAAATAAAAAAATATTATTTTATACTTATTTGTCGAAGTAAATAATTTTGATAATTAATAAATTTTTTGAAGTTATTTGAAAATAGAATAATTTAAAAATTTAAATAAATATTCTAATTGCCAATCTGCTTAAAATTTGTTCTCACATATTCTAAATCATCTGAATCAACAGTTCCATCTTTATTTATGTCAGGTGAAGTATTTCCAAAATTTGCTTTGATTTTTGAAGCATCAAATACATTTATTTTATTATTTTGTACAACATCACCAGCAATTAAAGAAACACTGATAAAAGTGTCAGATGAAGTTGATATATTAAAATTTGATGTTTTAAATGTTAAACAAAATTCTTTTTCAACTTTTAAAAAATAAGTTCCATTATCAATAAAATCAAATCTAAATCTGCCAGCATTATCAGTAACATAAGTTTTTGTTTCTGAATAATCTGATTTAACTAATGATACAGTAGCACCAGATAAATCAGATAAACCAGTTATTTCAATTCGACCAACAACAGAAGAACTATCAAAAAAATTCAAAATTTTTGCCATTACATTATCTCGTGCAGTTGTATCATTTATACATTCAAAAGCAAAAGCAAAATTAACTAATTTTGCTGGTTTAATTGATGTTTCTTTACCACTATAAGTTACACCATAACCGCCAGAATACTCAACAGCAGCACCCCAGCCCGAATCCCAATATTTTAAGCAAACAGAACTACCATTATAAGAAGAAACAAAATTAAATCTATCAGGCCATTTAGCTTGATATGCTGCAATTCCCTGCGTGCTTCCAGCATCATCAGTATAAATATAAAAGTCAGATAAACCATTAAAAATTGTATTTGATACACTCTTTAATGTATATCTGTAAGCATCATCAGCACCATAATCTGCTCTTAAATAAGTATTATAAAATATTGGTGCATATCCTTTATAATCAAGGTCATAAGCAATTTCATTTCCTGAAACAAAAAAATTACCGCCATTATCTAAATACTCCATAACTTTTTCTTGCTCATAAACATTGAAAGTATGATAACCATTATACGAATCTTTTGAGCAGAACCAGATAACTTTATCATAATCAAATAGATTTATATAATTATCAACAACTGCTTCTGCTGAACAAGTATTAAATGGCTTATTCAAATTATTTAAAGATTTTGCATAGTTTAAAATATAATTATGTGGACCATAACGATTATCATCTTCAACAACTAAAATATCAACATTACCATTAGTAGTCCTTACAGCATAAACATCAGAAAACGAATCAGAAGAAGTTCCTACACTATTTACATTTAATATTTTAAAAAAGTAAAGTGTATTATTTGTTAAACCAGAAATAGTAGCAGAAATTTCAGGATGATAAATTGTATCAGAAACCTCAAAATTTACGCCATCTGTACTTTTATAAACTAAATATTTATATGTGTAAGTATCAGAATAAAAAGCAATATTTATTGATGTACCGGTTCCATTATTTTTTACATATTTTAAAATAGGTGTATCAGGTTTTAATGTTGAAATGTAATTTACAGTAAAAATAATAGAATCAGATTGTAAATCAGAATCACGAACAGAAATGATAATTGTATCAGTTCCAAGTGCTGTTAATTTTGGTTGTAAAAATAAATAATCTGTTTCGCCTTCTACAATAAGAACAGCATCCCACATTGCTGACGATGTATCACTAACCGACCAGGTTAAATTTAATGCTGTATCTTTATCATCACTCGCTGTTAATTCAATTGATAAATATGTTCCTTGAATTAAAGTATAAGAATCAGGACTTACTGTTATTTTTGGTCTTGTATCCTGTGCAACATAACCAAAATATTCCATTATCTTTTGAATTACAATTTTTCTATTATATTCTGTTGTTATTGTTTCAAAAGGAAAACCAAAAGAAATAAGTTTATATGTTCCAGAATAATTTATTCCAGCACCATAACCAGATGAATACGATAAGCATAAAGTCGAACCATTATAAGCAGTAATACCATCAGGATAAGTTGCATCATACGCACCACCTTCATTTACGCCATTATCACCATCAATATAAAAAGTAATACCATTAAAAATTCCACCACTTGTTCCTATCACTGAAACACTATTGCCTGCATCATCAACTGAATATTGTGCACGAAAATAATTTTTATAAAATGTATCACCATAATTTTTATAATCAAGTTCATACGCTATTTCCTGACCTGATACAAATAATTTACCACCTGCATCTAAATATGCTTGAACTTTTGATTGTTCTGTTGAATTAAAAGTATTGTATCCATAATTTGAATCTTTTCCAGTAAACCAGATTACAATAGAATAATTTGATAATGCAATTGTATTACCTTGAATTGCTTCTGAAGCAACACAATCAAAAGCATAATTATTTGTATCTAATGCAATTCCATAGTATGCTGCATAATTATTTTTACCATAACGATTATCATCTTCAACAATTACAATTGCTGCTGTGCCTGAAGTAGTTTTAATTACATAAGTATCAGAACGAGAACTTTCATTATTTGAGTTATCAACAGCGGATAACACGAAATAATAAAATGTGTTATTATTACAACTTAATGTTTTTACTGCTGGTGATGGAGTAGCGGTATCAAACAAAGTAAAATTTATTCCATCAATGCTACGATAAATATTTATATGATGCAAATCATTATCTGATGGATTTAACCATCTGATTTGAATTTCACCTGCGTTTGGCGTATTACATAATGATAAAAAAGTTGGTGCTGATGGTGGTTGTGAATCTTCTATTGTTGTAGTCACACCAAAAAAATCCATTATTTTTTCCATTATTTCTGCGCGTTTAGTTGCTGATGTTATTGTTTCAAAAGGAAAACCAAAGCAGACAATTTTTGTATCATTTAACGAAGAATAATAAGTAGCAGCACCACCAACTCCACTATATTGAATACATACAGTTGCACCAGTTGTTGCATTAACAACATCAGGATATGTTGCATCATACGCACCACCAGAATCACCGCCATTATCATCAGGGTCAATATAAAAAGTTAAACCGCTAAATATAGTGCCAGAAACACCATCTAATGTTAAAGGTGAACCAGCATCATCTGCAACATAACTTGTTTTTAAATAATTATTATAAAATGTTCTTCCATAATTTAAATAATCTAAATCATAACCAATTTCCTGACCTGAAATAAATAATCTTTTTCCAGGTGTATTTAAGAATTGAATTAATTTTGATTGTTCATCATTTGATAATGTTCCACTGCCACCAGAACTATGAGAATCACGAGCATTATACCATATAACAACATTATAATTAGCTAATAAAATGTAATTTGAAGTAACAGAAATTGAATCACAATAATCAAAAGAATAATTATTAGCAGCAAGAGCATTAGCATAATAAGAAGCATAAGCACTATTAACATATCTTGCATCATCATGAACAATAAGAATTTGTGGAGTATCATTTGTTACAAAAACAGCATAAACTTCTGATTTTCGTGATTCATTATTATTTGTATCAATTCCAGTTAAATAAAAATAATAAACCTGTCCTGTATTTAAACCACTTACAGTTTTTGTGCCTGTTCCTTTTGCAATATTATTATCGATTATCGTAAAATTTATTCCATCAGTGCTTTGATATAAATACAATTTTGATAAATCAGATTGAGGTGGGTCAGTCCATTTTAATGAAACTCTATTTGCTCCAATATTTTTTACATAATGTAATTTAGGTGGTGATGGAGCACCAAAATAATTTTCAAGTAAATCCCATAATTCAGTTCGAGTGCCATCGCTACCAATCGCCCACATTCCAGTCCCTTTGATTGCAGATGATTTTACCAGATTATATTTTAATGCAATACTAACAGTATCATCATACCAGAATTGATGGGTATCAGAAGGTGCGCCATATAAAACATAAGGCACACTACCAGAAGCATCCCAATGACGTCCATAAGTTTGTGCATAAGTAATTGCATTTTTATATACACGAGCAGTTGCATTACTTCGTTTAGTGCCTGGTAAATTATAATCAGTTGTTGGCCAATCTAAACCATAATAAGGAACGCCTAAAATAAGTGTATCTCTGCCATTTGATGTTGCTGATAAATAACCAGAAATAGTAGCAGAATCATTAGGTAACGAACCCCAGAGTGAACTTGGCGCAAGCGGAGCAACTGGACCTGGTGGTCCACCAGAATAATGATAATCATAAGCCATTATAAAAATATAATCACAAATAGCAGCAATTTGTGCAAAATCATAACCAGGGTACCAGGAAACAACAGCAGGACCTGCAATTGATAATGTATAATCTGGATTCATATTTTTTAAGGCATTTCTTAATTCAGTTAAAAAAGTTATGAAATTTGTTTTTTGGCTTGATGGCACAAATTCAAAATCAATACAAATTCCATCTGCATTACCAGCCTGTAATTCTGCTATCAAATTATTTACTAAATTTGTTCTATATGTTGAACTACTTAATAAACCTGAAATTTTCGAAGTTCCAAATAATGCACAGGTTATTTCAATACGCACACCATTTGAATGTGCAGTATTTAACCACGAAATAGATGGCCAGCCATTTTTACTTACTATATTTCCATAAGTATCTGCATCAAGTGAAAAAAATGATAAAGTATGAATTAATTCCCAATAAATAGTAGGTGAACTAATCCAGAATGGATAATAACCATATACAATTGAAGTTAATCTTGGTTGTGATTTTGCTTGATTTAAAGGGACAACTGGTTGAAATGGTGGTAATGTTGGAACATAATTTTGATAATATTCTTTTTCTATTTGATGAATACTTTTATGTTCTAAATAATATATTTCTTCGCCAACTGATTCAAATTTTTTTAATACATCTTCTTTTAATTCATTATTAAATTTATCACTTACATTTTTCTTGATTTCAAGAATATAATCAGTAGAAAATAATAAATGATACAAAGTATGAATTGTAATTGTCTTTAAATCGCCTGCAACTTCTATTTTATTTATTTCACTTACAACAGAATCAGAAATTCTTTTAATTGAATAATTACTTATATCACTAACTTTTTCTACATCAACCTCATTATTAAAAATTACATTTATTTTATCAGTATCAATTGCAAAAACAGCATCTACATTAAAAGCACGAATAATATTTATAACAAAACTATCCTGCCAGGAATTATTAAAATTATCTTTTATTTCAATTTGAAAAATTATTTCACTTTTTTGTAAATTATCATTTATAAAAAATTTAAAATTCCCTATCTTTTTTATTTCCTCAGAATTTATTTCAGAAATAAAAAAATGCGAATCAATTATATCAATCCCTTGATTTTCAGTATATATAAAACAATTAAGATTTTCTACTTTTATTGTGCCATAATTTTTTAAATAAATTTCAATTACAGCCGTTTCATTTTCTTCAAGCATTGTATCATTATCGTTTGTTTGAACAATATTAAAATTATTTAATAAAATAGGACCATAAGTTTTTTCAAAAGTAAAACTCATTATATCAGTAATAGCACTGATATTTTTAATTACTATGTTTGAATATTCTCCATTATTTAAATTAGTATTTGGAATTGTAAAAGGCGAAATAATAAATTGATTATCATTAAGAGAAAAAGCAGCATCAAATTTATATTTATCATTTATATCAGGTGAAATTAAATTTATACGATAAAATGAATTTAATGGAGTGCCTGCGTTTAACCATTTACTTTTATCAGGCATACTTTCATCAATATGCCAGATTAAAATTCCTTCATCAGGTAAATAATAATCATAACCATTTTTTTTTCGATATGTAATTATAAAGTATTCATTTTGATTTTGAGTATTAATTCGATAAACTCGATTTGCATTATCAAAATCAGACCAATTACTTAATGATAAAATATTAAAAGTGCCAGAAGAATCAGATAATTCAAAAGGCGCTAACCAACCAATATAACCATTATCAGGATTCGCATCAATATCCATTTTTAAATAAGCACAAATATTTGAAGGTGTATTACCATCATTAAGCCAGGCACCATAACTCATCAAACAATATAGAGCAGTTGGAAAACCATCAAAATCAATATCATACAAATCAGGTGCGCCTAAATTATGGAAAAATTCGTGTGCTATTACACCTAATGGCGAAAATTCTGAAACAAGAATATAATTTTTTACATACACTCCATCAACTAATTCACCTTCATCAGGTAAATACCAGCAATGCGACCAAATATCATCAGGATTAGCAGAATAAGCCTGGTCTTGACCAGAATGAATTATAATTAAATTATCAACTTCACCATCATTATCAGTATCATATTCTCTAAAATTTATATCATTATTAGCAAGTCGAACTGCTTCACGCACAAGTTCATAAATTGGCACATTTGCATCGTCTATTCCTTCATCAGAATCTTCGCCATAATATTTCATTGTTTTTGAAGATTTATAATATTTTTCTTTATAAATATTTCCTTCTATATATAAATTACCATAAGAATTTTCATAAAAATAATTTCTTAATGACCCTGCTTCATTACTAAAAAATTCATTATAATGTTCTGTATAATTTACAGAGCCTTTAACATCAGTAAATTCTATTCGTATAATTAATACTTTTTCAACTGGGTCGAGAATAATATATCTATTATTTGAATTTTTGCCTTTAATTTCATAAATAAATTCATCATTATTTTTTTTATATTTTTTTAAATTTCTTTCTTTTTTGTTTTTTGGATTTTTTTCGAACTGTGGTAATTTCTTATTTTTTATTTTTTTTAATTTATTCTTTATGCTTTTTTCTTTATATATTTCTTTTATTTTCTCTCTTTTTATTTTTCTTAATTTTGGTTTAAATGATGAAAGTGGTTTTTCATTTGCTTTTATTTTTGTTATTTTAAATTTTCCATTTTCTTCTACTTCATATTTCCAGAAACCATCAGTATCTTTTTTAATTGAATAACCTAACTCATTTTCAAAATATTTATAATTCTCATCACCATATTGAATAATTTTAATTTTCGAGCCATCAGGCTGTTCTAATTCTTTTAATTTTGAAATTGAGGGTATTGCTAATAAAGTATATGTGAAAAACAATAAAAAGAAAAATAGAAGAAAAAACAAAGAAAAATTTTTCATTTTTATATTATGTTTTTTTTTATAATAATTGTCAAGATTTTAAAATATCAAAAAAGATTTTTGATTTATATTTTTTTAATTATATTAATTCAATTCATAAAAGTTGGATTACAAAATAATAAAGAAATTTATTGAAAAAAATTAAGGAATATTATAAAAAAAGAAAATATGAAAAACAAAATAATAAATGAAGAAATTCAGACAATTGATGAACAACTTGATATAAGTTTAAGACCAAAAAAATTTGAAGATTTTATTGGACAAAAACAGATAATAGAAAATTTAAAAATTTATATTAAGGCGGCATTAAATAGAGGAGAACCATTAGACCATACATTATTGTATGGTCCACCAGGACTGGGTAAAACAACATTAGCAAATATAATAGCAAATGAATTAGGTGTAAATATAAAATCTACATCAGGACCAGTAATAGAAAAAGCAGGAGATCTTGCTGCTATATTAACTAATTTACAAAAAGGTGAAGTTTTATTTATTGATGAAATTCATAGATTAAATAAAGTAATTGAAGAAATATTATATCCAGCAATTGAAGATTTTAGATTGGATATAATAATTGGACAGGGACCTGCAGCACGAACAATAAAATTAAATATACCAGAATTTACATTAATTGGTGCGACAACAAGAATTGGTTTAATTTCTGCTCCGCTACGTAGCAGATTTGGTATTATCTCTCGCCTTGATTTTTATAATTTAGTTGATATGAAAAAAATTGTTTTACGTGCAGCAAAAATTTTAAATATTGCAATAAATGAAAAAGGCGCAGAAATAATAGCAAAGTCGAGTAGAGGCACACCAAGAATATCAAATAGATTAATAAAAAGAATTCGCGATTTTGCAGAGGTAAAAGGTGAAGGTATAATAACTGAAAAAATTGCAAAAGACGCATTAAATATGCTTGAAATTGATGAATATGGTTTAGACCAGATGGATAGAAAATTATTAGAGATAATAATAAATAAATACAATGGTGGACCTGTTGGTTTATCAACTCTTGCTGTTTCATTAAACGAAGAAAAAGAGACAATTGAAGAAGTATATGAACCTTATCTAATACAAATTGGTTTTCTAAAAAGAACAACACGCGGGCGAGAGGCAACTGAATCTGCTTATAAACATATAGGTATTTCTTATAATAAAAAAAATGTTAATAATGACTTATTTAGTTTTTAACCTGATTTATTTAAAATTATTTTATTTTTTCATGATTGCCAATATATATTGTCTGTGTTGGATATGCAAATTCAATTTGTCTTTTTTCTAATTCTTCTTTTAATTTCAAATTAATACTTTGTTGAATATCAGCATATTTTTTATAATCAGCACTTAAAACAAAATACACGACTTCAAAAAGCAAACTAAAATCACCAAATGAAATAAAATGGACTCTATCAAAACGTGTATCAGGTATATTTTCAATAATATTTTTTACTATATCAGAAATTTCTTTTAATTTTTCTAATGATGTTTGATATGTTACACCAAATCTAAATAAAGCACGGCGCTCTGTCATATTCTTATAATTACGTAATCGTGAATCAGTTAAATCAATATTTGACATAATTATTTGTTCGCCATTTACAGAACGAATTCTTGTTGTTTTTATTCCAATATATTCTACTGTGCCAGAAAAATCACCAATTATTATTAAATCACCAACTTTAAATGGTCTATCAAACAATATACAAAAATAACTGAATAAATCTTTTAAAACAGATTGTGCCGCCATAGCAACAGCAATACCACCAATTCCAAGCCCAGCAATTATTGTTGAAATTTTAAAACCAATATTATCAAAATAAAAAATGATTGCACCAGACCAAATTATTACTTTTGAAACATTTACTATTCCTTTTAAACTTCTTTCCAATAATTCATCTGCTTTATGTTTTTTTGCATATTGCATTAAACCAAATTGAATTAAATTATTTAAAAATTTAACGACATAAATAGTAAAAACAGTTAAAAGATAAATTTCTAAAATTTTATGAATTTTTGAAGAAAAATTTAAAATCTTTAATGCAAAAAAAAATGAGAGAAAATAAGACATTGGGGTTAAAACTTTTTCAATAACAACAATTAAAAAATCATCAAATTCTGTTTCTGTTTTTTGTGCTAATCTTTTTAAATATTTTATTATATATAATTCAACTACTTTTATTAGTAAAATTAATGAGAGAAAAATTGCAAAAGAAACAAGATAATCATAAATTGTATTATTATATATACTTTTAAATAAAAATTTTGCCATTATGAATTCACCTTAAATTAAATATATATTTTACCTTTTTTCAAAAATAATCTATCATCAACATAGACTTCGCCTGATGTCCTGAAATCTTTAATAAAATCCCAATGTATAGCAGATTTATTTTTTCCACCAGTTTGCGGATAAGAACTACCAATAGCGAGATGAATTGAGCCACCAATTTTTTCATCAAATAAAATATTTTTTATAAATCGTTTTATACCATAATTTGTGCCAAATGCAAATTCACCTAAATATTTACTTCCTACATCAGTATTTAACAAAGTTAGTAAAAAATCTTCATTTTTATCTGCTTTTGCTTTTATTACTTTTCCATTTTCAAATTCTAGATAAACTCCATCCACCTCACGTCCTGCATAACAGGCTGGAAAAGAAAATTTAATATATCCATTTGCACTATTTTCAATTGGACCTGTAAACACTTCTCCACTTGGCATATTTACCTTACCACAACTATTCATAAATTTTCTTCCTTTTACTGATAAAGTTAAATTTGTATCATTTGAAATTATTTTTATGTTATCTGCTTTATTTAAAAATTTAACTATTTTTTCCTGTCGAACTTCGATTTTTTGCCATTCTTTTATTGGGTCTTTTTTATCTAAAAATAAAGCAGAAACAACAAATTCCTGAAAACTTTCAAGAGACATTTCAGCATCCTGTGCATAAGATTGTGTTGGATAAAGTGTTAAAACCCAACGATTTTTATTTATCATTTCTTCTTTTACTGGTTCCATTGTTTTACTATATTTTGCTTGTTTTTCTGGTTCTATTTCGCTTAATCCTTTTGTATTTGAACTGCCCATTATTCTTATTATACCATCAATCTTTTTTGCTTCATTCAATATTATTTCAGGCAAATTTTCAAGTTGATATTTTTTTGCATATTTAAAAAATAATTCTTCTTGATTATCAAAATTTAAACGAACTAATGGATAAGCATTTTGTTTTAATAATTGAATATAAATCTGCTCGATTAATGGTATTGCTGCTACTGGTCCACTTATTGATATAATCTCTTTCTCTTTTACAGCAAGACAATAATTTATAAGTAAATTTGCAAACTTAACTAAATACTCTTTACTTAAAATCATAAATCGCTTTTCTCCTTTTCTTCATTTAATAATTTGTAAATATCTTTATTTATCTTAAATATAATGTCAATAATATTTTTAATTTCTCGATTTGAAAAATTTTTTCTTTTTAATTTTTTTATTATTTCTTTTATTTGCTCAACATTATTTATTTTTTGCTCACTCTCAATCTCACTTTCAAATAATATTACTATTTCTCCTTTCAATACTTTATCTTTTAATATTTCTAATAAATTTGAAATATTATTTACAATTAAATCTTCATAGATTTTAGTTAATTCACGAACAATAGCAATTTTTACATTACCAAATAATTCTCTGATTATTTCCAATGTTTCATTTACTCTATTTTGATTTTCATATAAGATAAATGTTGCTTTAATATTTTTATATTTTTTTAGTAATTTAAATTTATCTGATTTTAATTTAGGTAAAAAACCGAGAAATAGAAATTTATCTGGTTTTAATGATGAAAGACATAAGGCTGTTAGAGATGCTGATGGACCTGGTAATATAGTATATGATAAATTATTTTCTCTTAATTTTTTAATTAGTTCAAAGCCCGGGTCAGAGATAATCGGCATTCCAGCATCTGATACAAAACATAAATCATTTGTTTTTGCTAATTCTATTATTTTTTCCACTTGCTTGTATTTATTAAAATCATTATAAATTATTTTTTCTTTATTATAAATTTTATATTTATTCAAAAGCAAAGTTGTTCGCCGTGTATCTTCACAAATTATATATTTACATTTTCTTAATTGTTTTATTGCTCGAATAGTAATATCCTCTAAATTCCCAATTGGCGTAGAAATAAAATAAATCATAATTTTTAAAATTCAATTATTAAATTTTTTTTAATGATTTAATTATATTATTTTTTTAAGTTGGTCAAATTATTTTTACAAAATTTCTCATATTTTCTTTAACATAAACATTTATCTTGCAAAGATAAATCATTTATTTTATATATCTAAAAAAATTTATAAATTTTTAAGGTGCATTTATGAAAAAGATAATTTTATTAATTTTAGTAAATTTTTATTTATTACAATTCTTATATTCAAATAATTTAACAGCAGATAGTATTTTAATTGAAGTTGATAATAATTTATATACAATCACTGCAAAGTTTGATGCTGAAATGAATATTAAATACAATGATGGACGAGTAGAAATAAAAAAATTAAAAATAACGAGTTCAGGCAAAGAAAAATCATTTTCAGAATTTTATTATCCAAACAAAGATAAAGGATTAAAATATTTAAGAATAAATGATAAATTATGGATGTATCATCCAGAAGCTGAAAAAATCATAACAATTTCAGGTCATCAATTAAGACAAAGTGCAAACGGCAGTGATTTTTCTTATGAAGATTTATTAGAACGGTCAAAAAAATTAATTGAATATTACACACCACAAATAGTATCAGAAGACGAAAAAATATATGTGCTTGATTTAACTGCTAAAAAAAAAGATATAACATATTATCGAAGAAAATTATGGATAAATAAAGAAACAATGTTACCTGAAAAAGAAGAATATTATGCAAAAACAGGTAAACTATTAAAAGTTTTTGAAAATTTTGAAATAAAAAAATTTAAGAACAGATATTATCCAACACATATAAGAGTAAAAGATGTAATAAAAAATCAATCACAAACAGATTTATATTTTAAAGAATTAAATTTTGACATAAAATTATCAGACGATGAATTTTCACAAAATAGATTAAAGTAATGAGATTAAAAATAATATTTTTAATTATATTATTTTTTATCAAAAATATTTTTTGTGATCAATTAATAAATGGTTATCTTGAAAGCAGAATAAATATAAGACATAATCCAGATGAAAAAAAATATACAAATAATTATTATTTAAAAAGCAGAATAGCATTATCAGGTAATAATGAAGAAAAAAGTGTAAAATATAATGTAACAATAGAAGGTATAACATACAACAAATTACAAAATTATGAGTTAGCAATGCTTGGCATAAGTGAAGATACAGGTAAAAAATCAGATATAAAAATAGACAGAGCTTATATAGATTTTAAAATAAAAAATTTTGATATTCGGACAGGCAGACAGAGAATAGCAATTGGCACATCATATTTATTTTCTGTTCTTGATATATTAAACAAAAAAAAATTAAACGAACCTCAATATGAATTACAGGGAATTGATGCAATAAAATTTAAATACAATTTTTCTGATGTAACAAATATGAATATCTATTATTTACCATATCTTGATTTTGATGGTTCTATTTCTGTCTTTCATTTTTATTCTCTTATAAATAATTTTGATGTAAATCTAATTTATTATTTTGATAGATTAAATAAAAGAGAAATAAGTGGATTAGCAATAAAAAATGAAAAGAGAATTGGTTATTGGTGTGAAATAGAATATACAGATTATTCTGATTATCTATCACAAATATTAGTATCAAATAAAAGTAATTTTTATAAAGTTGTATGTGGTATTGATTACACATTTTCAATAGGCACAGGATTATATTTATTAAGCGAATATTTATATGATGGCGGAGCGGAAAAAGATAAAAATAAATATAAGTGGACAAGATTAGTAAATGGCGAAGATGCAACATTATCAAAAAATTATTTTTATTTTTTAGAGCGGTATTCGTTTAATGATTTTATAAAAGAAGATATTTCAACAATAATAAATTTAGATGATAAGAGTTGTATGATAACAACACAATTAACATATTTACCAATTACTGATTTACAAATTATAATTGGCTCAAATTTATTTTTTGGCGGAAATAATACAGAATTTAAGCCAATAAAAATATATGACCCATATTCACTAAAACATACAAATATTTATTTCTGGATAAAATACAATTTTTAAATTGACTTTTTTAAATAAAATAAAGTAAAATGAAAAGATTAAAATTAAAGGAGGTAAAAAATTATGTCAAATGAAACAAAACAAATTTTTACAATTGAAGTTTATTCATTAAAACCTTATAGCGGCAAAATAATAGATAATGCAAGTGGTGAAACAGCAGAATTTAAAACAACAGGCGAACAATTAAATTTTATAGTGAAAAATTTTAAAGGTGCAAAAGGTGGATTTGATTACTCAGAATTTTCAAAAGAAAAAGGTGTAGTGCAAGACCAGCAATCAATAATGACACAACAGCAGCCAGTATTGTCAGGAAATTTGCATAAAGATGAAGAAAATTTAAAATTAGTAAATGATGTAAAAATGCCACCAAGAGAAAAAATAAAAGAAGAATTAAAGAAAGTATCTAATTTTACAGATGATGAACTTGAGATATTAGATTGGTCATCAACATATAAAGCTTATAGTTTAATTGTAAGATATGGGCAGAAAGGTGTGGAAGAAGAATTTAGAAATCAAAGATGGTTTCAAAAAGAATTAAAAAGATTATTAAAGAAAAAAGAAAAAGAAAGTGGCAAAGATAAAGAAAAAAAGAAATTAGAAAAAGAACAGAAAAAAGAAGAAAGAAAAAGAAGAAAAGAAGAAAAGAAAAAAGAACGTGAGGAAAGAAAGCGCGAAAAAGAAGAGCGAAAAAAAGAAAAAGAATTGCGCAAAATGCAAAAAGAATTAGAGAAAAAAGAGAAAGACGAAAAAGAAGATTAATTTTAATAATTCTTTAAAACATTATCAAAATAACTATGCAGTCAAAAAGAATACGCGAAACATTTTTAAATTTTTTTAAAGGAAAAAACCATACTATTGTATCGAGTTCATCAGTTATCCCGGAAAATGACCCAACCTTATTATTTACAAATGCTGGAATGAACCAATTTAAAAATGTATTACTTGGTAAAGAAAAAAGAGAATATAAACGCGCAGCATCTTCACAAAAATGTATTCGAGCTGGCGGAAAACATAATGATTTAGAAGCAGTTGGAAAAGATGGCAGACATTTAACTTTTTTTGAAATGCTTGGCAATTGGTCATTTGGTGATTATTATAAAAAAGAAGCAATAGAATTTGCGTGGGAATATTTAACAGAAGTTTTAAGATTAGATAAAAATCTTTTATTTGTTTCAATTTATAAAGATGATGAAGATTCATTTAATATATGGCATAATTTAATAGGTCTTCCAGTAGAGCGAATCTTTCGATTTGGTGATATATCAAAAGGTGATGAAGAAAATTTCTGGAGTATGGGTGAAATTGGTCCGTGTGGTCCTTGCACTGAAATCTATTATTATCAGGAAAATGTAAAATGTGAAAATCCTGATTGTAAAGTAGGTTGCGGGTGTGATAGATACATTGAATTATGGAATAATGTATTTATGGAATTTAATCGTGATTCAGCAGGAAATTTACATCCATTACCAATGAAGAGTGTAGATACAGGTATGGGTCTTGAACGACTGACAGCAATAATGCAAAAAGTCAACTCTGTTTTTTTAACAGATTTATTTTTACCAATAATAAAAAATGTCGAGAAAATTTCAAATAAAAAATTTACAGAAGAAAATGCCACACCTTTTAGAGTAATCAGTGACCATATAAGGACACTTACTTTTGCTATTTCTGATGGATGCATTCCATCTAATGAAGGACGAGGCTATGTAATACGCAGGATATTACGGCGTGCTTCACGATTTGGTAAAGTTTTGGAAATAAATCAGCCTTTTTTATATAGATTAGTTGATATTGTTGGAAATATTTTAGGTGATAGTTATCCAGAAATAATAGAAAAAAGAGATTATGTTAAAGAAATTATAAAAAATGAAGAAGAACGATTTAATCAAACACTTGATAATGGCATATATTTATTTAATAAAAAAGTTGAACAATTAAAAAATGAGAATAAAAAAATTTTTTCAGGTGATGATGCTTTTATTTTGTATGATACTTATGGTTTTCCACTTGATTTAACAATAATAATGGCAGAGGAAAATAATTTAATTGTTGATATTAATCGTTATAATGAATTAATGGCAGAACAGCAAAAGCGTGGACGGAAAAGCTCTATGTTTAAAATTGATGACATAGAAGAATATCCATGGCAAATACTAAATAACAAAGAAGAAAATAATTTTTGTGGTTATGAAAAATTAAAAATAGAGACAAAAATATTAAGATATAGACGAAATAAAGAACGAATAGATTTAATATTAGAAGATAATCCATTTTATGCAGAAGCAGGCGGTCAGATTTCAGATACTGGAAAAATAATAGAAAAAAATAATGAATTTGAAATAGAAATTTTTGAAAATGAGAAAATAGAAAATTTTATAATAAACAAAGGTAAAATAAAAAAAGGTGAATTCAATATAAATTCTGAAACAGAAATAATAGCAATAATAGATGAAGAAAAAAGGTATGCAACACAACGAAATCATACTGCGACACATTTATTACATAAAACATTAAAAAGATTATTTGGTAATCATATAAAACAAGCAGGTTCTTATGTTGGTCCTGATAAATTAAGATTTGATTTTATTCATTTTACACCCATATCAGATAATGATTTAAAAAAAATAGAAGAGCAAATAAATCATTTAATCGCTAAGCAATTGCCAGTAATCTGGTATAATACAAAATTAGATGATGCTTTAAATGAAGGAGTAACAGCATTATTCGGCGAAAAATATGGAGAAATAGTGCGCGTTGTGAAAGTAGATGATTATTCTGCAGAATTATGTGGTGGAACTCACTGTAAAAATATAAGTGAAATTGGTGTATTTAAGATAATTAGTGAAAGTTCGGTTTCTGCTGGTGTGCGGCGAATAGAAGCAATAACAGGATTAGAAGTAATAAAATATTATGAAAAGAATTTAGAATTATTAAATACAATATCAGTTCAATTAAAATGTGAACCAGAAAATTTAAAAAATAGGATAGAAAAAATAATAAATGAAAATGAAAATTATAAAAAACAGATAGAAGAATATGAGACAAAAATATTTGAAATAAAAAAGGAAATAATAAATAAAAAAATAAAAGAAATCAATGGTATAAGAATATATTATGAATTATTAGAAAATTCAGACCAGAAAAAATTAATGAATTATTCAGATAAAATATTAGATAAAATCAAATCAGGAATAGTAATTTTATGTAGTAATATAGAAGATAAAAATTTTTATATTGTTAAAGTAAGTAAAGACTTGTCAAAAGAATATTCAGCCAGAGAAATAATAAAAAAGATAAATGAAAAAGTAAATGGTTCAGGTGGCGGAAAAGAAACAATGGCAAGTGGTGGAACTCAGGAAAAAGAAAAATTTATTAATTTTTATAATTCACTTCAAATAGAAAATTTTCTTAAACAGTTAATAATAAAAAATAATTATGATTTATGATGTAATAATAATTGGTTGTGGTCCAGCAGGCACAAATGCAGGTTTCTATCTATCAAAAGCAGGATTAAATGTTTTAGCAATTGAAAAAGCACAATTTCCAAGATTAAAAGTATGTGCGGGCGGCTTACCTTATCACATCACTGAATATAATTTTGAAATTGAAAATATTATTCAAAGAAAATGTGATAAAACAATTTTTACATATAAAGGTAAAGATAAAGTAGAAATTAAATTTAATAATTTTACAATTGATATGGTGATGCGAAAAGATTTTGATAATTATTTATTACAACGAGCCAAAAAAGTTGGTTTAAAAATTTGTGAAAATGAACAATTTAAAAAAGGAATATTTAATAATGAATTAATAGAAATAGAAACTGATAAGAATTATTATAAAACAAAATATTTAATAGGAGCAGATGGTGCGTTAAGTTCAGTAAATAAAGAATTCAGAATAATAAAAAATAAAATATTTGGAATAACATTAAATTCTGAAATTGAAGTGAAAGAAGAATTTTTAACCAAAATAAATAATTGTATTTATGTTGATATAGGAAATATAAAAAATGGATATTTCTGGATTTTTCCTAAAAAAGAACATTTATCAGTTGGTCTTGGCTCGACTAATTACAAATATAAAAATCTAAAAAAACTTTTTTATAAAATTTTAAAATATTTTAATTTAACAGAAAATAATATAAAAAAGATAAATGATTTAAAAGGTTGGATTTTACCTTTTTTTACTATTAATAACAACATAGAAAAATATAATTCTGGTAATGTTTTATTAGTAGGTGATGCTGCTAATTTAGTTGATTCATTATCAGGCGAAGGAATTTATTATGCATTGAAAAGTGGTGAATTAGCAGCAATTTCAATTTTACAAACCGAGAAAAAAGAAAACAATATTGATAATTATAATAATTTACTAAAAGATAAAATAATAAATAACTTGATTTATTCAGAAAAATTTGCTAATCTTTTTTATAAGTTTCCATATATTAGTTATAAATTAGGCGTTAAAAATAAAGAGGTATGTTCTTTATTTTGTGAAATGCTAATTGGTAAAATATTTTACAATGAATTATACGAAAAATTAAAAGAAAAATATGGTATAAAGTTTAATTTATTAAAAATGAAATTATAAAAATGAAATCAGATATTATTTCAATACTTTTTTTATTGATTGTTTTAGCAATAATAACAAAAATTGCAATGATTTCAATAAATGTTAGAATAATTGGGATTATGATTTTTGTGACAATAGGATTATTATTATTTGCTTTTTTTAATAAATAAAAAATAAAGTATTAACAAGATAAAATATCAATAAACTCTTTGACAGGTTGTAAAGCAAGAAAATTATATAAATGTGTAAAATTTAACCGAGATAGAATTATAAATGAGTTTGTATAAATAAGTGCATTTATTTTGTCTGTCAATTAGTAATTATATTTGAAAAGTAAAAGAAATAAAAATTTGTATAAAAAATGAGGGTGTAAAATGAAAAAAATTGCATTTGTATTTCCAGGACAGGGTTCACAATCAACAGGAATGGGCAAAGATTTATATGATAATTTTGATATTGCAAAAAAAATATTTGATAATGCCTGTGAAATTACTGGCATAGATTATAAGAAATTATGTTTTGAAGGAAGCGATGAAGAATTAAAAATAACATATAATACACAACCAGCAATTTTTATTACTTCTGCAGCTGCATATTTTGTATTAAAAGAAAAAAATATTTTACCTTCTTATGTTGCAGGACATAGTCTTGGTGAATATAATGCATTATTAGCAGCAAATGTTTTATCATTTGAAGATGCATTAAAAATAGTAAAATATCGTGCTGAATTAATGCACCAGGCAGCAGAACAAGAAAAAGGAAGTATGGCTGCAATAATGAAAATATCAGAAGAAGAATTATTAGAGATATGTAAAAGTATAGACGAGCGAGTGCAACCTGCTGCTTTTAATTCACCAGGTCAAATAGTTGTTTCAGGACCAATTGAAAGTGTTAATAAAGTTGTTAGCAAATGTAAAGAACTAAAATATAAAGCAATAGAATTAAAAGTAAGTGGTGCATGGCATTCACCGTTAATGAAATCAGCAGAGGAGCAATTAAAAGAGTTAATAGAAAGAGTTGAGTTTAAAAAGCCAGAAATTCCTGTTGTTTTAAATTCCACTGCAAAAATTACTGATGATGTAACACAAATAAAAACGGCATTAATTAATCAATTAACAAAACCAGTTTTATGGGTTAAAACAATAGAATTACTATTAAATGAAGGTGTGGAATTATTTATTGAAACAGGACCGAGCAAAGTATTAAGTGGTCTTATACAAAAAATAAATAAAGATATAAATGTAATAAATTTTTCTTCTATCTCAGATTTTGAAAATATAGAAAAGAATGTGTGAAATAAAATGTTAAACTGGAATGCAATATTAGGAGCAGGTGCTGGTTTTTTATTAGGAGGGCCACTTGGTGCTTTAGTTGGTGGGGTCGTTGGTTATTTGTTATCTAACGAAAACATTGAACAGGCTGAAGATGTAAAAGCAAATTCATATAACAATTTAAATGTTAAGGAACAGAGTGTTTTTTTAGTTTCTTTAATTGCTTTATTAGTTAAAATTACACAGGTTGATGGTAATGTATCGCAGCAAGAAATCCGTGAGATAAAAAATTTTTTTAAAGATAAATTAAAATTTACTGATGAAAATTTACGAATAGTGAAATCAATAATAAAAGAAACATTAAATAGCAATCTTACAATAGATGAAATTGCTTATGAATTTAAAAAATTTTCTAATCCTTATTTAAATATTGAACTAATAAATGTATTATTTAGAATTGCTTTTGCTGATGAAAAATTTGTTCCTGCAGAAGAAAATTATATACGAAGAGTTGCTAAAATATTAGAAATATCAGAAACAGAATATGAAAGTATAAAATCACAATTTATTAAAGAAAAAGATAAATATTATAAAATTTTAGGATTAACAAAAGAAGCAACAAATGAAGAAATAAAAGCAAAGTATCGTGAATTAATCACTCAATATCATCCTGATAAAATAATGGCAAAAGGATTACCAGAAGATTTTGTTGAATTTGCTAATCAACGATTAAAAGCAATAAATGAGGCTTATGATAAAATTAAAAAAGAAAGGAATATCAAATAAAGAGGAAATAAATGGAAAATAAATTTGATAATAATATTTTTTCATTTATCTTTGATAACTTTTATAATCCTGTATTTATTTGTAAAGCAGAAAAGAAAGAAATAATTAAAGTAAATAAAGCAGCAATAGAAAAGTTTGGATATAGTAATGAAGAATTTCTTACTATGACAATGTTTGATTTATTATATGAAATAAATGTAGAAAACTTAAAAGAAAAAGAAAAGAAAATATTGGAATGTGGCAAAGATATTTGTGAAATAAAAATGAAGACAAAAAATAATAAAATTTTATTTATTGAAATGCATTGTACTTTATTTAATTATGATTCAACACAATTTATTATTTGTTATATTGATGATAAAACAGAAAAAATCGAATTGGAGAAAGAATACAAAAAACTCATTAAAGCATTAGAACAATCTTCAAATGTAATTGTTATAACAGATATAAATGGAAATATAGAATATGTAAATCCAGCATTTGAAAAATTAACTGGTTATAGAGTAGATGAAGCGATTGGTAAAAATCCAAGAATATTAAAAAGTGGTTATCATGATAATGAATTTTATAAAATTTTATGGAATACAATTAAATCAGGTGCTGTGTGGGAAGGTGAATTTCTTAATTTAAAAAAAGATGGCACAAAATTCTGGGAGGCAGCAACAATAACACCTGTTAAAAATGAAAAAAATGAAATTGTAAATTTTATTTGTGTTAAAGAAGATATAACAAAAAGAAAAGAATTAATTGATTTATTAAATATAGCAAAAGAGAAAGCAGATGAAGCAAATAGATTAAAAAGTGAATTTTTAGCAAATATGAGTCACGAAATCAGAACACCAATGAATGCTATTTTAGGTTTTACTGATATTTTATTAGAAGAAGAAAAAGATGAAAATAAAAAAGAATACTTAAAATTAATCAAACAATCAGGAAATAATTTACTTAATTTGCTTAATGATATTATTGATTTTTCAAAAATAGAAAGTGGAAAAATTGAAATAGAATATCGTGAATTTAATTTAAAACATTTGCTATCACATATTTATAATATGTTTAAAATAAAAGCAGAAGAGAAAAAAATTGATTTACAACTTATTATTGATGATAATGTTCCAGATAATATTTTCTTAGATGAATTGAGACTAAATCAAATAATAGTAAATCTTGTGAGTAATGCAATAAAATTCACTGAAAAAGGT
>ERZ795046.482-NODE-482-length-48530-cov-71.545126_pt1 | contig 48530 bp, 35 predicted proteins | sample MGYA00375130_ERZ795046 | MGnify/ENA primary metagenome ERZ795046 (study PRJEB30175, sample SAMN05720202) | activated sludge metagenome | isolation source: anaerobic digester from wastewater treatment plant | place: Japan | collected 2015-05-15 ... | reverse complement strand
TCACCTGACCACTGCCCGGCCTTCAGCCTTTAGCTGGCGGTAATTCAACAATCTGATTTTTCTCTGGCTGATAACTTTTTTGACCTTCGGGCTGGTTATCGCTCTGACTTCAGCTGAACGGTAGCGGTAAACATTTTTGAGGCCGTCAGGATTCTGATCAACCAGAGCCCTTTCCTCCGGTGTATCCAGCCCGGGATGAACAACGAGAAGATAAAGTCCTGGCTTAGCGCTTTTTAGTTTTTCGATTAAGACCTTTTCTTTTTCTTCTGGCACAACATTATAAATATCAAAAAATTCTCGGTCTTCACCGCACCAGCCGGAGACAGGTAAGTCATATTCACGCGCCAGTTTTTTGACCACTTGCCTGAATTCTTCTTTTGTTTCCAGACTGTCCATGTGGGTATCAAGATAATCAGGTTTAAGTCCGAAGGATAGTGCCAGTTCAATTTGCGCCCTGAGCTCTTTTTCCACTTCTTCCACTTTCGGTCCCGCCGCCAGAAAAGCCTCAGCTGTTGGATAAAAAAACCCATTCCTGTCAACCAGGCTCAAAACCTGATCATAAGGTAGAACCGGCCGCCAGCGGTAGTTTTTCCATTCAGCATTGACGCACAGATGTATGCCCACTGACCAATCCTGATGTTCGAGACATCTTCTGACCGCATCTTCAAACCAGGGAGAGGGAACAATTAACCCACCGCAGGTGATAATCCCCCGCTTAAAAGCCAGCTCAAAAGCTTCATTGGCCGAGTGGGTCATGCCCAGGTCGTCTCCACGGACGATAAGCTCTACCGCCTGCTTCTGAGCTTCAACCAACCCGGCCGCCAGCAGAGAGAAAACGAGAAGCAAGCCTAAAATTAAGCTGCTACCCAGCCGGCTGGCTCTCTTTGATCCTATCCCTTTTATTGATCTTGGTGCCATCTTCCTCCTCTTTCTGTTCAGAGACTGAATTTATTTTTCATTCTGCCTTTATCCCTGGCTATTTAATAGAAACATTAAGTATTATCGACCACCGTTTACCTTTCATTTGTTTCAATTTTTCGCTGCAGATATTTTCTGGCTCGACCTATCCCTGCTGAGAATGGTCTGAAGAACCATAATTAAAAACAGGCTGAAAACAGGGACAAGCAAACCAATCTGAAGTGAATAATGCTGGCTGAGCTGACCGACCAGCCAGGGAGAAATCATGCCACCGACCAGGCCGGTGCTGATGGCCAGAGAAAAAGCTGTTCCTGAAAAAGCCGGAAACTCATCGCCGATAACCGCCAGAGTGGTTGGATAGATGGCGGCCAGGCCGTAACCGGTGAGGAGAGAAAAAACCACGGCCAGGCCTTTAAGAGGCGAAAGCAACCAGCCACTGACTGAGACCAGGGCCAGAGCAGCGCTGATAAAAACGATGGTGTCTCTCTTCAGCCAGCGGTTGAGAAGCGGAAAAGTCAGGCGTCCCACCATCAGAAAAAACCAGTAGCCAGAAAGAATCAGAGCCGCTTGATCGAGGCCCAATTGAAATTTTTCCTGAAGGAAAGTGGTCAGCCAGCCGCCGATGGCAAATTCATTACCTGATTCAAAGAAAAGAATAAAAGCTCCCAGCCAGAGAAGCCTGGAACTGGCAATTTTTTTAATTTCTTTTAAAGGAAAGCCCTGAGGCTGCTTGGGCCGGGGAAAATAAAAAATAGAAAAAAGCACAAAAGGAATAAGACTCAAACCAGCGGCCATCAGAATAACAGAGCGCAATCCCAGCTGATGGAGAAAAGTGCCGATAATGAGGGGAATGAGCATGGCCCCGATGCCGAAAAAAATTCCCAGGAAGTTCAAAGCAGCTGCTCGCCGGGAGGGATGAAGATCATTAATCAGGGCATTGCTACCACCATTGATCACCCCACCGGCCAGACCGAGAACAATAACAGATAAAAGCACAGCATAATAACCGCCTGAAAAAGCCAGACCGACAAAAGACAGACTGACCAGAAGTGAGCTTCCGGCTAAAAAGATTTTAAAACCAAATCTATCCACCAGCGGGCCAAAAACAATAGAAGCAGCCAGCATTCCCAGGTTCATAAAAAAGAAAAGATTGCCAGCCTGGGCTTTATCCAGATGAAGAAGCGAGGTCAGCTGGGGTAAAATGGCGCCCAGAATAGCCATAATAATGCCGAAAATAAAAATGCCGGCTGAGCTGGCCATGGTTAACTTTCGGGCTAAGTCCTGAAGGTGATTGTTCTCTTCTTCTTTTTCAGCTTCTTCCCGGATCTCTTTCTCTTCGTCATTCTGGAGATTATTCATTCTTTCTCCTCCCTGAAGTAAAAACCTCACATCCTAAAATGGGCTGATACCCCTTCTCTATTCTCTTTTTTATTTTTTATCAGCCCTTCCATTATCCTCTGGCTCACGGTGGCTGGCGAGTCAATTTTACATCGCACTAGACGCTTCAAACCTTGTTCGTTTTTCTGCCTTTCCCTGTTGAACGTCCGGATCCCTTTTGACCTTCAGGCGGCCGTTTGCTATCCAGTGGTTTTAACGGTCGGCTGTAGAAAAAGCGGGTAAAGGCCTCATAAACCCGGTCATTGTGGTCAGGTGCCACTCCCGGCACATTGGGAGAAACAAAGGTGGGGGTCAGCTTGCCCTGCTTCGCCAGCCGGGCGCCGGTCTCAGCGACGAGCGACATGGCCACCGACACAGCCGCTACAGTCGAACCTGCCCCGACCTTTTCCGGCTGGCCCACATCGATCAAAGCATCTTCGGGCGGAACACAATTATCAATAGCAATATCGGCCAGCTCCGACAAAAATTTGCCGGAAGAATGTGATGGTCTGGAAACCTTCATATTGGCCTGACTGGAGACACTGATGACTTTAACTCCCTTAGCTTTGACCCCCAGAGCAACTTCAATCGGAGCGGCATTTCGCCCGCCATGAGAGAAGATGATAATCACATCGCCCGGCCTGAAATCATAGCTTTGCAGGAAAATCTTTTCATAGCCTTCCTGTCTTTCAATCCAGAGCAATTCTCTTGCTCCACCTGGCCCGATGACATTATGCCACATGAGTCTCGGGTCATAGAGAGGATAAAAGCCAACGAAGCTACCGTAGCGCGGGAAAACATCCATGACCGGCAGGACTGAATGGCCGCTGCCAAAAAGATAGACCCGATGACCACTACCAATCGCCTCGGCCATGAGTTCCGCCGCCTGCTGAATTTTATCCTGCTGTGTTTTCTGAATTTTTGAAATAATAGCTTTGATTTTTTCTAAATATTCAATTCCTGCCATGACTTTCTCCTTCCTTTTTTTATCTTTATTTTCTAATCATCTTTGTTTTCTGATATTAGCTTTTTTATACTTTACGTCTTTCTTCCTTCCTGCCTTTAAGCGCCTTCTCATCAAGCAAGACTAAAGCCGAGCGGGCACAACCGAGTAGGGCTGCCTCCTGCCCGAGCGAGGAGAGGACAATTTCCACTTCACGGGCGGCCAGCGGTTGAGCCCAGAGCTTGAATTTTTTCTTAACCGGCTCAAAAAAAAGATCGGCTGACCGGAAGAGACCACCACCCAGAACAATCATTTCCGGATTAAACAGGCTGACCAGGTTGGCTACTCCCATGGCCAGATACTTTTGAATCTCACCGACCACCTTGACCGCTTCCGTCTGGCCGGCCCGCGCTGCCTCACACAAAATTTCAACCGGGTTTTTAACTGCCGCGGACGGGCGTGAGTGCTGCCTGGCAAAAAGTTCAGGCTGCTTCCGGATAAATTCCTTTGATTTTTGAAAGAGAGCGCGGCCACTGGCCTCAGCTTCAAAACAGCCTGTTCTTTTATAAGCCGGTTTAAACTCCGGATTAAGCGCCAGCCAGCCGGCTGCACCAGCCAGGTCAGACTGACCATGGATGACACGGCCATCAACCATGATACCAGCCCCGATGCCTGTGCCAACGGCCAGATAGATGACGTTTTTCTTACCGCGAGCCACACCACGCCAGGCCTCACCTTCGACATAGGCAGTCCTGTCGCTCACGGCGGAGAATTGGCTATCGACTTTTTTCTCGAGCCAGGGCAGAAGCTTAAAATTTTTCCAGCCTTTGATATTTGGCGCCCAGATGAGGCCTGAAGCCGGGTTAACCAGACCAGGAATACAGAGGCCGATAGCCCCAACCCGGAGTTTCCGTTTTTTCGCCTCGGTTTGAAGCTGAAGAGCCAGGGAAATAATAGCTTCGGCCGCTTCTTTTCCTCCGGCAGGAGGAGTTTCGATTTGAGCCTTGTAAACGACCCGGCCGGAAGTACTGACCAGCCCCGAAGCAATTTTTGTCCCGCCAATATCAATAGCACCCAGGGCTGGTCTCCCATTTTCTATTCTTTTTCCAGTTTTGCCCGAGCCCTTATTAACGGTCATTATTTCCCTACCTTTCCAACCAGAAAAACCCGCACCTGCTGAGGCTCAAGCTCCAGGTCCAGAGAAGTACGATTGCCCTGCTGGCTGGCCGTCACTACCTGGTCCGTTTCCAGATCTTTACAGCTGGTTTCCTTCCAGGGAAGACTCATCAGTAGTTCGCTCTTAACTTTTTCTGCACTGCGATTGAAGACAAAGAGCAGACGATAATCAGGTCCATAGAGGTAGCGGGCTTCGACCGCTGAACCGGCCGGAGAAGCTTTTATCTCCGGCTCTGGTCTTATTCCCAGCCAGGCCGCCAGTCCGGCGAGAAAACGCTGATTATTCTTGTTCCCAAAATGATGATAGGCCAGACCCGGGAAAGAGCCGACCAGAAGAGCCCGGCCCTGTCCCTGTGATTTTAAAACAAGAAGTGGCTGACCATCCTGACTTCTGGCCAGGACCTCAGCTTTTTGATCATTAACCTCAAAACTCTCTTCAAAAAAGACCGTGTCCAGCTCATCACCTTTTTTAAGATAAGGTAAAGCCGGATGATTCTGACTGACAATCATTCGACCGGTTTTTTCTACCGGCAAAAGCCTTGCCTCCCGACAGCCAAAAACCCGGTCGAGATCGCCGCCCGGAATAACGGGGAAAGCCTGTCCTTTTTCATCCAGCCAGCCGGCTCTGGCTTCAGACAGAAGTGTCCCGCCGCCTTCCACATATTTGATCAATTCACTGATATAAGGACGGGAAATCATGATGGGATAAGGCAGAATCATCAGACGATAGTTTTTTGCCCTTTCTTTCAAATCACTCACATCCAGAAAATCAACCTTAATTCCCTGCTCATAAAAGGCCCGATGGAGACCCTGGAGAGATTCGCTCAAACTGTTATAGCCGACAGGTCGGCCTTCAGACGTAAAAGACTGCTGGCCGCCAGCCAGTTGAGACAGACGGTTATAAATGAGGGCCACCTCGGCCTGGGGCGGTTGGGCTTGTAAAAATAAATCCATGTTCCGGTCAACAAGGCTGGCAATTTTCCCCGCTGCCTCCGCTCGGGGCGTGATCCTGCCATCAAGATCAACCAGCCCGTAACCGCCGGCTTCATAGCCCGTAGACATAGGATAGTAGGCATAAATATTAATAGCCCGGGCTCCGCTTCCGATGAGACTCCACATCCAGTCGCGAAGATCATCAGCTGTCACCGGTACGCTGACTTTGAGTCCAAAAACGCCATAGCCAGCCTGAAGCTCGCCCACATAAAAGCCACTGTTTTCCCAGGCCATCGAGCGGACAAAATCAATTCCAGCCGCTCGGAAAAAAGGTGACCAGGGACGCAGTGCGCCAGCGTGCTTCGGATAGATGGAAACGCCATAATAATCAACGCTGTTATTCATCTTACGGTCATCAGGGGTTCCGTCCCAGGAGGGCTGGCTGAAGAGCCCGGGTATGGCCGAATGACTGGTCACCACTGTTTCCGGCAAAACCTGCTTGATAGCCCGGGCTTTAAGGGCCAGATCCTCGGCCAGCTTATCGGTAATAAATTCCTGCCAGTCAAGATAGTCGGTGTAGGTCAGAATGGTACCAAAGCGAGGCGGCTCAACTTCGGAGAAGGATTTAAAGGTGCGATGCCAGGCTTCATTGACCGCTTCAATCGTTCCATATTTCTTTTCCAGCCACAGTCTGAACCTGGCCTGGCTCGAAGGACAGTAGCAAAATTGAAGATAATTCAGGTTGCCCAGATGATAAACTTCCGACCAGTTAATAAGGTGGGGCTCGCTCCACAGATCCCAGCCATAAAAGGCCGGTTTTCCTTTGACCGCTCTGGCCGCAGCACTAAAATAGTTAAGAATTTTAGCCTGAACAGCGGGGTGATCAAAACAATAACCGGGAGCCGCCTGGGAGTGAACTTTTAAATCATTGGAAGCAACAAAAGCTGAGTCCGGATATTTCTGCCCGACCCAGTCAGGAGCAGAATCAATATAAACCTGGCAGATAACTTTGAGCCCAACCTCCCCGGCTAAATCGGTCAGGAGACTCAGGGCAGAAAAATCATAATGTCCTTCCTCCTTTTCATTGTAAGCCCATTCCAGCCAGCAGCGGACGGTGTTAAAACCAAGTTTTTTGATTTGCTCCAGATCCTTTTTCCAGATAGCGGCCGAAGCTGGCGTGACTTTTTCTATCATGGGAGCGCGGACTTTCCCACCGGTATACCAGACCGAGACGGGAAAGAAATCAGCCTTCTGCTTTGAGCTCTGAGGTTCAATGCCCGCGGCGCCGGCTTGTCGGGCAGCAGTTAATAATGGCCAGATAAACAGGGCGAGAAACAGACAGCCTAAAATCAAAATAATTTTTTTCATAAATTTTTTCCTCATAAATCACACTCCTCCTGGCATATGGCTAAAGCCAGCCTTTTGTCCTGACCTGGCCAGCCAATCTCGCCGTTTACTATTCTTCATAAGAACTTTATCATCATCTTCCCGGCTCAAAAACCTTTCCTGGCTCACTTGCCATTTACTCCAGCTAACTTTCCACCGACCGTTCTTCTTTCGAGACTGAAAGTAACAGGCCTTTGGCCGGATGGTTTTTTATTTATCTCCTTGATAATTAATGGACTGATAAACTACCGGCAGTAATTCCGCTCGACCATTGACCACATCAGCAGTAATTTCCCAGATGATAAAGCCAGCCGCCTTCTTAGCCAGCAGGTATTGTGCTTTCTTTTGAATGGATTTTTTATCATCAAAAGAGAGCAGTGTCTTTTTCGAAGGACTCAGAAGATAAGGGACCTCCGCACAGCTGTCCCAGTTGTATTTCCAGCCGGAGGCGATGAGCTTTTTAATTTCAGAATAGACGTAATATTGACTGTTAGTCGCCGGCTTATAGAGGCCAGCCGCCTCGAATGATCTCCCGTAAAAGGGAATGCCCAGCAGAATTTTCTTTAAAGGAATTTCCCTGATTAAGGCATAACTAAAAGTATCATCAACCGAGCCACAGCTGTCACCTCCACAGTTATAAAGAGGCGAATTATGCCCGGCATGATCCGTCCAGGGACCATGAAAGTCATAGGTCATGAAGCTGATAAAATCAAAATAAGGATGAAGCTCTTCAAAATCAATCCAGCGACCCCAGTAGGGACCGGCGGGAGCAGCCATAGTGAGAAGAAGCGGTGGATCTTGCGCCTTAAGAAGAACACTTAGTTCTTTGACCAGTGAAGAGAAGCCAGCCTTCTCTTCTTCATTGGAGACAAATTCCCAGTCGAGATCAACGCCATCATAACCATGGAGGAGACAGAAGTCTAAAACCTCCGAAATAAAGCGTGAGCGCTTTTCGGCAGAAGTGGCCATAGGCGGGAAACCATCACAGTTCCCCCAGCCGCCAATGCTCATCATCACCTTAACCCCATTTTTGTGGGCAGCAGCCAGTAGCTCGGGATAAATAAACTTAGAGCTGACTATCAAATGGCCATCGCGGTCCGGCCAGACAAAAGCTTCAGCCAGATGGGTAAGGTAATCAAAGTTAATCTGGCGATAATCAACTACTGCCCTTTTCTCGCACGGATAATAGCCGATAATTACTTTTTCCATCCTGGGCGGTCTGGTCTGAGCAGGCCTTTTGGGATTAAAATTTCTTCCTGCCTTCTGACCGGCCAGCCCGCCGGCCAGGAGGAGGATTAAAGCCAGGAAGGTAAATAAACCAGAATGCTTTCTTAAGTGCATTTAAGCTCCGACTCCCTTTATAAATTTAAAGTCAATTTCAAGCGGGACTCACTTCCTATCATCTAAAACAGGCTGAAATCTTTATTATTTTTTATAATTGATTAGCTGGCTGTCTCTTTCCTCCATCGGCGGGAAATCAGTGGCAGCAGTAACTTAAGCAAATGTTATCATGTCCCGATTTTCTTATCAATAAAATTTGAAAGCAACTGGCGATCTTTGACTCCGGAAATCAATCCAATAGGGTTAAGCGCTGAAAAACCCGCCCGACTGACACCTGCTGAGGATGATAGCGGCTGTCCGGCTTTGATCTCGCTCCTGATTAGATTATAATTCTTAAACATTAATGTTGATCTGGAAGAAAGAGAGCACTTCGATGAGCAGGAGGTCAAGAACAGTTCTTTTTAAGTCTATTATTCTTATCTATTTACTAATAAATAGCGCTTTTTCACTTTGGGCCAAAGAGGAGCAAAACTGGCAGGAGGCCTCCGGTTTTGAGCCGGCAGTTTTACCGACTCTCTTTCCAGTCAGCACCTCGCCTGCCGCTTTGTCCCTGAATGATCTGGCCAGGCTGGTCAGCGGCTTGCCAACCGGACAGCCAGCTCTCAAGGCCATCGAAGAGGACCAGGCCTGGATTAAATACCGGGCCTTTTTAGATCAAGCCTGGAAAAAGCTCGAAACTCAACAACTCAGCCTGATAGAAGCCTGGTCGAAATCCGAACTATCCAGTGAGCGAGAAAAAACTGATTTCCTTTTTTACCCTTTTGGCGGACCGGATCTGGTTACCGCCCTGGCTTTCTTCCCGCAAACCAAGGTGTATTTGCTGGTGGGACTGGAGCCGGGTGGTTATCTTCCCGGACCAGATGACTTTCAGACCAGGTCCCTGGCCTCCTATTTTTCCGATCTGCAAACAATTTTATCTGACTATTTTCAGAAAGGTTATTTTATCACCAGAGAAATGACTGAAGACCTCAACCCGGGCAGGATCAACGGTGTTCTGCCGCTTCTCTGCCTGTTTCTGGAAAGGACCGGTCATACACTAACCGACCTGAAAAGAGTTGAATTCGATGAGCAGGGTCAGCTCTTTGAATCTGAATATGCTATTCCCAAACAGAGGATAAAAAGGCCAGTAGGTTTCAAGCTGACCTGCCTTCAGACCGACTCGGGCCAGAGCCAGGCAGTTTATTATATCTCCTGCGATCTATCCGATGAACGTTTCGGTCCAGGAACTAAGTTTTTTTCATATCTGAACAGCCTCGACCACTGGTCCTGCCTGATTAAATCGGCCTCCTACCTGCTGCACTTCAAAAATTTTCAACACTTGAGACAGTTGTTGCTCAACAAGAGCCAGATTATTATTCAGGATGATACCGGCGTTCCTTATAAGGACTTACTGGCCGACCACCGGCAGATCAAACTTTATGGACGCTATGGTGCCCCGGTTAAGGATTTTTCTAAAATGGAACAGAAAGAACTTCAGGCTGCTTATGAAAATAAAGACCGGGTCAAGCCTCTGCCTTTTCATTTTGGCTATCACTGGCGAAGCCACCTGGACAGCTTGATTATTGCTGAAAAAAACCCGTCCGGTGGACGCCAGGTCGAATAAAATAAAATAAAAATGAAAAATAAATTCAGTGGCTGGACAGCCGCCGCCCTGGTCGTGGCTAGCATGGTGGGGACAGGTGTCTTCACCAGCCTTGGTTTTCAGGTGGTCAGCCTTTCCTCCGGTCTGGCTGTTATTCTGCTCTGGATTCTGGGTGGAGTCCTGGCTTTAACCGGGGCTCTGACCTATGCCGAAGCAGCCGTTAGATGGCCCCGCTGTGGCGGTGAATATCATCTGCTGTCCACCATGTTTAGCCGGCCACTGGGATTTCTGGCCGGCTGGATATCCATCCTGGTGACTTTTGCCGCCCCGGTCGCTGCCTCGGCCATGGCTTTTGCCGCTTATTTTCAAAGGGCAGCCGGGGAAACCTTCCAGGCCAGGATGAACAGCTGGCTACCTGGCCTGAACAATGCCAAATTTTTAGCGGTAGCCGTGGTTCTCATCTTTACCCTCATTCATTCTTTGAATAAAGTTTTAGGCGGGCGAGTTCAACTGATTTTTACCCTGGTCGATATTTCAGTTATTGCTTTCCTGATATTTATCGGCCTGCGACATGCTCAGCCCGGGTTGGTCAGTTTCGCCCTGGATGACCGGGCTATCAAAGATATTTTGAGCCCCGCTTTTGCTATTTCAATGTACTTCGTCACCTACTCCTACTCGGGGTGGAACGCCGCTATTTACATTGCCGGCGAGGTGAAAAGGCCAGAAAAAAATCTGCCCTTCAGCTTGATTTCCGGTACCGGCCTGGTCATCATCCTGTATGTTCTCCTCAACTATGTCTTTCTGAAAAATATCCCGATTAGAGTTATGGCTGGTAAAGTCGAGGTCGGTCACCTTTTTGCCTCAGCCATCTTCGGGCCGGAGGGAGGAGCCATTATGTCGGCTGTTATCTCGCTCCTTCTGCTGGCTTCAATCTCTTCTATGACCATGGCCGGGCCCAGGGTCTCAATGACAGTCGGAGAAGATTATCACTACTTTCGCTGGCTGGCCAGACTTAATTCGAGAGAGGTTCCTTATCTGGCGGTTTTGATCCAGGGACTGATTTCTACTCTTTATATACTGACCTCCAGTTTTGAAAAAATGATCATCTTTACCGGCTTCACTCTTAACCTGTTTACCTTCCTGACTGTCCTCGGAGTCATGAAGAGCAGGCAGACTCAGCCCGAAGTGAAGCTCGCCTATCGCACCTGGGGTTACCCGCTGACGCCGATCATTTTTCTGACCTTTCAGGCCTGGATCCTGATCTACGGTCTGATTTACCGCCCAAAAGAATCGCTGGCCGGGGTACTGCTGACTTTATCCGGATTGATTTTTTATTATTTAAGTCCTCGCTCCCCAGAGAAAACACCGCCACCCAACAGACAAAATTGATTCATAGCTTATAAAATTATAACCCGGGTAAGCTTCTGCCCTGGCTGCTGAAAGCTGGGTGAAAATTCTTTATTGCCGATTTTTTTCGACCGGTATAAGATGATTGAAGAAAGGGAAAAATATGGATAAGAAAACGAAGTCTCTCCTTTTATCTCTGGCTGTGTCACTAGCCTTTCTTTTTCTGGTCTTCAATCCCCTTCTGGCTGATGACCAATCTGCCTCCCGTCCCGGAGAAGACAAAATTGAAAGATCTCTCGAAGTGATCAGAGAATTGGCCACTATGAAAGATGAGGGAATTCCCATCAGCCTGTTGAAAAAAGCTCAAGGCCTGGCCATCCTGCCCGGAGTGGTTAAGGCTGCCTGGGCTCTGGGCGGACAGTACGGAAGTGGAATTGCCATAGTTAAAAAGGAAGATGGCAGCTGGAGCAACCCTATTTTTATCAAGCTGGCCGGAGGAAGTTTTGGCCTGCAGCTGGGCGTTCAGAAAGCCGACCTTGTCCTGGTTTTTAAAAACCGCCGGGGAGTGGAAGAAATAGCTGGAAATAAGATTACTCTGGGTGCCGATCTCAGCGTCACCGCCGGCCCGATTGGTCGCAGCGCTGAAGCCAGCACCGATCTCGAAATGGAAGCTGAAATCTATTCTTATTCAAAAAGCAAAGGGCTCTTTGCCGGATTGGCTCTCAAGGGTGGTTCTCTCCAGTTTGATAAAAAAGCTACCAGAAATTTTTATGATAGTGACCTTGCTGGCCAGAAAATTCTTTACGAAGTCCTCCCGACTCCCCCCATCGTCAAGAAGCTGCAGGAAACCCTGCGCCAGCTGTCAGAAGCCAGATAAAATATTCCTCGCAATTTATTCTTCTGACCTTAAATTCTGGTCTCTATTTACGGGTTCACCTCGAGGCCGGGAGGAAAACCGGCTGATGGTAAATTGACAGTTCAGCCAGCCGACTCTATACTGGAAAGAGGAGAAACAACACCGGCCTCAGGAGAAAAAAATGTGGGATTATACCGATAAAGTTATGGAACATTTCAAAAATCCGCGCAACGTCGGGGAAATTGAAAACCCTGATGCCGTGGGCGAAGTCGGCAGTATTGTCTGTGGCGACGTTTTGAAACTCACCCTGAAAATTAATCCTGAAAATCATTTAATAGAAGATGCTAAGTTTAAGACCTTTGGCTGTGCCAGCGCCATTGCTTCTTCCAGTGTTCTGACCGAAATGATCAAAGGGAAAACAGTGGAAGAAGCAGCCAGAATAACCAACAAAGACATTGCTGATTATCTGGGTGGACTTCCCGAGCAAAAAATGCATTGCTCGGTGATGGGCATGGAAGCTCTGCAGGCAGCTATTGAAAATTATAACACCAAAAAAGGCGTAAAAGTTTTCCCCGGGGAGCAGGAAAAAATAATCTGCAAGTGCTTCCAGGTCTCTGAGAAAACAATTTTAAAGGCGATCGAATTGAATGGTTTGAAGACCGTTGAACAGGTCACCGACTATACCAAAGCCGGCGGGAACTGCGGGCAGTGCCGAGGAGAAATTGAAAAAATCCTTAAAGATTACTGGGCCAGGCAAGGACAGCTGCCTTTTCAGCAATTAACGACCGTTGAAAAAATTAAACTCATCGAGAGAATACTTGAAGAAGAAATAAATCCGAAATTGAGGCAGGATGGTGGCTGGCTGGAGCTGGTAGATCTCGAAGGCCAGACGGTCAAAGTCAGGTTTTTAGGAGCCTGTTCCGGTTGCCAGCTGGCCAGTCAGACTTTTAAAGAAGTGGTCGAAAAAGCTTTAAGAGAAAAGGCGGCAGAAGACCTGGAAATAGTCCTTCTCTGAAGGCCGGTAGCTGGAGCTCATTAAAAGCCGACCGGGAAGGTTCGAGCCATGGTCAGTTTGAAATTAAATGGCTCCAGGTCAGAGCCAGAGAGGAACGAGAATGAATAAAATTATCTATTTTGACAATAATGCCACCACCCGGGTCAGTCCCGAAGTCAAGGAAGCTATGGACTTATTTTTGACCGAACTTTATGGCAACCCATCCAGCATGCATCAGTTCGGAGGCCAGGTAAAAAAACACCTGGAAGCGGCCAGAGGTCAGGTGGCCAGCCTGCTGGGCTGTCAGCCGGAAGAAATCATCTTTACCAGCTGTGGTACTGAAAGCGATTCAACCGCCATTTATTCAGCTCTAAACACTTTTCCTGAAAAAAAACACATTATTACGACTTCTGTTGAACATCCGGCTATCTACAATCTCTGCCGATATCTCGAAAGGCAGGGCTACCGGGTAACTTATTTAAGCGTTGACGAAGAAGGTCAGCTTAATCTCGATGAACTGAAGGAGGCGATCGGACCGGAAACGGCCCTTGTTTCCATCATGTGGGCTAATAATGAAACGGGCGTTGTTCTGCCGGTGGAAATGGCAGCGGAAATAGCTCACGAGAAAGGCGTTCTTTTCCATACAGATGCCGTCCAGGCGGCCGGTAAGATCCCAATTAACCTGGCGAGTAGCCGGATTGATCTGCTCTCCATCTCAGGCCACAAGCTTCATGCTCCAAAGGGGATAGGAGTTCTCTATGTGAGACAGGGAACTAAATTTGTGCCTTTTTTGCGGGGCGGTCATCAGGAAAATGGACGGCGGGCGGGAACCGAAAACGTTCCCGGAATAATTGGTCTGGGCAAAGCCAGCGAACTGGCCCTGAACAACCTGGAAAAGGAGCAGGCCTATGTCGCCCAGCTGCGAGACAGGCTGGAGAGAGGATTGTTAGAAAGGATTCCAGATATAAAAATAAATGGGGCCCGGGCTCGGCGCCTGCCAAATACTCTGAGTGTCAGTTTTGAGTTCGTCGAAGGTGAATCCATTTTGCTCCTTTTAAGCGATTATGGCATCTGTGCCTCCACCGGCTCAGCCTGCTCCAGCGGGTCACTTGAGCCTTCCCATGTCTTACAGGCCATGAAGATTCCTTTCACTTTTGCTCATGGCACCATCAGATTTTCTCTCAGTATTTATAACACTGAAGAAGAAGTGGATTATGTCCTTGAGATCCTGCCTGACGTTATCAAAAAACTGCGTGACATCTCGCCTTTTTCGTCGGCCAGTTCAGCTCAATAATTGCTCCTGTGGCAATTTCGATCGAAGGATTAAAGGATTATTTATTCAAGCCGAGTATTAACCAACAGCTATCATTGGCTTTGAAAAGAATGCCGGAGACCTGGAACATTGCCGACAAAGTCAATAGGCAGTCACTCTGGATGGTTGAGGTAGGTAAGCGATTAACGAAAAGAAACATAAAGTCGAGGAGCAGGAACCTATTTTATATCTCTAGAGGATGAAATCTGGCCGCCATGATCAAGATAAATTATAGGCATATAGCATTTTTCAAGCGGAAAAGATCAATTCAAAGTAGAGAAGATGGTTCACAAAGATAATTTCTGGCTTTCTCTGGATAGGCTGTAGGGCGATTTCTATTTATTATAGCTTCAGCAGGCTGATCGAGCCATTGGTCGTCTCGAGAGAAACTGTGATTTCACCACCCTGACCCAGCTTGCCTTCCAGTCTTCTTCTGGACACCGTACCTTCTACCGTTACCGGATATTCAACCTTGATACTGCCGTTGGTTGTCCTGGCCACAAGCCGGGCATCAGCTTCGTGGCCCAGAGCCAGTCTGATACTGCCGTTAGTCGTCCGGGCTCTGAAGTCAGCTGAAAGTTCATGGAGTTCAGCCTTTATGCTGCCATTGGTAGTTCTCAAATCAACCTTCCCCTTAACTCCAATCACCGCAATCGAACCATTGGTCGTACTGATGTCCAGCCAGCTGAAATCTCCTCTGGCTTCGACGCTGCCATTGGTCGTTTTAAGCTGAGCCCGGTCATATTTACCCGAGATCACAATTTTACCGTTAACAGTCCTGACCAGTTCCAGGGATAGGCCTTCGGGCACAGTAATATCATAATCAACTTTTACCCGGAGATTTTTTTTCTCATAAATGGTATTAACTTTGACTGCTCTTTCCCCCTGAATAACCTCAATTTTGATTTTATCGAGGTCGCTCTTTTCTCGTCTGGCGTGCTTGGTCGCTTTGATAACTACTTCTCTGGAGGGCAAGGTGGTGATAGTTACCGAGCCGTTAACATTTTCCAGCGAAAAAGAGCCAGCTTCTTTAAGAGCAATCGTTTTAGAAAAAGTTTCCTCAAATCTGTAATCTGAATCAATAAATTCATCACAGCTGATAAGCAGGGTTGAAATCATAAGCAGCATTAAGGCAATCAGTACAAAACTCTTTCCTCTCTGCTTATTAAAGCTTTTCTTGTCGGCTGGCATTCTTCTTCCTCCTAAAAATAATCAAGCCCTTATATGATCTTAAACGAAAATCGTCAGAAAAAAGTTCATTGGTCGCTGTTTTATATTTGAATTCCCATCGTAAATAGATTAAGTTTAATTTGGCTGAAATTAAATTCGCAGCCTGCTGTCTGGAGGAAGTAATGACATACCGAAAAATCAAAGTTAAAATTTTAATTTTATTTTTGATTATTTTTCAGGCCGCCCTTCCCAGCCTTCTTTCTCAGTCTGCCGATCTCAGTCAACAACTGGCCGCTCACTGGGAAGGAGCCATTGAGCTTCCCGGGATGAAGCTTGAGATCCTGGTTGATTTTAAATTGTCACCCGATAAAAAACTGGAAGGGCTGATTTCGATTCCTGTCCAGAAAGCTATTGACCTGAAGCTGACTGATATAGCTGTATCTGATAAAGAGATAACTTTTGCCATTTCTGGCGTCCCCGGCAATGCAGTTTTTAAGGGAAGGCTCGATGACCGAGGACAGAAAATTACCGGCCAATTTACTCAGTCTGGTCAGACTTTTCCCTTTTATCTTAATAAAGGCGAAGATCCGGTAGCTAAAGCCAGAAATATGCTGGCTTCTCTCGACGGAACCATTAATAAAGCCATGGCTGATTTGAGAGTCCCGGGTTTAGCTCTGGCTGTCGTTAAGAATAAAGAAGTGATCTTTCTTCAGGGTTATGGACTCCGGGATGTAGAAAACAAATTGCCGATGACGCCTGATACTCTACTGGCCATCGGTTCTACCACCAAAGCTTTCACCACCTTTGCCCTGGCCAGGCTGGTAGATGAAGGTAAGATGATCTGGGACGAACCGGTCCGGAGTTATATTCCCTGGTTCAAATTGTCCGATCCGGTTATTACTGAAAGAATTACACCCCGGGATCTGGTCACTCACCGCTCCGGTCTGCCGCGTCACGATCTCCTCTGGTATAACAACTATCGCTCTTCACGGGAAGAGCTGGTCAGGCGTCTGGCTTATCTTCAGTTTACCGCCGATCTCAGGGAAAGATTTCAATATAACAATTTGATGTTTTTGACGGCCGGCTATCTCCTTGAAGTTTTAAGCGGAAAACCCTGGGAGGATTCGATACGGGAGCTGGTCCTTGAACCATTAGGGATGACCAGAACTAATTTTTCAGTTTCGGTTTCCCAGCAGGATAAGGACTATGCTCAGCCCTATGCATATCGTGATGGTAAGATTGAAAAAGTCCCCTTCCGCCAGCTGACCAATATGGGACCGGCCGGCTCAATAAATTCGACTGTTCGTGAGATGGCAAACTGGGTCATTGTCCATCTCAATTCTGGAAAATTCGGAGAAAAACAGCTTCTGGCTCCGGCCAGCCTCGAAGACCTCCATCTGCCTTATACTCCTATCGCCGGGACTCCAGTCACGACTTATCTCAGTCCAGCCAGTTATGCCCTGGGCTGGTTTGTTGATTATTATCGCGGCCACCAGCGGGTTTATCATGGAGGCAACATTGATGGCTTTTCGGCTTTGGTCAGTTTCCTCCCTCAAGATGGCTATGGCTTTGTTGTCCTGACCAACAGAAACGGCAGTGTCCTGCCCGATCTTCTCCTCGAGACCATAACCGATAAATTGCTGGGTCTTGAACCTGTGGACTGGATTGGCGAAGCTGTCAAAAATCAGGCTAAGGGGGAAGAACTCGGAAAAAAGGCCGGAGAAAAAGCTGCGGCCAGGAGGATAGCTGGCACCAGGCCTTCTCATCCCCTGACTGACTATGCTGGAACTTACTTTCACCCCGGTTATGGCGAACTTAAGGTCAACCTCAAAGATGGCAAACTGTCATTCACTTATAACGAGATTACCACTCCCCTTGACCACTGGCATTATGATACCTTTAATGGCTTGAAAGGCGCTGATCCGGTTTTTGAAGATACCAAACTGACATTTCAGACTGACCCCAATGGTCGGGTGGCTGGCCTCACCGTTCCTCTGGAGCCAACAGCTGATGATATCGTTTTCAAAAAAAGACCGGAGGCGCGCTATTATGATCCGGAATTTCTTAAAAAGCTCACCGGTAATTATGTTCTGTTGAATCAGGCTTCGACAGTGAGCTTACAGGGTAATACCCTGACTTTCTATGTTCCCGGACAACCGCTGTATGAGCTCGTTCCTGATCTTGGAGATGAGTTTTATTTAAAACAGGTTCCGGTGATCAGAGTTCGCTTTATTTTCGGGCCAAAGGGCGAAGTGACCGGGCTTGAAACCATCCAGCCCAATGGAGTTTTTGACTTCAAAAAGATGGATAAAAAAGAACCTGATCAAAAATAAGTTCCAGCCTCTTTTGCTGAGTAGCAGGCTTAAAGCCAAGAAGTGGAGACAGAATTTTAATCAGCTCATGGCCTCTTTTATGAGAGAAACAACTTCGCCCGGATCCTGAGCCTGCCGCAGGGCTTCTCGAAAGTCTTCATGGATTAGCTTCCTTGACAGTTGGGGCAAAAGCGACAGCTGTTGACTGACTCTGTCGCCAGCTGGAATGGCCAGAGAGACAATAAGATCAACCGGCAGCCCCTCTTTCGATTGCCAGTCCACCGGTTGAGCTAAGTGGAGGACTACGATGCTCGGCGTCCTGACTGCTTCTGACTGGCAGTGCGGGATGGCCAGCCCGAAGCCAATATCGGTAGCAACATCATCTTCCCTTTTCCACAGAGCCTGTTCCAATCTGGCTCGATTGTCCACCCGCCCGGCCAGTTGAAGTTTGATGGCTATGTCTTGCAGGACCTCAGCCTTCGACCGACAGTCTGCCCGAAGCTCAACCAGCTCGCGACTTATAACTTCTTGAGAGAAATGTTCCTGATAAAATTGCTGAAGGAGTCTCTCATTTTCGCTGGTTGTAGCTGCTTCGATGGCTTTTCTCACCAGTTGTTGACAGTCATCGGTCTTCAATCTGGAAACAACCGCCTTGACCTGCGGAATAAAACCCGAACTCATGCTCAGCTCATCAAAACCCAGACCAACAAAAACCGGAGCCAGTCTGGAATCACCGGCTATTTCTCCGCACAGTCCAACCCACTTGCCTTTTTTATGAGCCTGCTCGATTGCCCCTTTTAAAAGCCTCAACAATGCCGGATTTAATGGCTGACTTAGATATCTGACCTTCGGATTACTCCGGTCAGCGGCAAAAAAGTATTGCATAAGATCATTCGAGCCAACACTGAAAAAATCAACTTCCTGAGCAAACTTATCAGCCAGAAGGGCAACTGAAGGTACTTCCAGCATAATGCCCGTTTCAATCCGGCCTTGAAAAGGTAGGCCCTCCATTTTAAGTTCCTCAGCCAGTTCTGCTATTTTTTCTTTAAGCCAGCGGACTTCTTCAATCAGACTGACCATCGGAAACATGATTTTAAGCTGGCCAGAGGCAGCCGCTCTCAGGATAGCTCTGACCTGATGGCGAAAAAGATCATAATTCTCCTGATAAATTCTTATTCCCCGGTAGCCAAGAAAAGGATTCGGTTCCGGCGGCAGGTGGAGAGAAGGTATGGGTTTATCTCCACCGATATCAAAAGTCCTGATAATTACCGGCCGGCCAGAAGCTTCTTCTGCTATTTTTTTATAAAGCAAATATTGCTCTTCTTCGGTCGGAAGCGTCGATTTACCGTAGAGGAGGAGTTCGGTGCGGAATATTCCTATCCCTTCTGCTCCATCTCGCCAGGCCTTTGACAGCTCTTCCGGCCGTCCGATATTAGCCACTATTTCTATTTTCTGACCATCCGCGGTCAGACCGGGCAGAGCAGCCAGCTGTCGGTGTCGCTGACGAAGGAGGTCTTCAGTTTCCATCTCCTTCTGATAATATCTCCTCACCGCTTCACCCGGGGAAACAACGACGACTCCCCGATTTCCGTCAAGAATTACTTCTTCAGCCGCTCGTAACCGGCGGCAGGCCTGATCCACACCAGTTACGGCCGGTATGGCCTGACTTCTGGCCATAATCAGGGTATGGGAGGTCTGTCCGGCTTTTTCCAGGATTAATCCCAGCACCAGTTCTGGTTTAAGACTTAAGAAGTCCGAAGGAAAAAGGTCTTCCGCTACAATGATAGCCGGTTGACTCAGTCTGGCTTTTAACCTGATCGGGGCTGGGCCACCCAGATGTTCTAAAAGCCGCTCGGTGACATCCTGAATGTCAGCTGCCCTTTCTCGCAAATACTGGCTTTTGGCCTCCAGCAGTTGCTGACTGAATTCTTTAGCAGCCCGATAGACCGCCCGACTGGCTCGACATTTATCCTGGTCGATGAGGTTTATCACCCGTTCGATAAAAGTCCGGTCAGTGATGATCGACAGATGAGCCTGAAGAATATTCCTTTCGACCCCGTTTTTGTCGAGAAGAAGACGTTCTACTTCCTGCTGGACCTGTCGGCTTGCCCGTCGAAAAGCTTCCTTCTCGGCCTGGGGAGAAAAAGGCTCAAGCCCGGCCTCTTCACTTAAAAGATTATCCCAGTCAAAAGCAGTGGCGAAGAGAAAAGTTTTCCCTGAAGCAAGACCGGGCGAGGCCGGTTGGCCGGTCAGATAGATTTCTTTCTCAGCCAGCACCAGTCTGGGAATAAGAGCAGCAGCTGACGGCACGATCTCCAGTGCTTTTTCCTCTTTTAACTTTAAGTCCTCAAGTAGAAAACGCTTAAAACTGGCGGCGAACTCTTTCTCGCCTTCGCCGGAAATAACAAGCCGGCAGGGATCGCCAAACTGAGTGTCTGAGGTTATAAGGGACAGAATGCTTTTCGGGTCGGCGGCCCTTCCATTACGCTTGTTTTCCAGGACAATCTGGCCAGAAAAACTCTGGCAATAGTCCTGAATAAAAGCAGCTGGGCGAGCATGGAGCCCCAGGGGCAGAGGGAAGTCAAAAGTAAATTCAACCGCCAATTTGTTCCTTTACCTTCTGCAAAATCCCCTCAGTATTTTTAATGGCTTCCTGAACAGAAAACTCAAAGATTTTTTTCCCTTCGAATCTCTCGCTTTTCTGAATGGGAATACCGGTAGCCAGGATCACCGCCGCTGCTTCCCTGATCTCGTCAGGATCAAGCTCATTTTCAATACCCATGGCCCCCTGGGTTTCAACTTTAATTGACAAACCCATCTTCCTGGCCACCCGCTCCAGTTGCTCAGCTGCCATATAAGTGTGAGCAATGCCTGTTGGACAGGCAGTAACCGCCACCAGTTTCATGTCCGCCTCCATTTGTTACATTCTAAATGATTAACTTTTATTTTAACATTTATCCGCTAATTTAAAAGTCTGGCCGCCTTTTCTGTCGGCCGCCTCTCATCTGCCTTTCGGCTTTGCTTTTATTTTGGAGAACTTCCCCCTGACCTTCTGCTCCTGGCCTTAATTAATGTCATCAAACCAGCTACCAGTAGAGTGCCGGCAATTATAGACACGATATACATAAGTTTATTATCAACGACCGGCAAAACTATTGGCCCGCCGTGAGGAGCATGATCTCCAACCTGTCCCAGCATGGCCAGCACAGAACCAAGACTCGAACCCGCCATAATGACTGGAATTACCCGGAAGGGGTCGGCGGCGGCAAAAGGAATGGCCCCCTCGGTTATACCAATAGCTCCCATGGCCAGAGCCGCCAGGCCAGCGTCTCGTTCCTGCTCGGTCCACAGCTTTCGATTGATCAGGGTGGCCAGGCCAAGGCCAAGAGGTGGGATGCAGATAGCTGAGGCGCAGGCCCCCATGATCAGATAATTTCCCTGCTGAATCATCGCCGCCCCGAAAAAGAAAGCTACCTTGTTGACCGGTCCACCCATATCAAAGGCGATCATCGATCCAAGGATAATTCCCAGAATAATTTTATTGCCGGTATGCATGACCTGTAACCAGCTGGTAATACTGGCCATTAAATCATGAATAGGAGCACCAACCACCTGATACATGACTATCCCGACAATTAATGAGGAAATAACCGGATAAATCAAAATAGGCATAACCGGTCGGATATAGCTCGGGACTTTGATTTTCTTGAGAAAGAAGACCAGAAAGCCGGCCAGCAAACCTGAAACCAGACCGCCCAGAAAACCGGCACCAACCTGATTGGCGATATAGCCGCCGACAAAGCCCGGTACCAGACCGGGTCGATCGCTGATCCCAAAAGCAATATAGCCAGAAAGAACAGGAATCAACAAAGAAAAAGCGGCTGTGCCAATATCATTTATTAACTTTAGAAAAGGAGCCTGGCTGAAATCCGGTCCGCCGGGGCCCATCGGAGCCAGAGCTATCGACAGAGCAATTAATATTCCGCCTGAAGCGACAAAGGGAATAGCATAAGAGACCCCGGATAAAAGATATTTTTGCAAATTACCAACTTTCATTCTGACCTTCTTTCCGAAAATTTTCCCCTCAATTATAAAAAAAGGCGTGGAACCTGGCAACATAGCTTGCCTCAGCCAATAAAATGTGCTAAAGTCAAAAAAATTTTAAAGGATACACAGACGAAATACGGAGTTTTAGTCCTCAAAGACGGTACGGTTTTTGAGGGTAAAGGGTTTGGCGCCAGTGGCAGAACATGGGGGGAAGTTGTTTTTAATACCGGCCTGGTCGGTTATGTAGAATCTATTACTGACCCCTCCTATCATGGTCAGATTCTCGTTCAGACTTATCCTCTCATTGGAAACTATGGAGTTAATCCAGACTTCTTTGAATCTTCCCACCCCCGGATAAAAGGCTATGTCGTCGCTGAATATACTGATAAGCCATCACATCATAGCTCACGCCTGTCTATTGATCACTGGTTAGAAGCCAGTCGGATTCCAGCCATTTCCGGTCTTGACACCAGAGCCCTGGTTAAACGCCTGCGCGAAGACGGGGTAATTCCGGGTCTCCTGGTTGTGTCAGATAAACCACTCAAGCTGTCACCCCTGGTTCGTGAAGCCAGACAGCTGCCCGATCCAAATGCGGCCAATCTGGTGGCAGAAGTCTCCAGTCCAGATCTCCATGTTTATCAGCCTGGCCGGACAAAGAGAATAGTTCTTATTGACTGCGGAACAAAACTGGGCATTATCAGCCAGCTTACCAGGCGAGGGCTGAGTGTCATCAGGGTTCCTCACAATACCAGTCCCGAAACTATCCTGTCCTTTAAACCCAGCGGCCTGGTCATCTCCAATGGTCCCGGTAATCCTGAGCTCTGTTTGGCAGTGAAAACTGTTGCTGCTTTATTAACAGAAAATCTGCCCATGCTGGGCATCTGTCTCGGGCATCAAATACTGGCTTTAGCGGCCGGGGCCAGAACTTATAAACTTAAATTCGGTCATCGTTCACAGAACCAACCCTGTCTGGAGATGGGCAGCCAGCGTTGCTATTTAACCAGCCAGAATCATGGTTATGCCGTCGATCAAAAGTCACTACCAGCTGACTGGCAGCCCTGGCTGGTCAATGCTAATGATGGAACCAATGAAGGCATAAAGCACAAACGCCAGCCCTTTTTTGGTGTTCAATTTCATCCCGAGGCCTGTCCAGGCCCGACTGATACTGAATTCATTTTTGATCTCCTGGTGGAGCAGCTGCGATGAAAAAGCCGGAGAAAGTCCTCCTGCTGGGCAGTGGGGCGATCAAAATCGGTGAAGCCGGTGAGTTTGATTACTCTGGCAGCCAGGCCATCAAAGCTCTTAAAGAAGAAAATATCGAAGTAGTGCTGGTCAATCCCAACATAGCTACTTTTCAGACTTCAGATTTCCTGGCTGATAAAGTTTATTTTATGCCGGTGGAGTCATCGCTGGTGGAGAAAATCATCGCCAGAGAACAACCGCAGGCTTTGTTGATATCTTTCGGCGGTCAAACTGCTCTTAACTGCGGACTGGAGCTGGCCCGGGATGGTCTCCTTGATAAGTATAAAATCCGGGTCCTTGGCCCGCCACTCAAAGCGGTAGAAATCACCGAAGATCGCGGTCTATTTAATGCAGTTCTGGCCTCAGCTTCTCTCAAGACTCCCCGCGGTCAGGCCGTTTCTTCGCTGGCGGAAGGATTGACTGCCGCTCAAAAGATTGGTTTTCCGGTAATGCTGCGGTCAGCGTTCGCTCTCGGCGGTCAGGGCAGCTCTCTTTGCTCTAATCAGGCAGAACTCACCGAAAAACTTTTCCTGGCTTTGTCCCGGTCCAATCAGGTTTTAATCGAAGAGTATCTTGAGGGCTGGAAGGAAATCGAATATGAAATAATCCGTGACCAGGCTGATAATTGCCTGGCTATCTGCAACATGGAAAATCTTGATCCAATGGGGATTCATACCGGTGAAAGCGTGGTTGTAGCCCCTTCTCAAACCCTGACCAATCGCGAATATCACGGCCTGCGGGAGATTGCCTTTAAAACTGTCAGGACGCTGGGCATTATCGGAGAATGCAATATTCAATTTGCCTTAAATCCGGTCAATAGCGATTACCGGATTATTGAGGTCAATGCCAGGCTATCCCGCTCCTCAGCCCTGGCCTCCAAAGCTACCGGCTATCCGCTGGCTTTCATCGCTGCCAAGTTGATGCTGGGCTATACCCTCCCTGAGCTGAAAAATTCGGTGACGGGAACAACCACCGCCTGCTTTGAGCCGGCCCTCGATTATGTCACGGTGAAGATTCCTCGCTGGGACCTGAAAAAATTTGCCAGGGTTTCCAAGAAAATAGGCTCTGAAATGAAATCGGTGGGTGAAGTCATGGCCATTGGTCGGAGCTTTGAAGAAGCCCTGCAAAAAGCAATTCGCATGCTTCAGGTCGGCATGTATGGCTTTGTTGGCAATGAAAACTATTCTTTCCAAAACCTGGAGAAAGAGCTTTATCAACCAACAGATGAAAGACTTTTCGGTCTGGCCGAGGCCTTTAAAAAAGGCTGGTCAGTCGAAAAAGTAGCTGCTCTGACTAAAATTGATCCCTGGTTTTTATACAAAATGAAAGGTCTGGTCGAGCTGGAAGAAAGGATCAGAAAATATGCTCTCAAAGAATTGCCGGCTGCTCTCTGGCTGGAAGCCAAGAAGAAAGGTTTTTCGGACAAACAGCTGGCTATCTTTAGCCGGACAACTGAAGATGAAGTCCGTCAAAAACGGGAGAGTCTTAAACTCCGACCGGCAGTCAAACAGATTGATACCTTAGCTGCGGAATATCCTGCCAGAACCAACTATCTTTATCTTACTTACAATGGCCAGGAAGATGATTTAAATTTCAACCATTTAAAGAAAAAAATTATGGTTCTGGGCTCTGGCCCATATAGTATCGGTTCGTCGGTGGAGTTTGATTGGTGCTGCGTTAATACTTCTCTGGCTTTGCGACAGCTGGGCTATCAAACGATCATGGTCAATTACAATCCAGAGACGGTTTCGACTGACTATGATATGTGCGATCGACTTTATTTTGATGAACTCAGTCTGGAAAGAGTTTTCGATATTTACCAGAAAGAAAAACCGGCCGGGATCATTGTCTCGATGGGCGGGCAGGTACCAAACAATCTGGCTTTAAAACTACACCGGGCAGGTCTTCATCTTCTCGGTACTTCGCCGGAAGATATTGACCGGGCAGAAGACCGCCGACAGTTTTCGAGACTTTTAGATGAACTCCAGATTGACCAGCCACCCTGGAAAGAAGTGACCAGCCTGGAAGAAGCCAGAAGATTCTGCCAGGAAATTGGTTATCCGGTCATAATCCGTCCTTCTTATGTATTGAGCGGGGCAGCCATGAGCCTGGTTTTTGAAGAAAAATTTCTGGACAGGTATTTAAAGCGGGCTTCACTGGTCTCGCCCGAGCACCCGGTAGTTATTTCCAAGTTTATTCTCGGGGCCAAGGAAATTGAACTGGAAGCGGTGGCCAATCAAGGCCGAATTGTAGCTTCGGCCATCATTGAACATATAGAAAATGCCGGGGTTCATTCCGGCGATGCCACCATGGTTGTTCCGCCTCAAAAGCTTTATCTGGAAACCGTCCGCCGGATAAGAATAATCGGAGAAAAAATTGCCCGGGCTTTAAAAATAACCGGGCCATTCAACCTGCAGTTGCTGGCCAGAGACAATGCCCTTAAAGTCATTGAATGCAATCTGCGGGCTTCTCGTTCTTTGCCTTTTGTTTCCAAGGTTTCACGGATCCCTTTTATTGAGCTGGCGGTTAAATCCATGCTGGGGCTGCCGGTTAGCCCGAGTCGCTCGATTTTTGAACTAAATTATGTTGGCGTCAAAGCTCCACAATTTTCTTTTTCGAGGCTTAAAGGAGCTGATCCCTGCCTGGGAGTCGAAATGGCCTCGACCGGTGAAGTTGCTTGCCTGGGCGATGATCTCCAGGAGGCTCTGCTCAAGGCGATGCTGGCGGCCGGCTTCAGGTTACCTCAAAAGTCAATTTTGTTGAGTCTGGGCGGCGAAGAAAATAAACAGAGGTTTTTGGCCGCAGCCCGGGAGCTGGCCGGCACCGGACTTAAAATCTATGCCACCGAAGGGACTGCCAGATTTTTGCGAAGGAATGGAATCGAAACTACCAGGCTCTTTAAAATTCATCAGAAGCAAGAGCCAAATCTCAAAGAGTTCCTGATGGAAAAGAAAATTGACTTTTTGATTTCTATTCCTCATACCGGTAAAAGGATTGAATTCGATTCAGACTATAAAATGAGACGCCTGTCTGTTGACCTGGGAATACCGGTTATCACCAACCTGCAGCTGGCTGAAGCCTTTGTTCAGGCTTTTGTCTCAAAAAAGATAGACGACCTAAAAATCAAGCACTGGGCCGAATATCAGTGACTGTAGCTGGTTGATTAATTATTCCAGGTAAAAAGTTTCTTCCCGACCGCTTTCTTAACCTTCACTTCCAAACCCATTGCTTCAACTCCCGGCTAATCTCTCCATCGAATCTGGCTTCAATCTTAGCCAGAAGGCAAAAGATTCTCGTGTAGATTTTCTCGTGAAGCAACTAATCACTTTTAAGTAGATTTTAAGTGAGGCAATTCGAATAATTGACAGGCGCAGGACAGTTTAGCTAAAATATAAAATAAAAGGAGGTGGGCGATGAAAAAGGCTGGCCTGTTCCTGGCTTTTGTTTTTATTATCAGTCAGTTCGGCTGTTCTCCACAATCCTCTTCTAATTTTGAATTATATCTGACAGATGCTCCAGCTCCTAACCTGCAGAACTTTTATATCACCCTGGAGGCTATATATCTTCGGAATGAAGATCGCCAGAGCTGGACAGATAATCTTTTAACCGAACCAAAGCGAATTGATCTCCTGCCTCTTCGCGGCAGAGAAGAAAGGCTGGCTGCCCTGAATTTGCCTGAGGGAACTTATTCCGGTCTCAAGCTGGTCATCTCCAGGGTAGAGATTATCACCACTGAAAGAACTTTTACCATTGATATGACACCGGCGATAACCGTGGCCTTACCCTGCCACTTTACGATTGCCAAAGATACGACCACCAAGCTGACCCTCGATTTTGATGCTGAACGCTCTCACAGCTGGACTGGCAGCGGGTACATTTTTAATCCCTATATTACTGTAAAAAATATAGTTCAGCATCGCTGATGGACTGGAGTGGCAAGATCAGCTCGGACTGCACAAAAGCCCGGGATGGATGGATTTGAATTTTTGTCTATAGATCAGCCAATTTGATGGTTTCGGCATAAACCAGTCGCTTAAATTTTTTGGGTACAGCGGTGACGGTGGCTGTGGTCCTGTCCAGTTCATCAGTGTCAAAAATTTCATATTCTCTTATGGTCAGCCGATAGTCCCGAACTTTTATTTCCTTCGGCAGTTTCAGACATCCTTTCCAGACATACCAACTGCTTTCCCTTGCCCCGGAGCTCTGGGGCTTAAGGGTAATTGAAGTTTCTGGAACTTCTTCCCAGCCGATTTCTTCGGGTAGATTGAGTACCTTAAAATTAATAAACTCGAAATCCAGGCAGAGTAAGTCGTCCGGTCTCAGGACATTAAAAATCAGCCCCGCCGGCTGGATATAAATTTTCGCCTGGCTGACTATTTTTTTCTGAACTTTTGGCAGCTGCGCGACAAAAGGAGAAGCACCTAATACGCCGGCATAAGATAAAAACTTTCTTCTGGTTATAGCTGGCGTCTTTGGCTTCTCGCCTGACTGGTCAGCTTTCTTAAGGTGAGCATCAGACATCTTGCCCTCCTCAACAGATAAGCAGACTAATTCTCTTTTATTTGGGAAGTTATGCCCTAACCCTTCTGCAGTGTAAATTCTGCACTTAATTTGATCTCTGCCTTACTTATATTTATACCTGACAAAAGTCAAGAATATTTTCTCCACCATTTTTTAATTTGTCTCTTTTAATAAGTTTTGTTATTTATAAAACATAATGAATGCAAAACGACAGCATCTGGGTTTCACCCCGCTCCTGGTAGGTCCCTTAAGTGGCTTGCTGGGCGGAATATGTCTGGGTGAATGGAATGTTCTTCTTGAAAGGCTGAAGGGAAACTCAATTTTTGATTTCACCGACCTGGCTGGTATTGCCATCTGGCACGGTTTGCTCTGGCTGGTCATCGGCCTGGCTGCCGGCCTGGCCTGGACTATCTGGCTGGCTGTCAGGAGAAGACCACAGGAAACAAATTGTTTAGCCTGGTTTATTATCTTCTGTTATTTTGCTGCCTGGCTTTTAGGCCAGGGTTTTATCAATATTTATATTTTCGCAGGCATTCTGAACCGGTCGGCTATTGCCTTAAATGCCATTATTTTCATTCTGGCTGTGGCTGGCCTTGTTCTTCTCGGGCGAAAGTTCAAAAAAAAGGCACCATCATTTAATCTCTTCTGGAAAAGTTATCTGGCTATTCACCTGGCTGTTTTACTGGCTGGTTTGGTGGCACTTTTGACCCAGACTAATATCCGCCAGCACAGGCTGGGGAATGAAGAACAGGCTTTAACCCCTGTTTCCGGACAATCAGCTAAAAACGTTGTCCTCGTCGTCTGGGATGCCGTTCGAGCCGATCATTTAAGCTGCTATGGTTATCCTCGCCAAACTTCCCCTTTTCTGGATCAACTGGCCAGCCGGGGAATATTGTTTGAACAGGCCATAGCTGCTTCTTCTCATACAGTCGAATCCATACCTTCACTTCTTTCCTCGACACTGCCCACCTCCCACCAGATGAATGACATCACCTCCTATCTTCCATCGAGCCTCATCATTATGCCTCAGGTTTTTAAGACCCTCGGGTATAATACGGCGGCTTTTTCCTTTAATCCATATTTCTCACCGGCCTATGGATACAATAAAGGTCTGGACCGTTTTTTTGCCCCGGACGAATTCTCCGTAAAAGCCTATAAGACGATTTTTGGTCATATTCTCGACCGCTCTAGGCGCCTGCCGGTGGTCAGCCAGGGACTAAAACCAGTTTATCTTCTGAGCCAGAAACTGGCTACTCTTAGCTTTGGAGAAACCGAGCTGGCCTCAACTGACCCGGAAGCCATGACTTCGAGAGTGACCAACTGGATTAAAAATCATGCCCATAAGCCATTTTTCCTGCTGGCTCATCTGGAAGGAGGACATGCCCCTTATCTGGCTCCAACTGCCTTCATCAAAAAATTCTGGCCAGAAGAAAACCTACCAGAAAGCCAGAGCTGGCCAACGACTTTTCCTCAAGGACTGGGATTGTTTTTACCATTTAGATCAGGTCCGGAGATAGCTGAAGCCGACCGGCAAAAGATGATAGCTTTTTATGACGCCAAGATTGCTTACCATGATTACTGGCTCGGCCAGCTGCTTGAATTTCTCCAGACTGAAGATAAATTAAAAGATACGCTGCTCCTTGTCACCGCTGATCATGGTGAAGAATTCTTTGATCACCGTGGTTGGGGTCATGGGCATTCCCTCTATCAGGAGCTCATTCGCGTTCCACTCATCATGTGCGGAGAAGGCTGGTTACCTGCCGGCCTGAAAATCAGCACAACAGTTTCCCTGCTGGATTTATTTCCAACCTTATTCTATCTACTTGGCCTGAATGAGGTCATCAGCTTAGCTTATCCTCTGGAAGGAGAGGATTTGAGCCAGGCCCTTGGTGAGGGAAGAGAGCCGGAGAAAAAACAACCAATCTGTTCAGAACTAACTCAGGGTTCTCAACGGGCCTGGTCGCTCGTCAATTACCCCTGGAAAATCATCCATTCGGTTTTTAGTTCAGAGGAAGTGACGGAGCTCTATAATCTGGCCGATGACCCTCAGGAAAAAAACGATCTGTCAGCCACTTATCCCGAAGAAACGATGAAGCTGCTGACCTCTCTCCATAAAATAATAAATCTAGCGGGACAAAAGGTATTCAAAAGTCAACGTCGCTGGATAAGCCCGGCTGAAAAAGAGAAACTCCGCTCCCTCGGCTATATTGATTAGCAGAAAAGTCAGCCAGGCCAGTCAACTGACTTACCCCTCAATCAGTCGGGCTGCTAACAACAGCTGGCTAAAAACAGAAGAGGATTTAATACTTTGATATCAGTCCAGCAGTGGCTACAACCAGAAATTAAATCTTAATTCAGATCTGAATAGCCTGAATTTTCTTTTTTCTCAAAATAAGAATTGAATCAATTTTAATCCAGATCAGCCCGGCCGTCAGAATTAGAGTCAGGGGCCAGAGCTGTGGCAAAAAAATGAGGAGAAGGGGAATAACAGTTGAATTAACAAATTTACCTGGTTGACTGAAATTAAACTTGAAAACTTTTTGGTCAACCAGATAAAAAAAATCAACTGAAATTAGATCAAACTTAATAAATTGATAGCTCAAATAAAAGTCAATAAAGGCAAAGTTTAGCATGTAAAGAGCAACAGGCAAAACCAGGGCTGGATGGAAAGAAATGAAGTTGATAAAGAAAAAGAGGCTTTCCACCCGATCGGCGATAATGTCTATCTCTGCTCCCAGAATTGTTCTCTGTTTAAAAGTTTTAGCCCAGAAGCCGTCCAGCCAGTCGCCCAGCCAGTGAAGACCGAGACCGAGATAATTATACAGTTCACGGTGATAGACAGCAGCCAGGAAGAAAAACAGAAGCGAAGAAAACAAGCGAAGAAGTGTAATCAGATTGGCTCCACTAGCCAGGCTCTCCGGTTTGGTTGATTTGAAGATGGCCATCCTCACCAGCCAATTCTTGTTTATCTGAGGGCGATGTCAATATGCACCGCCACCTGTTCCGATTTTTGATTATTGTAACAGATAAAGTCCAGATTATAAAACCAATGCCCGGCCGGTCAAAATATTGCTGGCAAAGTAAATAATAACAAGATAAAATTGGAGCAGAAAGGAGGGTGTTATGCACATTGTCTGGACAATCCTTCTTGGACTGGCTGCCGGAGTTATCGCTAAATTGATCTTTCCCGGTAAAGAAAATATGGGCTGGATCATGACCACCTTGCTGGGCATTGCTGGCTCATTTTTATCCACTTATCTGGGTCAGTTTCTGAAAATTTATGAGCCAGGAGAGACGGCCGGTTTTATCGGGGCTATAATCGGAGCTCTTATCATCCTTTTCATTATCAGCTTATTTAGAAGAAAGGCCCGCTGAGCAGCTCAAATTCGCTTTTGCTTGGCCGGTGAGTTCTCGTCATCACTGGAGATCAGAGACCCGGACAGACATGATTCTTTGACCATAAACAAGATAAGTAAGCAGTCTGATGGCCACCGGAAATTTTATCTTTATTCCATCCAGGAAGTTTCTTAAATTTCTCTGGATTATAAAATTGAGTCAAGTTAGAATGGAATCAGACATGAGGAGCAAACATATATATAATTTGCCCATTGGTTCCCGCCTGTTGACTCTTTTAATTTTGTTCTGTCTATTTTCGACCTGGGCAAGAGGAGTTCCAGAGATGCACAGTAACCAGGAGATTAATCTGCCGGAAACCATTGATGGCTGGAAGGTGGAGGGACCGCCTCAGAGAATTGACCACACTACCATCTTTGATTATATGGATGGCGGCGGCGAGCTTTACCTGGCCTATAAATTCAAAAGTCTCCTGGTTTACCGTTATAACAGGGAACCCGAGGAAGAGATGCTGGTCGAAATCTACCAGATGGAAACCCCTGATGAGACGTTTGGCCTGCTGTCTCTCGACTGGACGGGTGAACCCGTCAACCTGAGCTCCGCTCCTGCTGTCCGGTCCGAAAACCCCGTTTGCCCGGATTACACCGCTTTATATGGTGAGGGATTGTTGCGGGCCAGAGCTGATAGTCTTTATCTCCGAATATTAGCTTCGAGAGAAACACCTGATGTCAGGGAGACAATTTTAAAGCTGGGAAAAATCCTGGCCGGCAAAAGCCCCGCTCAGCCTCCACCGGCTATACTCGACGTCGTTGTTCCTTCCACCGACTCTGCCTGGAAAATACGACCGGATAGAACCGCCTATTTTCATTCACATCTGGTTCTAAACTCGCTTTATTACCTGAGTCATGAAAATATTCTAAATTTGAATCACTCCACCGAAGGCTTGTTCATTTGCTTTGAAAAAAAGGAAAGACAGCCCGGGAGCCAGCTGGCTAAACTTATTGTCATCCATTATCCCGAAGCTCCAGCTGCACTGGCTGCTCTTACCTCTTTCTTTCAATCGTATTTGCCCGAAAAGACAGATCAGGTTGACCTCAGTCCGGGTTTGCTCAAAACAGGCAGTACCAGGGTTGAAGATGGCTGGCTGGGCTGGACATTGTTCGGTAACTATCTGGCTTTTGCCTTTGAATGTCCAGACCAGAAAGCGGTTACTGATATTTTCAGTCAGCTGAACTTTAAAACAATTAAAAGCACCTGAGTAATGGAGGAAAGAAAAGTGAAGATTAAAAAAGAAGTTATAACCAGGAGAGACTTTCTGCGCGGGACGGCAGCTACGGCCCTGGGCCTGACTGTGCTGCCTGATTGGCTCAAAGCCGGGACTGGAAAAATGGGGATCAAATCAGCTGCCGACCAGAAAAGCCTGGTTCTTGTTGTCCGCAATGAACATGTTCTCGACAGCAGCCAGAAAGTAGATAAAAAAGTTATGGAAGCCATGGTTGGAGAGGTCATGACTGCTCTGACGGGCGAAAAGGAAATGAAAAAGGCCTGGTTAAAACTTTTCAGTCCAAAAGATGTCGTCGGGCTGGTACCAACCTCGGTCATGAACCCGACCCATAATGAACTCCTGGAAATCGTCCAGGAATCTTTGCTGGCGATCGGTCTGCCCGAGGCGAATATCAGGCTGGCCCAGGGACGCTCAGTTGATCTTGGCTCTATCACCGCTTTGATTTCCCTGCCTGGTCTAAAGGCCCACTGGCTGACCGGAATCGGCACAGTGATAAAAAATTACATCCTGTATTCTGGCGCCCCCCGAAATTATCATTATGAAGATAGCACCAAGCTGGGCGAGATCTGGCACCTGCCGTCGGTCAAAGGGAAAACCAGGTTAATAATTGTTGACGCTCTGCTTCCGGTCTGTGATCGGGGACCGCAATTTGATCCAAGATACAGATGGCCTTATAAAGGGCTGCTGGCCGGAACCGATCCGGTTGCTCTCGATGCAGTTGGGTTGAAGATCATCCAGACCAAAAGAGACGAACTCAGAGGGGAGCCCTGGCCAATCTCTCCCCCGCCGATTTCGATCGAAGCAGCTGATAAAATTTATAAGCTCGGGCACAGCCAGTTGGAAAATATTGAGATAAGGACCATGGGCTGGGCTCAAGAACTGCTGCTTTAATCGAGCTCCATCTCCTCCGCTGTAGTTTTAGAAGGCATCAGAAATCTTAGAGCCAATTCTCTATCTGTACCTGTTTTTAGACATCAAAAAGTTTGCCAGGGAAAGTGAGGGTATTGACTTTGGAGTCCCGGGGAAGAAGGCGCCCGTTTTCAACCTATAGATCAAATAAATGCCCAAAAAGACCGGCTTCAGAAGAAATCTCACTCCAGAAAACTAATTATCACAGGGCAAATCCATTCTGATCTGATCTGATCTAACCTAAAACAAAGCCCTGAAATAAAAAAAAGTCATCAGGCCAGAAGCAATGAGTCTTACAAGTAGAGAGACAAAATAGCCCAGCAAAACTCCCCAGCCGGCTCTCAGAGCAGAAGATTCACTTTTGCCGGCCAGTAACTCGCCGCTGATAGCTCCGGCCAGGGCTCCAATGATCAAACCAAAAGGCGGAAAGAAAAAGACGCCGATAACCATTCCAAAAAAGGCACCCCAGCTTCCCCAGCTGGTGGAACCATATTTTTTCGCCCCCCTGACTGGCAGAAAATAATCAACAAAAACAGAAACAATGGTCAGAGCTGCCAGGCTAAACAATAGTGGCCGGCTGAAAGTCTCCCAGCCCCGGGCCAGGCCAAGCAAAATAATACCCAGAAAATTAAGAGGAGGACCGGCCAGTACGGGTAAAATGCTTCCGGCTAAACCAAGCAGCTGAAGCAAAGAACCGGCAACTAACAAAACTGTTTCAAGCATGTCTAACTCAGCAGAAAATATTAGCTTTTATGTTGCCCTTTTCACCGACCCCAGGCCAGCCAGAAAACTTTTGACCGTCTTGACCGTCATCATCCATATCTATTATTGGCTCCCGGCTTCAGTCTGAAGAAGATAGGGAACAGCATACGGGCCTTCCCGGATGAAAGCCATGGACAGCGGAAGACCTGAAGATTCCCGCCGGGCTACCGCCAGTAGCACCGCCTTCTGGGTCATCTCCGTGGCTTTTTTCACTAATGTCATCGGAATATCTTCTTCCAGCAATTCCAGACCACTCCTCCCCGGCAGAAGATCGTAATCTTTTCGGTTGATTTCCGGCGAACAATAAATCAGTCCTTCTTCTCCGACTTTTCTTAAAACCTTCCCCCAGACTTCTGGCTCCCACTGGTCTCGGGTAAATTTCCAGCCAGGAGACTGAAGCAAGTTAAGGTAGCCGTCGGGTCCCTGCAGCTTCAGGAGGTGAAGGAGGGTTCTATATTCGGGTGAACCAACCGGGTCAAAAGGATCTCTGTTATTAGCCACAATTATAATTGTGCCCCCTTTTTTAACTGCCGGCAAAGCTCCAGCCGCTGCTTTGGCCGTTTGATAATGATTCTGCCCGACATATCCGCCATGAGTCAGAACCAGGTCGTATTCTCTGTCAAGAGGAATCGCTACATAATTCTTGATAAACTGGAAGGCCTGGAGGTTGGACTCAACCAGATCTCCGGCGAACACAGCGGTAAGTTTCAAATCTTTATTCAGAGTTACGTTGATAGAAAAATCTACACCGACTCTCTGAGCGATCTCCAGGGCTTCTTCATGGCAGGGATTACCATCAAGAACGAGATTGGTGGCCAGCGGGTTTTCCAGATACTCAGGACCATGAAATTTTTCTATGGTTTTGACATCGACCAGACCAGGACAGATGGCTTTGCGACCGCCGGAAATACCGGCAAAAAAGTGGCTCTCAACCAGCCCGGTAACTATTTTGAGATCAGAAAGATAGAAGTGGCGGTTAATCGAAAGCGCCGTTCCCCGGCTGGTCACACCCAGCCTGAGGAAAAGGTCCGGATCATCAGCCTTATGATCTATTATTTGATAGTTACGGACTACTTCTGCCCCGTACATGGCCAGTTTTTCCTGACCTGTAGTCGGGCGGTGTAAACCGGTGGCGACAATGATTTTAATATTTTCTTTTCGAATTCCTGCTGCTTCCAGTCTTTTGAGGAGTGGAGGCAGAAGGCCACTTTCTCCCTGATACGGAACCGGTCTGGTAATATCAGAGACTGCTATGGCCACAGACAGGTTGCTCACCGGTTTGTTTTTTCCCTGGATAATTTCTTCCAGGCGGGGGCTGGCTAGCGGGTAAGAAAGGGCTTCTTCCACCACCTGCCCGGGATGAGCCGCGGGTGGAACTTCTTTCATGCTCAGTTCCTGACAATCAGGCGGGACTTCAATCTCCAGATAGTCAGGGCCAAATTCAATTTGAATCTTTTTCCAGCCATTGGTTTTAATCGTATTAATCAGCCTGTTAAACTCTGGTTTCATTTTGATTAACTCTACCTTGCCCTGGCCAGGCTATTATCCGGGTTAGTTCTTCCATTTATCTGCTTCATCAGAAGTAACCTGATCATCACCGCCAAACTCATCGACATTAGAAAAAATTCCCAGGAGTGCCGTCGTTTCCTCTCTTCACTCTCATATACCCGATTCCATTTTACAACCATTCTCCCCATTTTATCTTCAGGAGCGAGCGGGGCTATTTACCTGGAAAGCATCCGTTAGACTTTTACCGGCTAATGGCTGTTGTTTATTTTCATTTCCCAGGTAACCTCTAAGGCCTTCCGGTAGGTGGCACTGACCCCGCAGTATCTGTCCTGGGACAGCTCGATCGCTCTTTTCAGCTTATCTTCTGGCAAATCTTTCCCGGTAAATTCATAAACCAGGTGCATCTTATAAAATTGTTTCGGGTGTTCTTCTGTCACCAGGCCTTCGACTGTTATCCTGAACTTTTCAACCTCTACCCTCATTTTCCCCAGAATAGAAATGACATCCATTCCAGTACAGCCGGCCAGAGCCACCAGCATCAATGGCTTGGGCGGCGGGCCAAGACCCTGACCACCCGCCTCGGGAGGGACGTCCATTATTATCTGGTGTTCACCCACCGAGGCTTCAAAAGCCAGGCCTGCCAGCCAATCGGCTACAATCGAGATTTTATTATCATCATCGTTAGAGCTCATTGACGCCATCCTTACTGTTTTTCCCATTTTATTTTACCAGAAGAAGGAACTTTTCAGCCAGATTTATTTCGCCCCTGTTATGTCCTGTCCGGGTGGACAGCAGGCCTCCTGGCTGAACAGAAGACTAACCGGCTCGCAGACTTACCTCCTGAGTCAAAGTCGGTTGTAACTTATATTACATAAATCCGATAGGAATAATATAAATTTCGCCCATTAATGAGTCAGTAAATCTTCCTGCCAGCCCGACTCCAGCCAGCCCTGTCCGGACTTAAGTCCAGCAGAAATAATCTGACAACTTGAATAACTAACCAACTGAATAGTATATTAAAGCAGACGGAAAGACCAAAAATATGTTCAGGTCAATTAAGACTCCGAGGAGGTTAGAGGTGAAGGCTCACAGGAAAATAATTTCTATTTTTATCCTTGTTTTTATCTTTTTAGTTGCTGCTGGTCTGGGGGTCAACGCCCTTAATCAGGCTGACCCTGACCGGGACCAGTTCAACTGCTACACCATTCTTGTTGGGAAAAAGGCCAGTGCCGACGGCTCGGTCATGATTGCCCATAATGAGGATGATTACGGTGAGATTATCGTCAATGTCAGAAAAATGGCTCCAAAAAATTATGGCCAGAAAGTTAAAATAAATCTCGGCCAGGGCGGAGTTTATGAGACCAGCGGTCAGGTCAATGGCTTTCTCTGGATTGAGGCTACCGAACAGGAATTTGCTGATAGTTTCATCAATGATCAGGGAGTGGTCATCACCTCCAATAGCTGTCCTTCCCGGGAAGAAGGCGAAGATTTCACCGCCGGCGGAATCGGTTACATGTTGCGAAGGATTGTAGCCGAAAAAGCTGGCAGTGCCCGAGAAGCAGTCAAACTGGCCGGAGAACTGATTGAAAAATATGGCTACCGCAGTTCTGGTCGGACCTATTCCATTGCCGATAAAAATGAAGCCTGGATGCTGGCCGTTATCAAGGGGCGACACTGGCTGGCACAAAGAGTGCCTGACAACGCAGTGGCTGTCATTCCTAATTTCTACACCATAAGGCAGATTCGTCTTGACGATCCGGACAACTTCCTGGGCAGTCCCGACCTGATTGAATATGCCCGGAAAAATGGCTGGTATGATGAAAAAAGAGACGGGCCTTTTGATTTTAAAAAAGTTTTCAACCGGCCGACCAAAAGAGAGCCAGTCTTTGATGGCAACACTCTGAGAATGTGGCGTGGGCTGTCTCTGCTCAGCGGACAAAAATGGGAGATAACCGATGATTTTCCATTTTCTTTTGAACCGGCCAACCCGATCACCGTGGAGAAACTGATGTCTGTACTGCGCGATCACTATGAAGGAACAGAATATGATGCTACCGACGGCTATAAGCTGGGCAGCCCCAATAAAACTAAATTCAGAACAATTTGTACCTCTTCCACTATCAATTCTTTCGTAGTCTGTTTAAACAAGCAGAAGCCAGAACCAATCTCAGCTTTAACCTGGCTGGCTTTTGGCAAGCCTGATACGACACTTTATCTTCCGCTCTATTCTGGGCTGGAAACACTTCCTCCTGGAGCCGGTTTTGGCCCCAACCACCATGATTACGAACTTCTTTATCAGCAGCATTTTGATCCGGTTGACATCAAGGCGGCGAGCCACGAGCTCCTATCCACCAGGGTTCGGCAGTATGAAAACCTGGTTGAAGCCAATTATGGTCAGATGATCGAGTTGGTCAGAAAAAACTTCTGGTCAGTTGAAGAGGAATATCTGAAGACCAGCCGGGAATTTGAAAACAAGTTCTCCACTCTTTATACCCGGGACAAAAAAGCGGCTCAAAAACTGCTCACTGATTATGAGCTGAATATTTTCCAGAAAATTATCGGCCTCTACGATAAGCTTCTTGAAGAGAATAGACCTGCCGTTGCCGCCCCGGCCTCAGAAACTTAATTTCAGGCAATGAAGATAAGATTATTTCCTGGCAGCGATTCGCTGGATCTTTCTCACTCGTGGTTTATCTGACATAAATTTCATCAACCAGGAGCCAGGCCTTGCGACCGGCCCGGCGGAAGCCAGCAGGCACAGTCCCGATATTGGTCGCAGTCAGCCTGATAAACCGGGCCTGACGGCCTCGAAGACCGAAAGCCAGACTCCTCAGAGCTGCGTCGCGGCTTTTGCCTGCTTCCGGCTGTGGTAATTGCTGCTCGACCACAGTCTCAAACTTTTTTCCATCCAGGGAAAGCTCAATTTTAACCGCAGCTGGAAGAAAGATGCCGGCATTATTATCTTCTAATAGACTGAGCTCCAGTTCATACACATCTTTCTTTTCCCCGAGATCAAGCACTACCTGCAGGTCATCACCCTCAAAACCCTGCCAGTTGTCATCGGCAGCCTCCGGCCTGGCCCTGACCAGATCAATTAATGTCTTCTCCTCGGCGGCCCCAATTTTATTTTTAGCCGGTGGATTGAAATAGATAATGTCCGCTATCGGTAACGATTGACTGTAATAAGCAGTAGCTACTACACTTGGCAATCTCACCGGATGGAAAGCCCTCGCTTTGAGAATTTTATTCCCGCTTAGGCTCAGTTCCTCTGTATAAAGTGGTGATTTTACAGTTGGTTCGCTGCCATCCAGTGTATAGTGAATTTCAGCTCCGTCCAGAGGGACAGTTATCGAGACCGATGCTGGTCGGCCCGGACTGACATGAGCGGTAGCTGGCTTTATGACCGGTTCCGGTACCACCGCCCACCTCTCATAATCTTCCTGCTGGCGATCCAGACGATCAAACAGATTTTGGGCTGGCTTCGGCTCCTTGTGATCATTTAAAGCAACAGTTAAGGCCAGGATTTTTATTGAACTGTTTCGGGGCAGAACAACTTCTTTAACTCCCAGCGGCAGGTCGATTTGATATTTAAAGACATAGCCGTAGATATAAGGTTCATTGCCTTCTTTGCCACTCACCGGTCGATGCAGATGAGTGGTAAAAAAGGCTACTTCGTCCTGACGGATATAACCGGGAGTGACACCAATATAAGTAAAGCGATCCTGATCAAAATCAAGGCTGGCAGCCGGGCCTTCCGCCCAGAGCCGGTTATCCCACTGGCCGATGAAACCAGACCAGTAGCCAACCGGTATTTCTACTTCTTTCTGGCCGAGTCTGAAGACTCCTTTCTGGTTTTTCTCGGAACTTGCCGCCAGTATATAGAGGCAATTGAAATTTCCCGGAGGTAAGCTAATGACCTGACCTTCACAGGTCAAAGCATTTTTGGCTCCATCAAACTTCGGTCCAAGCTGAAAACTTACCCGGCCAGCCTTGATTGAATCAGGCATTAATTCGGCAGGGTAACTCCAACCGTCGGCTCCAAAACCGCCGTCAGTCCGGTCATGATCATAACTCATGACATCAAGATTATAAGGCAGCTCGACCGATTTGAAGACCGGCCTGGCCAGTTGCTGACCAGGAGGATTTATTTCTACAGCTATGGTTTTCAAACCATAAGCTTCGAGATCAAAGGTCAGTTTATTTGCTTTAAATTGAACTTCACCTAATCTATCCTCAACTCCATTAACTTCTTTAGCAGATTTAATGGCCGAGGGAAAAGTCAGACTGGCTTTTTTTACAGACCGACCTCTAGTTTCCACCAGGCGGACAATGATCTCTTCTGAATTTTCAGCCTTTTTGAGCGCCAGAAGTCTTACCCCCTCTGGCTCAACCGCCAGAAAGCTGAATTTTTTACCAAACGGCCCGGGGTGGGCCTGAGTTTCAAAAGCAATTAACGGTTGATTAAGCCTCAACGCCTGCTCGCCTGTTCGGCCCTGACGCCAGTCACCCTGGTGACCATAAAGGGCGTAAAGAATTTCATGCTGACCAAAATCCTGCGTGGCCTGTTCTTTGGGCCAGCTTCTCACACCCGGGGTGTAGAGGAGAGTCAGGCGGAGGATGTTATCGGCCGGTTTATCTGAGCCGTATTTACAATCTTCGAGAACTGAGACACCATAGGAACCGGTTTTGTCGGTCAGATCAAACCACAGATGGGACGGAACTTCAAATTTTTTTGGATCATTGTTGCCTCTTTCCAGAGTACCCACCTCCCAGTTATAAGTGGCTATCGGATTAGCCACAGTCAGGGGAAAAACTGCCTTAAGAGAGGATTCAGCTGTGGCCCAATCAATTTGATTACTCCACTCCACCCGCTCACCGGCTTCGCCGGCTGCCAATCTTATTGTCTGGATAAACTTTGAATGTCTCGATTCACGCTCAATTTTGATGGCTATCCGGGCAGGCCCGTTTTCGAGGACGGTTATTTCAGCTGGACCTTCTACATAGCCAACCGGAGGTTTGATTCTGTCTTCCCAGTCCATATTCCAGGCAGGCCACTGCTGTGGTTTCTCATAGTGAAAAGATAAGCGCGCTGGCGAGGCCAGTAATTCCTTCTTGGCCTTCTTATCATAAAGGCTGGATACGTCCCCGTCGCGGTTAATCTTAATCACATAACGCAGGTTTTCCAGACTGGTTTTATCCACTTTGAGGCCAGTGCTCAACCGGCAGGGCTCTGCCGACGGCCTGATATCATAGACGCTGTAGCCAAGTGAAGGAACTCTGGCCAGAAAAATGACCTTGAGCCTGTTTCCCTTAATTTCTTTGATCTGGGAAGGAGTTTCCAGACCATCGGGGCCAAAAACACGACAGCTGGTCACTGTCTCAGGAAATTCTATTTCAGCCTCGACCACATCTTCCCGGTCAAAGGCCAGCGGATTGTATATGGCCAGAGGGCGTCCGGTTACCCTGGTATCAAGAGCGTCAATCACCGCCCCGGCTGAACTTTTCAGCACCTGCTCAAACTGATTGGCAGCCAGGACTTCATCATTCCAGGAAAACTCATAGGCCCGGGGAATGCTCGTTCCGGGCAGTATATCATGAAACTGAGCCCCGAGAACCAGCCGCCAGGCCTCGTTCAGCCTGGTCCGATCGTAATTGATCCCACCTGTCCAGTCGCCGATAACAGCTGCCGCTTCAGCCGAGTAAGCCAGAAATTCATTTTTCCTGTTCCAGCGCTTCATAGCTGCCTGGGAAGTGATAGATCCGGCCGAGTGATTGGTCAGCAGGAATTCTCCTCGGTAAACAGGTAATTTTTGTTTCTGATCAGGAGTGATGGTCACAAACAGCTCCTCGGCCTTAGAAGCAGCTATCTTTATTTCGCTTTCCTGGTTGCTGGCCAGACTTTTTCCCAGATTAACAACTGAGTCCTCATCCGGTGCGCCACCCACGTCACCTGTCCCATAATACATATAATCGGCATAAACACCATATTTCTGGCCATTTTCTTTCACCCGGTTCATCCAGGTTTCATTCCTGGTTAAATCACCGGTGATTTTGCTGACATAATCGCCCGGATTAAGGGCAGCTATGACCGATTGCCCATCAGGCCCGGCCCAAACACCAAGGTTAAAAGGCATACCGACCGCCGATCCCCAGGACAGCTTCTGCGTAGAAAAACCATTCAGGCCGCAGTGGGCCAGGATGGAAGGCAGCGAAGCCGGGAAACCAAAGCAATCAGGTAAAATATATTCCCGGCTGCTGAAGCCGAATTCCCGGCGAAAATAATGAGTTCCATAGAGAATCTGTCGAATAATGGATTCGGCCGAGGGAGCCATCACATCATTTTCTTCCATCGAAGAACCGGCTGGAAACCATCGCCCCTGAGCAACATAGTCTTTAACTTTTTTATACTCTTCTGGATAATATTCATTCATCATCCGATAGCGGTTAGCACCACTGAAGTTAAAAACATAATATGGGTATTTCTCAAGGAGAGAAAAATTATCAACCATCGTGTTCCAGATGTATTCCCTGATCGTTTTCTGATAATCCCAGCGCCATTGAGTATCAAGGTGGGCATAACCAACAGTAAACAGGATTTTATCACGGCTTAAATCTGGCTTGCCCTGAGCCTGGGTTAGAAGCGGCCAGGCCAGAGATAGACCGACCAGAATTAAGACAAAAAATAAAACGGCAGACTTCCTGCCCTTAAAAGTTTTAAAGCTGAGCATAGTAAACCTCATTTAATTTTTTTATTAAAATTCCCTCTTCTCAATTTAAAAAATTTTGAGCAGGCTGCCTTGAGGTTCAATCATAATATTCAAGTCCAAGGTGAGTGATGAGCTCTTCGCCTTTCATATAGCGCAGTGTGTTTTTCAGTTTCATTAATTGAATGAACAGATCATGCTCTGGATAAAGCTCGGGAGCACACATCGGACTTTTAAAATAGAATGACAGCCATTCCTGAATACCACGAAAACCTGCCCTCTGAGCCAGGTCAATAAACAGGACCAGATCCAGGACAATGGGCGCGGCCAGGATACTATCCCGGCAAAGAAAATCAATTTTGATCTGCATCGGATAACCAAGCCAGCCAAAGATATCAATATTATCCCAGCCCTCTTTATTATCGCCGCGAGGAGGATAATAATTTATCCGGACTTTATGATAAAAATGACCATAAAGTTCGGGGTAAACGTCAGGCTGAAGAATATATTCAAGTGAACCCAGCTTGCTTTCCTCCTTGGTTTTAAAAGACTCTGGATCGTCCAGAACCTCGCCATCCCGGTTACCCAGGATATTAGTTGAAAACCAGCCGTCCAGACCGATCAGCCGCGCTTTGAGACCGGGAGCAATAATGGTCTTCATCAAAGTCTGACCTGTTTTATAGTCCTTACCGGCCACCGGCAAATTTTGCTGTTTGGCCAGCTCCACCATGGCTGGAATATCAACTGTCAGGTTAGGTGCTCCGTTGACAAAAGGCACACCGGATTGAAGCGCGGCATAAGCATAAATCATGCTGGGAGAAATAGCCGGGTGATTTTCTTTCATAGCTTTTTCTAAGGAGTCGATCGTCTGATGAACAGGATCAGGCTTCATAAAAATCTCAGTCGAGGCACACCAGATCATGACCAGTCGGTTGACCTGGTTTTCTTCTTTGAATCTTTTGATATCATCCATTAACTGCAGAGCCAGATCATACTTGGTCGCACCTTTTTTCTTGTTAGGCCCGTCCAGTTTTTTAACATAATTCCGGTCGAAAACAGCCGGGCTGGGCTTGATTTTTTCCAGCTCTTCTTTAATGGGATCAAGGTGTTCCTTTCTCAGCACGCCGGCTTTAAGAGCCGCTTCATAAGCATTATCGGGGAAAATATCCCAGGCACCGAAAACCAGATCACCCAGTTCTGCCAGTTCGACAAAATCCTTTATCCTGGGTACTCGCTTCTCAGTTCTTTTACCCAGCCTGATCGTCCCCATCTGGGTGAGTGAACCAAAAGGCTGGCCCAGCCCGCGGCGAACAAGCATGGTGCCCGCGATAAAAGTCGTGGCCACCGCCCCCAGTCCGGGCAGCAGGACGCCTAATTTGCCTTCCGGTTTTTTGATCTCGATTTTATCTTTCATATCTTTGTCCTCCAGGCAGAGATTTTTGGGCTAAAATAATAGAAAAACATATCACAGGCCGCTTTTTTCTTCAACTTAAGAACTGAGATCAGCTAGTGCCGGAGGTCTTTGCCAGACCCAGATATTCTTTATCCTGCTCCTCTCATCCGGCCAGATCGATCCTGTCCAGGACAGCCCGGCCACCTGATCGGAGCCCGATCAAAGGGAACAAAGCCGAAAAAACTACTAACGATCACCGTGCAGAATATTGATATTAAAGGTCTGAACTCCTATAATCTATAGGCAATGGTCACCTACGAGAATAAGGGATTTAGATTTTTACCTAGAGGTCTGATTGTTTTTACTTTAAAAATCTTTGACCGGATGTCTCTCTTTTTTGTTCAGTTAAAAATTAATCCAAACCATCTCAGCCTGGCCGGATTGATAGCGGGTTTACTGGTTGGTCTTTTTTATGCCCTGGGCTATCCAGCCTGGGCCTTAATTTTCCTGTTGATTTCCGGCATGATGGATATCCTCGATGGCAAAGTAGCTACCAATGGCAACAGGAAAACCCGTTTCGGAGCCGTTTTTGATTCCAGCTTGGACCGGTATTCAGAATTTGCCATGTATCTTGGACTTGGCTTTTATTTCCGCCATCACTGGATTCTCTGGGTACTGGCTCTGGCTTTTCTCGGTTCGACCATGGTCAGTTATACCAAGGCCAGAGCAGAAGGGCTTGGTCTCCAGTGCCAGCTGGGAATTATGCAGAGGGCCGAACGGCTGGTTCTTTTGATTCTGGGAACACTGATCGGCCTGATTATTCAGCGCTTTGATCAGGCCATGATTATAACTATCATCATTCTTGCCCTGGCTTCCAATATAACTGCAATTCAGAGAATAATATTTGTCTATCAGCAGGAACGTCAGGAAGGAAATAAAATCTGATTCTGCTTACTTGCCCGGCTGATCTTTTTCTTTTTTCCTGAGCTCAATCAGCGCTCTCCGCTTTCTGGCCCAACCCTTCTTTTCGACCTGGCGCGCCCGGGCAATAGCCAGAGCCTCAGGCGAAACATTATCAGTAATGGTTGAACCGGCAGCAATATAGGCACCACGACCGATTTTGACCGGAGCTACCAGCTCTGTACCTGAACCAACAAAGGTCTCGCGACCAATGGTGGTCTTATTCTTTTTTTCGCCGTCATAATTGCAGGTTATTGTTCCGGCCCCAATATTTACTCTATCTCCAACCTGAGCATCACCCAGATAACTGAGATGCATAGCTTTTGATTCCTGGCCAAAAACCGTTTTCTTCATTTCGACAAAGTTACCTACCCGGCTGCCTGCTTTCAATCTGGTTTCCGGCCGCAGACGAGAAAAAGGTCCCACCTGGACTGCCTTTTCCAGATAAGAACCTTCGATGACTGTTGAACTGAAAACTTTTACTCCGTCACTGATCTGGCTGTCAATGATATGGCTGTGTGGGTAAAGGCGGCAATGGCTGCCGATTCTGGTCCGGCCTTCGATTATCACCCAGGGATAAACAATGCTCCCCCGGCCGATCTGAACTTCAGGATCAATCCAGGTCTCTTCCGGCGATAAAAAAATCACCCCTTGCTTTTCAAGTTCGGCCACCTTCAGTCTGCTCAAAATGGAGGCTGCCCGACTCCAGTCAGCCGGGCCCACTATGACCAGAAAACTTCCTTTTTCCTCGTCGCCAATCCAGTCAAAACCAAGGCCGTCATAATCCGGTTTCAAATAATCAGTCAGCCTGACCACATCTAATTCACCTGAAGGCTTAAAGCTTTTTTCAAGCACGAGATGTCTGTTCTCTTCATCAAGATTAACTACAGCCAGCCCGGGATAAACGAAATAATCCTCGCCAGCCCGTCCGGCTTCGGTCTTCTGCTTCCCAGCCAGCAAAGTCAGACTGTAGCTATTTTCCCGGTGAGTCTTTAAAGCTTTTAGAAAAATATCGCTGCTGACCGGGAAAAACTCGGTGGAAAGAAGAAGCAGATCCCCTTCTCTTTTCAGTGAAGACAGATAGTTTGTTAGCTGATTTTCTCCTGCTGTCTGTTCCCTCTGGACAAACAATAAGCGGTCAGTTTTATTTTTTGTTTTTCTGGCTGGTTGAGGCGGAAGCTCGCTGGAAATAATTACTACCCGGTCCGGTCGGAGTTCCAGACAGACTTTTATCAAATGATTCAGCCTGGCCCGGGCTGAGAGCAGCTCGGGCAGCTTTTCTCCCTCACCGCTTTCGGCCCTTAGCTGGCTGATTAAGACCTGGAGCTTCTTTCTCATGAAAGTTTAACCAGAACTTTAAATCTCTTGTCTTCCCACAGCGGCTCAAAGTCGGTTTCATTTTGAGCCAGAACAGCCAGGGATTTATCTTTCTGAATGGCTTTTTTTAAGGCTTCGAGACCCTCCTCCTGGCGGTTACTCTGGACATAAGCAATAGCCATCAGATAATAAATCCTGGCTTCTTCCTTTTTAAATTCAAGGGCTTTTTCCAGCAACTTAAAAGCACCTTCATAATCGGCCTGATTGATTTTCATCTGAGCATAAAAGAGATAGTCTTCGACCGTCTTCAGGTTAACTGATTCCTTTTTCTGGCTTTTCTGGCAGATGGTAAGATAAACGCGTGCTCTGTCCACCAGTTCATGCTCTTCTGGAAACTTCTCTATCAGGCTTTCGAAAGAAGAAACAGCTTTCTCCAGGTCCCGTCGGCGAAAATCTTTTATTCCCTGACTGTAAAGACTGAGGGCTTTCTGATAATCATCCTTTTTCTTGAGTTCGCTCACCTTGTTCTCCTGACCACCAAAGGTTAAATCGGAGGTATTTTACAATAAGCCCGGGCAATTTGACAAGTTTGACCGGCGATATTTACTTAATATAGTCTTTTTAGACTGTAATCTCCGCCTTTGGGCAGAAAATAGGTACAGCAACTTCCCGGCAAAAAAAACCGGTGTCGAGACTACCATTCAGGTTTTTTTATGTTAGAATTAAAAAGTGAAAGTGCTTCTGACTGAGATCTTAGAAAATCTTTATCAGCAAAAGCTCACTCCCGAGCAAGCCTTACAGAAACTAAACGGATTTCCTTATGAAGATCTGGACTTTGCCAAGGTCGATCATGCCCGGGAGTTGCGCCGGGGCACACCTGAAGTCGTTTTCGGCCAGGGGAAAACAACCCGGCAGATTCTCCAGATCAGCCGGTCAATCCTGAAAAAAGGGAGTAATCTGCTAATTACCAGACTGTCAGTGGAAGCTTATAAGGACCTTAAAAGGCAGTTGCCTCAGGGTAAATATAATGAGCTGGCCCGCTCACTGACTGTAATTAAAAAGAAGCCGGCAGCCGGACGAGGCCCTATAGCCATCCTGACCGCCGGCACTTCCGATATTCCGGTAGCGGAAGAAGCTGCGGTCACCTGTGATTTTCTGGGCAACGATGTCATCAAAATTTTTGATGTGGGAGTAGCCGGTTTGCACCGCCTTTTGAGTCATTATGATGAGCTACAGCAGGCCCGGATAATCATCGCTGTAGCCGGCCTGGAAGGGGCGCTACCCAGTGTGGTCGCCGGTCTGGTCAAGGCGCCCGTTATAGCGGTCCCAACCAGTGTGGGCTACGGGGCCAGCTTTCATGGCCTGGCTGCCCTTCTGGCCATGCTTAACTCCTGTCCGGGCGGAGTAGCCGTGGTCAACATTGACAATGGCTTTGGCGCTGGTTACCTGGCCAGCTTGATTAACCATTTAGAATGAAACTGAAGGAAAAAAATAGTTTATTTGAGGTCGGCTTCTTGACAACAAGCAGCCTCGAAACTATTTTATATAAAAAAGGCAGGCCAGTTTTCGGCTGATGGAAATAACCGAAAAAATAAAACAGGTTGCTTCTATAGTTGAAATAGCCTCGCAGTATACTACCCTCAAAAAAAGAGGAAAAAAATGGGTTGGACTCTGTCCTTTTCATTCCGAGAAGACTCCTTCCTTTACGGTTGACGAAGAAAAACAGCTATTTCACTGCTTCGGCTGCGGAGCCGGTGGCGATCTTTTTTCTCTTATTATGGAAAAAGAAAACCTGACCTTTCCTGAGGCCGTTAGATTTCTGGCTGATAGATATCATCTACCCTGGCCGGAAAGCCACCAGACTTCCAGTCAGACCCGCCTGGAAGAAAAAATTTTCGAAATAAATGAGAAAGCCCTGGCCTGGTTCAGACATAATCTGTGGGAAATGCCTGAAGGGCAGGAAGCTCTTAATTATCTGAAAGGACGCCAGTTCTCGGAAGAGACGATCAGAAAACTCAGGCTCGGTTATGCTTTAAATTCGTGGGATTCACTCTATAATGCCTTTAAAACCAGTTACAGCCCGCTGGATCTGGAAAAAGCTGGTTTGATTCTACGCAGCCAAAAGGGCGGAGAATTTCGTGACCGTTTCCGAGGACGGATTATTTTTCCTATTTTCACTTTGACCGGTCGGGTGGTGGCCTTTGGTGGTAGAACCATCTTTGAGGCTCAACCCAAATACCTCAATTCCCCTGAGACTCAGACTTTCGTTAAAGGCAGCCTGCTTTATGGTCTCAACTTCACCAAAGAAGAGATCAGAAAGGTGGGAGAACTCGTTCTCGTCGAAGGCTATGCTGATTTTGCTTCACTCTATCAGGCTGGTATCAGGAATATTGCCGCCTCGATGGGCACCAGCCTTACTCCTCAGCAAATAGCCCAGGCCAGGCGTTATGCGGCCAGCATCATTATTAACTATGATGGCGATGAAGCCGGAATTAAGGCCGCTTTGAGGGCTGTACCTCTGTGCCTCGAACATGGTCTGAGAACGAGGGTTTTGCTTTTGCCTGAAAAGCTCGACCCGGATGGGTATCTAAGAAAACATGGTCCGGACAGATACCGGCAGCTGATCAAGAAAAGCTATGACGGTTTCCATTTTTTGCTTCGTCATTACACCAGAAATGTTGATCTCGGTATAGCTGAAGAAAAAAGCCGTGTAGCGAGAACGATTATAGACGAAATAAAGCGCCTGCCCGATCCTCTCGTTCAAAGCGAATATCTTCAGCAGACAGCCGAGTTCCTCCAGATTGACGAGAGTTTGCTCAGGAAAATAATTGAAGCCGAGTCAAGGGTGGCGCAGCCCAAAACCAGCCGGGAAGAGGAAGA
>ERZ795046.480-NODE-480-length-48623-cov-18.879283_pt1 | contig 48623 bp, 44 predicted proteins | sample MGYA00375130_ERZ795046 | MGnify/ENA primary metagenome ERZ795046 (study PRJEB30175, sample SAMN05720202) | activated sludge metagenome | isolation source: anaerobic digester from wastewater treatment plant | place: Japan | collected 2015-05-15 ... | reverse complement strand
GGTCAAAGAATAAACGTAGGACAAGTTATACTTAAAGCAAATGGAGTTAATATAAGATATTATAATATTGTATTTACTGTTCCAACATATGATATTAATTATTCATCTACAAAAGATAAATTCGTATTTGATTTTACACCTTTGTATGAAGGTGAAACTAATTCTATATGGTGGAAGGAAGAATTTTCTAATGTTACATTTTCTTCAAACAATTTACCTCCTTTAAATCTTAGAATACATTTGCAACCAGTTAATCAAGAATTTGAATTTTTAACTGATGAACTGAAGATAGTAAGTACTCAAAGCCCTTATTTTTCGGGCAATTCTATAAATTTCTCTGTACAAGTTGGTACGAATATCGGCAATCATTATAATAAATATGGAGATAAATTACAAATTTTGTATTTAAACCAAGGATGTCCAGAAGAAGGACTTCACGTAGCAGATGTATTAATCTATATTCCATGGGAAGAAGAAGGATATTTTAGTTCTTATTCTATACCAGTTTATTATATAATTCCTGCTCCAAATATAAATATTATTGTACATGACAGTTTTCATTTAACTTTTGATCCTGCAAATCCACAAAACAATTATATATCAACAGTTCCTGTAACCGTTAATTCAACAGTTCCTTCTTATACAATTAATTTATCTTTAGAATTTTTTAATAACTACAATTTTTTAGAAGATTATTTAATGTTAATAAATGAATCTCCCATTTCCGTTACTACTGGTGGCGAATATATTTTTGAGTTAGAATTAAAAGCAGACTTTGCAGATTTGTGGAATGAAAACAAAGATTTGATATTATCTCAATTCAATGAAAGCATTTTAACGGTTGAAGATCAAATACATATAGGTAATGTTTACATAACTATTACCTCAAATTCTTAAAACTATAAAAATAGAAAACACAACTTCCATGCAGCTTCAGGAAACAACTTTTTTATATCTTTCTTTATAAAGGACATCCTTTTTTAAAATATTAAATTACTTTCTAAATCCTTAGAAATTAGTAATTTCTTTAAAATTCTTATTATATTTTTATAGAAATTTATCAAAGATTTATTTTAAAAAATATAATCTTTATAGATTTAAGAATTTTAAATTTATTATTAGAAAGATGTGATCATGAAAAGATTAAAAAGTAAACTTATTCTAATTTTAATTCTCTCAATAATATCTCAAATATTTTCCACGTATTATCAGGTATCTTTGAAAGTGAATCTACAGATACCTGAATATCTAATTATAGAAAATCTCAGTAAAAAAGAACTAAATTTTGTTGTTGAAAATATAGGTAATAATTCTACATTTGGAGATAGCTTATACTTCGATGTGGATGGAAATGTTGATTATCTAATTTCTTTAGATTTTTTGATAGACGATTCTCTCAATGAAAGTATAAAAGATTTCATACAAGAAACTTATAAGGCATACATTAAAGAAAAAGATTTTGAAAGCAGCCAAGTTATTGTAGACACTAAGGAAAATTCTTTTGCTTTTAGAAATAAAGGTTTTAATACATATCAATTATTTTTTGAAATTGACGTTAGCCATTACTCTGGTAACTATTTACCAGAATTTACAGGTAAAGTCGGGAATATCGAAATTATCGTTGCAAAATATGATTCTTAACTTGTAATTTATTTTTCAAATTTTTATTGAATTTTTGTTTTAATAAACAACTGATGATTTATTTTCCTTAGTATAATTTAATTACTATAAAGGCTGTGATAAATAATGAACAGAATAAAAATCTTATTACCGATCATCTTTATTATATTTTCTTTAACTTCCATATCTATGCAAGCCAACACTACGGTGCCCATTTATTTGGAAATACCTCAATATCTTAAAATCACCTATATAGGATCTGGAAGTTTAGCTCAAGGAAGGTTAGATCTTTTTGCTACTATTGAAAATAAAAATGATTGGGTAAGCGATAGTCTTAATTTTATAGTTGAATCTAATATTAATTATACTTTAGAAATTAGTTTTGATGTTGAGGACTCTCTTCATCAAAACGATCAAAGTCATATAAGAAATGAATATGTTGTAAAAATAAAAGATCAAAATAATAATGAAATAATAAATATAAATAAACATAATAATTATGGCTCTTCCTTGAAAAACCCAGGAATTTCAACTTACCAGTTAATTTTCGAATTATTGATTAAAAATCCGATTCTCCAAATTTCAGGCAAAATTGGAGATACGTACATAACAGTGTCAAGTATCTAAAATTGTTACATAATTCTTATTGAATTTTTATTATAAATTGTTCACGTTTTATTTTTATCAATATAATTAGATTAGAAAACAATAAAAATAATTCCTTATGGGGGGTAAAAAATTATGAAAAAGATTTTAGGTATAGTAGTTTTAATGATGGTGATGACAGTTTCCGCGTTGGCAGTAAGTGATTCAGCAACAGTTCCAGTTTATTTGAACGTACCCGAGTTTGTTAGATTGAGTGTAGACGAAAATGATGATGGAGAATTTAATTTAGTTTTTGATCCTGCTGATCCAGAAAGTACAGTTGAAGATACGGTTGCATTATTAGCTGAAGCTAATGTCAGTTATACCGTTAGTTCAATTGTAAATCTAGTTAGAGGTTATGCTGATTGGGCAAATTTAATTAATGTAACAATAGATAAATCTGTAACTGGTTTTGGACTACCAGGAGAAGTAAGTTTCAATGCTACTGCGTATATTAATGTAATAGATCATTTAAATTTAGGAACCGTTCCTGCTGATACCCACATTGCTGATGTTGTTTTTACAATTAGTTCAATATAAAAATTTGTATAAAAATAAATAATAATAAAAAGTTAAGAATTTGCCCCCAAAAGTGTTAAAATTAACTTGAAGGGGCAAATTTTTATGTAATTTTTATTTCTTATTTATATAGTATAATTAAATCTTACTAACTTTATGCTTCTTCCATTTTGGGTTTTATTATGGGAAAGGAGGATGTTTGTGTCTACTACGAAAAATGTGTTTTTAATTCTTATTTTTTCTGTTTTGTTTTTCTTGATTTCTTTCTCTCAAATTAGTGTGACTCCTTTATCTGTTGAAAAATATGTCAGACCTGGTGAAACAATAACTGAAACCTTCTACATACTACCTGGAAATACTACACAACAAGTCAGTATTGCGCTTTTTCAATTGGTGCAAGATTTTTCTGGAAATTTCAATTATGAAGAAGTTGATCCTGATTCTTTTTTATATTCGAGTTGGATTCAATATGATAATCTGGTAACAGTACCAGCAGGCACGACAACTGCTACCGAGGTAAAAATAAATATTCCCATGAATGCTCCGTTTGGAACCTACAATTTTATTTTAATGATTACACCACAAGTCGAAACTGGAGGTACCATTGGTATAATTATTAGGTATGCAATAAGAATTACCGTACATATACAAGGAACGGCCATAACGAATATTAGTGTGGAAAATGTTGAAGTCATACCTGACGAAGAAGGAAGGCCTAAAGTACAAGCTACTGTAGTCAATGGTTCAAGTTATGATTTGATAGTTTCGATGGAAGCGATTTTAAGAGACCAAAATAACAAGATGATCGAAAGATTTCCTTTAAAATCTGAATACATGGCAAAAAACAATATTTCATCACAAAGGATTTTGAAAGGTAACAAAGTTGTCTTTTCAGGGAAACCTAAATACTTATTATCAGCAGGTGATTATAAAATAAATCTTTTTGTTAATTATTCTAACAGGCAAAAAGTTTTTACCTATGATTTAACTGTTCCTGAAGAAGGTTTTAATTTTGTTCCTCCAACGGAATTAGCGTTGTTGTTAGATAACGATGAATTTAGTTTTGAACTTTATCCTGGTGCCGTTAAGACCTTTGTTGTAAACCTTCAAAATATGTCAAATCAAAATGTTAATGTTGAAGTTGGTGCCAGAGATTTCGCTGGTTTACCAAAAGATAAATCGGTTCTTTCTTGGCTTACTTTAAGAAGTCAACCTTCCTTTAGTATCAATTCTCAAAGAACATCTAGAACTATTATCTCAGTAAACGTTCCTAAAGAGGTAGAAGATGGAGCATATTACGGTCAGATTGTTTTCAGGGCTTGTAACCAAAACGAAGAGTTATTATCTGAAAAAACAGTTAATATAGAAACTTTAATCGGCGATACTATTTACGATATTGACTTAGTTAGTACTAATTACGAAATAATTGAAAACCAAGGTATTTTTAGTGCAAATGTAAAAAATATCGGAGATAGGTACATTATTTCAAGGGGAACAATAAGTATTATTGACGAAAAAGGAGTTAGCATCGGTATTTACGATCTCACACCTTCAAATGAAGAATGGCTTATTCCAGGACAAGAAACTCTTTTAATAGGAGAAGTGCCCATAATTACAGATGAAAATTACAGATATATAATCACACTTTTCAATCAAGATCAAAGAATAAAAACTTTTGAGGGGGATTTGAAATGAAAAAAGTATTTTTATCTTTTTTTCTAATTGTTTTTTCAATACTTATCTTTTCACAAAAGGAAGAATCTCCTAAAGTTACTGCTACTTTTTATAACACCGATTTGATAGAAGCATTAAACGAAATTTCTTTACAAACAGGAGTTATTATACTTACTGATCAATATGTAACTGGATTAGTTACCGCAGAATTTTATGACGTCGAATTAGAAAAAGTCTTAGATTTACTTTTATTACCTGGGGGATATTCTTACAAAAAGATTGATGAAAGTGTGTATTTTGTTGGCCTTGCTGATCCAAAAAGCCATAATTTCTTGAATTTAGCAGAAGTAAAAATTTTTCCTTTAAAATACATCACAACCGAAAAATTCATCGCGTTAGTTCCAGATACTTTGCAGCAATATATAAAAACAAACAAAGAAACTAATGAACTTGTCGTATATGCACCAAGAGATAAAATAAGCTATATTGAAGATTTAGTTATGCAGTTAGACAAAAATGAACCTTACATTGAATTGACAATCTATATTCTTGAGACAAACGAAAGCTCTTCAGAGACGATAAAAGGCAATGTTTTTAAAATTAATCAAGACGGTATAAAAAATAATTTTTATTATTCATATCCTAATATAGGTTTTTCAATTCAGGATCTTTTCGAGGCTGAAATAGAGATGTACGAAAAGGCAGAAACTGCTAATTTAATTACTAAGCAGAGTGTGAAAGTTTTGCCGGGCGAAAAAGCTACTTTGTACTTGAAAAGTATAGATACTATATTATTTGTTTCTTCTTATAGGACAGAGTTTAGAACATTGGAAGATGGCATTGAAATAGAAATGACTCCAAAATATTTAAATGACATTTTGCAAATAACTTTTAAAACAAAATCTTCAAATATTATGGATATTAAAAGAGATTCTTATATTATTTCTGAATCGCGATTAGAGACTAAAGTAAATGTATTTCCTTCAGAGGTTTTATTAGTAGCTGATTTAGATATGAGTCAGCTTTATTCAAAAAAAGGTGGAACTAGTTTTTTAAAAGATTTGCCTTTTTTGAGATTTTTATTCGGAGACAATGAAAAACGAGATGCAAATAAACGATTGATGATTTTTTTAACCTCGTCTCTTTTTGATCAGGGAGATGGTATAAAATGAAGAAAAATATCTTTTTGATTGTAATTAGTATACTGTTTTTTTCTTTGATTATTTTTAGTCAAAGTTCTCAGATGTATAACTTTACTATATATTCCATGCTAAACGGAGATAGTAGATCTGAAAGTGTATTGGGAAGTATTGCAGTTATTCATGGATATTCATTAAATTTTGAATCAAGTGGGGTAGTAGATTTATCTTTTACAATAACGCCTTTAAATAATTTAGGGAATGTTGTAAGAACAAAGGTAGTTATTAAAAGCGAGAATCTATATTTTGAAGATACTTTTGATTTATTAAAAGGGCAAAAAAATTATATATCTACATTGAGGTATAATATTGATGAAGCAGAACAAATGCTTGATATATATGTAAACGTTAATGATATTGACAAGTTAGAATTTGTAGGAAGCAAAGAAGACCCTTCTAAGAAAAATAGAGTCACAATTAAAGGCTCTTATATGGATTATGCTAACTTCAATAAAGATTTTTCTTCTGAGATAGAATTAGAATTAAATGATTCGGTATTTGTTGGGACGAGGAATATTTTTAATACGGAGAAATTAGGTTTTTATTTTGGTGGAATCATTAAAGGTTTGAAATTAGGTATTTATGCTCAAAACGATGCTTTTTATATATTTTTAAATGATAAAACTCATATAGATTCATTTGAATTTATTGCTAATTTTGTGCCGTTTACCTTTTCTGATAATAGTATGGATTTTTATGGAGATTTTAGTGTAGTAACGTATAAGCATTTTGATTCTTTTGAGTTAGTGAATGAAAAATTAAAGAGTAATTTTATAATAGGCTTTGGTCTATCTTATTTTGAGAAAAAATATGATTTTGACTTTAATTTCGGTTTGAATGGAAATTATGAGAATATAAATTATAATATGCTATTTGGATATAATTTTATATCGAACCAAGGTTCTTTTTTCACAAGTGTATCAATTGATTTTTAAGTAGACAATGAAATAATTAAATGATTAGGTGAAAAAATTGTTAAAAGTATTTACATTTGGTGAGTTCGCCATTTATAAAGAAGATAAAAAAATTGAAAGCTTCAAATCAAGGAAAGCTATGGAGCTTTTTAAGTTTTTGTTATTAAATAAAAATAAGAAAGTTCCTCTTTTAGATATATACGATATTTTTTGGCCTGGCTTTGATGACGAAAGCGCAAGATTAAACCTAAATACGACCTTGTATTACATAAGAAAACAACTAGATATTAGTAGCGAAGAACTAGGAATTAAGGAAAATTATTGTCTATTTTCAATGAAGGATATTTACATTGATTTTGAAGAATTTCTTAGTTTATATGATGAAGCTTTCAAAGAAAAAGAGAATAATAGAAGATTATTTTTACTTTTAAAGGCATCTTCTCTTTATAAGGGTGATTTATTTGATGAAAATGTATACGATGAATGGGTAAGAGATCAGAAGGAATATTTCAAGAGGTTGTACATTGATGTTTTGCTTGAAATAGGTTATTTATACGAACAATTAAAGGACAAAATTGATGCCCAATATTATCTACAAAAGGCTTTTTATTATTCACAGCGAGAAGATGCATGGCTTAGTTTGATAAGATTTTATGAAAATAATTATGAAAAAGATAAGGCAATTAGCTTATTTAATCAGTACAAGGAATTCTTTGAATATAATGAGTACCCCGTTTCTCAAAAGAATGTTAATTACAGCACTTTAGAAGCCTCCAATATAGAAAGAAATGGGAATGTGCTTTCCCTTGATCTATTTAATATTGTTTTGGATTTAGAAAGACTTAAGAGAGATAAGGATTATGTATTGATAGAACTAAAATTAAAAAAGAATGTAGATAAAAGTATTTTAGATAAGTTTTGTGAGCAAATTAGAAGAGAAGATGTAATTTATTTTAGTGGAGATGAATTGAAAATTATATTTAGAGGTGTAAAAGATGTAAAAGAAAGTAGAGAAGTAGTGGTTAAAAAAGTATCAGATTTTCTTAATGAAGAAAAGATGGAATTTTCAATAATAAATGTAGAGTAATAACTTATTTTTGAAATGGGGGAGATAGTTATTTATGGACGATGATACTAGGCTTTCGAAGGGTGAAAGGGATTTTCTTTTATCTGAACTAGAAAAAAATAACAATGGCTTTTATAAAGATGAGATTAGTGGGTTTGATAAAAGTTTAATTTTACTTTTAGATGAATTAAATGAACTGATATTTATTATTAACAACGAAGGAAAGATAGTGTTTGTTAATAATATAGTGACAAGTTATGGGTACTCAAAGGAAGAATTAGACAAAAAATTTGTTTTTGAGTTCTTTCAAGATAAAACCAAGAACTTGTTAGAATACTTTTTTAACAAAAAAAATATAAATAAGCTTTGGATTTTTAAAGATCAGTTTTTGGCGAAAAATGGAGATAAAATTCCTTTTGAATTTAAGTTAAAAAATTTTTTTCAAAATGAAATTCTTTATTTTATTTTGATAGGTAAGGATTTGAGCGAGTATGTGCAATATCAAAAAGAGATAGAAAATTTAAAAAGAGATAGAACAATTGCTGAAAAAGCAATCCAAAAATCAGGAATTGGTATTTGGCAATGGGATATTTTAACAGGTAAGATAGTTTATGACGAGATATATAAAATTCTATTAGGATATCAAGTAGATCCATTTAAAGGAAGTTTTCAAAAGATGATGGAGCTTATTCATGAAGAAGACCAAGAAAAAATAATTTATAATATTAAAGAACATTTTTTTGAAAGATCTGAGACATTCTCATCGTTTTATAGGATAAAAGATGTTAAAGAAGAGTATAAATATTTCTTTTCTAGAGGGGTTGTTATTGAAAGAGATAGATTAGGGCTTCCTAAGTATATGATAGGTATATATACTTTAGTAAAAGAATATGAAGAAAAGTTTAAAGAGATCGCAGAAGGCAAAAATTATTTGCAGAAAATTATAGATAACATGGATCAAGGTCTAGTCGTTATTGATAGTAATTATAAATTCAAATTAGCTAATACATTTTTTTATACTTCTTTAAATATGCCAGAAAATATTGATTATATTAAAAATATTGTTGATAAAGATCATATATCTTTATTTGAAGAAAAGATAAATAAATTAAAGAATAAAAAGGAAGGAACAGTTTCTTTTGAATGTAAACTAATAAATAAAAACAATGAATATGTCTATGCCTTTGTTACTGGGTTATCATACGATGGTGAGGCAGAAGAGATAATTCTAATAATAACCGATATAACTCAAAGGAAAAAGTATGAAGAACTCCTTAGAAAATATGCTACTGTAGATGATTTAACTGATGCATATAACAGAAGAGCAGGGTTTTTAGCTTTAGAAAAATCGTTAGAAATTGCTAAATTAAAGAAAGAACCTTTGAGTGTAATTTTTATAGATGTTGATAATTTAAAAACGATTAATGATAATTTTGGTCATGATGCAGGGGATTTTGTTCTGAGAAAAATTGCCGATATAATTAGAAATTCTATTAGAGAAAGTGATATTTTAATAAGGGTTGGTGGAGATGAGTTCGTATTAGGTTTACCAAATGCAAGAAAGCAAGATGCTGAAAAGATCGTAAATAGGATCAAAGAAGCTTTAACTAATATAAAAATTGATGAAGATATGAGGATAGATTTAAGCTACGGTATTTGTGAATACAATGATTTTGAAAAAGGCTTAGATATAGAAGATCTTATAAAAGCAGCAGATAATAAGATGTATAAGATGAAGAAAAGCAAAGATAAAAGCATGTAATCTTGACAGAGTATATTATTAATGTTATAATTAATCAAGATAATAGAATAATCCAACTACGGAGAGGTGACCGAGTGGCCGAAGGTGCTTGCCTGCTAAGCAAGTGTAGAGGTAACTCTACCGAGGGTTCGAATCCCTCCCTCTCCGCCATTGTTTATTGTATGTGCCTGTAGCTCAATTGGATAGAGCGTTGGACTGCGGATCCGGAGGTTGCCGGTTCAAATCCGGCCAGGCACGCCACTATTTTCTCTATCAATATTTATGCCTATAAAAACATCGGCCAATTATTGGCCGATGTTTTGGATTTTATAAGGCTTTTTGCACTTTTCCTGATTTTAAGCATCTTGTACATACGTATTTTCTTTTGACAGAACCATCTGAAGTGATAATTCTTATCTTTTGCAAATTTGGTGCCCATGTTCTTTTTGAAATAACTTTTGATTTTGCAACGGTATTTCCTGATTTAGGCTCTTTTCCACATATTTCACATTTTCTTGCCACGATTAATTCCTCCTTTAACTATTGCCTCTAAAAACTTTTGAAAATAAAAATATTATAGAGAATTGTTAACAATAATTTACTGTCTATAAACGCTTATTGTTCTTCATTGACGTTTTCTTCTAACATGGCTTCTTCGTCTTCAAACGACATTGGCTTTACAATCGGAAATGGAATAATGTCTCTTATTGTTGGTGTATCTGTTAAAAGCATGCAAAATCTATCAATACCTATTCCTAATCCACCAGTAGGGGGAAGTCCATATTCTAAAGCTCTTATAAAATCAAGATCCATCATTTGAGCTTCTTCATCACCCAATTCTTTTAGTTTCATCTGATTTTTAAATCTTTCAAATTGATCTTGAGGATCATTAAGTTCTGAGAAGGCATTTGCTATCTCTTTACCATTTATTATTAGCTCAAATCTTTCCGTGAGTCTAGGATCATCTCTTTTCCTTTTCGCTAAGGGTGAGATTTCTATAGGATAATCTATTACAAATGTTGGTTGTATCAATTTGTCTTCGACTAAATCCCATATTTTATCAATATAGTGGTATCTATCTTCTATTTCTACAGCTTGGCCTTTTTCTTTCAAAAAGTTTTTTAGCTCTTCATCAGTGGATTCAAGTATATCGATGCCAAGATTATCTTTGATAAAATCACACATTTTAACTCTTTTGAACGGAGGTTTAAAGTCTAACTCTTGTCCTTGATAGATTATCTTTGATGTTCCATGGATTTTATTTGTAACATGACATAGTAATTCCTCTGTTAGATTCATTATATCGTTATAATCTGCATAAGCTTGATAAAGTTCTATAGTAGTAAACTCTGGATTATGTTTGTTGGAAACTCCCTCATTTCTGAAAATTTTACCAATTTCATAAATTTTTTCCATTCCTCCAACAACCATTCGTTTCAAGTGTAGTTCAGTAGCTATTCTTAAATACATATCTATGTCATAAACATTTAAATGTGTGATGAATGGTCTTGCATTAGCTCCACCCATTACTGTCTGAAGGACGGGTGTTTCTACTTCTAAGAATCCTCTTTCATTTAAAAAATCTCTTATGTACTTTATAATTAAGAATCGGGTTCTGAATGTATCTATTACATCGTCATTAGCAATCATATCAACATATCGTTGTCTGTATCTAATTTCTTTGTCCTTTAAGCCATGCCATTTTTCAGGAAGAGGTCTTACAGCTTTTGATAATAGTTCTAATTCTAATGCTAATAGTGTTAATTCTCCAGTCTTTGTTTTGAAAGGGTAACATTTAATGCCTATCCAATCACCGGTATCAATATATTTTTTGAAAAAATCGTAACTTTTTTCACCAACTTGATCTAATCTAATGTATGCCTGTATTCGCCCAAAGTCATCTTTTAGATCAGCAAAAGCAGATTTACCATGTTTTCTTATAGTCATTATTCTCCCGGCATAATTAAAGATTTCATTTTCTAAAAGTTGTTCGGGTTTAATCCTACTTTCAAATAATTCTTTTATCTGTTGAGAATTGTAATCTTTGGTAAATTTATATTTATATGGTTCAAACCCCTTTTCTCTTAGTTCTGTTATTTGGTTTAATCTTTGTTTTCTTAAGTCCATTATTTGCCTCCTATATTGCTTGAGTTCTTCATATTAAAAAATGTCTTTTATTTCAATCTTTTTATAGTCACCTTTCGCGGTTTTAATTTTTATGATGTCTCCTTTTTTACGACCTAAAATTGCTCTTCCTATAGGTGAATCGACACTAATTTTCTTTTCTGAAAGGTTAGCTTCTTGAGCAGTAACTAAGATAAATTCTTGATCTTGATTTAAACGATAATCTTTGATTTTGACACGTTTTCCTAAATCAACTTTTGAATTATCTGAATTTCCATTGTTTTCAATTACTTCAGCATGATCTAGAATATACTCTATCTCTTTTATTCTTGAGTCTATTTTTCCTTGTTCATTTTTAGCTTCTTCATATTCACTATTTTCTGACAAATCTCCAAGTTCTCTTGCTTCTTTTATTCTTTCAGCAATTTCTCCCATTAGCTTCTTTTTTAACTCATCTCTTTCTTTCTTGAGTTTCTCATACCCTTCGCGGGTAAGTTTGTACACTTCTTCGGCCACTTTTGATTTCCTCCCTCAGTTATCCTTTAATTCTTTAATAGCGTTTAAAAATCCATCAAGATCGCGAAATTCTCTATAAACAGAAGCAAATCTAACATATGCTACTTGATCAATTTGTTTTAGTTGTTCCATAACTTTATCTCCTATTTCAGACGAAGAAATTTCAGACTTACCACTTTTTCTTAGTTGTTCTTCAATATTGTCAACGATTTCTTCTATTTGCTCAGTTGTTACAGGAGTTTTTTCACAAGCTTTTACAATACCTAGCATTAGTTTTTGTCTGTTATATAATTCGCGTCTGCCGTCTTTTTTGATTATTCTTATGTTATTTTGTTCATATCTTTCATATGTAGTAAATCTGCCTTCGCATCGAAGGCATTCTCTTCTTCTTCTTATAGAAGAACCTTTTCCAACTGGTCTTGAATCAAGAACCTTTGTCTCTTCAAAACCACAAAAGGGGCATCTCACAATCGCACCGCCTTATTCGAGTCTTTTTATAAAATCAATCATTTTCCCCAGCGCTATCTAAAGAATTAGCAATCTTAGAAATTTTATTGAACTTATGATATAGTGTGGATTTTTTAATTCCAAGTGCTTCAGCAATCGTACTTAAGCTAGCTTCACGGTTATTTAAACGATAAAATGCTACTTGTTTAAGATCGTCGGGTAAACTCTCAAGACCGATTGTTTTATCTATTGTCAGTATATCGTTGATCTGTTTCAAGGAACTTTTTACAGTTTTTTCTGCATTAGCTGAGATTAAGTTTACGGTTCTAGTAACGTTGCCTCTTATGTTTCTTACACCTATTAGCTTGTATAATTCAGAAACTGCCTCTTTAGCTCCTAGTAATTCCAATATATTTAAAATATCTTCTCTTGCTTTGATATATATTTTTGCCTTTTCATCTTTAATCAAAAGATTAGCTTTTACCCCAACAAGGTCTCTAAAAGTTTTAGCTATATCGTTAAGAAAGCTTTTATTGATTTTTTGTAAGTTGAATTCCATATGGTATGAGTTTTTTACGGAAATTGAACCACAAGAAAGAAACAACCCCTTCAAAAAAGAACCAAAAATAAGAGGATCTTTTTTCAAAAAGGGTGGAAATTTATCTTTTTCAAATGAGAAACAAAAATCTTTTAAGCTTTTTTCTATAAGTTCTTTGTTTAGATAAACTATTCCTGTGCTTCCTAAGTCTAATCTTTTATCGTTATAGGATTTGTATTCAATTTTTTCAGGATAAAAAATCTTTGTAATTTTATACAATCTTTTTAAACTATTCATTGACGTAGCTTTTATCTTTATTAACTTTTCGTTATGATATTCGAAACTTTCTCCTCTACCTACAAAAAAACCAAAAAACTCCGCTTCTGGAAATAGAATTTTGGAGTTAACTAAAGAAAGTTTAACTTTTTCGGAAAATGAACTCAATTTATACATTTTACAATCAACTCAGAAATTTTTTTTGGATCGTGCCTAACAATAGGTCTTTCTTGATTTATTATATATACCAAATCAGATTTGATCAGCCTTTGATCACCATCAATATCTATTAAAACTTGGGTTGCACCCATTTCCTTGTATCTATCTATAACTTGTATGGGTAAATTAGAACTATTCGCAATTATATAATCCAATCTTTGCCCAAGATAATTTTCTATTTCATTAACATGATCCTTTAAGGTGTAACCAGTAGTTTCTCCTGGTTGAGTCATAATATTTGCTACGTAAACCTTTTTATTATGATTTGTATTGATGGCATTTCTAATACCATCAACCAATATATTTGGAATGATACTAGTATATAGACTTCCCGGACCCAAAACTATCAAATCAGCGTTTTTTATAGCTAAGACACTTTCTTCAAATGCTTCAGCATTTCCATCAAGCCAAATTCTTTTTATTCTTTTATTTTTAGAAACTATACAAGTTTCTCCAAATGAGATTTCCCCATCTTCAAATTCTGCAGCTAACCTTATCAAATCCAACGATGAAGGATACACCCTTCCTTTAATTTTTAGTGCTTCAGATAACGTTTTTATAGCTAAAGGGAAATTGTTATTATTCATCCGGGTTAATGCTAACAAAATAATGTTACCAAGATTATGATTTTTTAAGAATCCTTCATTAAATCTATAATCAAGTAATTTCGTTAATAGAGATTCTTTTTCAGCTAAAGCCAAAATGTTATTTCTAATATCTCCAGGAGGAGGTATCTCAAAATCGTTTCTTATAGCGCCAGAGCTCCCACCATCATCGGTTACAGTTACTATAGAAACAACATCAATATCTTTATACCATTTTAAACCTCTTAAGATTTGACTAAGCCCAGTTCCTCCACCAATAGTTACTATGTTTTTCATACATCTCACCAACAAGAATAATTTATAAACTGTTAATTATTTAGTCTTTCTAAATCTCTGTGTGTGATTGACACTTCTCTACCATCAGCTTTTAGTATATCATAAAGTTTTTGCGCAACATAGACGGATCTATGTTGGCCACCCGTGCATCCAATACAAAAATAAGCTTCAAATCGTCCACTTTCTGAATATTTATCTTGAATAAATTTAGCAAAATCAACTAGTTTGTTGATTGTCTCGTTGGTCTCTGGGAATTGTTCCAAAAAATTAATTACTTTTTCGTCTAATCCTGTTAGCTGATACATCTCAGGAAAATAAAATGGATTAGGTAAATATCGAACATCAATTAAATAATCAGCAATAGAGGGAATTCCTTCTTTAAATCCAAAACTTATAATATTTAACCTTAATTTTCTCATATTTTCATTAATATATTTAAAGAAATCTTTTTTTAACTCAGTAGGTTCGATTGATGTTGTGTCTATTACAATGTCACATAGTTTTTCTATTTTACTCATTATTTTTATTTCTTCATCAATAGCTATTTCTAGTGATTTTTCAAGTGGATGTATTCTTCTGGATTTTTTGTATCTATCAATTATTGTAGGTTTATCGGCTTTTAAAAAAACTTTATGAATTTCCATATTACACTTTGCTAATTTTTCTACGTTATTAAACACATCATACAAACTCTCAGGGTCCTTCCACCTTATATCACTCACAATTGCAAGCTTTTTAACATTACTAGTACACAGAATATTTAAAAAATGTTCAATTAAGTTAGGAGGAACATTATCTACGGTGAAATATTGTTCGTCTTCTAAAGCCCTCAACAATGTAGATTTTCCTGCCCCTGATAACCCTGTTATTAAGAACACTACTGGGTTATTTTTCACAATTAATCATCCTTTGTAGAATTATTGTTTTGTATTAATAAGATTTTTTTCTCTGTAAAGTTTTGTTTTTGACAAATCAATCTTTCTGAAAACCGGTTTATAATAAACATCATACATGAAAGCTTTTGAAAGAGTTTCAAATTTTTCAACATTTCCCGTTATATAGTAATTCACCTTTATATTTCCAGTATTTTTACTTAATTGAACTTCTTGAGATAAAACATCAACAATGCTATCTGCTGGGTCTAAAATTAATGAGTTTGTATATTTTTTTATTTGTTTTTCTAATATTGGATAGTGAGTACATCCAAGAATTACTTTTTTATATTTGGATTTATAGTCTCTCAAATAAAACCTTAAAACAGAGTCGGCCATTTGACCATACCAATATCCTTCTTCGATTAAAGGAACAAAAAGGGGGCACGCCTTTTCTTCGTATTTCATTAAGCCTTTTTTAGTTAATAGTTCTTTGTATACCCCTAATTTGACTGTATTTTCAGTAGCTAACAACAGTACAGAATCGTTTTTTTGAACTTTTTTTACTGCATTTTCTATCAAACTTATATAGGTAAAGTTGAATTTATCAAGATTAAAGTTAGTTTTTTTGATTATAGAATCTGTAGTATTACACGCAGATATAAGTATATCAACATCTAAAGAATCAAAAAACGATAAAATTTTTTCTAAATTATCTAGCAAAAAGGAGATAGGTTTAGAACCATAAGGAACATTCAAACTATCCCCTAAATAAATATATTGATGATTTCCAAAATTATTAATAACTTTTTTTAAAACAGTTAATCCACCAATACCTGAATCAAAAAGGCCAATCTTCATTTTTCATCCCAACTTACAGATTTATCTTCTTCTTTATTTTCAGGTGGATCAATAATCGGATTTAGTGTCGTATTCAATGATTTGCTAAATTTAGCTATCAAATCTTTTATTTCTTGTCGGGTTTTAATTGTGTTCAATTTTTCATTAAGCAACATTAACAATAAAATGTAATCTATTTTTTCTGATCCTATTTTTCTAGAATAATCTTCGACTTCAGATTTAATTTCTTCTAAAATTTTACTAATAACCTCTTCAGGTTCATTAACTTTGTACCTGTAATTTTTACCTAAAATATTAACTTCGACACTTCTATAATTTTTCATTACTATCAATCCTTCAAAAAAGATCTATAAATCAGTAGGAACCATTAGAATTTTCACCTTGAACAGGGTTATTAGTTTCAAAAGAACTGTCATAGTTTGGATTTAGAAAATCCTCCCCAACGCGTGAAATCAAAGTTGTTTTAAGTTGATTTAAATAATTCTCAACTTCTTCATTTTTTCTTTTAACTTCTTCTAACTGCCTATTCAACTCTTCTTTTTCGTTATTAAGCTTTTCGTATTCATTAAATAGTTCATCATATTGAGACTTAAGGGTATTTCGTTCTTTTTTTAATTCGTTGTACCTATCAGCTAAGGTTTCCAACATGTTTTCCAAATCTTTCAAGATTTCCATTTGATTTTCCCCCTTTTTATTTAATTTGAAATAAATAAAGTATTTAAATAAATACTTTATGATTTTTATTATAACATAAGTAAATGAAAAAATATTGAAAGATAGCAAACTTTAAAGCAAATATAATTGCTTTGAACTTCAATTTATATTATAACATAATATGGCTATTATGTTATAATATTCAAAATTGAGTTAATACTAATGGGAGGGAGATTTATGGGCGCTGTGACAAGATTATTTTCCGTAATTAGTGGGGGCATAGGTCTTATTTTCACAATCTTTCTGGTTTTTAATGTCTTAGAGAAATCTCCTGGTGATGAAAATATGCAAAAGTTATCTAAAGCTATTCAAGTTGGAGCAAAATCATTTATAATTGCCGAATATAGAATTCTTTTTATTGTACTTGCTTTGTTATCAATATTTTTGTGGAGGATTAGTTCTCATTCAATGGCGATATCTTTTTTGATGGGTTCTTTATTTTCAGCATTAGCAGGTTATTTAGGTTTATCTATTGCTACAAGGGCAAATTCAAGAACTACTTATGGAGCAACAAAAGGTTTAAAAGATGCTTTGGCTATTTCTTTTAATGGTGGAGCTGTTATGGGTATGACCGTTGTTTCGCTTGGGCTGATTGGGTTGGGTGGCGTTTTTTTTCTTTTCGATGGGAATATTGAGATGATGAGTGGTTATGCAATGGGTGCTTCCTTTACAGCTTTATTTGCAAGGGTAGGTGGAGGTATATTTACAAAAGCTGCAGATATTGGTGCGGATTTGGTTGGTAAAGTAGAAGCAAATATTCCTGAAGATGATCCTAGAAATCCTGCAGTTATTGCAGATAATGTTGGAGATAATGTCGGTGATGTTGCGGGTATGGGTGCGGATTTATATGAATCATATGTTGGAGCTATTTTTTCTGCCTCAGTTTTAGGAGGCATTGATTATTCTATTAAAGGAGCAATATTTCCTTTTTTTGTAGCTTCATCTGGGCTTTTACTTTCTATACTAGGTATTATTTTGGTTAATTTGTTTATTAAGAAATCGGATAATGTTGAACCTCAAAAGGTATTGGATTTTGGAACGTATATAACCTCTTTTTTTCAGGCAATAGCGGTTATTATTCTATCTAAAATAATTTTAGGTTCTTTCAAACCAGCTTTAATTGCTATTTTAGGAATGATGGTAGGTATCCTTATTGGCGTTGTAACAGAATATTATACTTCTAAAAAACCTATAAAAGATCTTGCTAATAGTGCTCCATCTGGACCTGCTCCGTTAATTATTAATGGTTTAGCTTTGGGGATGGAATCGACGCTACTTCCGGTTCTTTTTATTGGCATAAGTATTGTTTTATCTTTTAAATTGTATGGATTATATGGAATTGCAATTGCTGCTCTCGGAATGCTTTCAACATTAGGAATTACTCTTTCAATTGATGCATATGGGCCTATTGCCGATAATGCTGGCGGTATTGCCCAAATGGCTAAGTTGGATCCTCATGTCAGAGAGATTACAGATAAATTGGATACAGTAGGGAATACTACCGCGGCTATAGGAAAAGGGTTTGCAATAGGATCAGCTGCATTAACTGCTTTGGCTCTTTTTGCATCCTACACTCAAGCAGTTAATATAACGGTAGTTGATTTAAACCATGCAAATGTTTTTGTAGCATTATTGGTAGGGGCTATGCTACCATTTCTTTTTTCTTCGCTTGTATTAAAAGCAGTTGGTAAGGCTGCTAATTTGATGGTGGAAGAGGTAAGAAGACAGTTTAAGGAGATTGTTGGATTAATAGATGGAAAAGCAGAACCTAATTATGGAAAGTGTGTTAAAATAGCTACTAGTGGAGCATTAAAACATATGATTTTCCCCTCTCTTATTGCTATTATTGCTCCTATACTAACTTATTTGGTATTAGGAAAGGAAGCTGTTGCTGGAATGTTAGCCGGAGCAACAGTTTGTGGTGTGATGCTGGCTATTTTTATGGCTAATTCTGGAGGCGCTTGGGATAATGCTAAAAAAACTATTGAGAGTGGAGAGTTGGGAGGAAAAGGTTCTTTGTCTCATAAGGCTTCCATAGTGGGAGATACCGTAGGAGATCCTTTAAAAGATACTGCAGGGCCATCTATAAATATTTTGATAAAACTTATGTCTATTGTTTCAATAGTGCTTATTCCTATTTTAGAAAGATTTTTTAATTAAATTTCCATAAGATGTGGATTATATGTATAAATATGATTATTATTAATTTATATTAACGATAAAAATCGAAAGAGGTGATAGTTAATGAAAAGAATAGGCGTTTTGAATGTGGGTGGGGATTGCCCTGGATTAAATGCCGTGATAAGGGCATTAATAGTAAAAGGTGCTTATGAAGATGTAGAAATTGTAGGAATATACGATGGATTCATGGGATTAGTTGAAGACAAAATGAGTATATTGGCTAAAGAACACGTTTCTGGAAGATTGCCCGAGGGAGGATTTGTTTTAGGTTCTTCTAAGTATGATCCTACTGCTAATCCTGATGATCTCAAGAAACTTAAAGATAATTTTTCAAAGTATCAAATAACATCTTTGATTTTGTTGACGGGTCATACAGGAACTAATATAGCTTTGAAATTAGCAGATGAAGGGATTCCATCAGTTATTATTCCGGCTACAATTGATAATGACCTAAATTGGACCGATTTAAGTGTAGGTTATTTAACAGCTTTACAAACTGTAAGTGATGCTTTAGATAGGCTTCATTCTACTGCAAGCGCTGGTCATAGGGTTATAGTAGTCGAAGTTGGTGGTGATGAATCTGGTTGGTTAGCTATTATAGGAGGTATGGTTGGCGGAGCAGATTATATTATAACCCCAGAGGTAGATTTTGTACCTACTCAGTTAGTAGAAAATATAAAAAGAAGATACGATATAGGTAGAAGATTTTCACTGGTAGTTGTTGAGGAAAAGGTAAAATTGCCAGAAGAAATAAAAAATATTGTAAAAGATCCAAAAATAAGAAGTTTTATGAGGCCTTCTGAGCTAGTTGCAGAATATATAAAGGAACATTTTGAAAATATTGAATGTAGGACCGTAAATTTAGATTATTTACAAAGGGCTGGAACTCCTACATCTTTTGATAGATATCTTGCATTTAAGTTTGGATTTAGTGCAATAGATGCTGTTAAGAAAGGAAAAACCAACATTGCCTTAGGTTTAAAAGGATTTGACGTTGTTGAAACCCCTTACAAAAAGGAAATATTACAAAATAAAGAAGTTGATATAGAGATATATAAAATGGCAGAATTATTTTTTTAAGAAAAATAATTTAGCGGTGTATTCGCACCGCTAAATTTCAATTTCAAAGGAGAAAGAAATTGAAAAGAAGGGTATAGTATTGCCATATGGTCCTGACCAATTTTCTTTTTCTTTCTTGCGTTCATCGTCATAAGGAGTTTCTAGATCAATTTCCCCTTTGAGGTATCTTTCAATTATAAATTTATATTTAACTTTATTGTCGAATATGTCTAATCCGACAAGAAAACCCTTCATATCGTTACCATAATCAAAACCTATAGGAATTTCATGAGAATTGTATTTTGCTGTATACTTTAAATAAGGTAGCCATTGATTATACATCCATGTATATATTTTGTAGTATTCAAATTTTGGAGAAATATAAAGATTATTATATTTTTTAACAAATCTTGTTCCTACTCCCCAAGCTAAAGCTGTGGGTTTGTAATCTTCCGCTCCGGATTCAGTTTCTGGTACTAGAAAATCATCAACTGCGAGTTGTCCGTATAATTGCCATCCTTTTACAGGTATTAAAGAAAAGTCTACACCAAGCATACTGTTTGAGTATCCTTCTCCTAGTGTGTTATGAAAAATGCCAAATGGATTAGCGTCAGCTAAGTCAGGATATTTTCCACCTACTAATTTTAATTCATTTAACGATAATCTCAGTTTTTCAAACAATATAAGTTCTACTCTATGAATAAAAAGGGCTTTTGAAGGTTCTGAATAACCAGTTTTTGAACGATATCTATCTGAATTTCTATCAAAAGAAGTATCTTTTTGTCTCAAAAATTCTTCTTCTGTAAGATAAGGGTTAAAAAAATATGCTCCTGAAACAACTTTAAGCGTGTGGGCGTCATAACCTCCCATAAATCCTGTAACGTAGGGAAGAGAATCAGAAAGATATACGCCTCTTTCAAGATCAGACCAATTAGTTTGATATAATCCTGAGAGCAACCAGACGATGTCATTTGAATAAGTTATAAAAAAAGGATAGATTTCCAATCCTTCTGAGAGTGATATTGGATATGGAGTGATATTTGTAAAATCTTTACCCTCTACTATTGATTGTATAAGTGTTTTTTCATTAAGGGCAATTGTTGAAAATATCATTGAAGATAAAAAAAGCATAAAAATAGTTGTTAAAACAATTATTTTTGAGTTTTTCATAATAACCACAACCTTATGAAAAGTGGGTATCAAAATAAATTATAGTCTATTTTAATAAGCCCCCAACACCAACCAATCCATCACCTAGATGAACCAAGGCTACAGATGAGATTTCTCCTGTAAAAATTTTCTTTGGATTAAGGTGTTCTAATTTTGACATGATGTAATCAAAGTAATGCTGAGTTTCTCTTTTTTCTCCAGATTTTGCGACTGCCAAAAATTCAAGTTTCTTTTCTCCAACCCATTGAAGAAAAGAATCAATCATCTTATCGATTGCTTTGTTCATTCCTCTTGCCCTTCCTACTTCATGAAACTCTCCTTCTTCATTGATAGAAATAATCGGTTTAACATTTAGTATCTCTCCCAACGTGCCGGATACTTTTCCTATTCGTCCTCCTGCTTTTAGATATTTCAAGGTAGGTACAACAAAAAATACTTTTGATTTTCCATTTATTAGTGAATCTAATTGTTCTCTTATGTAATCAAAACTTTTTCCTTCTTCAATGTATTCAGCTACTTTACTTACTATCATAGCTGCTCCTAGAGAACCACTATTTGAATCTACAACTTCTATCGTTATATTTGGATGTATCTTTTTTATCTCATTGGCAGTTGAATAAAATAATCCAAAAGTGCCACTTAATTTCTCTGGCACAGTTATTACAAAGATTTCATTATATCCTCTTTCAATAAGTGATTTATAAGCATCAAAAATATCTTCTCGACTAGGTAAAGATGTTTGAGGAGTTGAATGCTCCATCGCTTCTATGACTTCTTTTTGAGTTATTTCCAAACCATCTTTGTATTCTTTGCCATTAATTATAACCTTTAAAGGTACCATTTTCACAAAATCCTTTTTAAGTATTTCTGTAGGGGTGTCGGTTGCCGAATCACATATTAATCCTATCAATAGTTGATTCCTCCTTTTTAATATTTTTCAAAAAACTCTTCTTCACTCAAAATAGTTATTCCATACTGTCTAGCCTTATCTAGTTTTGAACCCGGATTTTCTCCGACTACAAGTATATTTGTCTTTTTTGTTAGATTATCAGTAAATGTTCCACCTTTTGATTCAACATATTCAGCAAATTCTTGTCTAGTCATTCTAGATAATGCCCCAGTCTGACAAACTAGTAACCCACTGAGAGGTCCTTTTTTTTCTTTTTCTTGGTATCCAAAATTAACGCCAGCGTCTTTTAATTTTTGGATTATCAATTTTACTTCATTTTGAGAGAAGAAATTAATAATAGCTTGTGCTGTATCTTCACCAATGCCTTCAACCTCTAATAGTTCATCAAAATTAGCATTCATAAGATTTTCTAAAGTTTTAAAATGTTTCGCTAAATCTTTCGAGGTCTTGGTTCCAACATTAGGGATTCCTAATGCATTGATTAGTCTGTATAGTTCTCTATTTTTAGAATGTTCAATTTGAGTTAGCACATTTTTAATTGTTTTATCTCCAATTCCTTTTCCTAAACTTCTGATCTTATTTTCATCTAAGTAATATATATCTGCAATATCTTTTAATAATCCTGCATCTACCATACGTTTTAGCAGTTTTTTTCCTAGACCTTGAATGTTCATAGCGTCTCTTGAAACAAAGTTTTCAAGTACTCTAACCAATTTTTCTGGGCAAGAAGGGTTGAGGCATCTTATGGCAACCTCATCACTCTTTATTTTCCCAACTTTTCCACCACATACAGGGCATTTTTCTGGAGGGACAATTTCTTTTTCATCACCTGTTCGTTTTTCTATTACTGGTCCTATAACTTGAGGTATAATTCCTCCCGCTTTTTCTACAAGAACATAATCTCCTTCTCTTATATCTCTTTCTTTTATGTATTCAAAGTTATGTAGACTAGCTCTTTTGACTGTGGTTCCTTCAAGATGAATGGGGTTAAATTCTGCAACAGGTGTTATGATTCCTGTACTTCCTACTTGAAAGTGAATTTTTATTAACTTGGTTTCTTTTTGTTCTGAAGGGAATTTTAAAGCTATAGCCCAGCGAGGAGATCTCACGGTTTCTCCAAGTGCTCTTTGCAATTCAAATTCATTGACTTTAACTACTATTCCATCTACGTCGTACTCTAATTCTCTTCTTTTTTTTGTCCATTCTTTCCAGTATTCAATAACTCCTGAGATATTTTCTTGTTTTCTGCTATGGGGATTGGTCTTAAATCCCAACTCTTTTAAATATTTTAAGGCCTCTTCTTGAGTCTTAAGATTATAATTTTCAGGATATATTATGTAATACATAAAAGAATCTAATTTTCTTTTAGCAACTTCCTTGCTATCAAGAAGTTTTAAAGTTCCAGCAGTTGCATTTCGGGGATTTGCAAAAACTTGAAGGCCGTTTTTTTCACGTTCAGCATTTATTCTGGCAAATTCTCTTGTTGGCATGAATATTTCTCCTCTGACTTCTATATCAACTTGTTTTTTCAATCTTAAAGGTATGCTCAAAATAGTTTTGATATTTTCAGTAATGTCTTCGCCTGTAATGCCATCTCCTCTTGTTATTCCTTGGTTTAAGATTCCATTTGAGTATCTAAGTGCCACAGAGACACCATCTATTTTTAATTCACTCATATAATCAATTTGAGATCTGTTTAAGTTTCTTAAAACCCTTTCATGAAATTCTAATATATCAACTTCATTGTATGTATTATCAAGAGAAAGCATGGGAACTGAATGTGGTACTTTTTTAAATTCATCTAATACTATGCCACCAATGCGTTGAGTAGGAGAATCAGGAGCCTTTAGTTCAGGGTACTTTTTTTCTAATTCAAGAAGTTCTTTAAAAAGCTTGTCATATTCTTCATCTGAAATTATGGGATTTGCTAATACGTAATAACGATAATTATGTTCTTCAATTTCTGATTTGAGTTTTTCGTATCGTTCTTTAACATCTTCAGGAACAGGCAAGGTAAAGCCTCCTTCTAAACATTTTAATTATATAATTAAAAGTATGAATTAATGTACACTTGATAAACAATGTAAAGAAAATTCACATATAACAGATATCTTCTTAATTATATCATATGGGTTAGTGTTTATTTGCAATTTGTGTAATTTATTTAGTATAATGATAAAGATAGCTAATTTATAACTTTATATCTATTTTTGCAAATATTGTATTTCAAAAAGATACTTAGTAATGGAAGGAGGATGAACCATGGAAATATTACTATTTGCTATTGTAGGTTTTTTAGCTCAACTAATTGATGGGGCACTGGGGATGCTGTATGGAATTTCATGCAATACATTACTCCTGGCTTTGGGGATTCATCCTGCTTTGGCTAGTGCAAGCGTTCATATATCTGAGGTTTTTACGACAGGGGTTTCTGGACTTGCTCACTGGAAATTTGGCAATGTAGACAAAGAAAAAGTTAAGAAATTATTACTACCAGGAATTATAGGTGGAATAATCGGAGCTTTTTTGTTATCAAATCTTCCATTAAATATTATTAAGCCAATCGTTTCAGTTTACTTGTTGATTGTTGGAATAAAGATCATTTATATGTTTTTTACTAAGCCTAAAAAAGAGAATGAAAAATTAAAATTAAGACCTTTGGCTTTTTTTGGAGGTTTACTTGATGCAATAGGTGGAGGAGGCTGGGGACCTATTGTTACTTCAACATTGGTTTCAAATGGTCATACGCCGAGTACCACAATCGGTTCTGTCAATTTAACAGAATTTTTTGTTACTATAGCTCAGTCTGTAACTTTTTTCTTTTTTTTAACTAATTTTAATTTTAAAATAATATTAGGGTTAATTATAGGTGGTGTACTCGCTGCTCCATTAGCAGCTTATCTAACAAAAAAGCTTCCATCAAAAATCCTTTTATTAGCTGTTGGAATAGGAGTTTGTTTTTCTAGTATAAGAGATTTGATTAATGCATTTTAAGTACTATGTTTGTATTCTTGGAATCAATATTGTTAAATGACTAAAGCTCAATCAATTATTATTGTTCCATTATTATCAGCAGTAGTTATTATATAAGAGCTATTTACGTTAAAGCTTGAAAAAGTATTAATCATTGATTGAGCGATGTTCTCTTCGTTTGAATTTGAAAAAGCTATTATTGACGATCCTGAGCCGCTAAGAGCAACGCCAAGTGAGCCTTCTTTATATGCGCTATTAACAACATCATAAAAACCAGGAATTAACTTTGCTCTATAATTTTGATGTAATCTATCTTGAAAAGCAAGTGAAAGATAAGAGTAATCCATCGTAATTAGGGATGCAGTTAGTAATGATGCCCTACTAAGATTAAATATAGCATCTTCACGTGTAATCTCAGTTGGAAGTATCTTTCTTGCTTCTTTTGTTTTTATTTTTATTTCGGGAATTACAACAATAATTTTTAGTGATTCATCAACGCTAATCTTTTTAAAAATAATTTTATTGTTTTCAATAATTGTTATATTAAATCCTCCATTTAAAGCAGGGACTATATTGTCAGAGTGTCCTTCTATTTTGTATGCAAGGTCGAGAATTTCTTCGTTATTCATAGGATTATCTAGAATTTTATTACTTGCTAGAATGCCTGCAAGTATTGCAGTAGCACTGCTTCCTAACCCTCGCGAAAAAGGTATGTTTATTTCTTCTGTTATTCTTATGCCTGGAATATCTTTGTTAAACATCTCAAAAGTTTTCTTCATAGCTTCATATACTAGATTATCTTCTTGATTTATTGGGATCTCTTTTCCTTTGAATTGTACAATAAATTCAAAATAACTAGGGATTGTTTCAAAAGTAAAAGTGTTATAGATTTTTAGGGCAAGCCCAAAACAGTCAAATCCAGGACCTAAATTCGCTGAAGTAGCTGGAATTCTTATTTTAAACAAGTTAAAACCTCCTAAATATACGCTAATAAAAATAGTATCTCCTTAATAATTAGGGTACTCTTTGTCCTAAAGCCGCTTCATAAATTATATACCATTGTTCAGGATCCATTTTAATTTCTAACGCATCAACAGCATTTTTAAGCCTTTGAATTTTTCCACTACCTGAGATAGGAATTATACCCACTGGATGGTTCAGCAACCATGCATAAACTATAGTATCTAATGATTCAGTATTAAAATCTTTGGCAACTTCTTTTAAGGCGTTAGTTATTCTCTTACCTTTATCATCGTTTATATTAAAGAGTTTTCCTCCAGCTAGAGGTGACCAAGCCATTGGGTTAATATTTTTTTCCATCAAAAAGTATATATTATCGTTTTGGAAATGTTCTAAATTGTATGGGGATATTTCAATTTGATTTGTAACTAGGTTTAAGTTCATTTTTGATTGTAAGGTTTTAAATTGCTGAATAGTGAAGTTTGAAACTCCAAAATATAACACCTTTCCAGCTTTGCTTAATTGATAAAAAGCTTCTGCAATCTCTTCTGGATTCATGAAAGGATCGGGTCTATGGATAAGCAAAAGGTCGATATAATTAGTATTAAAATTTTTTAAAGATTGATCTACAGATTCTAATATATGTTCTTTTCTCGTGTTATAATGTGCAACACGTCTAGGAAATTTCTCGTTTTTTAACATAATTCCACATTTTGTTACTATCTGAATTTTGTTTCTGAGTGAAGGATTATCTTTTAATATATTTCCAAAAATGGCCTCACAAGTGTGATTTCCATATATATCTGCATGGTCAAACGTAGTTACACCCAAATTAATACATTTTTGAACAAATTCTTCTAATTCTGTTTTTGTAAAATTCCATTGATTTAATCTCATCATACCTTGTACAATACGGGAAAATTTTAATCCACTTTTTGAAACACTAATTGTCATCTCCATAATTTATCTCCTCTATCCATCTTTTACAAATTTTTAAACCTTCACTAGCATCTTTTGCATATGCATCACATCCAAAGTTATTTGCTAATTGTTTGTTCATTGAAGCCCCACCTGCAATAATTTTGACAGGGAAACTCAATTTTCTAACCTCGTTTACTACTTCTTCAATCTTTCCTATCGTAGTTGTCATCATAGCCGATAAACCTAGTATTTGAGGTTTTTCTTTACGTACAGCTTCAACAATTTTTTGTGTTTCAACGTCCTTTCCTAAATCGATAACTTCAAAGTTTGAGCTTCTTAACACTGTGGCGACAATATTTTTGCCAATATCATGTATGTCACCTTCTACAGTTGCAATAACTACCTTTGCCTTTTTTGTTTCTGACTCGCCAATGAATTGGTTTATGTAGTCAAAAATAGGTTTCACAGTATCAGAGGCTAATAATAATTCTGGCAAGTAAATTTTTCCTTCAGAATATAGATCACCTATTTGTTCCATAGCCTTTGCTAAGATATTCTGACTAATTTCTAAAGGTTCTTTCTCTTCTAACTCTTTTTGTATTATTGTTTTGAGGTTTTCTTGGTTTCCTTGTAAAATATTTTCTACTAATTTATCTCTATTTTCTATTTTATTTTCTATTACTAGATTTCCATCTAATAATTGATTTCCTTTAAGAATGTTCATAAGCAGTGAATCTTCAGGATTCATGATTGCAGAGTTTAAACCATTGTATATAGCTCTTGACAAAAATGCCGCATTAATTTGACTTCTGTTGGGGAGTCCAAAGCTTAAATTAGAAAGTCCAATTATTGTGTTAAAATTGTGTGAAGAAAGAAGTTTAATAGTGTCTAAAGTGATGTTTGGATTGTAGTTTGCTGCAACTGATAAAACTAATGGATCAACAATAAATTGCTTTTTACTAAATCCAAGTTTTTCAAGTTCTTTCCATTTTGTTTGTATTAATTGAAACCTTTCTTCTGCAGATTCAGGAATATCTTTCCCCATTGCAAGTATTATTAGCAAGCCACCGTACTTTTTAATAAATTCAAGTTTTTTATCAAGATCTTTTTTTGTCAATCTAGCTGAGTTTATTATTGGTCTACCGGGATATTCTATTAAAGCAGTTTCAAGAAAATCAACGTTCTGTATGTCAAGAGAAAGAGGCAAAGAAGAGTATTTGTCTAATTCCAAGATTATGTGTTTTATGTGTTCGGTATTTAAGATTTTTTCAATCCCAATGTTTAAGTCTAAAGCATCTGCTCCAGCAGACTTTTGGCTATTTGCTCTTTTAATTATTTCCTCAAAATTGAATTCTTCTATTTCTTTTTGAAAAGAATTGTTTCCTGCAGGATTTATTTTTTCTCCTATTACAGTGAAAGGATGATATTTCTTTAATATTGTACGTGATGAGTACATTATGGGAATGTCTTTGTATATTTTTTTTGTTTTTCTATTCTTTATCATGTTTTTTATGACTTTTATGTGTAAAGGTGTTGTACCGCAACATCCTCCTATAATGTTTGCTCCTAATTCTACATAATCTTCAACATACATTCCAAATACTTCTGGTGTCATTCTATATTCAATAGTTTTTCCGTCATAAATAGGTTTACCAGCATTTGGTTCAACACTTAGAGGTTTGTTTGTAGAAAAAGACAACTTTTGAAAAACATCAATTAATTCATCTGGGCCTAAGGTGCAATTGATTCCAATAACATCGATATCTAGATCATTAACAACATTTGCAAAGATCTCAACAGAAGTTCCCGTTATAGAAGACCCGTTTTTTTCAAAAGTCATGTGAGCTATCAAAGGTAATTCTGAGCTAACTTTTCTTATTCCCCATATAGCAGCCTTAAGCTCTTTTATATCACTTATGGTTTCTACTATAAACCCATCTACGCCTGCGTTATACAAAATTTTTGCTTGCTGATAGAACTCTTCAATCGCGTCTTTCATTTCAAGAGTTCCTAGAGGTTTTGGAAATTCTCCCAAAGAAGATATATCCCCAAATACTAAAACTTTATCTTTTGCAGCATTTTTTGCAATCTCAACAGCTTTTGAATTAATACGTAGAAAGTCATCTTCCAATTTAAGCTCTTTTAACTTTTTTCTATTAGCGCTGAATGTATTGGTTAAAATAATATCTGCTCCAGCTTCAATGTATTCATTATGAAGTTGATACACAACTTCAGGATGCATTATATTCAATAATTCAGCTGGAATATTAGAGTATCCTCTTTTGATAAATTCACTTCCGTATCCACCATCTAGTAACAAAATTTTCTTTTTTAAAGTTTCTAAAAAATTTTTTCTATCCACTATACCACCCAATCATACAAATTGTGCTTTTTCTTGGAGTAATAATACCTGTATTTTGGTTAACTGTTACTATATCTGTTTTTAATAGGTTTTTCACTATGTCATAATTTTTTCGTATATCTATATCATCATAGCCTGGAGAAAATCTTCTAGTACCATGTCCGAATTGTTTCCTTAATTTTTCGTCAAAAGTACTATTTAATGCTTCTATCGCCTCAGATGCCCAGGCATCTAAAAGTGTAGAAATTAACATATTTGAATTTGATATAAAATTATCTATATCTTTACCTAATGTTGAAGCAAAAAAAGTTATTAGCTTTACACCTTTAAAAGAATGGGGTATCAAGCTATTGGCTAGAATATCTACAGGCAGAGTATTAAAAACAACTTTTGGTTTGGATAATTCTAAACCATATAGGTATACATTGTTGATTTCTTCCTTCAATTTATCATTAATACTATGCGTTGTACCTTTAAAACCAGCTCTGAGTAGATAAAACCTTTTTTGAGGCATTATTTCAAAGGCCTCAGGAATATACACATCAGGCATTTTTAATCCTCCAAAATTTTCTTTGTAACCTAAATTATTAAATCTGCTAACTCACCCAGATTTTTTGCTATTATATCAGGTTTTATAGGAGTATTATCTAAATCTGTTAATTTTGCTTCTCCTGTTAGGACTAAAGTAGTTAAAGTGTTTGCATGTATTCCAATTAAAATATCGGTGTACAATCTGTCTCCTACCATACATGTTTTTTCTGGCGTTAATCCATAGTCATTTATAACCATTTCTAATATTCTTGGATCAGGTTTTCCAAATACTAGATCAGGTTTTTTGTTACAAGCCTGTGAGATAGTGCTTGCTATTGCACCGGTATCTGGAATAGGTCCATCTATGGTTGGGCAATTTAAATCTGGATTGGTCGCGATAAATAAAGCACCTCTACTTATAAAAACAGAGGCTTTTGCAAGTTTTTCGTATGTTAGTGTTTTATCAAATGTAACTACAACCATTTCAGGAGAATCTTCTACAATCTCATGATTATATCTTTTATACTCTTGAATAATTGAAGGTGTTCCAACCAAATAAATTTTCTTAGAGCCAAACTGTTTTTTAATGTATTCGGCTGTTGCAATACCTGCTGTATATATTTCTTTTTCTGAGATGGGATATCCAATAGATTCAAATTCTTCAATATATTCTTGCTTAGATTTATTTGAATTATTTGTTAGAAAAACAAGCTTTTTACCCTGAGTTTTTAAAAGATTAGAAAATTTTTGAGCACCATCAACAAGCTGTTTACTGACATAGAACGTACCATCAATATCTAATACAAATAACTCAACATTTTTAAGCCTTTTTATAGCTTCTTCATTGATCTTCAAGTTGCATCCTCCTAAAAAATATGTTATTTATAGTCACTTTAGAAATTCTAAAATGCGGAATTTAACTGATTTTTAATGTTGCGTGTTTGAAGTTGTTAGCTCCCAATTTCTAATTTGGTACTTGTATCAAAGAAAGGGTGAGGGCTTCGCCCTAGACCCGTTATAAATTCAAAAAAGCTCAAGTTATTCTATACTGATTCTTTATTTTTTAATAAGTAAACTCTTTTTATTATATAAGAAATTATGAATAAAACAAATAAGGTGACAACAATAGTTGGACCAGAGGGGATATCAAAATAATAAGAGGCTATGAATCCGAGTACAGAAGATACAAAACCGATTATTAATGATATTAAAATCATTTGATTGATACTTTTAGCAAATAACTTTCCTATTACTCCTGGGGTAATTAGCAAAGAAGTTATTAATATTATACCTATTATTTTAGCAGAAATAACAATTGTAATAGAAGTAATAATTAAAAAGGATAAATTAATAAAATCTACTGGCACACCAAATATTTGGCTTAACTTCTGATTGTAAGCGTAATATTTAAGTTCCTTATTAAAAAATATAATATAAAAAATTATTATTAAATCAAAGATAAATAGTAACTTTAGATCTTCATTATTAATCATCAATACATCGCCAAATAGAAAACTATCAATTTCCGGTACATATCCCTTTTTGAAAGATAATAATATGATTCCAACTGCCATTGATAGAGTTAAAAGCATACCAATAACGCTGTTTTCTTGAACTTTCTCTTTTTTACCAAGTATATGAATAGCTACTGCAAAAACAATTGCAACAATTAATGAGATAACATTCATATTTAGATTAAAGAATAAAGCGAAGGCTATTGCACCAAATGCAACATGTGCAGCTCCTTCTCCTATAAACTCCATTTTTTTTAGAACGATAAAATTCGATAGTAAAGAACTTCCTAAACCAGCTAGTATTGCTCCTATTAAGCCATTTCTTAAAAAAGGGTATTTAAGTATTTCCATCATGTTTATCGACCACCGCTTTCATAGTTCCGTTTAAATGTGCAAACAATTCAAAGTCTTCAGAGTATAATTCTTTTAAATCCTTCATGTTTATATCCCAGGTATTTTTATGACAATGAAGAGTTTTATTTAAACAAAGAATTCTAGTTGTTTCTTTAAATATCATATTAAGGTCGTGACTTACTAAAATTATTGTCATATTTTTTTCTTCTTTTAATTTTTTCAGAATATTTAATAATAGCTCTTGACCAGGTTTATCGATATTAGCCTCCGGTTCATCAAGTATTAGTATGTCGGGATCTGATACTAGAGCTCTTGCAATCATTACTCTTCTGTATTCACCACCCGATAACTTTCCTATTTGTCTATCATACAACTCTTCTATACTTAGTAACTGAAGAACCTCTTTTACCTTTTGGTAATGGTATTTCTTAAAACGTTTTATGGGTCCAACTTCTTTATATAGTCCTAATAAGACTAACTCATATACTTTCATAGGAAAAGTTGAAATAATTTCTTCAACTTGTGGAACATAACCTATTTTACCTTTTATTGAGACTTCGCCCGAATATTTTTCTATTTCACCAGTAATAATTTTTACCAAGGTTGATTTTCCTGCACCGTTTGGCCCAATTATTCCAACGAAATCCCCTTTATATATGTCAAAAAAAATATTCGTCAAGATCTGATTGTTGTTCACCGAGTAATTTAAATTATTAGCAGAGATAACAGGTTCATTTTTCATATGCTGTTCTCCTTATAATTTCGAACATATTGTATAAATATAAAGAATCGATATCAATTATTTGTTCTTTACTACCAATTGGGTCAAGTAATCCAATATTTAAATTAAGGTTTTTTGCAATAGTGTTTGCAGCTTTATCGCTCAATTGAGGTTCATTGAAAATAGCTTTAACGTTTTCATTTTTTGCGATTTCGCTTAATTCTATTATTTCTTTAGGTGTAGGAGGAACACCTGGTGTTGACTCCACAACTGCAGCAATTTTAATATTATACTTTTTTGCAAAATAATCAAATGAATTATGTACCACAAAAATATCCCCATGTACTTGTTTTGATTTCTCGTTTAAATAATTATCAAGTTTGACCATTCTGTTTGTAAGATAATCACCATTTTGTGAATAAAAAAAACTATTTTCGGGATCTAATTTTGAGAGATCTTCAACTAATCCGGGAATAATATATGTATATACTAGATATGGATCTAACCATATATGTGGATTGTACAATTCCTCGCTTTCATGGTTACTATTGAGACTATCCTCGCCTTCGTGATGGTGCATGCTTATAATTAATTCTTTTTCAGGTACATAGTCAGAGGCATAAATAATCTTGATATTATCTTGTTTTAAATTTTCTGTTAGTTTTGAAATAAAGATCTCTAAGTTTAAGCCGTTGAGAATTAATAAATCAGAGTTATATAAACTCTTTAGATTTTGTGGAGTGAGAGAGTAAGTATGAGGACTATTCCCAGCAGGGATTACTAGGTTTACAGTCCCAAGGTCTCCTATAATTTCCTTAACTATCAAATAATAGGGCATTATTGAAGTCGATACATTTAAAGAAAATGACAGAAATGCAAATAACACAAAAATGCTAAAAATTAACTTTTTTTTCATTTTTTCATCTCCTCCTGACAATTTTTACAGATTCCTTCAAAATAAAGTGTGTGACCAAGAACCTTATACCCCAAAGTATCTGTTATGAATTTGCTTATAGTTTCTGAATAACAGAGATTAAATCGTTCGAATTTTTTACACCTAACACAATAAATAAAATGAAAGTGACCAGACCCTTTATAAAAATAAGTAATTTTATCAGAAAAAACTATAGACCTTAACTTTCCATTCTTTTCAAAGTTTTTTAAGTTTCTATATATAGTCGACTTATCATATTCTCCATTTAGCAACTCATAAATATAATCAGCACTTAAAGGGACATCCTCATTTTGGAAAATATTTAGAATATCTCTTCTAGCTTTTGTGCTTCTCATTCTAATAATCACTCCCAAAATCTTTTGTTTTAAATTGCAAGTTGTTCGCTTTTGCAAATGAGTTGCAAATATTATATAACTATTTTTAAATATAGTCAATACTTCTTTTATGATATAATTGTTATAATTATATTAAATGTTTTGCTTTAATTAATGAAAAGAGGTGAGTATTATTAAAATATACGTTTCTTTTGATTTTGAGGGTTTAGGAGGAATCAGTCAGTGGGATGATGTTACAAAAGACAATAAAGATTACAAGCAAAAATATGCAGTTATACAGTTAAAGACACTTTTTGAACAATTACGAGATCATGAAGTTGTAATTTCTGATTCACATGATAAAGGAAACAATATTCCGTGGGAAATAACTAATGATTATCCTAATGTCAAGTTAATAAGCGGAGGGATTAGAAAATATTATATGATGTCTGGAATAGATGAATCTTTTGATAGGATGATTTTCTTTGGATATCATTCTGGAGTGGGAGAAATCTATTCTACAATGGATCATACCTATTCAAGCTCTTGTATACATAATATTTGGATTAATGGAAAAAAGATGAGTGAGACTCTAATAAACGCAGCTTATGGTGGTGTTTTTGATGTTCCTCTAGCTATGGTTGTTGGAGACGATAAGCTTAAAATGCAACTTGCACCATATTTCAATAAGATATATTATATTGAAACTAAGAAGTCTCTCGGAAGATATGCTGCCCAATTTAAACCGATGAAAATTCTCTTGGAAGAAATAAGTTCTACTACAAAATTGATGCTCAGTAAAGCTAAAGAGTATTTTGAGATTTTTAAATTTGACAAACCAATAGAAATGATTGTAGAATTATCTGATACTTCAAAGGCTGATATGGTAGAATCAATGCCATTGATTGAAAGAATAGATGGTCGAAAAGTTAAATTGCTGAGTGATGAATACAAAATGATATTTGAAGCCTTGTTAGCAATTACATATATTTGCAGTGTTAAAATTTAGATTTTTATAGAAAATAAATTTTCAAGAAAGAGGGAAAAAGCATGGATGAGCAACTTAATAAGTTAGCCCAGGCTAAAACAGGAGAATTTGATAGTACCGCTTCTCTTTCAAAACAAGAAGCTATATTTGCTGCAGGATGTTTTTGGGGTGTAGAGTACATGTTTAGAAAAGTTGTTGGCGTTATAGATGTAATTTGTGGTTACACTGGTGGATTTGTTGAGAATCCTACATACCAGCAGGTATGTACGGGAAAGACAGGGCATGCAGAATCAGTTTTAGTAATATATGATCCAAATATTGTTGGGTATGAAGAATTAGTAAGATATTTCTTTGAAATTCATGACCCAACTCAAATAGGTGGGCAAGGTCCAGATATTGGAGACCAATACAGAAGTGAAATTTTTTACCTAAATGAAGAACAAAAATCTATAGCGGAAAAAATTATTAAAGAATTGATTGAAAAAGGTATAAATGTTGTAACTAAAGTTACAAAAGCCTCTAAATTTTATAAAGCCGAAAACTACCATCAAAGTTACTATGATAAGACAAAGAAAGAACCTTATTGTCATTTTAGAAGAAATGTTTTTAACAAAGATTATATTAAAGTCATCATTTAGTTTATATAACAAATTTAAAAAAGTCTGGCTTATTATACGAAAGCCAGACTTTTTTATTTAGAAAATAATATTAATTTAGTTACAATTAAGATTAATATTTTCAAATTTATTCAATAACAGCGGACAAAGTTAATTATTTACGAATAAAGTTGAATAAGAAGTAAATGCTACGTTTTTCTGATTTGAAATTTCATTAAAAGAAATATATAATGATAATGAAAATCATTTTCGAAATAAAAAATAATTCGTGAAAATAAATTTCAAGAAATGGAGGAAAATCTGTGAAAACGTTGAAAAAGAATGCATTTATAGTCTCATGCCAAGCTGAAGAAGGAGAACCATTATTTGGGAAAGAGACAATGGTAAAAATGTCAATTGCAGCACAAATGGGAGGGGCAGACGCAATTAGAAGTCTTTATCCTGATGTTGTTAAGGAAGTAAAAAATGTAGTTAGCATTCCAATCATTGGTATTACAAAAAACAGAAATTTAAAGGGAGCTTTCATTACGACCACAAAGAAGGATATAGATGAATTAGTACAAGCAAAAGCAGATTTTATTGCATTAGATTGTACAAGAAGAGAAAGGCCAGAACCACTGCCAGAACTTTTTAACTATCTAAAGAGTAAATATCCCAACATTGGAATAATTGCAGATATTGCGGATATAGACGACGTAAAAAATATTATTCCATTAAAACCAGATTATATTGCGACAACCCTTTCTGGATACACAGACTATTCTATAAATAGGCCTTGCCCTGATTATGAATTAATTCGTGAGATTATTAAAATAACTGATATTCCTGTTATCGCTGAAGGAAACCTTTCAACTCCTTTAGAAGCTAGAAAAGCTATATTAAATGGAGCATATGCTGTAACAGTAGGAACAGCGATTACAAGGCCTCAGATAATAACTCAAAGATTTAAGGAATACCTTGCAGATTTTCAAGACGATGAATTATTAGCGGTTGGGATTGATATAGGAGGAACGTGGACAAGAGGAGTATTGGTAGATAGATTTGGAATAATTAAAGACAGTGATAAAGTTCGAACTGCTTCTACAGGAAAAGAAGTTATTTCAAATATGCTTTCTTTAATCAAGAAACTTAAAACAGAAGAAACTCATTTTCTAGGAGTAGCAAGTGGAGGAAGGATTGATTTCAAAACCGGAGTAGTAGGTTTTTCCACCGGATTAATTCCAGATTGGAAAGGCGTAGGTTTAGCAGATATTGTAGAAAAAGAATTTAATATAAGACCTATAGTTGATAATGACGCAAATTGTGCTTCATACTTTCAACATTTTATAACAGATGAAGATAATATGCTCATGATAACAGTTGGAACTGGGATTGGGGGAGGAATTATAAATGACGGAAGAATAGTAAGAGGTGCAAAAGGTGGAGGTGGAGAAATAGGACACATTATTTATCCTGGAAATACCAAAGAATGTTCTTGTGGAAAGGTTGGATGTGTTGAAACAATTCTTTCTGGAAGATATTTAAAAGAAAATATATATGGAAAAGAAGGAAAAGAAGTGTACAAGAAAATAAGAGAATACTCCAAAGTAATGGCTTGGTTTATTGATACCTTAAAAGCCACACTTGATTTTGATAAATGTTATTTAGGAGGAGTTTTGCCAAATTATGGAGATGAATTTTTGGAAAATATAAAAAATAGTTTTAAACAGATCAGTAATGAAAAAAATGCCGATTTTATAAACTACAGTGATCTAGGAGAATTTGCTGGAGCAAGAGGAGCAGCGTTGCTATCTCTACATAAAGGAGAGATCTGAAATGTCGAAGATAGAAGCATTGATAAATTCGAGAATGCATAGTTTTACAAAGTCAGAAAAGAAGATTGCAGAATATATACTAAACAGTAAAAAAAGTGACATAACAAGAATGACTATAAGTGAACTCGCCTCAAATTCTGGAGTTAGTGAAGCAACTATCGTTAGATATGTCAAAAAAATAGGGTTTGAATCCTTTCAAGACTTTAAACTCAACCTTGTTTTAGATAATGGTGAAGAAGATGATATTTTAGAAGAAGAAAAAGATGTAACTATATCAAAAGACGATACCCCTCAAGAAATTTTAAGAAAGACAAAACTTGGCTTTTTACAGTCAATAGAAAATACTGATGCAATAATTGATATGAATAATTTTTTACAAGCAGTGAATTTTATTAGGTCTGCCAAAAAAATAGAAATTTACGGAGTAGGTTCTTCTTCTGCTGTTGGTAAAATTCTTCAGTATAAATTAACAAGATTAGGGTTTCCAGCTTATTCAATTGAAGATCCACACATGCAAGCTATTTCTGCAGCGACTTTAGGTTTAGGAGATTTAGCATTTGGAATAAGTCAAAGTGGTTCAACAAAAGATACTGTTGACTCTCTAGCTATAGCAAAAAAGCATGGGGCAACTACTATTTGCCTAACAGAACATGTAAACTCTCCTATAACAAAATATGCCGATGTTGTATTAGAAATATACTCAGGTGAAAACCCTGTTAAGACAAGTGCTGGAAGATCTATTTTAGTTCAAGTGTTCGCTGTTGAGTTACTGTCAGGCCTCTTATATTCAACAGAATATGAAAAGGCCATTAAAGTTGGAAAAGAAACTGCAAGTGCAGTTGTAAATAAATTGTATTGAGGTGATTTAGGTGAAATACGATCTCACAATTGTAGGAGGGGGAATTTCAGGTTTCCATGCGGCAATAGCTGCTGCAAGATGTGGTTTAAAGACTTTGCTTATAGAGAAATAATAGAAGAAAGGAGTGATAACAAAACCTGAAAGTTTATGTATGAAATGGATTTTTAACTCTTATTTTCAAGAATACGGAAGAAAGGAGATGTATTAAGGTGAAAAAACTTAGTGTAGTAACTTTGTTAGGGTTATTTGTATTTGTTGGAATATTAGGGAATTTCACGTTTGCTACAGTTCGTCTAGCAGATCCTAGGGTCAGGCAAGCCATTGCTTATGCAATAGACGTAGACACGATCTGCGAAACTCTATTAGAAGGGAAAGCTTCTCCTGCAGATTGCCTCACTCCAGACAAAGATTGGAAGGCTGAAGGGTTGAATGATTATAAATATAATCCTACAAAAGCCAAACAACTTCTCAAAGAGGCCGGTTGGGATTCCAATTACGTTCTAGATGTTGTTTACTATTATGGCGACCAATTAACCGTTGATCTAATGACTGCTGTCCAAGCTTACCTTGCCGATGTTGGAATAAAAATGAAGTTTAGAAAATTAGAAGGCGATTTAACTACTTTGTTATGGACTCCACCTCAAGATCCAGCAAAAGGACCATCGGCTGTTAATTGGGATTTAGCCTATGCAGGAATTAGTGCTCTTACATTACACGAATACTACAATCGTTTTAGAAGTGGTGCATCTTCTAATTCTCATACGCCAACAGATCCGGAACTTGACAGATTAATTGATGCGATCAACGTTACAGCTGATATGGAAGAACAAAGAAAGGCCTTTATTGAACTAACAAAATATGAAAATGAGACATTACCAGAAATACCTCTATATTACCAGCAAGGATTTATAGTAGAAAGTAAAAGAGTTAATCGCAAAGGGATTCCTTATGGAAATGAACAATTTGCTTATGACTGGAGAATTATAGATTGGGACGTACAACCTGATAAAAATGGAGAAAGAATCTTGTATACGAACGGAGGACCTGTTGAATTTTTTGAAGGACCTTTCGTAAACCCAGCTACAAGTACCATGCCATATCTTAAACTTTTATTCGATAGACTTATAATAGCTGATGAGAAATTAAATCCTAAAAAAGGTCAGTTGGCTTCTGAATATTCTGTAAGTAAAGATGGATTAACTATTGAGTTTGTATTACGTGATGGTATTAAATGGCATGATGGTGTGCCTATGACTCCAGAGGATGTTAAATTCACCTTTGAATACTATGCTAAAGTTCCACAATTAAATGCTGTTGCTCTTTTTACAATAAGTTGTTTAAAAGGTTATGATGACTACATGCAAGGTAACAGTGATGAAATTACAGGTATCGTTATTGATGGAAATAAGGTCACTTTTTATTTTGATAAGTTAGATCCAAATGCATTAATGACTTTTTCGCAATGGCCACCCCTCCCAAAGCATTTACTAGAGAATACTGATCCACTTCAAGCTCAAAGAGCTTCTTACTGGCAGAGACCAGTAGGTTCTGGCCCCTTCAAAATTGAAGATGTTAAAATGAATAATTATGTTACTTACGTAAGATGGGACGATTATTGGGACAAAGGAACTGGAAACATTGAGAAGATTCAGTCCTATCCAAGTGGGGAAAGTGATCCAAATCTTGTTATTAATACAGAGGCTGGTAAAGTAGATTTTGCATATACTAAGAGTGTTGAACAAGCAAGTGCCATTGAGCAAATAAGTCATGTGAACCTTATTCCTTTTGATATGAGATTCACAAGACTATTCTATGTCAACAAATTTCCACTCAAAGACGAACTATAGCTGTTAAAATAACAAGACATTAGTTAGAACAAGAAATTCTAGTATGATTCAATAATAGTTTCTAAGTTTTTATTAATGGCTTTCTCTTTTCTTTGAATTTTTCAATCAAATAGGAAAGAGAAAGCCTCTATAACTAAACAGCACAGATAATTATTATTAGTTTGACACTAAAAATAATAAGTGTTTAAAAGAAAAACTAGAATTTCAGATTGATGTAAGTGTAAAACTCTTCCTTATTCTTCTGTATTTAGTTATAGATAATGCCTAAAGAAGGCACGATTTAATTTTTAAAAAAGGAAAAGGAGGGAAACGATTAAATGTATGCGTATATAATAAGAAGAATTTTAATACTAATTCCAATGTTATTGGTAATAACCTTTTTAATTTATTTAGGAATAGAATTAATGCCAGGAGATGCTGTTTCCTTTATGATAGGTCCTGAATCTGCAGCAAATATACCCATAGAAAGATTAGACGAGTTAAGGGAATCGTTGGGTTTAAATGATCCTTTTATAATTAGATATTTTCGATGGCTTGGAGGAATATTAAAGGGGAACTTTGGTTATAGCTTAAGTAGTGGGGTTCCTATTTCCCAAATAGTTTTTTCTCGCTTACCTGCCACAATAGAACTTGCTATATCAGCATTACTCTTTTCTACATTTTTGGGGAGCATATTGGGAATTATTGGTGCTTTAAAAAAGGGAAGCATCTTGGATAACGTTTTGACTGTTGCTGGTATGATTGGTTTATCTTTACCTCAATTTTTCTTTGGATTAGTTGCAATAGTTATATTTTCACTTAATTTAGGATGGTTACCTGCAGGCGGGAGAACGATGCCAGGTTATGAAATTTTTTTAGATAGACTTCCTCATTTGATTTTACCCACCATTGTTTTGGGTTCTTCATTGACAGGTGGTGTAATGAGATATGCTAGAAATAGTATGTTAGAGTCTTTAAACAAAGACTTTATAAAAACTGCAAGAAGTAAGGGATTGCCTGAATGGAGAGTTAATTTTATTCATGGTTTTAGAGTTGCAATGACTCCTGTGGTGGTTCTTGTTGGCTTTAGGCTGCCCATGCTAGTAGGAGGAACTGTTGTTATAGAGGAAATATTTCAGTGGCCAGGTATGGGTAGAGAATTCTTGTCAGCAGTTCGTGGACAAGATTTACCCCTTATAATGATGATAGCGCTATTTACTGTGTCAGCTGTTTTGATTGCAAGCTTTCTGATAGATATTCTAACAGCATTAATAGATCCTAGAGTTAGATTAGAATAAAGGAGCGTCGTTATGAATAACTCAAAAATTAGTAAATTAGATAAAAAAATGGATAAAATTAAAGAAAAAGAAGAAAAAGGATTGTTGAAAGAAAAGAAAGTAAATAGAACTTTAAGAAAGTTCTTTAATAATAAGTTAGCAGTTATCGGGTTATTTATTTTGTTAACAATTACTTTTGCGAGTATTTTTGCACCAATTATTTGCCGATATAGTCCTGGAAAGATTAATTTAACAGAGGCCCTAGAGCCTCCTTCTAGAGACCACATTTTTGGCACTGATAAACTAGGGAGAGATGTCTTTTCTCGTGTATTATATGGGGGAAGAATCTCCATTTTAGTTGGCTTTGGAAGTGGGATTGGATCTGCACTTATCGGAGTTTCAATAGGGAGTTATGCGGGCTATAAAGGAGGTTTGCTTGATAAAATTTTTTTGAGAATTTCAGAAGTGCTTATAGCTTTTCCCCAAATCGTTTTGGTTCTACTGCTAGTCACTATTTTAGGACAAAGTCTTTGGAATTTATTATTTATTTTTATATTAACTGGTTGGGCATCAATGTATCGAATGGCAAGAGCTAGGATGCTTTCATTAAGGGAAGAAGAATATATTCAAGCTCTTAAAGCTTTTGGAGTAAGTGATTTTGTTATTTGTTATAAGCACATGCTTCCCAATGCGATTGGTCCAGTAGTTATAAATATTACTTTAAGCACAGCTATGTTTATTTTAGAAGAGACCTCACTAAGTTTTTTAGGTTTAGGAGTGCCTTTAAATTTACCAACTTGGGGAAATATTTTGTATGCAGCACAAAATTTATCAATTTTGCGAAATAATTGGTGGATATGGTTACCACCTGGTATAATGATATCTCTTTTCGTTTTAGGTCTGAATTTTGTAGGGGACGGATTAAGAGACTCATTTGATCCAAGTTATCAAGGATAAAAAGGAGGACAAAATTTGAATAATCAGACTTTGCTTACAGTGAATAATCTTAGTGTATATATTTATGCAAATCAAAGATGTAATAAAGCGGTACAAAATGTTTCTTTTGAAGTGCAAAAAGGAAAAATTTTAGGAATGATTGGAGAAAGTGGTTGTGGAAAGAGTATCACAGCAAGTGCAATAATACAGTTGCTTCCCGAACTTGCAAGAATAGAAAGTGGAGAAATAATTTTTCATGACAGTGAAGAAGGTGATATCAGAATAGACAGTCTTGACAAAAACAGTAAAGAAATGAGGAAAATACGTGGAGAAAAAATAGCTATGATTTTTCAAGATCCTATGACAGCTCTCAATCCTGTGTATACAGTAGGCTTTCAAATCATGGAAAGTCTTCGTTATCATAGAAAATTATCCAAAAAGCAAGCTAAACAAAGATCAATAGAATTACTTAGGGAAATGGGTATACCATCTCCAGAGAGAAGGATAAATGAATTTCCCCACCAGTATTCTGGAGGAATGCGCCAAAGAGCTATGATAGCTTTGGCTATGGCATGCAATCCAAAATTTTTAATTGCAGATGAACCTACAACTGCTATAGATGTCACCATCCAGGCTCAAATATTTGAATTAATGTTTAAACTAAAAAATCAATATGATATGACTATTTTGCTTATTACACATGATATGGGTGTAATTGCAGAATTAGCCGATGATGTAGTTGTCATGTATATGGGAAATATTGTAGAAAAGGGTAGCGTTGAAGAAATTTTAATGAATGCGGTTCATCCATATACCCGGGCATTACTTAAGTGTATCCCAATTTTAGGGAAAGGTAAAACCCAAGAATTAGAACCAATTAAGGGAACGACTCCTGATCCTTATGACAGACCACAGGGTTGCCAATTCTATCCTCGATGCGAGTACGGAACTGACAAGTGTTTAGAATTTCCTGAAACCTGTTATATTAGCAATACACATGCTGTCAAATGTTGGCACCATATGAAGGTGTTAGAAAATGGATAATTCAAATAATACTTTAATAAAATTAAGCGATTTAAAAATATATTTTCCTATATTTAAAGGAGTTTTTAAAAAAGTGGTCGGTTTTGTAAAAGCAGTTAATGGGGTTGATCTAGATATCTATAGAGGAGAAACTTTAGGGTTAGTTGGAGAAAGTGGAAGCGGTAAAACAACTCTAGGGAAAGGGATATTACAGTTAGTAAAAATAACATCTGGTGAAATAACCTATATTTTTGATGATGAAGAAAAGAATTTGCAATCATTACCGAATGAGGATATGTTAAGAATAAGGAAAAAAATGCAAATAGTCTTTCAAGACCCATATTCTACTTTAAATCCTGCACTTACAATTTTTAATCAGCTTCAGGATCCATTGAAAAAATTTGGAATAAAACCAAAATCAAAAAGACGTGAAATTCTCGAAACACTACTTGAAGAAGTCAATATGCCAAAAGAATCACTTAATCATTATCCTAATGAATTTAGCGGGGGTCAAAGACAAAGAATAGGGATTGCCCGAGCTTTAAGCTTAAGCCCAGAATTTGTAGTTTTGGATGAAGCTACTAGTGCGTTGGATGTTTCAATTCAAGCGCAGGTTTTAAAATTGTTAATGAATCTGAAAGAAGAAAGAAATTTAACTTATTTGTTTATCACCCACAATTTGAGTGTTGCAGAATATTTTTGCGATAGAATTGCAGTTATGTATCTTGGGAAGATCGTTGAACTTTCATCTGCGGAAGAACTTTATAATAATCCTTTGCATCCATATTCTAAAGCTTTGATTTCTGCTATACCCGTTGTTGATTCAAACTCAAAGTTTGGTAGAAAGAGAATAATTCTTGAAGGAGATGTTCCAGATCCAGCAAATCCACCAAATGGTTGTCCTTTCCATCCCAGATGTAAAGAAGCTTTAGAAGAATGTAAACATAATGTCCCTCAATTAAAAAAGTTATTTTCCAGTGGTAAAGAGCATTATGTATCTTGTCATTTATATAAAAAAGAATTTGTTTAAAAATGAACTAGAATAAAAATAATAAAAATGATTTAATTAACCACAACATAAATAATAAGTTGAAATGGAGGTTAAATTATAAAAAAGTATTTATTACTTAATAGAGGTATTTTAAATGGTCACTTTCTAAATAATGTGAAATTAACGGTAAATCCTGTTAAAAAAGATTTTAATAATCCTTTATTTACCGAAGAATTTTTTGTAGATCATGGGAAAAAATGGGAGGTACGTTATGATAATGGATACCCTAATGTAATATATGATCCAAAATATAAGAAATTTCGGTGTTATTATAGTGTTTTCACTCGTGATGAACACTCAGCGGAAACTTCTTTAAAAGATCGAGTTAATAAGCATTATTTACCATCTAAAAGTAGAATTTCCTCTTTGTGTTATGCAGAAAGTATTGATGGGATAAATTGGAATAAGCCCAATCTTAATTTAGTAAATTTTGAAGGAAGTACAGATAACAACATCTTAATGGAATTCGTTCATGGTACTGGTGTTTTTTTAGATGAAGAAGAATTAGATCCTAGAAAGAGATATAAATTAATTACGAAGGTAGATTATCCTAGTGGTAGAAGTTATATGGCTGTTTCTTTTTCAGAAGATGGGATCCATTTTGGAAAACTAACAGAATGGCCACAACACAACCCACCTGCCGATACTCATAATTTTGTTTTTAAAGACAAAAAAACAGGAAAGTATAAAGTAATAACCCGCCTTTGGAGAGATGGAGTTAGAATACCTGCTATTTCTGAAAGTTTTGATTTTATTAATTGGTCTAAGCCAGAAGAAATATTAAGAGGAGATGGTTTTCAAGAACAAGTATATTCCATGCCGGTATTTCAATATGAAGATTTATATCTTGGAATTGCGTCAATTTATCATGAAGGCGATCTTTCTGAGCAAAATTATGATCTGGTAGATGTTGAATTAAAATATGCCACAAGTTTGGAACATTGGGATAGCGTTGGCAAAGCTCAATATTTCATCCCAAGAGGAAAAGGAAGTTATCCTGATGGTGAATTTGATTGTGGTTGTATATATGCGAGCTCTCCCATAGAAATTGATAATAAATTGTATTTTTATTATATGGGCGGGAATGGTCCTCACACCGATTTTAGAGAAACTGCCTTTGCTAGAAGTTGGATAGAAAAAGATAAGTTTGCATACTATGAAACAAAAGACACAAATAGAGAAGGTATACTTTTAACAAGACCCTTTACGGTTTGTGGAAGTGAACTATTAATTCTAACAGAGATTGAATTGTTTGGAGAAATCAAAGTGTCTTTATGTAAGGAAAGCGGAGAATCATATGAAGGATATGAATTAGAAAACAGTTTTCTAACGGACACATATACGTGTTACAAACAAATCTGTTTTAAAAATAAGAACATTGAAGAATTAAAAGGAAAATCGGTTGTAATACTAATAAAATTTATAAACGCAAAGATTTTCTCAATTGCTGGAGATATAGAAACAAATAAAATAAGAATGTAAAATGATTTATTACCCAATAAAATTCTTGGAAATGAGGACAAGAATAGTTATTCTAAAAAATATTATTTTTAAAAAATAAAGTGCATGGAGGCATAAAAATGGCTAATTTTAAAGTAGAAGAAATAAAAGGAGTTATACCAGCGGTTTTAACAGTTTTCAATAAAGATGAGGAAATAGACGAAGAAGGAACGCGTTCATATATAGATTATTTACTAGAACAAGGAGTGAATGGGCTATATTTAACTGGGAGTACAGGAGAAGCATTTTTGATGGATTTAACAGAAAGAAAAAGATATGTGGAAATTGTTGTTGATGAGGTTGATGGAAGAGTGCCTATAATAGCACATATTGGAGATATAGGAACCAAAAAGTCAATCGAACTAGCTAAACATGCATATGAAACAGGTGTTGATGCAATATCATCCGTTCCTCCATTTTATTGGAAATTTAGTGAAGAAAATATTTTTAATTACTACTTTGACATTGCCAATTCAGTTCCTATTCCTTTAATAGTTTATAATATTGCTCTTGCTGGTATTTTACATTTAAACATAGTAAAAAAGATATCGACGATAGAAAATGTTAAAGGAATAAAATATACGGCAACGACTCATGATCAGATTTCTACAATTAAAGATCAAATTGGACAAAATTTTCTTATATATTCAGGTTGTGATGAAATGGCTGCTTCAGGTTTAATTAATGGAGCTGATGGTATTATAGGATCTTTCCTTAGTTTGATGCCAGAATTATTTATAACTATATACAACGCCATTAAAAATAATGATCTAGCCACTGCAAAAGCTAAGCAAAAAGACGTAATTAGAATAATAGAATATTCATTGCATTATGATTATTTTTCTGTAATACGTTTAGGTCTAAAATGGATGGGAGTACCAGGAGGATATTCAAGAAAACCGTTTAAAAACTATGATGGTGAAGAAGAAAAAATGATTAAGAAAGGCTTTTTAGATTTGAAAGAAAAATATCGCATTGAAGGAGTAAAATTTTTAGATTCGTTATGATTATTCTTAAAATATTTTAATTAAACTTATACTGCTAAGATAACAATATTATTTTATCTTTTCTAAGAAAGACAGCGGGGTGTTTTTATTGATTAATATCAACAAATATGATACAGATGTATTAGTAATAGGTGGAGGATTAGCAGGTATCTCAGCGGCCGTAGAAGCTGCTAGAAGTGGAGTTAGAGTTACAATAGTTGTGACAAATAAAATATTTTCGGGGTCTAGTTTTAGTCCATATACTTGGGGTTTAGGAATTATATCGCCTTACGATGAACTAGATAAAAAAGATTTGTTAGACAGTATTTATGATGTTGGCTGCGGTTTAGTTGACAGAGAGCTGAGTTTTACTCTTGTAGATAACATAGAGCAAAGAATTAGAGATTTAGAATATTTAGGAATAAAATTCAAAGCACCTCAAAATATAATAGGAGATGAAACGTTAGTACCTTGTTTTGACAGAAAACATAGAAAATGGTTTGGTTTTACTTTTGACCACTCAAAACAGATTTTTTTTGAAAACATGAAAGAATTAAATATAAATATATTGGAACATCAGAAAATCGTAAAGTTATTTACAAATAAAGAATTATTTACAGGTGCACTTGGTATTAATGAAAATAATCAGTTAACTTTTTTTAAAGCTTCGTCTGTTGTGATTGCTACTGGAGGTTTTGGTGGGTTATTCAAACACAATCTCAATACTGAAGATATTAATGGTGAAGGTCTTATTTTAGCATTGTCAACAGGATGTGAATTAATTAATTTAGAGTTTCTTCAATTTATACCTGGATATTTAAAACCAAAATATAAAACTATATTTTCTGAAACCGCCTTTAAATATGCTACTTTGGAAGATCAAAATGGAAATAGCATCCTTAAAAAATATTTTCCTGAATGTGTTAACGAAAGAGAGATCTTAAATGAACGATCAACGCATGGACCATTCAGCAGCAGGTTGAATTCAAAATATGTAGACATAGCATTATTTAAAGAAAGTATTAGTAACAAAGAATATCAAGGCGCTAGGGTAAAATATGATGTTTCCATTTCAAGTAGTGAAGGTTTTTTGACTAGGGAATATTTTGATTGGCTCAAAGAAACGAGAGGAATAAAATACGATGAAGAAGTAATAATAACCACCTTTGCACATGCATCTAATGGTGGGATAAGAATTAATAAAGATGCCGAAACAAGTGTGAAAGGAATATATGCTGCAGGAGAAGTAACAGGAGGGATGCACGGAGCAGATAGGATTGGAGGGTTATCTACTGCTAATGCTCTTGTTTTTGGAAAAATAGCGGGACAAAATGCAGCACTATTCGCTAAAAATCAAACAAATTGCAATAACGAAAATATTATTGAATTGGAAATTAATTCATATATAAGAGGTATAAGAATTCCTAGACTTCCCCCCAATCTTGTTATAGAAACGATACGAGAACTTATGTGGAAAAATGGAAACGTTGTTAGAAACAATGAACAATTAAATCAAGCTCTTCAAAAAGTAAGAGAATTATCGAAAGATTCTAATGAGAAAAATAATAGCAATAGAGAAATTAATTTTTATGACATTATTAAAGCAAAAAATTATATAAAGTTATCTTCAATTTTATTCACTACAATGCTACTAAGAGAAGAAAGCAGAGGTTCTCATTATAGAGAAGACTATCCATTTCAAAGAAATACATTTGATAAATTTATAGTTGTTTCAGAAGATAGAAACGGAATTATCAAATATAAGTGGGAGGCTCCTATAAATTAAATATTATTATTAGCAAGCAAATAAGATTTGTTATGTAAATTATAACTTTACAGAAGAAGACTCTAAAGTAATATTGATGATAATACAGAATTCACTTCTGAATTCAGAGTATACATAACAAAAAAACTAGACCACCCCAACTCATAGTTAAAGAGTATTTTTTCCATGGCATCGTAGTTTTGAAGTGGGAATAATATTATCCTAAATTT